>ERZ1106931.20-NODE-20-length-155924-cov-21.385407_pt1 | contig 155924 bp, 143 predicted proteins | sample MGYA00403664_ERZ1106931 | MGnify/ENA primary metagenome ERZ1106931 (study PRJEB35170, sample SAMEA104062435) | human gut metagenome | biome: human gut; feature: human-associated habitat; material: faeces | place: Denmark | collected 2012-06-29 ... | reverse complement strand
AAGAAGTCCTATCGCAAGAGTACCATTCATCAGTCGGAGCCGAAGAATAAGGGATTATCAAGATTCAAGCAAAACCTTAAGGAATCAAACACTTCCATCAAGACCAAGAACACGAATCTTCACATTGCAGGAAGAACTGGAGCACTTGTAGCCGGGGCAGTAACAGATCATGTGGAAGGCGGTCAGGAGGTATCGCAGGCAGCATATCTTGCATATGAAGCAAGCCGCCCTGTTACCGGAACTGCTTCTAAGGGGGCTGCACTTTTCAGGAAAAAGGCGGCAGCCGAGGCAAAGAAGCGTATCAAGAAGGTAGAGGCAGGAAAGAAGCTGGCAAAAAAGACAGCAAAGAAAGCTGCCAAAGATACAGCCAAGACTGTAGCTAAAGAGACGGCAAAAGAAACAGCAAAGACTACTGCCAAGGTTGCAACGAAAACTGCTACAAAGGCAGCTGCTACGGCGGCAGGAACAGCGGTTGCACCGGGAGTAGGCACGGCAATCGGCATGGCAGCCGGATATGCGGCAGGTGTGTCCATAGAGGTCAAGGATGAAAAGATGACAAACCGGAGCAGGAAGATAAAGTTCTTTCTGGATAAGATGAAAGCACAGGAGAATCAGACGGATAGTGTGGCAAAGCTGGTAAAGGATCTGATTGTGCGAAAAGCGATTACCTGGGTAAAGGCAGCTGCACCGATTATCGGATTGGTGCTTTTATTACTTGTTCTTGTAGTTGCCATGATTGCGGTTCCGGTTATAGCGGTGATAGCAATCCTTTACAATTCTCCATTTGCTTTATTCCTGCCACCACTTGAATCAGGAGATACCGTGCAGACAGTAACGAGTGCCTATGTGCAGGAGTTTAACCGGGATGTGAACACGAAAGTGAATGAGCATACCGGATATGACCTTGGAGAGCTTGTCTATGTGGATTATGAAGGTATGGAAGAAAATCCAAGCAATTACTATGACATCATGGCAGTCTATATGGTCAAGCATGGTGTCGGAGATACTGCAACAGTCATGAATGATACTTCTAAAGGCTGGCTGCAGGCAGTTGTAAATGATATGTGTTCATACACCACAAGCACCGGAACAAAGGATGTGGAAGAAACGGATGCAGACGGCAATGTGACTACTGTCACGAAGTCTGTTCTGTATGTGAATGTAACGCTGAAATCGTACAGGGATATGATTTCAGTCTATGGGTTTAACTCTGATCATGTGGAAATGCTTGAGCAGATCATGAGTCCGGAGTTTATGGGACAGCTTGGATATGCCGGAAGCGGAAGTGGCGGCGGAGGCGGAAGTCCGGGAGTAAGCTCCATGACTGAGGATGAAATCAATGCCATCCTTAGTGGAATTACAGACAGCAGGCAGAAAACAGTCTGCTCCTATGCACTTCACAGAGTTGGATTTCCTTATAGTCAGGATTTAAGAGACAGCGGTAACTATTATGACTGCAGTTCCTTAGCCTATTATTCATGGAAAGATGCAGGCGTGGATATTAGTTATGGCGGTGCAACCACAGCGGCAGCGGAGGCACAGGGACTGGATGAAGCCGGAAAGACTGTCTCCTTTGATGAGTTACAGCCGGGAGACCTTATCTTCTACAGTTTTACATGCAATGGAAGATATAAGAACATCAGCCATGTGGCAGTATATGTCGGAAATGGCAAAGTGGTAGAGGCACTTAATGAAAGTCTTGGTGTGGTTTACCGGGATGTGGCAAGCACAGGAAAGATTGTTGTGATAGGAAGACCATAACAGGAAATTTGCAGAGAGGGCATATTCCCTCTCTGAGACTGGAGGTAAGAATGGATTTAAAAGATATGATATTGGTAACAGAAAACGACAGGGGAACAGAGACAAATATGCTGATGGCTCTGGATGATTATAAGAGTTTTATAGCAATTGATGACATGTCAGAGTTTGCAGAAAATTTGTTGCAGCTTGGAAGGACACTTGGTGAAGCAGATAACTTCACAGAGTATTACAGGGCAGCAAATGTAACTGTATCTGCGAGATTCTGTCTGGATGATATTCAGCTGGGACACTTTCTTCAGGGATTTTATAACGATTCCAAAGAATTTCGGTTTGATAAAGAAGCCAGTTCTTATGAATGTGTTGCAAAGCTTAAGGAGATTGGAATGACCGATAAGGGCTGGGTAGATGATTTTAACCTGCATTATGAAATGGAGAACCGCTCATTTGAAAGGGGACAGACATTTCATAACTTCAATGACCATGATTACATGGTGCTTGAAGCATTATCACCAAGGAATCTTGTGGTGATGGATATGAAGTCAGGTTCCCTTACAATCGCCCTTGGTGCGACAGAGTATAAGCGTTATCCGAAGGATGAGAAGCCTACAAAGGACAATACCACAATCGGGGTATCGTGGGAGCATGGCATTTATCTAGGTTCCACACTTTCAACTACAAATTTCAAGGCATACAAGAGGGAGTATGGCACACCGGAAAAGATAGAGGATATCTATGATTACAGGGCAAAGCTAAAGCAGAAGTTCTATTTTTATCAGGATATGTCAAAGGATGATGATGTACCAAAGAAGCTGCAGAATGACTTCCTTCACCAGATGTATGAGGATTTCGGAACGATTGAAGAGGACTGTTTTTACGACAGGCTGGAAGATGGAAAGTACGATGAGGGCTTTAAGGAAAGACAGGTAAAGGAAGAAAAGAGCCGGTGATGAGATTTTTACAGGAGGCGATATCATATGGAACAGGAATTTGATGTTGAGATAAAAGAAGTGCTTTCACGAGTACAGAAAGTAAAGGCAGAGTCGCTTGACGATGCCATCAATAAGGCAATGGATATGTATTATGCAGAGCAGATAGTCCTTGGAGCAGAGGACATGAAGGGAGTTGATTTTGCGCCTATCAGCGAAGGTCAGCTCACTTCTTCATTAAAAGAAAACGGAGGAAGAGCAAGATGAAAAGTGATTCAACAACAGTAATTAAGAACATGGAGTTTTTAGTAAAGGAACTTCATAAGGAGTGGGACAGATCGGGTGCTTCTAAGGCATCCGTTATTATTTCCCTTGAGGAAGTAGATGGTATCAATGATAAGTTAAAAGAGATTATCTATCAGACGCAGAAGTCAGTCGATGAGGATGAGCTGACCTTTAAACAGAGCATTGCAAAGTCCAAGGAGTGCTATGTGCTTCTTCGTGTGGTGCGTAAGATTGCAAAGAAAAAGGATAAATGCGAAAAACAGGCAATCGACAATGAATTTGCAATCGAGCTGGATAAGGATGAGTTAAAGCTATTTAAGGGATTGTTTGCAGAGATGTTTAAGTAGAGGAGGACAAAGGTATGGGCGTTGATATGAAGGTCAAAGCGATATACGATTCTGAAATTGGTAACATCACCAGATCAGAAAAGAACTGGAAGGATGTGTTAAAGGTCGCAGGTCAGTTATACCGCTATGAATTTGACAATATCGTTATGGTAACAGCTCAAAGACCTCCGGAAAAAAGCACACTCATGGCAGATTATGATACCTGGAAAAAGGTGGGAAGATATGTAAAGCGTGGTGCGAAAGGCTGCGCTATCTTCCCGTCGAGGGCACTGAATCCACGCATGAGGTATATCTTTGATATCAGTGATACCGGAGGGAAGAATGTCAAACTGACATGGGACCTTGAGGGAGAAAATCTTAAGGATTATCTGGATTTTCTTGTGTCAGAAGGTCAGATTGAGCAGTACGATAACAGCGACAGGGAGTCTCTAAAAAATATATTAAAACAGTTTACAGGAACAGATGTTTGGATTATAATAAAAGAAGAGTTCGGAGACCGAATGACCGAGCTTATGCAGCTATCAGGTAGTGTGATAAAGGAAGAAAGTAAGAAACGCAATGGCTTACAGCAGGAAATGGACATGGAGCAGCTTGTATATACAAGTGTCATGTATGCTGTAGGGACGAGATGCGGATTTGACTTATCTGTGCAAGAACAGGATTTTAGTCAGATCGTAAATATCAAAGACGAAGAGATCATTTACCGTCTTGGTTCCATTGTATGCGATGTCTCCTGTAGTGTTCTTAGAGAATTTAGTCGTAACTTAAAGGCAATCGAGAGCGAAAGGAGAATTGGATATGTTAGAAGAAATGACTTACAAGGAAGTGGACGGACTGCTTTACCCGCAGATAGAGATGCCGGACGAGACGGAGGATCTCACGAAGCTGGGCAAATACGGAAGGATGGCGATGAACTATCTAAAGGAGAACGAGCCGGCAAGATACAAGACGCTGATGAGATTCGGGAAGATGTACGAGAAGATGTCAGCGGTAGAGGAGGAAGCGAACCAGCTGTACGACCAGCTGGAGATGCAGTATCTGGCGAAGCACAAGCCACAGAATCCGTCATCGACAATGGAGATGTGGAAGATAAGAGAGCAGGCGAAGATGCAGGCAGAGGAAGTGGTACTGAATCAGATAGTGATGCGATTCCACTAGAATCAGATGATACAGAACTGAATAGGGAACTTGATGAAATCAATTCATTGGGTGTTAGTAAGGAAGCCGAATATACACAGGCTTCCTTTTTTTTCGACCAGAACGGGCAGGCAAGCATTGGCACCATTCATACTGAGGACGAAAACAATAATCAGTTTATGCGTCAGTTCGAGCAGGACAGAAAAGCTGCATTAGCAGGTAAATACAATTATCTGAATCCCAAAAAGTCTGCAACAGTACCAGGTGAGTATATCAAACAGGTGCTTATGAGAGGTACAGGCTTTGTCGGTGGCAAGGGCAGGGTATGCAAGATTTTTGAAACAGAGATTGATGCAGGAACCAGGGCAAAGCGTATCAAAGCAGAGTATGGTCAGGGAGGTGCAGGCTGGCCGGTTGACGGACTAGGGCTGCACGGATATGACACATTTCATGGGAATGGACTGCGTTTTCAGTGGCGAGATGAGGATGGAGAGGTTGAAGGATATGTTTCGTGGAAAGATATCGAAAAAGAGCTTGGTGTCCTTATTCTTACAGGGGAATACCAGTCTGAGACACCTCGTATTGATGAGCTTGCGATGGACGGACTCCGTGAGGATGATGAGGTCATTGATGCCGAATACCGGGAAGTGGAACCGGAGGAGGCAGAATCAGAGATTGATGATTATGCAATACCGGATGAGCCGGAGAGCTATGCTTCTAACAGAGATTATGTAAGTGCAAAAGGCATGACACCACAGGAAACTGCCGATGAAGACCGCATGGTAACACAGGCAGAATATGGTGCAGAGATAGAAGCTGAAACAACTGAAAAAGATCCATCAGAGCTTCAGTATATTACACCGATTGATTATGCCAAGCGTATTGCAGAGCTTGATGAAGACCTGCGTGATGCGGCGGAGATTCTTGTAACAGATTGCAGCTGCTACACTCCGTTTAGGGCATTCCTTATGGATGTGGTGCAGTCTGATTTTGCATTTATGCCCAATAAACTTGACCTTATCAGGGATATTGCATTAGGGACAGATAATGCAGAAAGAAAGGCATATTCCAACAATAAGTATGGTCTTGTGGAGTACTCAATCAGAAGCGGGTATGTGAAGATCAGCTATAAGAACAGGAATGGTGTGCGTAAGGAAGGTGCACTCGACTGGCGTGAGTTATACGAGATTTTATCCTATATGGTAAAACAGCCATTTTACTGTGGAGAAGACCAGAAAAAGTATTATCAGGAGACAAAGCAGAAAGCTGACAGGGATAGGATGAATCCGGTCTATAAGAGATTCTTTGATATCGAGGATAGTGTAAGAGCCAATCGTCTTGAAACCAGGGAAAGAGCAATAGCGAATGGCTGGGATACCAAGATTGATGAGAATGGTCGTATTGTGTCAGATAATGTCAAACCAGCGTCAGTTGATGTATCTGATGATTTGTATCGAGATGACAGTCAAAGAGAATCAACCGAAGAATCTCAGTTACAGGATGAAACAGAACTGGCAGTTGCTGACAATCAGAAAAAGCACAACTTCCATTACAATCTCTGGGAGTTGGAAAAAGGCGGTGCCAAGACCAGATACAAGTGGAACATTGACGCAATCCGCACTTTAAAGCAGATTGAGTCAGAGAACCGCTTTGCCACACCAGAGGAGCAGAAAATCCTGTCGAAGTTTGTCGGCTGGGGCGGACTGTCACAGGCATTTGACGAGGAAAACGCAGGCTGGAGCAAAGAATATGCAGAGCTGAAAGACCTTTTATCTGATGAAGAATACAGTGCTGCAAGGGCAACAGTAAACAATGCCTTTTATACTTCACCGGAGATTGCCATGTGCATGAACTCGGCACTTGTCCAGTTTGGTTTCAGAGGCGGCAATGTATTAGAGCCATCTATGGGTATCGGTAACTTCTTTGGAAGTATGCCGGCACCAATGCAGAGAAGCAAGCTGTATGGGGTAGAACTTGACAGCATTTCAGGAAGAATTGCAAAGCAGCTTTATCAGAATGCCAATATCAGTATCACAGGATTTGAGAATACCACATATCCGGATAACTTCTTTGATGTGGTTGTCGGAAATGTGCCATTTGGTGATTACAAGGTATTTGATCCAAAGTACAACAAGTATAACTTCCGTATCCACGATTATTTTCTGGCAAAAGCACTTGACCAGGTAAGACCGGGAGGCATGGTTGCTGTAATTACCACAAAGGGAACACTTGATAAGGCAAATCCTACTATCCGAAAGTATATGGCTGAAAGGGCAGAGCTTGTGGGAGCAGTAAGACTTCCGAATACTGCATTTAAAGACAATGCAGGAACCGAAGTGACAGCAGATATCCTGTTTTTGCAGAAGAGGGAGAGAAAGATTGATATTGAGCCTGACTGGGTACACCTTGGTGTGACCGAGAACGGAATTGCAGTCAACTCTTATTTTGCAGAGCATCCGGAGATGATGCTTGGATTTATGGAATATGATACAAGGATTTATGGACAGGACAGCAGATATACAGTCTGTGTGAATAATGACGAGAACTTCAATATGTATGAAGCATTAAACAAAGCTATCGGTAATATCAAAGCCCAGATGACAGATTTTGAGAGAGTGGCAGATGAGGCGGAGCAGACGGAGGAAGTTATCCCGGCTGATCCGGATGTGAGAAACTACACTTACACATTTTTTGAAGGAAAGCTCTATTACAGGGAAAATTCTGAGATGGTAAGAAAAGAGGTATCACAGACTGCCGAGGAGCGAATCCGAAGTCTTGATGAAATCAGACAGATAACAAGAGAGCTGATTGATATCCAGATGGATGGCTGCAGTGAGGAGGAGCTTTCTGATAAGCAGAGACTTCTTAATGTGAAATACGATGCCTTTATAAAGCAGTATGGAGCCATTACCTCAAAAGCAAACAGAATAGCTTTCAGAGATGACAGCGACTATCCGCTTCTTTGCAGTCTTGAGGAAGTAAACGAAGACGGGGAGGTGAAAAAAGCGGATATGTTTTATAAGCAGACGATTAAGGCAAAAACTGTCATAGATAGGGTTGAGACTGCCGTGGAAGCGTTAAATGTATCCGTCAATGAATTTGGATATGTAAATCTTGCCTATATGCTTTCTATCTATGAGCCGGATATTACAAATGCAAAGGAAGTGCTTGCAGAAAAGTCCGGACAGGCAGCATATGAGATAACGCTAAGTGATGATGCTTTGGCAGAGCTTAGAAGGGCAGTTCTTGTGGAAGAGCTTGATGGACTGATTTTCCTTAATCCTGACCGCTACAACGAGAATAATCCGGACATCGGCTGGGAGACAGCAGACGAGTATCTTTCCGGAAATGTGAGAGACAAGCTTCGTGTGGCAAAAGCTATGGCAGCGGATACAGACAATCCACAGGCAGAAAGATTTGCAGGCAATGTGGCAGCGCTTGAAAAGGTGCAGCCGGAGTGGATTGAAGCATCAGACATTGATGTAAAGATTGGCACGACATGGATTGAACCGCTTGATTATGAGCAGTTTATCTATGAACTTCTCAATACGCCAAGGCGGGCAAGGGCAGTCAGAAGTCAGTTTTACAATACAGGCATACAGGTACACTTAAATAAGATGAGCATGGAATGGTTCATTGAGAATAAGAGCATGGATAAGCATTCAGTGGCAGCTACTAAGACTTATGGTACAAGCCGCATGGATGCTTATTCTATTTTTGAGGATACGCTGAACCTAAAGACTGTAACAGTCAGGGACAGGATTGATGACGGTGATGGCAAATATCATTACGAAGTCAATAAGAATGAGACAATGCTTGCAAGGGAAAAGCAGAACATGATTAAGGAGAAGTTCAAGGAGTGGCTGTTTGCAGAGCCGGAGCGTAGACAGAAGTATGTGGAGTATTACAACGAGACATTCAATAATATCCGTCTGCGTGAATATGACGGAAGCCACTTACAGTTTCCGGGAATGAATCCGGCGATTGAGTTAAAGCCTCATCAGAAAAATGCTGTGGCAAGAATCCTTCTCGGAGGAAATACGCTTCTTGCTCATTGTGTCGGTGCCGGAAAGTCCTTTGAGATGATGGCTGCCTGCATGGAGCAGAAGAGACTCGGACTTGCCAATAAGACAATCATGGTTGTTCCAAAGCCACTCATCGGTCAGACGGCATCAGAGTTTTTAAGGCTTTATCCGTCAGCAAATATTTTAGTTGCCACAGAGCGTGATTTTGAAAAGAGCCGCAGAAAGCAGTTCGTATCAAGGATTGCAACAGGTGACTATGACTGTATCATCATGTCGCACTCGCAATTTGAGAAAATCCCAATCTCAGCAGAGAGAAAGGAAAGAATGCTTAACGAGCAGATTGATGAAATCAGCTATGCGATTGATGAGATGAAGGAGCGTAATGGAGAGAGATGGACTGTAAAACAGATGGAAAGCCAGAAGAAAAAGCTGGAGGAACAGCTGAAATCACTAACAGATGAGAGCAGGAAGGATGACCTTATAACCTTTGAGGAGCTGGGTGTGGATTCTATCATGGTAGACGAGGCACATAATTTTAAGAACCTTGCGATTTTTTCCAAGATGAATAATGTGTCAGGTATCAGCAGCAGTGGAGCGAAAAAGTCAACGGATATGCAGCTTAAATGTCAGTATTTATCAGAGATAAATGATGACAGAGGCATTGTGTTTGCAACAGGTACTCCAATCAGCAATACGATGTGTGAGATGTATGTCATGCAGCTTTACTTGCAGAAAGCGGCACTTGAAGAAATGGGGATTTATCACTTTGATTCATGGGCAGCGAACTTTGGTGAAGTGACAACAGCACTTGAGCTTACTGTAGAGGGAAGCGGATTCCGTTTTAAGAGCAGATTTAATAAGTTTACGAATCTGCCGGAGCTTATGAATATCTTCCGTGAGGTAGCAGATGTGCAGACAGCAGATATGCTTGACCTTGATGTGCCGGCACTTCGTGGTGGGAAGCCTATCATAGTGGAGTCAGAGCCTGACTGGTATGTAAAGCAGGTTATGGAAGACTTTGTTGTGAGGGCAGAGCGTATCAGAGGTGGTGGAGTTGATCCAAGTGTGGATAACTTCTTAAAGATTACCCATGAAGCAAGACTTCTTGGAACAGATGCAAGACTGATTGATAAGGATGCACCAAATAATCCGGATGGAAAGCTCAATAAGGTAGCGGAGAATGTCTGGAAAGAATATGAGAAAGGAAATGCCAACGGTCATATAGGCTGCCAGCTTATTTTTTCAGATATCGGCACACCGGGACCGGATAAGGACTTTACCATCTACGATTATCTGAAGGAAACACTTATCCAGTATGGTATTCCGGCAGATGAGATAGCTTTTATCCATGATGCCAAGACAGATGCACAGAGGGATGCACTTTTTAAGGAGATGAGGACAGGTAAAAAGAAAGTTCTTATCGGTTCAACAGATAAGTGTGGAACAGGTGTCAATGTGCAGACACACCTTGTTGCAATGCACCATGTCGATTGTCCGTGGAAGCCTTCTTCTATTGAACAGAGGGAAGGACGAGGCATACGACAAGGCAATGAAAATGAGGAGGTGGCAATCTACAGATATGTCACCAAAGGCACCTTTGATGCCTACAACTGGTCGCTCGTTGAAAATAAGCAGCGTTTTATCAGTCAGGTTATGACAAGCAAGGCTGTAAGCCGAAGCTGTGAGGATATCGACGAGGCAACACTTTCCTATGCAGAGATCAAGGCGGTTGCTACAGGCAATCCTTTGATCAAGGAAAAGATGGAGATTGACAATGATGTCCAGAGATTAAAGCTCTTAAAGGCATCCTATGACAATCAGAGATATGGCTTGCAGGATAACTTTATGATTAAGTACCCGAAGCTCATTAAGACAGCAACCGAAAAGCTTGTCAATGTCCGTGAGGATGTAAAGGCTAGGGATAAAGAGTTGATTGATAAACCGGAATTTGCCATTACCATAGGCAAAGCAACTTACACTGAGCGTGTGGATGGTGGAACGATGATTCTTGAAGCAATCAGCAAGTGTAAGACCGGAGAGACAACAGCAATCGGTAAATTCCACGGATTTGAGCTGCTTGTGGAAAAGAACTTCCTTGGCATCAATTACATGGTGCTTCGTGGAAAGACTGAGTACAAGGCAGAACTTTCCACCAGTCCGGTCGGCAGCATGGTAAAGCTGGAAAACCTGTTCAATGGACTCCATGAGAACATTGATTTCTTAGAAAAGAAGATTGAGCAGTACCAGAATGACCTTGAAGCATCAAAGACTGAGTATGACAAGCCATTTGCGTACAGTGAGGAACTGAATGAGAAGCTGGCTAGGCAGTGTGAACTGAATGCCCAGCTTGACCTTGAGAACGCAAAGGCTGTGGATGCAGACCTGAGCGGACCGGAGGAAGAAAGAGAAGCTGATGACAGAATGGAAACTGCAGCAATTGTAGCAGAGGATAAAGGTGCTTATTCAGCCGACAGAGAGGGCAGAATGCGATAGGAGAGTGAATAATATGAGCATAAGAAAAGTGGTCGCAGGACTACTGATTACAGCAGGGATTGCCATTATGGCAGTCCCTTTTTTCTGGCGGGCAACAGGAGAAAAACAGACAGAACAGCTCATAAGTGAATTTGAGCAGACATTGGAGGATGATTACGATGAAGAAACAGATGTGGAGGAAAAGCAAACCTCCATTAGTAAAGAGGATGAAGCCATTCTTAAAGAAGGCGGTGTTATCGGCATCATTGAGATACCGGGCATAGATATCAGGTATCCGGTAATGGAAGGAACCACAAGTAAAGTGCTTAATGCCGGGATCGGTCATATAGAAGAAACAGCAGGGATTGGGGAGAGTGGCAACTGTGTATTGTGCGGTCACAATGGCAGCAGATATGGCACATTTTTTACACCACTAAGTCAGATATCCATAGGTGATGAAGTAATGATAACCGACAAAAATGGGCTGAAGCATATCTATGAGGTAACAGAGACAGAGGTAGTAAATCCGTATGATAACAGCATCAAGACACAGGGCGATGAAAAAGAACTAACTCTTTTTACCTGTTCCCAGAAAGGAACCATGCGTTTTGTGGTCAGGTGCATTTATAAGGAGGCGGTGACGGATGAATAAGAGATACCGATTAGGTGAAATAGAAGAGGCAGTATCGGAAATGGAAGAATTAATCGACATTGAGGATGATATTGCAGAGATTGATGATGACTTTCAGATAGTCGTAAGTAGCTGGTCTGTGTATGTCGAAAGCCTGAATCTGACACTCAGACAGGGAATAGCCTGTGTATGGGATGCAGAGGAAGGATTATTTATGCCTGATTTTGATGTGACTATCGTGTATGAGGGGAACATTGAAACACAGGAGTGGCTCTATTACGAGCAGGACGGAATGGTCGTTACACTTGGCAACTGGCTTAATGGCAGATTGTCTTGTGAACAGATAGAACAGCTTTGGTGTGAGCTTATCATACCGGAGCAAAACAAAGAACAAAAAGAAAGCGAGGAATAGCATATGAAGTATTCAATTAAAGTAAACGAAGTAAGAGCAAAAGAGGGCAGCAACATCAAAGGATTTGCAACAGTAGTATTTGGTGATTCATTTAAGATCACTAATATTGCAATCCTTGAGAATAAGGACAAGGGAGAGCTTTTTGTTTCAATGCCTAGATACCGCTCCAATGAGCGTGATGAAAGCAATGGTGTGATCTATAAGGATGTGTGCAATCCTATCACAGCAGAGTTTCGTGAGGAACTCTATACCAATATCCTTGATGCCTATGCAAGAATCAAGGAACCAGAGAAAGAGGAGACACAGAAGCAGGACAGAACACGTGAAATGCCTGAGTTTTCCGTAACTGTGACACCTTATGAGAGGGAAGGCAGTAACATCAAAGGACTTGCACGTATTTACTTTGAAAACAGTTTCATCGTAAATAACATTAATATCGTGCAGGGTAAAGAGAAAATCTTTGTATCAATGCCCTCATATAAGACAAAGCAGGTGGATGAGCAGGACAAGCCAATCTACCAGGATGTCTGCTATCCGGTTACAAAGGATTTCAGGGAAATACTCTATAATGAGATTATTTCAGAATATGAGAAGGCAAAGGATAAGAGCAACGAAAAGGCGAGGGAGAGTGCCGAGAAACATCATGGCAATCCCGATAAAGAAAAAGACAAAGAGGCAACACCCTTTCGATAATCAGTAATCAGAGTACAGGGGCGGCCAAGGCTGCCCCATATACAGAATGGATATGGAAGCAGGAAAAACACTTACCAATGAGGAGGTCATAAGAGAACTTCTCGACTTATTAAAGAAAAATGCCATGAAAGAGCAGGCAAACGATGTATTTGAGATATGCAGCTATGTGGATGGACTGGAGAAAAAGATTGATTCCATGACGGAAGAACTCACCAATATGCAGAATCAGATCAAAGAAATGCAGGAAGATACACTTGTCAATAATGCTAAAAAGGCATTGTCGGAAGCACAGGAGCAACTTAATGCCAGATGTGAGCAGATAAAGTCGCAGGTATTGGAAGTGAAAGTACAGGTCAAATCTACAGCAAAGAGCATAGTTGACGAAGCAAAGGCAAAGTGAAAGCTGCATTATACAGGCTGTCAGAGTTCTTAGAAATTAAGAAAAGGCTTCTTGATATCCGAGAAAATGCAAGAGGTGCAATCAAGACCACGGATAAGGATATAGCAAAGACAGCACTTATTGCAAAAGGATTTCGTGAAGCAGGGCAGACAGCAGCCAATACATTCCGCACTTTTGCTGACAAGCCGGAGGTGGATTATTCACAGAAAGAGCAGAAACATCCCATTACAAAGGCGGTGCTGGCACCTATGAAAGCAGTGAAAAAGATGCTTGTATCAATGGAACTGCATCTGGATGCTTCGATTGATAAGCTGGATAATCTGGCTATGAATGTGAAGCTTGATAAGGAAAAGCATATGGAGAATATTAAGGAGCAGGAACAGACAGAGTCGGAGAGGGCAGAAGCTGAGCGAGTGGAAGCAGAGGTTGTATATTCACCGATGGTCACTGAACCGCAGGAGTACCAGTATAATGCAGATGCATTTGAGGCTAGAGGTGTGGATGAGGTGAAGCAGGAAGCGACACATAAGGAAGTATCGAAGGTAAGGGAAGATAAAACCAGATAAATGTGAGGACGTGGAGAGATCCTGCGTCCTTTTTTAGTAAGTAATAGTATCAATCTTGCGTTTCTCTTTATTAAGACTCTCAGAAATTTCATATATGACACAAAGAACCACCAAGATCAAGGCAGAAAGGTGGTTCTTATATTTTGCAGTGAATGAATCAATTATTTTGTGATGATATCACAGAAAATAATTTACCTTTTGCTTATAATGTAGTTACAAACTAAGTAAGGAGGTAGTCTAAATGAGATTAAAAGATAAAGTTGCAATCATTACGGGTGGCAGTCGTGGTATAGGATTTGCTACAGCTGATAAATTCTTGAAGGAAGGTGCTTCAGTTGTGTTGGCAGCAAGTTCACAGGAATCAGCAGATGTTGCTGTAGATAAATTAAAAGAGAAATATCCCAATGCAATAGTTGCTGGAATTAGTCCAAATCTGGCAAGCATGGAGTCTGTCAGAAAGGCTTTTAAAGAGGCAACTGAAAAATATGGATGTGTCGACATACTGGTAAATAATGCAGGAATTTCAGAAAATACCTCATTTATGGATTATACAGAGGAGACTTTTGATAAAGTCATTGACCTAAATGTAAAAGGAGTATTTAATACTACTCGTGTAGCAGCAGAATGTATGGTGGCAAGAGGCAAGGGGGTCATTCTCTCAACTTCTTCCATGGTGAGTATTTCGGGACAGCCAAGTGGGGTTGCTTATCCGGCATCGAAGTTTGCAGTAAACGGATTGACTGTATCATTAGCAAGAGAACTAGGACCTAAAGGTATTCGTGTTAATGCTGTTGCACCTGGGATTACAGAAACTGATATGATGAAAGCTGTGCCAAAGGAAGTTATCGAACCTATGATTGAAAGAATTCCATTGCGTCGTCTTGGACAGCCAGAAGATATTGCCAATGCGTTTGTGTTTCTTGCTTCAGATGAGGCGAGTTACATTACAGGTGTTATATTAAGTGTAGATGGTATGGCAAGAAGTTAATATAATGTGGTATGGTGATGTAATTACGGAAAACAAATGAAATTAAGACTATAATAAAGCTACAAAAAGAAAAAGATAAGGAGGACTGTAAAATGTCTGCTATTAATATCAATAAAAATAATTTTGAGAACGAAGTACTGAATTCCGATAAAACCGTTCTTTTAGATTTTTGGGCATCTTGGTGTGCACCTTGCCGTATGGTAGTACCTATTGTAGAGGAGATTGCGGATGAGCGTAGGGATATTAAAGTTGGAAAGATTAATGTAGATGAAGAGCCTGAACTGGCAAATAAGTTCAGTATTATGAGCATTCCGACTTTAGTGGTTATGAAGAATGGGAAGATTGTACAGCAGGTTTCAGGGGCGAGACCTAAGAATGCGATTTTAGAAATGCTTTAGGGAGGTGTGCTAATGGGATTTTTTGATTTCTTTAAACAGTTGAATATTGATCAAGGCATAGAAGAATATAAAAGGACTGCTGGTGCAGTTCTGCTGGATGTCCGTACTCCGCAGGAATATCAGGAAGGACATATACCAGAAAGTAAAAATGTGCCATTGCAGCAACTCGACAATATTATTTCTGTAGCGAAGAATAAGGATATCCCTCTGTTTGTATACTGTTATTCCGGTTCCCGGAGCCGTCAGGCAACTGGGATTTTGCAACGAATGGGATATTCTAAAGTAAATAATATCGGTGGCATTGCAGCTTACTCAGGAAGGGTGGAAAAATAAGATGAAGGTAATAATCGTAGGAGGTGTAGCAGGAGGAGCTACAGCCGCAGCAAGAATACGCAGACTGGATGAACATGCAGAAATTACTGTGTATGAAAGATCCGGATACATATCCTATGCGAATTGTGGGCTTCCATATTATATTGGAGACGTGATCACAGACCCGGAAGAACTTACACTACAGACACCAGAGAGTTTTTTTAAACGCTTCCGTATTAACATGAAAATTCATCATGAAGTTATCTCAATACATCCCGAATGTAAAACTGTTTCAGTTAAGAATTTAGAAAACAGTGAAATATTTGAAGAAAACTATGATAAGCTAATCCTCTCTCCAGGTGCAAAGCCTACACAGCCGAGACTTCCTGGAGTAGGTATTGATAAAATTTTTACACTTCGTACTGTAGAAGACACTTTTCGGATAAAGGAATATATAAATAAGAATCATCCAAAATCGGCTGTATTGGCAGGTGGCGGTTTTATTGGTCTGGAACTGGCAGAAAATTTGAGGGAGCTTGGCATGGATGTTACGATTGTCCAGCGGCCTAAGCAGCTGATGAACCCTTTTGACCCGGATATGGCATCCATGATCCATAATGAAATGAGAAAGCATGGGATAAAACTGGTACTGGGCTATACAGTAGAAGGATTTAAAGAAAAAGACAACGGGGTGGAGGTTCTGTTGAAAGATAATCCATCCCTTCAGGCTGATATGGTAGTTCTGGCAATCGGAGTCACACCAGACACAGTATTAGCAAAAGAAGCCGGTCTGGAACTTGGCATCAAGGAAAGTATTGTAGTGAATGACAGAATGGAAACCTCTGTACCGGATATTTATGCTGCAGGTGATGCAGTTCAGGTAAAACATTATGTTACGGGTGATGATGCGCTGATCTCTTTGGCCGGACCAGCCAACAAGCAGGGCAGGATCATCGCTGATAATATTTGTGGCGGTGATAGTCGTTATCTGGGCAGTCAGGGAAGCTCCGTTATAAAAGTGTTTGATATGACAGCAGCCACTACAGGTATCAATGAAACCAATGCCAAAAAGTCAGGATTAGATGTAGATACAGTAATTCTTTCTCCTATGAGTCATGCCGGTTACTATCCTGGTGGAAAAGTGATGACCATGAAGGTGGTTTTTGAAAAAGAGAGCTATCGTTTGCTTGGTGCTCAGATTATTGGATATGAAGGAGTTGATAAAAGTATTGATGTGCTGGCAACAGCAATTCATGCGGGGCTGAATGCAACCCAGTTGAAGGATCTGGATCTGGCATATGCACCACCTTATTCTTCTGCCAAGGATCCGGTAAACATGGCTGGATTTATGATAGACAATATTGCAAAAGGGACATTAAAGCAATGGCATTTGGAAGATATGGACAAGATTTCTAAAGATAAAGATGTGGTGTTGCTAGATGTGAGAACTGTAGGTGAATTCAGCATGGGTCATATTGATGGATTCAAAAACATACCTGTAGATGAACTGAGAGAACGAATTAGTGAAATTGAGAAAGGAAAGCCTGTGTATTTGATATGCCAGAGTGGTCTGCGCAGTTATATTGCGAGCCGTATTCTGGAAGGAAACGGATATGAAACGTATAATTTCTCTGGCGGATTTCGCTTCTATGATGCAGTGGTCAATGACCGTGCGCTGATTGAAAGGGCATATGCATGTGGTATGGATTATTAAAAAATAATCACGATATTTTTATAATTTTCTTATAGCATAAAAAGATCCCCTATTTATTAGAATGACTTTCATAATTCTGATAAATGGAGGATTCTTCTTTATATGTTACAGAAAAACAGTTTTATGACCTTTGGAGTGTTTCCAGTCTTTTTGAATCAAGGATTGTGATTTTGCCGCGGGAGAGTTTGACGAGATCCTCGCCTTGAAAGTATCGAAGCATTCGAGTGATAACTTCCCTGTGGGAACCAAGATGATTAGCAATCGTCTCATGAGTGATTTTCAGCTCGTTTGTTCCTTCGATAGAGGCCTCTTCTAAAAGAAATGAAGCAACACGCTTATCCAAACTCCTCCACATGATTTGTTCAATCAGCCACATGACATCAGAAAAACGGGTAGCCATTAACTCATTGGTATAGTTTGCGACAGGAGCAGAATCATTCATGATGCCTTTATAGATTTCAGCAGGGATGATCCAAAGATCAGTATCTTTTTCTGCTTCAATGGTTACTTCAAATTGAATGGACCGTATGATACATGAGGCGGATAAAAGACATATATCCATATCGAACAGACGGTAGAGTGTAATTTCTCGTCCTTCATTTGAAAGTATGTAAGTTCGAAGCTGCCCGGATTTAACCAGTAATAATCCGGTACAATCCATGTTCCCGTTGTGAATGATTGTTCCTTTTTTCACATGCTGTGTGATCAAATTGTCTGAAATTAGTTTTTTCTGTGCTGTATTTAAGTCATTCCATAGTGGAAAATAATTTTCGAAGCTCATAATAGTTATCTCCTTTATGAACATAGTATACTTGTTTTTTTAAGATGCGTCAATCGAATAATTGACATATGCCCTTTATGGGACTATTATATAAGAAAAGCGAGAAAGGAGCAATTTCATGCCGAGACCAGTAAAATGCAGAAAAGTCTGCCATTTCCCAAATGTTTTAGAATTTCTTCCGGCAGATGATACTGAGAAAAAAATGCCCATTGTTCTGACGGTAGATGAGTACGAGACAATCCGTCTTCTGGACAAGAAAGGTTACAGTCAGGAGCAGTGTGCAGAATCTATGCAGATCGCAAGAACGACGGTCCAACGGATTTACGAGATTGCCAGAAAGAAAATAGCAGATGCTCTCATTGATGGACATCCGCTTAAAATTGAGGGTGGGGATTTCATAATCTGTGACGGTCAGAGCAGCGACTGCAGCTTTGGAGGATGTTACAAACATGAGATTTATCAAAAATATGCAGTAGAAAAAGGAGAAGATATCATGAGAATAGCAGTAACATATGAAAATGGACAGATTTTCCAACACTTTGGACACACAGAGACATTTAAGATTTACGATGTAGAGGAAGGAAAAGTAGTACATTCAGAAGTAGTAGATACGAATGGAAGCGGACATGGTGCATTGGCAGGAGTTCTTAATGCATTAAATGCCGATGTTTTGATCTGCGGCGGAATCGGAGGAGGTGCTCAGACTGCGTTAGCGGCAGCGGGCATTAAGCTTTTTGGCGGAGTTTCAGGAGATGCAGATAAAGCAGTAGAAGCTTTTATCAATGATACGCTTGATTATAATCCGGATGTGAAGTGTTCTCACCATGAGCACAACCATGGGGAAGGACATACGTGTGGTGAGCATGGATGTGGAAGCCATAGCTGTCATTAAGAAGAATAAAAAATACAACACGAAAGGATGCGTCAAGGTAATGCCAGAATTATCGTGATACATCCTTTTGTATTTGGAATGATTATTTTTCTTTCCCTACTTGTCGAAAGGAATGGATGGAATGTATAATATTGTTAATGATCCAGAGATATTTATTTTGGAAACAGCTTAATCAATTTGGAGGTATAAAATGAAAGCACATAAGTATTGGTCAATCGGAGCGTTAATTACTATGATTGGAACTTTTTATACTGGATATAAAGGATCCAAATCAGGTCATAGGTATTTTGCGTGTAGCACTCTTATATGTATGATCATGTCTATGTATACAGGACATAAAATGATTTCAGGTAATAAAAGAACAAGAAAACAGGTGGAAAATACAAAAGCGGAGGAATCGTAAATGTTAGAGTTAGGAATAAAAGCACCGGATTTTGAATTGCCGGATCAGAACGGAGAAGTGCATAAATTAAGTGATTATTTAGGTAAAAAAATAATCTTATATTTTTATCCAAAGGATAATACGCCAGGATGTACGAAGCAGGCATGTGGCTTTTCTGAGCGTTATCCACAGTTTACTGAGAAGGGAGCTGTTATTCTCGGAGTAAGCAAGGATTCTGTAGCGTCTCACAAGAGATTTGAAGAAAAATACGGACTGGCATTTACGCTATTAGCAGATCCGGAGCGTAAAGTTATTGAAGCATATGATGTCTGGAAAGAAAAGAAAAATTATGGAAAAGTATCTATGGGTGTAGTAAGAACTACATATCTTATTGATGAGCAGGGAATCATTATAAAGGCAAATGATAAAGTCAAGGCGGCAGATGATCCTGAAAATATGCTTAAGGAATTGGCATAATGAAGATTATTTTATCACCTGCAAAAAAGATGATTGTAGATACCGATAACTTAGCACCGCTTGAATTGCCTGTCTATATTGATAAGACAGCAGAAGTATTAAACTGGATGAAAAGCAAATCAAAAGAAGAACTGAAAGCTATCTGGAAATGTAATGACAAGATTGCAGAGCAGAACTTTAACAGATTGGAAAATATGAATCTTTATAACAGGCTTACTCCGGCTGTTTTAGCATATGAAGGGATTGCATTTCAATATATGGCACCATCTGTGTTTGAAATCCAGCAGTTTGAGTATTTGCAAAATCATTTAAGAATCTTGTCTGCGTTTTATGGCATTTTAAAACCAATGGATGGTGTGACTCCTTATCGTCTTGAAATGCAGGCAAAGGTTGGAATTGGAGATGCAAAAAATCTGTATGAGTATTGGGGAGAATTGTTATACCGCTCAGTAATCGATGACAGTAGGATTATCATTAATCTTGCATCAAAAGAATACTCAAAATGTATAGAAAAGTATCTGACACCACAGGACAGATATATTACGATTGTATTTTGTGAGTTATCCGGAGATAAATTGGTAACAAAAGGTACCTATGCCAAGATGGCTCGTGGTGAAATGGTCAGATTCATAGCGGAAAATAATATTGAAAATCCTGCGGAGATTCAGAAATTTGACAGACTCGGATATTCGTTTAGATCTGATTTATCTTCAGATTCAGAATATGTATTTGAACGTAAAATAAAATAGTTATTCAGGTAAAAGATGCTCAGTTTGGCATCTTTTATAATAATGAGAATTATTACTATTTTTTATTGACAACAGGATGATAGTGGTATATAATCCTTATTAAGAATTAATCCTAATAAGGAGGACTAATGACAAGTAGGAGAAATACCATTCAAAAAGATCTTGTAAGAAATACCGTATACGAAATGAGAAGACACGTTACGGCAAATGAAGTGTATGAATTTATAAAAGAAGCATATCCAACAATTGGAAAAGGAACTGTATATAGAAATCTTGATATATTGGTAGAGGAAGGTGCATTAAGAAAGGTTGAAGTTCCGGATGGACCGAACCGATTTGATTTTACATTGAAAAATCATTACCATGTAAGATGTATAAAGTGCGGTGAAGTTTTTGATGTGGATATGGATCAAATACCGGATTTGCTGGAAAGAATTCATAACACTCATGGAATTGAATTTGTGGATTATGATATTTCATTTAAAGGCATTTGCCAGAAATGCAGGGAGAAGGTAAAGGAGGAACAGCATGGATAGGAAAGCAATGTATAAGTTGAGTTATGGACTGTTTATATTGACCGCTAAAGAAGCAGAAAAAGATAACGGATGCATCATTAATACAGCCATTCAGGCAGCTTCGGAACCAAACCAGTTAAGTATCTGTGTAAATAAGGCAAATTATACGCATGATATGATTCAAAGAACCGGAAAATTTACTGTATCAGTCTTAAGTCAGAAGGCACAATTTGAATTGTTCAAACATTTTGGCTTCCAATCAGGAAGAGATACCAATAAGTTTGAAGCATTTGAGCAGTGTGCCAGGGGCACAAATGGTATTTATTATATTACAGAAGGTACAAATGCATACATTTCCGTGACAGTTACTAAAACAGAGGACTTGGGTTCACATACGATGTTTATCGGTGAGATAACCGATATGGAAGTTTTAAGCAATGTTCCTTCAGCTACATATGATTATTATCAGAATAATATTAAGCCTAAGCCACAGGAGGTTGGAAAAACAGAGGACAGTCAGACAATATGGCGTTGCAGAATTTGCGGATATGAATATGTAGGCGAGGAATTACCAGATGACTTTATATGTCCTTTGTGCAAGCACCCGGCATCAGATTTTGAAAAAGTAGTAAAGAAAACGGAGGTAAAAGAGATGGCAGAAAATAAATATGCAGGAACACAGACAGAGAAGAATTTACAGGAGGCATTTGCAGGGGAATCACAGGCAAGAAATAAGTATACCTATTTTGCTTCTGTAGCGAAAAAGGAAGGTTACGAGCAGATGTCAGCATTGTTTTTAAAGACTGCAGATAATGAGAAAGAACATGCAAAGATGTGGTTCAAGGAATTAGCAGGAATTGGTGATACAAAGGAAAACCTGGCGGCAGCGGCAGAAGGCGAAAATTATGAGTGGACAGATATGTATGATGGCTTTGCTAAAACAGCTGAGGAAGAAGGATTCCCTGAGCTTGCAGCAAAATTCAGGGCAGTAGGTGAGATTGAGAAGCACCATGAGGAAAGATATCGTGCACTTCTTAAGAATATTGAAACTGCACAGGTATTTGAAAAGAGCGAAGTTAAGGTATGGGAATGCCGTAACTGCGGACATATTGTGGTAGGAACTAAGGCGCCTGAAGTATGTCCGGTATGTAATCATCCGCAGAGCTATTTTGAAGTACATGAAGAGAATTATTAAGGAGATGAGATTATTATGAAGAAGAAAGTGATTAATTCAAAAAAAGCAGTAATGATAGGCTGTGGCTTTGTTGGTTCTGCATCGGTATTTGCTCTGATGCAGAGTGGCTTGTTTACAGAGATTGTCCTTATCGATGCAGATAAGAACAAGGCAGAAGGAGAAGCGATGGATATCAGTCATGGTATTCCATTTGCGAGTCCGATGAAAATATATGCCGGAGATTATGATGATGTGGCTGATGCTGCAATTGTTGTCATATCTGCCGGAGCGGGACAGAAACCGGGAGAGACAAGGCTTGATCTCGTAAATAAAAATGTAGCAATATTTAAGTCAATCATTCCTGAAATAGCAAAGAGAAATTTTGCGGGTATCATGCTTGTAGTTGCGAATCCGGTAGATATCCTGACTCAGGTAGCCATAAAGTTATCAGGACTTCCAGAAAACAGGGTTATTGGATCGGGTACTGTGTTAGATAGTGCAAGATTAAGATATAAGCTTGGTGAGCATTTATCTGTGGACAGCAGGAGTGTTCATGCATTTATAGTAGGTGAGCATGGAGACAGCGAAGTAGTAGTATGGTCATCAGCCAATGTATCTGGTGTTCCATTAAGTGAAATGTGTGAAATGCGTGGACATTACAAGCACAAGGAAAACACGGCAGAAATAGCTACAGCAGTCAAGAACAGTGCTTATGAGATTATAAACAAAAAGCACGCTACATATTATGGAATTGCAATGTCTGTAAAAAGAATCTGCGAAGTGATTATGAGAGATGAAAAATCAATACTTCCTGTATCACACATGATTCATGGAGTATATGATATTGACGGAGTATCGTTAAGTATGCCAGCTATTGTAGGTGCAGATGGTATTGAGTCTGATATACCTATTAATTTAAGTGGCGAGGAAGCGTTAAAGCTTAAGGAATCTGCAGATTCATTGAAAAAGATTATGGAGACAATTGAATTATAAATTTTACACATGGAAGTATATACAGTGGAAGGCAGTCATGTTCATGTCGTGGTTGGAGAGACAAAACATCCAATGCTTGAAGAGCATTTCATTGAGTGGATTACATTAAATACAAACCAGGGAATATACAGAAAACAGTTAAATCCAGGGCAGGAGCCGGTAGCAGATTTTTGTCTTTGCGATGGTGAACAGGTAGAAGAAGTATATGCATATTGTAACCTGCATGGATTATGGAAATGCTAAAAGCATTTATACATATTAAGATTACAGAACAACACAAATATAACAGTAATATAGGCTGTGTATTAATATATTTACAAGGAGGAACAACGAATGAAATACGTATGTGATGTTTGCGGATGGGAATACGATGAGGAGAAGGGCTATCCAGAAGGTGGTATTGCACCTGGTACAAAGTGGGAGGATATTCCAGAAGATTTTGAATGTCCGTTATGCTCTGTTGGAAAAGACCAGTTCTCAGAAGCATAAATGTATTATGATAGGATTATAACAATGAAAGAAGAACTAAGTATAGATATCATCGGACTTGCAGGAGCCTGTTCTTATGCTTTGGACTGTATAGAAGCAGAGTTGGTAAATATCAAAAACAAACATGGAAAAAGAGTGGCTTATATAAGTATATGCATGGCTGAATATTGGAAAATTGAAGGTGATGAATTACAAGATTTAGCCATGTGTGCTTTACTGCATGATAATGCTTTGACACAATATATTTCGGAAGAACTGAAAAGGGATTCCGTCATTAATTGTAAAAAAGATTTATCCAAGAAAAAAACAAATCTTCATTGTATTTATGGTGAAAAAAATATTACTAAAATTCCATTTAAAACAGATGTGTCAAATGTGATTTTGTATCATCATGAACATGCCGATGGAACTGGTCCTTTTCAAAAAAAGTGGAATGAAATTCCATTGTTTGCAAGGATTATTCATCTTGCAGATACCATTGATATTATAGGAAATAACATGGAATCTGGTAATAACAGTTGGAATTTTATATGTCAATTTCTTTTAAAAAATAAGGACGGATTATTTGATTCAGAATGTGTGAATGCTTTTCTTCATGCATTCACACATTCCGAATCTTTTATGTGTTTAAATGATGGTTCTTTTGAAACGAAGTTATGGGAGATTATCCCAAGACAAAAACAGGTTTTTGATTGGAAAACGTGTAAAAATGTCGCAGATTTTTTTGCAAAGATTGTAGATTATAAATCTTCTTTTACAAGCAGACATTCTATAGGAGTGGCTGAAAAAGCAGCTTTTTTTGCTCAATATATCGGATATGATTCTATTAATGTGCAAAAAATGTATCTGGCTGGTGCACTGCATGATATTGGGAAGATGGCAGTAGGCAATGAAATTTTGGAAAAACCGGATAAGCTTACGGATGATGAATTTTCAAAAATGAAGAATCATGCTGGCTATACATACCTTATATTATCAGAGGTTAATGATTTTGAAGAAATACGAGACTGGGCAGCTTTCCATCATGAAAAATTAAATGGAAAAGGGTATCCTTTTGGAAAAACCGCAGCTGAATTAAATGAGCCGGAACGTATAATGGCATGTATTGATATTTATCAGGCATTAACCGAGGACAGACCATATAAGAAAGGTTTATCGCATGAAAAAACGTGTGAGATGCTCGATGACATGGCGCAGAAAGGTTTTGTTGATTCTGATATTTCCAAGAAAATTAGGGAATGTTTTGGTGGAATCTAACATTAAAAACGAGAAAATATAGAAAATTCATGAGAAATGCATTTGCCTATTATGAATAGTATTGAACAGGTTCATAAAACAAATAAACTGAAAGTAGGATTAATTTATGTATGAAATGAAACCAGAATATTATATCGGTATAGATATGATAGACGAAGAACACAAGCAGTTATTTAAATATGCAGATGAGGCATATGAACTGCTTCATGATGAGTTTACACCGGATAAATATGATAGGATTGATATAATATTAGAAAATCTCCGAAATTATACAGTAAAACACTTTAGTGATGAAGAGCAGTATATGGAATCTATTAATTATAAGAAGATATTTACACAGAAAGTTCAACATCAGGAATTTATACATAAACTTGATGAATTTATGGAACATCACAATGATGAGGTAGAAGATCAAGATGAACAGATTATGGGGATTTTAAAATATCTCACAGAGTGGTTAGTTAATCACATTCTGTATGTCGATGGTCAAATTCCAAAAGGCTGATATAGTAAGAAAGGCTGTTATTTTTTAGAAAGTAGCAGCCTTTTTTATTTTGAATATAAAATATGACACATACACTTGACAATATGCATACATGGATGAAATAGGACATTTCTTCCTGAAAACAGTATGTTTATGGTATACTAGCTAATGGTAATGCAGTTTCAATCGACATTACATATTATGAAGAGAAATTAATACAAAGGAGTTACAATCAAATGGATAACAATGAAGTAGTAACAGAAGAAGTGGCAGCAGTTGTTGAAAATAATACAGGTATTGAAAAATAGATAGTGGCGAAAGAGACGCGACTTTGTTTCCTTAACAGTTTTATCGACAAAGGAAAAAATGAATTATACAATAGACCTTCATATCACTATGGTGACAGATTAGATTGCAGAAGAAACGGGCAAGGACAGAAAAGAGATATTGGCTGTTTGACGTGTGAGTCATGCTGTGACAAAAAAGATAGCTGCTGTTAGAGGGGAAATGCTAAGTCCTGTAATGCTTATGCTTGTAAGAATTGCAAATAAGACGAAAGGAAGGTTTCTATGACAGTAAAAGAAAAAGCAGAGCTGATTGTAAAAGATATAAAGAAAGAACGGGGAACAAATCCGGTTGTCATTTTTAAGCAGATTGCAGAGAAGGAATATGTCAGTATTCATGGACCGGAACACCATATATTAGATGGTGCAAGTTTGCTTGTAGCCTACAAAAACGCAGGTGGAGAGATAGACTTAGAACAAGCGTTGGACAGGCTGATGGCAGAGGGCCTTAGGATGCCGGGGGCAATGTGCGGTTTATGGGGAATATGCGGAGCAATCACATCTATAGGTGCTGCACTAGCAATCATTGACGGAACAGGTCCGCTTTCAACCGATGGAACATGGGGAAATCATATGCAGTTTACCTCGAAAGCAATTGGAGAGTTAGGAACCATAAACGGGCCAAGATGCTGCAAGAGAGATGCAATGATAGCATTTAAGAATGGTATTGATTATGTAAATGCTCATTATGGAGTAACATTGCAATACGAACAAATGCAATGCGGATTCACAGATTTTAATGAGCAATGTATAAAGGAGAGGTGTCCATTTTATGAGTAAGATAAAAGTAGCTTTTATTTGTGTCCATAATTCCTGCCGAAGTCAGATTGCTGAGGCTTTTGGAAGACATCTGGCATCAGATGTGTTTCAAAGTTATTCGGCGGGGACAGAAACAAAACCACAGATTAATCAGGATGCTGTCCGTATTATGAAGGAATTATATAATATAGATATGGAAGCAGAAGGACAGCTCAGTAAGCTGGTTAGTGATATTCCAGAACCGGATATTGCAATATCAATGGGATGTAATGTAGGGTGTCCATTTATAGGCAGACCATTTGATGATAATTGGGGACTTGAAGATCCAACTGGGAAAAGCGATGAGGAATTTAAGATAGTCATTGAACAAATAAAGCATGATATTTTGGAGTTAAAAAGTCGATTGAACTATAATGAGATTTAATAAACTTTTTGTCTGACTGAGAAAATTAATAATAAACTTACACAGCACTTTAGCCAGAACAGGTTAGAGTGCTTTTTTCATACCATAAAAGGAGGCGGTTGAAGCACAACGCATACCGAGCAGTGATTTACATGTAAGGAATATAAGGATGGAGTAGTTATTTCGAAAACGATGTACTAGGAATTGATGAATTCACATGGCTGCCTGAAACGGAATCCGAAATTGACACCCCAATAACTAAATATTATAATATTCTATACGGCTTTAATAGTATTGTATTATATGCGTGATTAAGTGAAATACGTTAATGATAAGGAGAATGCAAATGGGGGGCTTAAAGTGCAAAATGTGCGGAAGTAATCTGGACATAGGGGATTCGATTACTGTCTGTAAATGCGAAAAATGTGGAACGAGCCAGACAGTTCCGGATATAGAGGACGATAAAGAACTTAAGCTGTTTGAGCGTGCCGGGAGACTGCGTTTTAACTGCGATTTTGATAAAGCAGCAGGAATATATAATACAATAACTGACAGTTACACAGAGGAAGCAGAAGGATACTGGGGATTAATCCTTTGCAAATATGGTATTGAATATGCGGATAATGCGAGTGGGAAAAAGGTACCTGTTTGTCACAGAATCTCTTATGATAGTGTAATGGATGATGAAGATTTTGAACTTGTTATGGAGAATTCAGATTCAGAGTCAAGAGCAATATTCAGGGAAGAAGCGAAGATAATAGAGGAAAATCGTAAGAAATATATTCAGATTGCTGAAAGTGAACAGCCATACGATATATATATAAGCTACAGGGCAAAAGATGATAATGGAGATAAGACGGCTGTTAGTGAAATAGCAGGACATTTATATAACAAGCTGACATCAGCCAGATACAGGGTATTTTTATCAGAAGCCGCACTTAAAGGAAAAAAGCAATCAGACTGTGAACCATACATATATTCAGCTCTTAATTCAGCAAATGTTATGCTTGCACTTGGTACATCATATGATGATTATAACAATGTCTGGGTTAAGAATGAATGGAACAGATATCTTGAGATAGCAGAAAAGAATAAGAACAAATGTCTTATTCCATGTTATAAAGATGTTGATGAATATGATATTCCTAAAGAATTTGCAGGTCTGAAGGTGTGCCAGCTTGGAAACGATGATACATTTAATAATATAATGGCTGAGATTGCAAATGTGGTGAAGCAGGAATCAGTTAACCAGCCAGCACCAAAACCAGAAAAGGCTGAACCAGCGGAAGAGATTGAACTTGAAGAAATAGAAATCATCGAACCAGTGGATATCAATAAGCTGCTTGATGAAGGATTTTCTGCAATTTCAGATAAGAACTGGAAAAAAGCCAATAAGCTTTTCTTTCATGTCCTTGATGAAGAACCTGATAATTCAAAGGCATACTGGGGACAGCTTCTTGTGCAGCAGGAATGCACTAATGCAAGAGAAATGGCAGATAATCTGTATCTTCAGGTAATTGGAAATACATCAGATAATACATATGAACTGGAAATCAGAGACAGGCGTCAGGAGATAAAGGACAAGTATCCTGTTGCTAATCTGTTCTCAGAAGAAGAGTATGCGAATCTGTTTGATGTACATTTTAACTATCAGTCAGGTGTTGAGAATACAAAGAGTGCTATTGCAGCTAATAATGAGCATTACATATTAAGTGATAATGAGCTTTTCAAGAGGGCAAAGCAGAATGCCGATGCTGAGGTGGCAGCCGGAATAGAAGAATTTGTTGCTAATGTAAACAGGCATCTTGACGAGATATTAAAGAATGTCACAGAAAAGGAACAACAGGAGATAGAGGCAGCCAGACAGCAGGAGACAGCATATTTTTCAAAGCTTGAGGATGCATTTAAGAAGGCAGACGATATGGCAAATGCTAATCTTTTCAACAGTGAAGCAGAATACCAGAAAGACCATGATTCTTGGGAGTATGAGAGAGATAATCTTGAGGAAGCCAGACAGCAGTGGGTTAAGGATGTTGAAGAGAAGCAGAAGGAACATGATGAGTGGCTGGCTGTAAATGGTGCAGCTATTGAAGAATGGAATGCCAAGAAGAAAGAATATAATGACAACAAGCAGAAACTTGAATATGAGTTAAAGAGACTTCAGGAAGATAAAGGATTTATAGAAGGTTTTATGGCTGGGGCAAAAGCAGCCAAGAAGGATAAGGAAATAATGAATGTAAGGATTGAATTATCACGGCTGGCATTGCCTAAAGAACCGATAATGCCTAAAGAACCGGTTATTCCACCGGAACCGGCATTGAGAAGAGAGCCAGAAAAGCCTGATTATGACATAATGATTGGACGAAATGATGTGCTTGATACATTTAGAAGTCTTATGGCGTAGTGAGTATTTATAAGAAAGGGGATAAGTATGAAATATTCAAATGTTGTTGTTGCCGGAGGCGGAGTGCTTGGAAGCCAGATTGCTTTTCAGGCAGCATATTGTGGATTTAATGTAACTATCTGGTTAAGAAGCGAGGGGTCTATTGGAAGAACACAGCCTAAGATTGACCATCTTAAGCAGACTTATATTGAAGCTATTGAGAAGATGGCAGAGGATAAGAATGCGTGGTGTGCAGGACTTGCGGATGAAGATACATTTGACAAGGAAGAGTGTCTTAAGAAGGTTGAAAATGCATACGCTAATCTCAAGCTTGAACTTGATATGGCTAAGGCTGTGGCAGATGCAGACCTTGTGATTGAGTCTATGGCTGAGAACGAAAAGGATAAGATTGCTTTCTATGAAAAGCTTTCACCACTTCTTCCAGAAAAGACTGTGATTGTAACTAATTCATCGACACTTCTTCCATCAATGTTTGCAAAATATACTGGCAGACCAGACAAATATTTGTCATTACATTTTGCTAATTCTATATGGAAGAATAATACTGCAGAAATTATGACACAGGCTCAGACTGATGAGAAGTATTTTAACGAAGTTATGCAGTTTGCTAACGATATACGAATGATTGGACTTCCTGTAAGAAAGGAAAAGAGCGGATATCTGCTTAATTCTATGCTGGTTCCATTCCTTCTTAGCGGACTTGATCTGTATGCTGCAGGAGTGTCTGATCCTGAAAGCATTGATATTACATGGACAAGAGGAACAGGTGCACCTAAAGGCCCTTTCCAGATATTTGATACAGTAGGGCTTAATACTGCATATAATATTGTTCACCAGTATCAGAGTGTTCCGGGAATATTCTCACCACTTCTTAAGAAGATGATGATGCCATATAATTTCAAGAAGATGGAAGCTATTCTCAAGAAGTATATTGATGAGGGAAAGCTTGGAATGTCTTCAGGTGAAGGCTTTTATAAATACAACTAAGGAATGATAATATGACGACTAGGGAAGAAGCACTTGCATATGGACTTTCTTTTCCTGATACTTATCAGGAAGCGCCTTTTCATGATGAGAACTGGCAGCTTGTAAGAGTTAAAGGATGTAAGAAAGTATTTTTATGGACATATGAGCGCAATGGATATATTAATCTTAATGTGAAGGTTTCACCTGAGTGGCGCGACCTATGGAGAAGTACATATTCATCGGTGATTGCGGGCTGGCATCAGAATAAGGAACATTGGAATACTATTATTCTTGATGGAACTGTTCCTGATGAAGATATCAGACGCATGATTGCGGAAAGTTATGACCTTGTATCTGACAGTCCGACTAAGAGGATATACGAAGCTGTTAAGAAGATTCCTAGAGGACAGGTTGCAACATATGGACAGATTGCAGAGCTTGCAGGCGATAAGAAGATGGCGCGTGCGGTTGGCAATGCACTTCATAAGAACCCGGATCCATTACATATTCCGTGCTACAGAGTAGTTAATTCGAAGGGAGAGCTTGCCGGGGAATTCGCATTTGGAGGAGCCGGAAAGCAGGCAGAGCTTCTTATGGCAGATGGAATTGAGGTTGTTAATGGCAGGGTTGACCTGAAAAAATATGGAATGAAATTCTGAATTACTATAATGATATATGAAATAATGCCGATATATATTAGGCATGGAAGGCGCATTTATTCAATGGATTGAAGCTGTTGGATGAATGCGTTTTTTATTATTTGCCACTTGGACCTTTCTGGAAAGTGGCGCGGCTGCGACTGACTGAGCGGCTGCAGAAAGGAGAATACATGAATATTAACACACAAATGAGGTATGGTGCTTATTCAGAGTACAGTTTCAGAACAACCAAAACTGGCAAAGGTGACACCGGTTTTGAAGAATCTATGAAGCCGGACAATAATATCCAGTACAAATCATTAGGAATTGGCTTCTTAAATGTGGGGGATACCGGCTACGGAATGAGGGCAACCCAGATTATTAATCCGGACAGTGAGGACACGATTGTAAGAGTAAGCATTGCACTGGGTGGAAATGAATTCAGGGATTATGATGTTAATCTTTCCGAGATAGATCCATCCAATGCAAGTGCTGTGGAAATGTTTGCATACTGCCAGTATGCAGATTCAACCAGTGAAGGTTCATACAAATGGGGAAGCTGGAATGCCTTAAAACATTTGTCAGATGATATGGCATATTCATACAATTCACTGGATGAAGCTTTAACTGAAAAGAAAAACTGGAATGCTGCACTGGCTGGCTCAGGTATTGAACTTGAAAATGAGGCAACGGGTAAAAGATATTTTGTAGGAGATCTCATTGAAATGCTCAAACAGCAGTATGAGCTTACAGCAGACGATCTTGAGGAAAAGGACTGGCGGGATATGTCAGACAAAGAATGGGAAAAGCTTTTAAACAGTTTTGACCAGAATATTGATGCAATCAAGGATAAAATCAGAAAGCTTAAGGAAGTTCAGAATGAAGCAGCTTCTAAGGCAGCAGCTAATGCACCGGCAGGACAGAAGGCAAATGCGGCTTCAAGCGCAGCACAGAGTGCAGCAGCCAATGGATTCGCATCTGATGTAAAGACTGAGGATGAAGAATGGATAGAAGAAAACAGTTGGACATATGATATGAAAACAGAGGATCAGACAATTCTTCATAAAGCAGCTATTGCCAATGAAAAAGCACAGGACAGCCTTAGCAAGTCTCAGGAGCTTATGCTTACAGGAGACACAACAGAAGGTGTAAGCAAGACAGAAGGTGCAACAGAAAGTGCATCATGTGATGATGAATCAGGAGAGAAAGTGTGGACAGTTACTGCATATACCGAGCAGGGAATTACATGTAAGGAATTTAAGGACGGAGTAGGCACACTTTTGTGGCAGATTGATTTTAAAAATCCGACAGATTACAACAAGGTTATGGATTACCTCGATAACGAAAAAGAAGAGGATATATTAAAGTATGCCAGGGATAAGGAATTCTGGGAGAAGCTTATCTGGGGGTAAGATAGACTGAAATAAAAGTAAAATGGACTTTCTGCACGGTAAATCCGTGGGAAAGTCCATTTTATTATTACTTTATCACCAGCACCCTGTCGGTATCATCACCATCAACTTTAGCGAATTTCTTAGCAGTGAATGAATCGGCGGAGCATTTGCCAATGTGACTTTTTACGCCAGTGACAGGACTTATCCACCACATGTCTCGTCCCGGTTACATACAACACCATAGCTTACACCATCATGTCCGCCGTACTTTCATAATGGATATATTATAGCATATTTTGTAAAAATGTTTTATAATAAAAACATTAAGTATTTGAAACGGAGATTGTTATGTGGAAGATAAAACAGATATTTGACGGAGATTATGGGTGTGAAGAACTTGCAGAAGGGCAGACACCCAGGGTTTCTGTTATGCTTGTTGATGAAGCTGGCGCTAAGAAATATATTACAGTAGAAGATAAATGGCTTACTGATAACGGACTTGATGAAGGTTCAGTGTGGCCGGAGGATACAGATGAATAGATTGACAAATGCTGCTAAATATGCAGCTATTATAATGTCGCTGATAGTTACTGTGACGATGGTGTCAGGCTGTAAAAAGAATAATACTGATGTTTCATCAGAATTGAATAAATCGGACATTGAAGAAACAAGTCAGGATATGACTGGAAGCGGAATCGAGGATTCAGATGTAGGCAGTCAGTCTGCTGAGGAGACAGCAGAAACAGAAAGCACAGAGCAGACAGAAAGCGATTTTGAAGAGAATACAGAACAGATTGAAACAGATGCAGGGCAGGAGGAGACGCAGAATCCATATATAAGACAGAAAGAACCATATACCGGAGTCCCTGTATATGAGAATCTGGAACACATTTATATGAATACAACATGGGAATATGCGGACCATTCTGCTATAAGTGATGGCTATGCTGTTCTTTATAAAGCGTCAGGTCAGAGAAAGAACATTGTTGTCGGAGTTAATGCCGGGCATGGAACGGCAGGAGGTTCGGCGGTCAGAACATTGTGCCATCCGGATGGTTCTCTTAAGAGTACAGGAGGCAGTACGGCGGCTGGCGCTGCGACAGCAACGGCGGTGTCAGGCGGAATGACATTTTATGACGGGACACCAGAGAGCGAAGTAACACTTAAGATGGCAGAGATTTTAAGAGATAAACTTCTGTTAGAAGGATATGATGTGCTGATGATAAGGGATTCATCAGATGTACAGCTTGATAATGTGGCAAGAACTGTAATATGTAACAATGTTGCAGACTGTCATATATCATTGCACTGGGATGGTGATGGACTTTCATACGATAAGGGATGCTTTTATATAGCAGTTCCCGATGCAATTAAGAATATGAGTCCTGTGGCAGACCACTGGCAGCAGCATGATTCACTTGGGGCATCACTTGTTGACGGACTTCGTGGACAAGGTGCAAAGATTCATGGTTCTGGAAGCATGGCGATAGATCTGACACAGACATCATACAGTACAGTTCCGTCAGTTGATATGGAACTTGGGAATGCAAGCTCAGACCATAGTGATGAAACATTAGAAATGCTTGCCAATGGACTTGTGAATGGCGTTGGTGCATTTTTTGGATATTAATAACTGGTATTCACATTTGAATTGATAGAAGTTACTTCAGGGGAAGGATGTCTTGAACTTATGGAGAATAATTACAATGATACACATTACAGCATGCTTTTTGAGAAAGCTGATAAAGCATTGTATTCAGCCAAGGAAGCAGGAAAGGGAAGACACCATTATCTGCTGAGGCAGTGACAAGACGCGCAAGGGCATTGGGTGCAGCAATTTAATTAAGAATTTAATTCGCAATATTTTAAGGAGAACAATAATGGATAAGAAAACACAGATTATAGCAGTAGCAGGAAAAGGCGGAGTTGGTAAGACTTCTTTAGCGGGAGTTATTGTAAAGCTTCTTGTTGAGGCACACCCAGATAAGAAGATACTTGCGATTGACGCTGACCCGGCGGTCGGACTTTCTACAGTGCTTAATGTTGAGGTTGATAAGACTATAGATGATATAAGAAAAGAAGTAATCAAGAATGTTGAAGGCGGAGATACCAAGACTGCTGTGGAGTTACTTGGAGAAGCCAAATACGAGATAATGGATGCAGTTGTTGAACAGGATGGATATGCATTTATCGCAATAGGAAGACCTGAGACAGCGGGCTGTTACTGCAAGATTAATTCATATCTTAAAGAAGTTATTACAATGCTTTCAGATAAGTTCGATTATGTTGTAATTGATGGAGAAGCAGGAATAGAGCAGATTAACAGAAGAGTTATGGAGAAGGTTACACATCTGCTGCTTGTTACTGACGCGAGCAAGAAGGGATGCCAGGTTGTGCAGACAATCAAGAAAGTTGCAGATGAGCTTGTGATGTATGACAGAATCGGAGTTATCGCTAACAGAATACCGGATATGGAGGTTGCGAAGCTTATGGATATCGGCGGCCTTGAACTGCTTTCAGTAATACAGAGCGATTCCAAGCTTGCGCAGGCAGATGTGCTTGGTGAAAATGTATTCAATCTTCCTGATGATGCGATTATTGTTGAGGGTGCAAAGAAAGCCCTTGTTAATATGGGAATATTGTAAGAGGAGGCAAATGTGAAGGATTTAGCTAATCTGTATTATTTTGAGAAGCTTTTGGAGGACGTGAATAACGACCTTGTAAGGCAGGCACAGGCTAAAGGTGATATTGCAATCGGTGCAGTCTGTTTTCAGATACCGGAGCCGCTTATTAATCTGCCGGGCAGTTTTTCGGTAAGGCTGCGTGCACCCCGTACAGGTTCTATAGAGATGGGTACATATTACATGAGCAGTATGCTATGTGAGGGATGTCGTGCGATATTAGAGAGAGCAATTGAGGGTGGATTTAACTTTCTTGACTGTATAATTGCGCCGGATGCATGTGCGCAGATGAACAGGTGCGTAGAGAATATTGAGAGACAGCACCTTATAGAGAAGGAAAAATTCTTTGTGGAATATTCAGATGTTCCGATGAAGAATGATGAGACGGCGTTAAGACATTTTGTTAAGCAGATGAGACTTCATGTGCTTGAACCGCTTAATAATACATATGGAATAGATATATCAGATGATGCACTTAGAAAGTCAGTAGAATTGCAGAATAAGATAAGCCGGCTTATAAGAAGCATCGGTGATTACAGAAAAGAAGATAATCCAAGAATTACTGGGTATGAATTTGCGGTTCTGTGTCTTGCAACCTACTGTTGCCCGAAAGAGGCACTTATAGAAAAGCTCGAAGAAACACTTGAGGAGCTTAAGACGCGTGAACCTGATAAAAAATGTAATTACAGGGCAAGGGTAGTAATGGTTGGTTCAGAGATTGATAATCCTGAGCTTATAAAGCTTGCTGAGGAGGCAGGTGCACTGGTTGTGGCTGACAGATTCTGTTTTGGTTCACTTCCGGGAAGAGATGAGATTATTCTTAACGATACAGAGGATGTTCTTACACAGATATGCAGACAGTATATGAAGTGGGGACAGTGTCCAAGATTCATGAATATAGAAAAGATTATCGAGAGACAGGAGTATGTTGACGCAATAGCTAAAGAGTATAAGGCGGATGGCCTTATATATCAGCAGATTAAATTCTGTGATTACTGGGGCTATGAGAGGGCTTCGGCATTCCATGTCATGAAAGAAAAATACGGTTATCCTGTTCTTTCAATTGACAGACCTTATGCTGTCGGAACTTCTGGACAGTTAAGAACAAGAATACAGGCATTTGTTGAGAGCCTTGAGATTAAGCGTATCAATGCAGGAAGGAAATTATAAATATGTCTAAGAATATAGGAAGCGAGCCACTCGGCAGATTCTATACAGGCAAAAAGCCGAAGAGAAGAAGAGAATGGCGCGGATTGAAGGATACATGGTACGACTATGTAAGGTGGCTTGGATACTGGAAGACTTTAATTACATTTATAATAAAACCTAATAACATGAAGGGCTTCTTCAGATACCGCTGGATGATTAATTATCTTGCACTGCCTGATTTCATGGACAGGCATACCGAGGGTATGAGAGGAACTCAGCTTAGAATGGCACATCAGGCACTGGGACTTATCGTTACAGATATATGTGGGATGCTTGGACAGATATTTAAGGCAGACCCGGCTATCGGCAATGATAAGAAGTTAAACAGCAAGATTGTTCTTTTTGATGAAAATATGATGAGTACCCTGATGGGAGGTTTTCCTAACCTTACATGGTTGTCAGTGGAAGTTCCTGCTGTGTATACAAGTTCGATGATGTCACAGAACGGAGTAAGCTATTATGTTGACGTTACACACCAGTATGGTGTGCCATCAGATGTCTGTCCTATGCCGGCGGCTGAGCTTGGTGTTGCACTGGCTGATGATTTCCCGCTTATAGGCTGCTGTGCCGTGCAGTGTAATACGACATGTGACGGAAGCCTTATGGGTAACGGGATTGAAGCAAGGTCATTTAAAATTCCTACATTTCAGCTTGCTGTGCCAATAAGACACAGGCAGGAAAGTGTACAGGAGTATGCGGCAGAAGAGGTTGTCAATGCAATCCATTTCATAGAGAAACAGACTGGCGAGAAGTTCGACTGGGATGCATTCTTTAAGAGTATGAAGCGGTTTAATGCAGAGACAGAGGAATTCTTAGAGTGGATGGAGATTTCCAAGACAGATTATCCGCAGGTTATGGGCGTAACACTTGCACTCTACAGATATGGTGTATATCAGGCTGCTGGTGGAAGAAATCAGGCATTCCTTGATATGGATAAAAAGCTTACAAAGATGGCGCTTGATGCATATAAGAATAAAGAGATGGCGGCAAAGGAGTACCGCCACAGAGCCATGACATGGGGCGTTCAGGCTGCGTATTATACGGCACTCCCAATCTGGCTTCTTAACTGCTGGGGCGTTGTTACTATTGCGGATATGTTAAGCATGGTGTCTACAGAGATGGTTAATACAGAGGATAAGCATCAGGCAATGTTAGACCTTGCATATCTGTACGAGAATATGATTATGAGAAACCGCTCTAATGGCGGTTATGAGACAGGCGTAGAGGCACTCTGGCGTTTCTGTGAAATGTTTAATATTGATATAGTAATCATGTATGTTCATATGGGTTGCAAATCAATGTCAGGATATCATGGTCTATTTGAGGAAGAAGCGAGAAAACATGGAATACATTTAATATGGGTAACGCACAATCTTATGTGTCCTGAGGATGGAACAAGAAGAGACATGAGAACGGAGATTAACAGATACATGAGAACTGTTTTCAGGGAAGAACCGCTTGACCCGTCACTTGAGGATTTTGACGATTCTAAGAGCTGGTAAGAAGTGTGGATGCTGCATACGTGGCAGGAAAGGATAGCAGAATGAAATATTTCGGTGGTTGTGACGCAGGAAGTACATATACCAAATGCGTTATTATAGATGAGAATGGAAAAATCTTAGCTGCAGTTACTAAGAGAAGCAGGATTAATCCAGTGCTTAGTGCGAAGGACGCACTTGATGAGGCTGTAAGCCAGGTTGACGGTTTAAACAGCGCAGAGGAACTTACATATCTGATTGGTACGGGTTACGGAAGAAACAAAGTACCATTTGCAGATGAGAATATATCAGAGATAAGCTGTCATGCCATGGGCGTACATGTAACTGACCCTTCGGTTAAGGCGATTATTGATATCGGCGGTCAGGATGTTAAGGGAATTGCGATTGACACTGATGGAACCGTGCTTAATTTTGCGATGAATGACAAATGTGCAGCAGGAACGGGAAGATTCTTTGAATCTATGGCAAGAGCATTTGAGATGTCTTTAGATGAATTCTCTAATCTGTCTCTTACAGCGAAGAACGTGATTCCAATAACAGCACAGTGCGCGGTATTTGCAGAGAGTGAAGTTATCTCATTAGTGGGCGAGGGTAAGCCTATGGAAGAGATTGCAGCAGGAATACAGTTATCGGTTGCCAAGAGGTGTTTTGTTATGGCTAAGAAAGCCGGTGCGGCTGACAGCGTTACACTTACAGGCGGATGTGCCAAGAATGAAGGATTGAAGAAAGCAATAGAAAAAGTGCTTAAGATTAATGTAGTTGACCTTCCGACAGACCCACAGCTTATGGGAGCATTAGGTGCTGCGGAATATGCAAGACAGAAGGGAAGTAATGTATGATAGTATTAAAGGTGCTGGCTATTATAGCAATCGTGCTTGTTGCATTGTTTCTTCTGACTCTTGTTATATATTTCTTTAATCTGGATATGAAATTTGCAGCAGCTTTAATCAAGCCGCTTACTGCATATTACAACTGGTCAAAGAACAGGCGAGAGAAAAAGAAAGAACAGAATACACAGAAAGAATAGCAGGAAGGGCAGAAACATCCAATGGATTTATATGATTGTGAGATAAGAAAACTGACATCAATGCTTGAAAGCCATGGAGTAAAGAGACTTCCATTACAGAAAGAATGGGAGATGACTGGAAAAGAGAATCTTATTCTTAAAAGCGAGACGGCTTATGAACTTGGCGGTGGAAGCAGTCAGGCAGTGAGTGCTATTGCATTTACACAGGATAAGGGGCTTGTGTCGGAGGATGCAGTGTATCTGGTGGGGGATGACCTGTGTGATATCAAGAATGATATTTCATATGCAAGAATTACTGTAATCAGGCTGAACAGTGAATATATTAAAAATCATGATGATAATGCACTGTATGCTTCAATGAGGGCGACTGATTATGTAAGATACCATGCATTTCTTAAAGGATATATGATGAGAATATCAGCTGTCAGGGAAAGAGAACCAGTGAGAGTGAGTAAAGAAGCGGTTTCACATGGGATTAACTTTGCAGCGGTAGGACATGGACTTATCAATGCCTACAGGAAGCGCCCAGAGGTTGAGGCTGTAAGCATATATTTTGTCACGGAGCAGGATATTGATTACATATTTTTAAAAAGTGAAGCACACAGATGTGAACAGATAACTGACTCCTTAAACAACATATTTAACGGTCTTACAATGGATTGTTCAACTTGCTCAAGCAGGGAATTGTGTGATGAAATAGACGGACTCAGACAATTACATATGAGTATTTTGTGAAAATACCTTGAAAAAAATTAAAATTAGGAATAATATGTTAATTGAATGAAATAGGGAACAATTAAATACATTGTAAAAATGATGCATATGGAAAGGCAGGTAGTTATAAGATGTTAAAGAAAATGAATAATATGAATATAAAGGGGCGTTTGAATTATGTATTTAGACTGATAATCATAGCGTTCTCCGTAGTTGCAGTTGTTATAAGTGCAATGATGATTTATATGTCTATGGATTACCGCAGGGTGCTGAAGCGTTACGCATTCCCTCAGGGAGATATTGCTACAGCTATGTCTGAGGCAGCAGAGATAAGAGGAGCTTCAAGGGGAGTTGTAGGATATGATTCAGTAAGTCTTATCAGCTCAATGAAAGAGCAGCATGATGAGCATGTCGAAGCATTTGAAGCCAAGCTTGAACAGATAAGACCTATAATGTCTAGTAAGGCTGGCAAGGAATGTATGGATAAGATTGATAAGGCGTGGGCTGAATATAAGGAAATTGATGAGAAAGTTATAAAGCTGGGAGCTACGACAGATTCTAATCAGTCACTGAAGGCTCAGTCGATGATGCTGAATGAGACGGCACCTAAGTATGAGGCACTTGATAATGCACTTAATGAACTTATGGACACTAATGTTGCTAAAGGTGATGCAGAAAAATTAAAGCTTGAAATATTTCTTATAATAGCGATTGTTGCTGCAATTGGAATTATAGCTGCGGTAGTTGTTGTTGCTTCTAAAGCAGCATATGCGATTGCAAAGAGTATAGAAGAGCCGTTAGATGGAATGATGGCCAGATTCGAGACATTTGCACAGGGAGATCTGGATTCACCATTCCCTGAAGTTGAGACTAAAGATGAGATATCCGATCTCATAGATAGTGCACATGCTATGGCAGAAAGATTACATAATATTATCAGTGATGCCGGAAAACTTATGGGAGAGATGGCAGATGGTAATTTCGCTATCGCAACCGAACATGAAGATCAGTATACAGGTGCATTCAATGCATTGTTACTTGGAATTCGTAACATGAACCGTCAGATGAATTCAACATTAAAGGGTGTTGAAGATGCTTCTAAACAGGTGGCAGAAGGTTCTGCTAATCTTTCAGATGCTGCACAGTCGCTTGCAGAAGGTGCAACAGATCAGGCTGCAACAGTCGAAGAGATGCAGGCAACCATTAATGATCTTAATGAAGGTATACAGAAGACAGCAGAACAGCTGGAAAATTCATATAAAGAAGCAGAGAGATATGCTGATACAGCAGAAAACAGCAGAGAAAGCATGGAAGCTCTTATGGGGGCAATGGCTCGTATCAGTGAGGCTTCTGAGAAGATTGGCAATATCATTTCAGAGATTGAAAGTATTGCAAGCCAGACTAACCTTCTTTCACTTAATGCTTCCATTGAGGCTGCAAGAGCAGGTGATGCAGGCAGAGGATTTGCAGTAGTTGCTGACCAGATTCGTACACTTGCAGAGCAGAGTGCTAAGTCAGCGGTAGATTCAAGAAATCTTATAGAAGCTTCTATCTACGAGGTTGGAGAGGGGAATAAGATTGCTACTAAGGCATCTGATTCACTTAAGGAAGTTGTTGATGGTGTTCAGTCTATCGCAGAGAGTGCCAAGAAGATGAGAGATGTATCTACAAGTCAGGCTGCAGGTATGGAGCAGGCGGATGTTGCAATTGCAAGAATTGCAGAAGTTGTACAGGCTAATTCAGCAACATCACAGGAGACATCAGCTACAAGTGAAGAGCTTACAGCACAGGCTACAACTCTTAGTGAGATGGTTGCACAGTTTAAGTTAAGAAATGACTGATAATTACAATTACATATGTAAAGATTATTTAAGGAGCTGTTATCGTAGTGATATCAGCTCCTTATTGTATATCATGTATTTGTTATCGGGTTTGAATAATTTAATTAAAAGAGTTCATTTACCATGTCTGCTGTGTATGAAACGCTTGTGGCATGCTCAACCTCGATCATATAAAGAGCATGTGCTGCTAAATGTTCTGCTGCCTGTTCAAGGTCTCTGATACCTGTAGTATCCTTGCAGTAATCAAGAACAGCGTCAAGTCCGTCATCAAGCACCAGACACTCATCCTCGTGAAGTCCGATTCTTTTAAGAACTTTTGGAAGTGAATATTTAAGGAATATTGTCTTTTTCTCTTCTCTTGTGTAATCAGGAATATCAATTACTGCAAATCTTGAAAGAAGTGGTGCACTTATTTTATCCTTATCATTAGCTGTTGCGATAGGATATACGCCTGAAGTTGGGATAAGACACTCCATGTAATTATCAGTGAATCCAAGATTATCAAGGAGTGTAAGGAGTACATCCGCAGGGTTGGCATTACCATTGCTTGAAGTTGCCTTATCAAGCTCGTTGATAATGAATACAAGGTTAGATTCACCAGCCATGTTGAATGCTTCCATGATAATACCAGGCTTTGCATTAGAGTATATTCTTGAACTTCCTGTAAGCTGTTCTGCGTCATTGATAGAACTCATATCAAGCGTTGTCCAAGGCATTTTAAGAATCTTGGCAACAAGGTAGGCAATCTGTGATTTACCTGTTCCGGCAGGACCTACAAGAAGGATACCATATGCAGGAAGAGTGTGTGTTCTGTTAATCTGAATAACAGTCTCAATGATTCTCTGCTTAACACTCTCCATACCGAAAAGTTCTTCGTCAAGAATTCTTCTTGCTTCCACAGGGTCAATTGATTCGAAGTAATTGCTCTTCCACTTGATATTAAGCATGATAGAAAGTGCTCTCTGTGCATGTCTTTTCTCTTCAGGAGTTACCTCACTTGAACGGGCAACAACAAGATTGCGTCTTGCCCATAAACGGATATTCTCAGGAAGTGTACTTCCTGCACAGTTAAGAAAATCTGATATGCTTGTAAGGCTTGTAAGCTTCATATCATCAGCAGATTCATCGGGTTCTTCACTATTTTCCTCTGCAATGGCACTGCTCTCTAATAATCTTTCAATCATAAACTGAAGGAAACCGTCTTCGGCAGATAACTTGTTACCATTGCCAAATGCAACCTCCTGAATCTTGTATACATTGTATCCTTCAGATGTGTTAGCACCTGTAAGCTTTACTTTAACTCTGTTCTCGCCAAGCCATTTGATAAGGCTTGTAAATCTTGAATCAATCTTTAAGATATTGCTTGTAAAAGACTCACCATCAATCTGAAAATCAAATGCCGTTTTCTTATAAGGGTTAGTGAATAAACCATAAGATGTCTCATCCCACTTTTTCTCAGAATTATCCAGAACAAGGATTGGGTTCTCTGGTGAAGCTGTAGAATTGTCAGATTTAAAAGTTGTATAGGTACACTCAAAACCGGCATTGCTGCCAGAATTGGCATTAGCGTCATAAACTAACATATATTCCTCTTTCTGTGCTTTAAACACTTATAATAATCTATCATATAATAACATATTCTGGGAAGTTGGCAAGGAGAGGATTGAATATATTAAGTTATGTGCTATAATAATTATAGATAAAATATTAGCTATAAATGCATACTTATCAGAAAATTAGCTAATATATTATATATATGTTTGCACATAAGGAGAAATCAATATATGAATGAATATGTCTGGGAGACATGTGAAGAACTGGATAAAAAAATAGCTGACAGGGTAAGACTAATAAGAAAAAGACGCGCCATTTCACAAGAGAAGCTTTCTAAGATTAGCAATGTCAGTCTTGGCTCGATAAAAAGATTTGAAACAACAGGACAGATTTCACTGTTATCGCTGACTAAGATAGCTGTAGCACTTAATATCGCTGATGATTTAAGAAACATTTTTACGGAGATTCCTTATAACAGTATTGAGGAGGTAATTAATGAGAGAAGATAGAGTTATAAATGTTTTTTATCATGACAGGCTTGTTGGAACTCTTGCTATGACGAACGAAAGAAAGGCTGCATTTGAATATGCAGATGAATGGCTGGAGAATGGATTTTCAATAAGTCCGTTTTCATTGCCCCTTGAAAAGAAAGTATGTGTCCCTGTTAAAGAATATTTTAATGGCTTATGGGGAGTATTTGCAGACAGTCTGCCTGATGCATGGGGACAGCTGCTGCTTGACAGGATGTTAAAAGAAAAGGGATATAATATAGACAATGTGAGTATGCTTGACAGGCTTGCAATTGTTGGAGAATCAGGAATGGGAGCATTAACATACAGACCGGAATGGGATATGCCAAAGCAGGAAAAACTCAGCAGTCTTGATGAATTATCTGAGCAATGTCAGAAAATTCTTAATACTGAATATTCGGACAAGCTTGATGAATTATACAGGCTTGGTGGAACAAGCGGTGGAGCAAGACCTAAAATTATGACTAAGATAGATGACGAGGATTGGATTATCAAGTTTCCTGCTCATGTAGATGGAAAGAATGCGGGGCTGATGGAATACCGATATTCACAGTGTGCAAAGCAGTGTGGAATTGATATGGAAGAGACCAGACTTTTTCCATCTGATATATGTGATGGATATTTTGGAACTAAAAGATTTGATCGTAAGAATGATTCGTTTGGAGAACACAGAATCCATATGCTTACAGCAGCAGCGCTTCTTGAACTGGATTTCAGGCAGCCCAATATGGATTATCACCAACTTATGAAATTAACCAAAATATTAACAAGGGACAATAAGCATGATATAGAGAATATGTACCGACGAATGTGTTTTAATGTGTTTGCACATAACAGAGATGATCATTCAAAGAATTTTACATTTATATATGATGAAAATAATGATGGCTGGAGACTAAGCCCGGCATATGACCTGACTTATAGTACGACATATTATGGGGAACATACTACTACAGTAGACGGCAATGGAAGAAATCCAGGAATTAAGGAGCTGGCTGCTGTTGGAACAGCAGCAGGAATAGGAAAAGATATATGCACTGAGATTGCGTACGACATAGAAAAATGTGTTAAAAACGAGCTGGATGGTAATTAAACGTCCAGCTCGTTTTGGCAGGTATATATTAATTAACAGCCCTTATCCCGCCATCAGTAATAAGTGGATATCGAACCAGCTTATCACCGTCAAGGTTCTCCTTATGCATATCAACAGCACATATCTGATGGTTGTCATATGATGTGTAATAATATATGCCTTTAGTTGTATTGCAGCAGCAGGTATATATTGTTATCTCGTATTTGTCATCGTCTAGCTGGCAGCAGCCACGCTGCTGGTCTACGCTGCCCAATATATGAAAGAACTGGCTTACACTTGATTTCTCATCGTCACCTGAAACAGAATTCATCTTAGTAAAAGCCACCTTTACAAATCTTGACTGTGATGACAGATCCCCAGGAAGTCCGATAGCACCCATACCACGGCTGTATTTGTTGAATTCAAGCTTGTCCGAGAAATTGCTTTCAGGCTGTCTTGCAGACAGACCCATATAATTGTTAAGATTAAACATCTGTATGTTAAATGGCGGATTATTAGTAAGCACGCCAACAGGGTTATCGTATATATGAAGTCCGTCTGACATGGATTCAACAGTTATGCAGCTTTCCTTGTCAGCAATAATCCAGTGAAGATTAGCACATGGAAACATATCATTAAACTGTGTATTGGTAAGATTAATAAACTGCAAGTTTTCTCTAGCTTCGTCAACTGTCGCACATTGTGATAATATCCACGGAATGAATTCAAATACAGCAACATTTTTAATATTACTCTCCCCGTTAAGGGCTCCCTGGTCCGGTTCATTGTAAGCTGCATTGCCAACGAAGTTAAGACCCGCCATGCCAAGTCCTTTTTCGTTAAATGCTTCATAATATAAAGGATAATCGTCAGCGACATGTGCCATTCCAATCATCGCAAAGTGGTTATTCCTGACACCCATGAATCTGAAATTAATAGGATAATTTCTGGGTGTGACAGTCACCTCATCACCATAAGAAAATTCATAATCCAGTGTTCTTCCCATATAGAAATCTTTAGTTTTATAAGTAGCTGCTGTACACATAAGCCCTCCTTTATGTCTTGTATTATAGTAATATTCTGATTATTTATTAAGAAATAATACATTACAGTTCTTTTTTTTACAATACAATTTCATGAAAACACTGTAGTATCCATATCATAAACTTAATAAATCAAAGACAAAGGCGTCGTACATCTGGTGTGCGGCGCCTTTATTGTTTATTTTGTTAATAATTAATCATGCAAAAAAGGAAGGGAGCTGGTTTTATGAAGAAAAAGTTAGGATTAGGAAGTGGCGTGGCAATATGTGTAGGACTTATTGTTGCCACAAGCTGTCTTGTTTCTTTGGGAACAGGAATGGGTTCGATAGGCCGATGGTTTATCATTCCGCTATTTGCAGTAATGGTGCTGAACTGGTTTATTGGAATATCATTTGCAGAACTGAATGGACTTATGCCAAGAGTTCAGGGCGGTACAGGACAGTATCTTCTGGCTGGTATGGGACCACTTCCATCATTAATTGGTAATCTGTCAGCCTATGTAATTACAGAAATATTAAGCATGACAGCAGAGATTACACTTTGCGGACTTGTTTTAAAAGGTCTGTTTCTGCCACATGTAGATAACAGGATAATATCAATTATAATAATGGCATTGTTTCTCGTGATTAATCTTTTTGGTGTAGATATATTTTCAAAGGTACAGAACATAGTAGTATTCCTGCTTATCGGTTCAATGGTTCTTATTGGATTAATAGGTGTATGTAAATTAGGAATAAGCTCAAATGTTGTTGATTATGCAGCAAATGCACCAACATTTGAACAGATAGGCGGATTTAAGGGACTTTGCTCATATGCCGCACTTGCATTCTGGCTGTTTATAGGTGTTGAGTTTATTATTCCGGTAGCAAAGGATTTGAAGAATCCAAGAAGAGATGTACTTCTTTCTATGACAATAGGTCTGGTTTTACTATTTTTTGTACAGAGCATTCTTGGTATAGGAATGACTAACTATGTAAGTCTTGATATTCTTGCCAATGACCCTGCAGGTACTCCTCATATGACATACGCTACTAACCTTTTAGGCAATGCAGGACGTATATGGATGGGAATTATAACCATACTTGCAGCCGCTTCGACAATTAATACAGTATATGCTTCTGTTTCAAGAATTGTACAGGGTATGGGCGAGGAAGGCATGATGCCATCAGTATTTGCTAAGACAAACAAGAGAGGAGCAGCATGGGTCGGACTTATAGTGCTATTTGTATTCGTTGCAGGAATAATTGCTTCAGGACTTGGAGCAACAGAGGGTGTAAGTTTTCTGTTATTGTCAGGTTCATGCTTCTGGTTATTAACATACTGCCTTGTACATGTAACAGTGCTTATACTCAGAAAGAGAAATCCTGAATATACAAGGAAGAAGTGGCTTACATTAGGCGGAATACCTCAGATAATAGGTATTCTTGGAAATGTATACATGATATGGAATATATCAACAGGAGAAACCAGAATTAAGATATTTGAGTTGTGTGGTGTTTTATTTGCCGTACTTGTAGTTTATTCAATAATCTGGGTATGTGGAGTTATGAAAGCAAGTCCATTCCAGCCGGTACCGGTTGAAGTGATAAATGATGCTTCTGTCAAGTTCAATGAACTTGTAAAGGAGGAAAATGAAGAAAAGGCACTTGCAGGTGCAGAAGGAGAGGTAAACTAAATGGCAGAGAAGAGAGTAAATTATTCATCAGGAGCTCCATTAGAAGAAAAAGTAGGATATAGCAGAATGGTAAAGGTTGGTGACCATATATATGTTGGTGGAACAACGTCGGTACAGCCGGATGGTACAGTGTATGGGGAAAATGCCTATGAGCAGACCAGATATGTACTTGAGAAGCAGGTAAAGCTTATTGGACAGGCTGGTGCAGGTGTTGGAGATGTTATTAAAGTAGATGTGTTTGCTGTAGATATGAAAATGTGTGCAGATATATCAAGGGCATATTCAGAGATATTTCATGATATCAGGCCATTATGTACAGTGGTTGGAACACCTGCACTTAACAGACCGACACAGTTCGTGGAGATAATGATGGAAGCAGTTATAGGCTGTGGATTATAGAGGAGGAATTATTATGTATCCAGAAGTTGATTTTTTATATCTTAATGAACAGGAAATGATAAAGGCTGGCGTAAAGAATATGCCTGAATGCATAGACACAATGGAAGACGTTCTTAAATGTCTTACAAAGGGTGATTTCGTAATGGGAGGTGAAAACCATAATTCTCATGGCTGTATGGTAACATTCCCGAATGAATCTCCTTTTCCGAATATGCCAAAGAATGTAGGAGAAGATAGAAGATTTATGGCAATGCCGGCATATATAGGAGGACCATTTGATATGGCTGGTATGAAATGGTATGGTTCTAATACAGCTAATAAGGAAATAGGTCTGCCAAGGTCAATACTTATGGTTATGCTTAATGACAAGACAACCGGTGCACCGGTGTGTCTGATGAGCGGTAATCTTCTGAGCGCTTACAGGACTGGTGCAATTCCTGGTGTAGGGTTAAGACATCTTGCACCAAAGGGTGCTAAGACGGGAGCAATATATGGTCCTGGTGTAATGGGAAAAACAAGCCTTGATGCATTTATGGCAACATGCCCAGAGCTTGATACACTTAAGGTAAAAGGTAGAGGAAAGAAATCATTAGACAGTTTCCTTGAATATGTCAAAGCTACATATCCACAGCTTACAACTGTAACAGTGGTAGATGATATAGAAACTCTGGTAAGAGACAGTGATGTTATATCATTTGCAGCCACAGCAGGAACAGATCCGTCAAAATATGCATATGTCAAAGGTGAATGGATAAAGCCGGGAGCGCTTATTGTTGCTCCAAGTGCATTTGATATGGAGACAGATTTTCTCAAAGAAAAATGTAAGATGGTAGTTGATAATATAAAGCTTTACGAGGCATGGGCAGAGGAATATCCATATCCGACATTTGGTTCAATTAACATAATAGGTGCAAAGTTTACAGATATGTGCCATGATGGAATTATAAGTAAAAGTGATATTACTGATATGGGAGATATATTGCTTGGCAATGCATCAGGAAGAGACAGTGATGATCAGATAATTGTATATTCTGTTGGAGGAATGCCTGTAGAAGATGTTGCCTGGGGTAAGGTATGTTATGAAAATGCTGTGAAAATGGGACTCGGAACGAAGCTTAACCTATGGAACAAGCCTGATATGTGTTAAAAGAATATGAAATATATGTATATACTGTAAATATAAAAAGACCTGTATGGCTGCAAATAGCGCATTCCATGCAGGCTTTTTATTGATTTCTCCTCCTATTCGACATAATTCGACATGCATACGTTGTATTATCTATATAAAACATAAGGGTAAAGTCTTTTTGGAGGATAGAATGAAACGGATAATATGTGTTTTACTGGTAACAGTATTGATTGTAAGTATGCTGTTGTCATGTAGTATACCATTAAGAAACAGTGGAAAAGAAAAACAGAGAATAGTTGTACAGCTTGACCAGGATTACTGGCTTGCAAGTGTAGGAAAAATGTTGAAAGAACATTTTCCGGATGTTGAATTTGATTTTGTCATAAGCAGGGGAGGAGCACAGTATCTTAATGATGCAGCGCTTAATGATGACCTTGCGGATATAATAATAGATGCATCATCGTGGACACAGACGTCTTTGTCTGATGATGATTATGATATTAATCCTAAGGATTATCTGTATGATTTTTCATGGACAGATATTACAAACATGTTTTATAGGGTATATCTTGATGGATTTACCAATGAAGATGGTTCAGTGAACTGGCTTCCTGGTGCAGCAAGCGTGGAGGGGATACTTGCCAATACAGCACTTTTTGAGGAATATGGAATAGAATTGCCTCATGATTATGTAACATTTGTTGAAGCATGTGATAAATTCAGTGAATATGGGATAAGAGGGTTTGCAACAGATTATAAATATGATTATACAGCTTCATATATGTTACAGGCGTGGTCGATTCCTTTGTTACAAAGTACAGAAGGGCGTACCTGGCGTTATGAAGCAATGGATGGAAATATAGATCACATACCGGATGAGCTGGGTGTGAAGTTGTTCTCGAGACTTGGACAGATTTTGAAAGATACTGATGCACAGGCAGATGACACAAAAAGAGGATATTCAAGTATATTCCAGGATTTTGTGTCCGGGAAGATTGCAATGATACGACAGAGCACTAATATTGCAGAGTATCAGGATGAGGGAATGAATAATCTCATTCTTTTGCCATATTTTGGGGAGACAGATAATGATAACTGGTATTTCAGTACACCCGGATATTCAATAGCTATGAATGGAAAACTTAAAGGAGCAGGGAAAAAAGAAGAGCTGGCACTGGATATAGTAAGATATATGTTTGGCAGTGATGTAATGAATGCAATGGCAGACAGAATACAGTCGGTTGTTGTGTATAATAAAGATGTAAATGTAGATGTGCAGGACATATTTTCTAACCTGATTCCTTATATTGAAAGTAATCATATGTATACATATATAAGGAATGACAGTGTGTGCCGGGCAAGCTGCGCAGCAGTACAGAAAATGCTGGCAGGAGATGTGGATGCCACGCGGGCGGTGGAAGTGTTTAACAATAACTACAATGCGGTAAAAGAAAAATCACCGGTTATTACCACGTTTGACAGGGAATATCAGTGGCGGGTATCAGATACAGGAAGTGAGGCATTTTCGGTGAGGGTTAATACACTTCGGGAAATATGTAATGTGGATATGCTGATTGCACCTGCTGCCATGAATGCCGGAGACATCTATAAGGGAAGTTATACAGCAGCGCAATTACAGGCACTTCTAATGGGCGGAGGCGTGAAGTTTTATACGAAGGATGCAACAGGAGCTGAGATTAAAGATGTTGTGCGGTGCCTTGTGGAAGGCTGTGGACGGGATGACGACCCGATATCATGGGATACGCTGCCGGCATCAAGCGGATTTACAATGAAGATATCAAGAGATGATAAGGGCGATATGCATCTAGAGGATATTCTTACAGATGGAAAGTCAGTAGAAGACGAAAAAATATATTCTTTCTGTTATGTTGACGTTTCTGGTCATACTTTGTTGGAACGTGCATATAATTATGATATGTCAAAGCATGGCGGAGTTCATATGTATAGGGCTGAGGCAGACATCAGGGAAGGCGAAAAATATGATGGATATATAGCTCATACAACAAATGTAGCACAACAATGGATAAAGTATTTTTCTGATGGAGGCAGACTGGCTGCACCGGAAGCTTATATACAGAAGAACTGATTATCTTGAGAAAGGAAATGGGGCAATTGAAGAAGAATGAGTATAGAAAATATTTCTTTGCAGCAGTAGGCGTGGCAATAATTGTATTTGCGTGTGTAGGCGTAATAATGCTTAATTATTCCATTACGGTCAAAAGAGAACTGTATGAGACAAGTTTGAAGAATCTTAATGAAGTGTATACACAGGTCAGTGAAAAATTCATGCAGATAACCGGGCAGCAGTGGAACCTGCTTGGAATGACAGGTGATTATATAGATGAGGCTGGTGAAAATATAGACAGCATCAGCAAGTTTCTTACAGAATGGAAGAATGAATGGCATTACACAGAATTTTATTTTATAGATGATGCCTGTAATTACTTGTCATCGTCAGGTAAAAAGGGGTATCTTGAACTCGGAAATACATGGAAAAGTCTTGTGATAGACAGGAAAAATGTTGTAGTGGATGGTTCACTTCCGGGAAGTGATGAGGTAATGTTTTTTGCTATTCCTGTCCAGCCGGCATATATTAGCGGTTTTAAATACAGTTCCATAGCGGTTTCATACAATACAGAAGCTATTAATAAAGAACTGGGTGTAAAAGCGTTTTCAAAGGACACAAGCAGTTATGTAATATATGCTAATGGTGATATCGTATTAAAGTCTGAAGGCAGCATGGATATAGGTGGTAATATATTTTATCATCTGAAAAATGCGGATATTTCCGGTAAGTCACTGGATGGTTTTATGAAAAGTGTAAAGAATTCAGATGCAGAAGAAATGGTATTCAGGCTTGATGAAAACCAGTATTGTCTTGTTTATGTTCCAATTGGATTTGATAACTGGGGGCTTATATCAATGGTTCCTATAAGCGTCGCCAATTCAAGCTCTCTTGCGGTTTTGCATAGAACTGTTATAATGGCAGTACAGATAGGTATACTGCTTCTTATGGTTGCATGTGTAGTACTATATACATATTACAAAAGATATGTAAGTGAGAAGGATCATGAAATTGCAAGACGGGATATATTATTTTCGATTATGGCTAAGAATCTGGATGATGTGTATATTATGCTTTCGTGGGGAGACTGGAGAAAACTGTATGTAAGCAGAAATATCGAGAGAGTTCTTGGAATAAGAAGCAGTGAATATGATGGTATCCTTAAAGATTTTGGAGAACTGGAAAAGAGGGGAGAAGTTCCTGAATGGAATGATATTGTGAAGCTGGGAAAAGGAGAATCTGCTGTTAATGAATACTGGATAAAGCCAGCAGATTCAAGTGAATACAGACTTTTTAACCAGGGATGTTATCACATGGATAAAGACGGAGATGATGTTCTTGTAATAATTCTGTCAGACAGAACTTACGAGCAGCAGATAAGAAATCATATGGAAGATGCACTTCACACAGCAGAGGCAGCAAATCGTGCAAAAAGTCAGTTCCTGTCTAATATGAGTCATGATATAAGAACTCCTATGAATGCAATTGTAGGATTTTCACAGCTTATGTTAAGACATTATAATAATCCGGATAAAGTCAGAAACTATTCAGAAAAGATAGTTGTTTCAAGCCAGCATCTGCTGAGTCTTATTAATGATGTCCTTGATATGAGTAAAATTGAGTCAGGGAAAACTACTCTTAATCTTTGTGATGTGAATCTTGCTGACATCATAAATGAGACAGACAATATAATCAGACCGCAGGCAAAGAAGAAGAACCAGACATTTGTTGTGAAATCAGATGGTGTTGAATATTGCTGCATTACCGCAGATAAATTAAGACTTAGCCAGATACTTATTAATATATTGTCTAATGCTGTTAAATATACAGAAGAAGGCGGTAACATAACATTTGAAATAAAAGAAATAAAAGTTACCAATCCACAGATTGTAAAATACAAATTCATCATATCTGATAATGGAATAGGAATGAGTGAAGAATATTTAAAAGACATATTTAAACCGTTTACAAGAGAAGAGACAAGCCTTACAGATGCAGTCCAGGGAACAGGACTTGGAATGGCAATAACCAAGAATCTTATTGATCTCATGGGTGGAACTATAAAGGTACTAAGCACACAGGGAGTGGGAACAACTTACGAGGTAACTATGGAATTCAGAATTGCGGATATTAATACGAATAAAGACCTCTGGAACAGATATAACATACCAAAGCATGAGAATGAACCGGATCATGTACTTGTGGGTAAGAATTTTCTAATAGCAGAAGATAATGGTATTAACTTAGATATGCTTAAAGAACTTCTAAAGGAAGAGGGGGCAGCCTGTGATTGTGCAAAAAACGGAATGGCAGCTGTTGATTTGTTCAGACATTCAAAGAAGGGGCAGTATGATCTTATATTTATGGATGTACAGATGCCTGACATGGATGGATATGAGGCTACAAGAGCAATAAGACAAATGAAGCACCCTGACGCAAAGGATATTCCAATAGTAGCTATGACAGCAAATGCATTTTCTAATGATGTAAAAGCTGCATTTGATTGTGGGATGAATGCTCATCTTGCAAAACCTGTTAATATAGACCGTATAAAAGACATAGTTGCAAATTTTACATAAATTTTACATAACTTACATAATACATTTTACAATGCTCATTTAGAATACACATGATGTGTGAAAAAGTCGTTCAAAAAGGAGCTTATGTAAAATGAATATTTTTGGTGTACTTACGATGGCAGGCGGACTGGCTTTGTTCTTATATGGAATGAATGTCATGGGAGATTCCTTAGCAAAGCTGTCAGGAGGTAAATTAGAACAGATACTTGAAAAGCTGACTTCTAAAAGAATTATGGCAGTATTGCTTGGTATGGCTGTAACAGCAGTTATACAGTCATCATCTGCAACTACGGTAATGGTTGTAGGCTTTGTTAATTCGGGTATTATGCAGCTTTCACAGGCTGTAGGTATTATTATGGGTGCCAATATTGGTACGACAGTGACTTCATGGATGTTATCACTTACAGGTATAAGCGGAGCAGGATGGATTAATCTTTTAAAGCCATCATCATTCTCACCTGTGCTTGCTGTTATTGGTATAATTATGACTATGACCTGCAAGGATAATTCTAAGAAAAAGGATATAGGTAATATTCTTCTTGGATTTGCAATTCTTATGTTCGGTATGGAAACTATGAGTGGCGCAGTTGCACCGCTGGCTGACAATGAGAAGTTTACGGGTATGCTTACACTGTTTTCTAATCCGTTATTCGGACTTCTTGCAGGTACAGTGCTTACAGCAGTTATACAGTCATCATCTGCATCGGTTGGTATACTGCAGGCGTTATGTGTAACAGGTGCGGTTAACTATGCAACAGCAATTCCTATTATTATGGGACAGAATATAGGTACATGTGTAACAGCACTTATATCTTCTGTAGGTGCAAAGAAGAATGCCAAGAGAGCATCAATGATACACCTTTATTTCAACATGATTGGTACAGTTATATTTATGGTTATATTTTACAGCCTGAATATGTTTGTTCATTTTGAATTTTTATCAACACCGGCAAATGCAGCAGGAATAGCAGTGATTCACAGTCTCTTTAATATTGGATGTGTAATTATACTTTTCCCATTTTCTAATCTGCTTGTGAAGCTTGCAACTCTTTCTATTCCGGATGGAAAACATGAGGAAGTTATTCAGACAGGTGTGGCAGCCGATCTTGCAGCACTTGATGAAAGATTCTTAGAGACTCCTGCAGTTGCGATGGAGTTATGCAGGAATACAGCTGTAAAGATGGCACATCTGTCACAGAAAGCGTTAGATAAGGCACTTGACATTATTAATAATTATTCAGATGCTGCATATGATGAGGTTGTGGCAATGGAAGAAGATGTCGATAAGTATGAGGATAAGCTTGGTTCATATCTTGTAAAGGTTGGTAACTGTGATTTATCAAGACATGATAATCATACATTTTCAATACTTCTTCACTGTATGAGTGATTTTGAAAGAATATCTGACCATGCGATTAATATTGCAAAATCTGCAAAAGAGATGAACAGCAAGGAGTCATCTTTTTCACAGAATGCAAGAAAAGAACTTGAAACATTTGCAAAAGCGGTACATGATATAGTTAGTAACACAGTACAGGTTTTTGAAAATCAGGATATTGAGGCAGCAAAGCATATTGAGCCGTTAGAACAGGTTATTGATGGACTGAACTTAGAGATTAAGCAGCGTCATATCAACAGATTAAGAAAAGGCAGATGTACAATTGAGACAGGACTTATACTCGAAGATATTATGACGAATTTTGAGAGAGTATCAGACCATTGCTCTAATATTGCTGTATGTATGATTGAAGTAAGAGATAATGGTTTTGAAACACATGGATATCTGGAGCATCTTACTAATGAGGATAATCCTCAGTTTGCAAAAGAATGCAGACAGTATTATAAACAGTATCAGCTTCCGGAATTAAAGAAAGCTGACTAGAACAGGAGATGAGAATATGGCTCTTATATACATAGTTGAGGATGATGAAAGCATAAGGGAAATAGAGACAATTGCACTTAAGAACAGTGGACATATGGTAGGTGCATTTGGAAGTTCCAAAGAGTTTTTTAAGAAGCTTGATGAGATTCTTCCGGATCTTGTGTTGCTTGATGTTATGCTTCCTGATGAAAGTGGTTATGACATCATTAAGAAGTTAAGACTGAATTCTGCAACTAAGAGACTGCCGGTTATTATGGTGACGGCAAAGTCTACAGAGCTTGATATGATAAAGGGACTTGAGGATGGTGCTGACGATTATATTAAGAAGCCGTTTTCTGTAATGGAGCTTATTACAAGAGTTAAAGCACTTCTTAGAAGAACAGAAACAGACGAGGCAGGCGTGCTGGATGTTGGAGAGATTGAACTTAATCATGAAAGGCATGCTGTTACGGTCTCAGGAAAGCAAGTTGAACTTACATTTAAAGAATATGAATTGTTAAGATATCTTATGGCTAACAAGAATATAGTGCTTTCAAGAGATTCTATTGTACTTAAGGTATGGGGAACAGAGTTTGAAGGTGAGTCAAGAACTGTGGATATGCATATTAAGACTTTAAGACAGAAGTTAGGTGATGCAGGCTCGCGTATAAGAACCGTGCGTAATGTAGGATATGTTATTGAGTAGCCTGATATAATTGACAGACAGAACAGGGTGGATATATGAAGCAGAAGATTAATTTAAGGCTTATTGGAATAGCAGTTATAGCGGTTCTTGCTACAGCTATCGGAATAACTTTTATATATTATGGACTGTTTAAGAAACAGGTCCAGGCCGGACTGAGAACTAATGCTGAAGTACTCATGGAAACCGGAGTTTTTGAAAAGTCGTCGCAATATGCTGATGTAAAGCTTCCAATTAATAATCTCAGGGTTACATGGATAGATTCAGATGGGGTGGTGCTTTTTGATAATGATAATGATATTAATGTAATGCCTAATCATAAAGACAGACCTGAGATACAGGATGCATTTCATACCGGACATGGTCAGTGTGTAAGAAATTCTGACACGATGGATATGAATACCTTTTATTATGCTCTAAAACAGAAGGATGGGACTGTTATAAGAGTATCCTGTGATGCAAGCAGTTTATTAAGTGTGTTTGGCAATGTATTTCCGGCTGTAACAGGAATACTTGCAGTAATTATAGTAGTGTGTATCGTTCTTTCACAATTACTTACAAGGACACTTATTGAGCCTATTGAAAGAATGGCTAAGAATATGGATTCCGTACAGGAGAAGCCTGTATATAAAGAAATAGCCCCTTTTGCAGAGAAAATCAGGACACAGCATGAGAATATTCTTGCTGCTGCAAGAAGCAGACAGGATTTTACTGCAAATGTATCACATGAACTAAAGACTCCTCTTACCGCAATATCAGGCTATGCCGAGCTTATTGAGAATGAGATGGTAAACCATGAACAGGGAATACATTTTGCACATGAGATTAAGCGTAATTCAGAAAGATTATTATCATTGATTAATGATATTATAAGGCTTTCAGAATTAGACCACAGCGAAATGCCAAGGCAGTATGAGAATTTTGATTTGTATGAGTTTGTTAAGGATTGTGCAGAGTCTCTGCAGGTTAATGCACAGAAACAGGGAATACGTTTTTCGTATAGAGGTTCAACATGCATGATTCGTGGCAATAAGGATATGATAAGGGAGCTTATTGATAATCTTGTACAGAATGCAATAAGATATAATAAAGAAGGTGGACATGTAGAAGTGTTTGCAGGAATGGTAGATGGCAAGCCAAGGTTAGAAGTGACTGATGATGGAATAGGAATTCCTAAGGATCAGCAGGACAGGGTATTTGAAAGATTTTACAGAGTTGATAAGAGCCGTTCAAAGGAAACTGGTGGAACAGGGCTTGGCCTTGCTATTGTAAAGCATATTGTAGAACTTCATGATGCAAGAATATATTTAGAAAGTGAAGTTGACAAGGGGACACAGATACGCATCGAATTCTAGAATGATTAAGAGTGGAAGTTTTTATGTCTTTCACTCTTTTTTCTTTTTATAACAGAGTGATTGTGTTATATTATATAAAAAGAGAAAAACAGATATAATCTGCGGAAGCAGGGAATATAATATATATTGAGGATTAATAGGAATATGAAGAATATCAGTACTAAAAAATCAGTAGTTCTTATTGCAGCGGTTATTGTTTTGATACTGGCTGGAATTATAATTTCAGTAAGTACAGATAAGAACAGAAAGAAGCAGGAAGCGGACAGTAAAGCCAGTGTAAGTGTAACAAGGACAGATCTTAAGAATGAAGCATCATCTCAACAACAGAATATTAAGGAGCAGACAGATGTTGAGATATTGTTTGAGAATAAGGCTGTACCGGTTGGGACAAGCCTGAAGGTCACAGCAATTGTCACACCTGATGATGACGATAAGTCAATTGTATGGACAAGCAGTAATACAGATGTATTTACTGTAGATAAAGACGGAGTAATAACTGTTACAGGGAGTGGTACAGCTACGCTTACGGCTACAGTTGGAAGTGTTTCTGATGCGATTGTAATCGAAGGAATAAGAAATGTAGCTGCAGGTTCAGATAATGGATTCAGTGTGTACACTCATACGGCAGGGAGTATTTCGTCAGGAAGCAACACAGGTTCAGGCAGTGCCAGTGAAGGAGATTCCAGACTAGAGAATCTGCCTGCAGGAGAAAATAAATCAGAGAGTTCTCAAGGAACCGGAAACAGTGGGGATGGTGTACAATCTGGTGGGGTGCAGTCTGGAGGTGTACAGCCTGGCAGTAGTACAACAGAAAACTCATCTTCAGAAGATAATAATGATTCTGGAAGTTCTGGCTCAGGAGAAATTGAAGATACGATTATTAATAATGGATTTGAACAGACAGTTTCTAATGTTTATGTATGTCAGCAGAATGGGACATATTATGGTGAGATTATAACACAGAGTAATGTGACTATTATATATATTAAGAAACGTAACAGTGAATTTGACAGCAGGATTAATAATGTAATCGAGAATCTCATTCCTGGTAATTCACAGATGATATGGAATAATTATCTTTCGGCTTCAACAGACAGAACATTTACAGTTGATGGAAGAATGGTAAGGATTGTAGTTGCTACAGGTGGCGGACACTCTCAAATTGTAATATACAATTAAGTAAAAATATGTTATATTTAAACATATGCAGGTTAAACTTGTTTAATGAGGTGAATGAATTGCTTAATGAGAATAAAATCAAAATGATGACCAAGATGGCAATATATGAGAAGAATGAAGGAAAAAGCATGTTGAAAACTGCCAAGTATTTTAAGGGTGATTACATCGCTTTTGGAGTATTAAAGACAGTGATTGCCACTACATTTGCAGGAGTGATTCTTCTGGCGATGTATTTCTTGTGTAACGCAGAAGGAATGATAAGGGATATCAATAACCTGGATTATATAGGACTTGCCAAGAAGTTTGCATTGTATTATGTGATTATGCTTATCGTATTCTGTGTAATTGCCGGGTTTGTATATTATTTCAGATATGAGAATACCAGAAAAGGTATTAAGAGGTATTTTTCAAGGCTTAATAAGCTGGAAAGATTCTATACAGGGCAGAAGAAGAAATAATTATTTGGAGGCATAGATGGCATTTTTATTGGAATTAAAGGAAAGTTTTAAGAAATTTTACAACAGATATAATACATATGTGGTACCAGCATCAAAGTTTATTATTGCATTGATATGTTTTATTATGATTAATACAAGTATTGGTTACATGGATAAGTTGAAGAATTCGGTGTTTGCACTGTTACTTGCTGTTATATGTGCATTTCTTCCGGGTGGTTTTACACTGATAGTTCTTTCAGCGTTTATTCTTATACAGTTGTATGTAATTGCTCCGGAATTTGCATTACTGGTATTGTGTGTAATGCTTCTGATGTATCTTCTGTATTTCAGATTTGCACCTAAAACAGCTTATATACTTATTATTACTGCTATGTTCTGCTGGATGAAGATACCATTTGTGCTTCCGGTAGCGATTGGTCTGTGTTCGTCAGTTGCGGCAGTTATCCCAGTGAGTTTTGGTGTTATTATGTACTACATAATAAGAACTGCAAGTGATTATGAGGCTGCTATTTCTGATGATTCTTTGTCAGAAAGTATGAAACAGATATCTTATCTTATAGAAAGCCTTTTAAAGAACAGACAGATGCTGGTGCTTATTATAGCAGCTGCAGTTACTATTATTGTTGTATATATTATCCGAAGACAGAAAATCGATCATTCATGGAAAATAGCTATTATTGTGGGAAGTATAACACAGTTCCTTATTCTGGTTGTAGGACAGATAGCTTTGAAATCAGATTTTAATATTGTTCTTATAATTATAGGAACTATACTGGGGGTTGCAGCTGCATATATCTGCAATATTGTTTTCTTTGCACTTGATTATAAGAGAACAGAGTATGTACAGTATGAGGATGATGAATATTATTATTATGTAAAGGCTGTACCAAAGATTAATGTTGCAAATGCTGATGTAAGAATTAAGCATATTAATGCTAAAAAGACTAAGAAGACAGATGATATCAGACAGATGAGAACCGGCGATACAGCTAAAGATAATGGATATGCAGTATCTAACGAAGAAGATGATGATATTTTATTCTATGATGATGATAAGTAATCATCAGAATATATTTTGCTAGTTTTATTTAGAAGATTATAAGAAGAACGGAGGCGATAATACAGTGAATAATTTCATAAGGGATTATCTTGTTAAATTATATATTCCGCGTATAACATGGACCGATATTATTGAGATTGTGATTATTGCTTTTGTTATATATAATGTCATGGTATGGATTAAGAATACCAAGGCATGGGTATTGCTTAAGGGAATTATTATTGTTGTTATATTCGCACTGATTGCGTATATTCTGAATCTTAAGACTATTCTGTGGATTGCAGGAAAGACAATCAGTGTTGGTATTATTGCACTTGTTATTATATTCCAGCCGGAGTTAAGAAGAGCATTAGAGCAGCTTGGACGAAAGAAGATTCTGTTTGGACTTTTCAGGTTTAATGACGGAAGAGAAAAGGGTGAAAGGTTTAGCAGTAAGACTGCAGAAGAGATAGTAAGGGCATGCTTTGATATGGGGGCTGCTTATACAGGAGCACTTATAGTTATTGAACAGGATATGGTTCTTGAAGAATATGAGAAAACAGGAATTACGGTTGATGGCCTGGTTACAAGCCAGCTGCTTATCAATATATTTGAGCATAATACGCCGCTTCACGATGGAGCTGTTATTATAAGGGGAGACAGGGTTGTTGCTGCAACATGTTATCTGCCTCTTTCAGATAATAATAATCTTAATAAGGCTCTTGGCACAAGGCACAGAGCAGGTGTTGGTATCAGTGAAGTGACAGACAGTATGACTATTATAGTATCTGAAGAAACCGGTAAGGTTTCGGTGGCTGTTGGTGGAGAACTTATTCATGATATTGATGCGGATTCTCTTAGAAACAAGCTGGAATATCTTCGCAGGAGAACTATTGATGTGAAGTCGTTCAAGATATGGAGAGGAAGGCTAAAGCATGAAGGAAAAGATGTTTAAGAACCTGAGCCTTAAGATTCTGTCGGCTATATTTGCGGTTGTTTTGTGGACGGTTATAGTTAATGTATATGATCCAACCACGAGTTATACATTCAGTAATGTGTCGGTACAGCTTATTAATACAGAGAGTCTGACTGATAAGAATTACAGTTATGAAATTGTAGAGGGTGGCAAGATATCAGTATATGTAAGTGGACCGAAGAGTATTGTTACTAATATCAAAGCAAGTGATATTGTTGCAACTGCGGATCTTAGCAAGATAAGCGCATTTGCTGATTATGTTGATATTCATGTATCAGTTGTTAAAGATGGACAGGTTCTTAATAATGTTGAAGCTACACCTAAAACATCTGCTGTAAGATTAAGCATAGAAAACAGAGATACTAAGACTGTAAATGTTGTTTCAGAGATTACCGGTTCAGCGGCAGATGGCTATGCAGTGGTAAGAAGAGTGCTTAATCCAACATCTGTTAAGGTTACAGGACCTTCGTCTGTTATCGATAATATAGACCATGCAGGGATATCTTTTGATGTGACAGGAGCGACTGCAGATGTGACGGGAACAGCAGATATTCATTTGTATGATTCTGATAATAATGAAATTAATGATTCTTCTGTTGAACTTACACAGACAAGTGTGGGCTATACTGCACAGGTTGTAAGGACTAAGACTGTAAGTATAGAAGTTAAGACGTCAGGAAAACCGGCAGACGGATACAGAGTTTCAGGAGTGACGCTTAATCGTGATAGTGTTGTTGTATATGGTGATACCAATATGCTTAACAGTCTTGATAAGATTGTTATTCCGGCAAGTAATATTAATGTAGATGGTTTGACTGAAAATAAAGTGTATAAGTTTGGTCTTTCGGATTACATAGATAAATCGCTTACAATTCTTGATAATGCAAGGATTGAGGTTACAGTAAGAATCGAGAGTACAGGTAATAAGACAATAACACTTAATACATCAGATATTAAGGTTAGTGGACTTGAAACCGGAATGAGCTACAGCTTTGAGGATAGAACATTTTCAATAGATGTCGAGGGTTCAGAGACTGCAATTGCTGCATTAGACGCATCTGCCATAACGATGACTGCAGATTTGTCTACATATACTACGTCAGGAATACAAAGCATTACATTGTCGGTTAAACTTCCGGATGGAGTTACATTAAAGAGAGCAGCATCCGTTAATGTGTTGTTTAAGGATAATACCCAGGAAACAGAAACTACTCAGTCGACTCAGGAAACAACATCAGTGACGACTAGAAATTGAGAGGTGATTCATATGGTAAGTGAGAAGATACTAGTTGGGAGTGCATTAGGAATACATCTTCGTCCTGCAGGAGCAATGTGTGATACAGCTGTTAAATTTGATTCACACATTACATTCACATTTAAGAATAAGGTTGTTAATGCAAAGAGTGTTATATCTATTCTTGCATCAGGCGTTGGTTGTGGAGATGAGATAACTCTCATAGCAGAAGGTCCGGACGAAGAAGAAGCATTGAAAGCAGTTTCTGAGAGCTTTAGAAAAGCTTTACAGGACTAATATAAATCAAGAAAAGAGGTAAAGGGTATGGGTTATATGGAAACTTACAAAGCATGGTGTGAGAATGAATATTTTGATGAAGACACACGTGCAGAACTCAAATCAATTGCAGGAGATGAGAAAGAGATTGAGGACAGATTCTATAAGGATCTTGAGTTTGGAACAGGCGGACTTAGAGGTGTCATAGGCAATGGTACTAACAGAATGAATGTATACATTGTAAGAAAGGCAACACAAGGGTTAGCTAATTTTATTATCAAGGAAGGAACACAGGATAAGGGTGTTGCTATTTCTCATGATAATAGAAGAATGTCAAGAGAATTTGCGCAGGAAGCAGCTCTTTGTCTTGCGGCTAATGGCATTAAGGTATACATATTCCCTTCATTAAGACCAACACCAGAACTTTCATTTGCAGTAAGAGAACTTCACTGTACAGCAGGTATTATGGTTACGGCAAGCCACAATCCTCCAGAATACAATGGATATAAGGTATACTGGGATGACGGATGCCAGATAACAGCACCTAAGGATACACAGATTATCAATGAAGTTAAGGCTGTTACTGATTTTAATGATGTTAAGACTATTGATGAAGAAGAGGCTAGAGTAAGAGGCCTGTATAACATTATTGGATATGATATGGATGATGCATTTATTGCAGCATTAAAGAAGCAGAGCCTTAACGGAGATATCATTAAGCAGGTTGCTGATGATATTAAGATTGTATACTCACCATTCAATGGTACAGGTAATGTTCCTGTAAGAAGAATTTTAAGAGAGTTAGGTTTCAAGAATGTATATGTTGTTCCAGAACAGGAAAAACCAGATCCTAACTTTACAACACTCGAGTACCCTAATCCTGAAGACCCTAAGGCATTCACATATGCATTAAGACTTGCTAAGGAAGTTGATGCAGATATTATTCTTGCAACTGACCCTGATGCGGACAGACTTGGCGTATATTCTAAGGACACTAAATCAGGTGAGTACAAGTCATTCACAGGTAATATGTCTGGTATGCTTATTGCAGAATACCTTCTTTCACAGAGAAAGGAGAAGGGACTTCTTCATGAGAATGGTGCATTTGTAAAGACTATCGTATCTACTAACTTAGCTGATCTTATCGCTAAGGAATATAACTTAAAGCTTATTGAAGTTCTTACAGGATTTAAGTATATTGGTGAGCAGATTAAGTTCTTTGAGCAGAATAATACATACGAATATGAATTCGGTTTTGAAGAGAGTTACGGCTGCTTGGTTGGAACTCATGCAAGAGACAAGGATGCCATCGTAGCTGTTATGGCATTATGTGAAGCAGCAGCTTACTATAAGTCTAAAGGCATTACTTTATGGGATCAGATGATTAATATCTTTGATAAGTACGGCTACTTCAAGGAAGGACAGAAGGCTGTAACTATGAAGGGTGCAGAAGGTGCTGTCCAAATTGCTAAGATGATGGATGATTTAAGAAATAATCCACCTAAGAAGTTCGGAGCATGGAATGTTGTTGAGTTCAGAGATTATAAGAAGGATGAGTGTACAGTTATTGCTACAGGCGAGAAGAAGCCTACAGGACTTCCTGAATCTAACGTACTTTATTTTGAACTTAATGACCATGCATGGTGCTGTGCAAGACCTTCAGGAACAGAGCCTAAGATTAAGTTCTATATGGGTGTTAAGGGAACAGGTCTTGAGGATGCTGATAAGAAGTTAGAAGAACTTACTGATGCAGTTTCTGAAATTGTTGGTTTATAATCAGTTCAAATTTAATTAACAACTAAAACACAATATGAACACATTTCGTTGTTATATTACATGTATTGACAGTGAGATGTGTTCATTTGTTATGTATGGAATCTTCATTGTCATAATACAATGTTAAAAGGAGAGAATGATTATGTATAACGACAATAATGAGAATGATTCACAGTACCGTTACAGTGGCAGTGATATACCATATAACAATACTAATAATAGCAGTACAGCCAATAATAACACAGCATTTTCAAGTGCACCTTATGAAGCTAAGAAGCACAAGAAACACAAAGGCGGATTTGCAAAGAAAGCAGCATGCTTTGTTCTTTCAGCAGTACTTTTTGGCGCAATAGCCGGTTCGGTTATGTTTGGTGTTAATTATGCAGGCGGAAAGATTGCTGGCAGTAATAAGTCTGATGCTACAGGTGTTAATATACCAACAGTAAGTAATAATATTTCTAATGTTGCTAAGACAGATTCTTCGCTTACAGAAGATACTAATCTTTCAGCATCAGGTAAGATGGATGTAGAGGCGGTTGCTACAGCAGCCCTTCCTGCAATGGTTCAGCTCAATGGTACAACAACAGTTAAAAATTCAAGTTATTTTGGATATGGACAGAGCTATGAAGCAACATCAAGTGGTACGGGTATTATTGTAGGCAAGAGTGATACTGAATTACTTATTGTAACTAATGCACATGTTGTTGATAATATTGATAATCTTAAATGTGTATTCTCTGATGGCACAAGTGCAAGCTGTTCTGTTAAGGGTTCTAAGTCAGATCAGGATATTGCGGTAGCCGCAGTATCATTAAGTGATATTTCATCTGATACAGCGTCTAATATTGCAATTGCAGAACTTGAAGATTCATCAGATATTAAAGTTGGACAGCAGGTTGTTGCCATTGGTAATGCATTAGGTGAAGGCCAGTCAGTTACAACTGGTATAATTAGTGCAAAGGACCGTTCAATTACAGTCAACAATGTAACATTTACAGGACTTCTTATGACAGATGCAGCGATTAACTCTGGTAACAGTGGTGGAGCTCTTCTTAATTCAGAAGGAAAGGTTATCGCTATTAACTTTGCAAAAACAAGCAGTGATGGTGTAGAAGGTATGGCTTATTCAATTCCTGTCTCTAATGTTAAGGATATTATCGATTCATTAATGACTAAGCAGACAAGAAACAAGGTTTCATCAGATAAGGCAGCATACCTTGGAATTGCAGCAGTAGATATTACAAGTAATTATGCATCATATTATGGATATCCTGTAGGTATTCTTATAAGAACTGTAGCTGATGATTCAGCAGCAGACAAGGCAGGATTAGAGACATATGACATAATTGTCGGATTTGATGACCAGACAGTTACTACTATGTCAGGACTTACTAACATGCTTCAGTATTATTATGAGGCAGGTGAAAAAGTAACTATAGATTATTATCATATGGAAGGAAGCGAGTATGTTCTTAAGAGCACGGAGGTAACGCTTGGTTCTAAGAAGGCATCTTAAGGATATATTCCAAGTATATATTTATGGATAATACCAATGAGAATATGACAGAAGATAAGGATATTAATAAGAATAACAATGGGAATTCCGATGATTATGAGAAGATATGTTTTGTGTGCAGAAGACCAGAATCAAGAGCTGGTAAGATGATTGTTATGCCTAACAATATATACATCTGTCAGGATTGTATGCAAAGAACATTCGATTCAATTAACAGCAGTGGAATTAATTATGAAGATATGATGAAGATGTCAAACATGCCTGGAATGGGCATGTTTGGCAATTTTGGCGCTATGGATTCAGACCCGGTTCCAGAAAAGCAGAAGCTTAAGAAAAAGAAAGAGAATAAGAAGGAGTTACCAGCGCTTGACGTTTCTAAGCTGCCTGCACCACATGAGATTAAGAGAAAGTTAGATGAGTATGTTATAGGTCAGGACTATGCTAAGAAGGTAATGTCGGTGGCTGTATATAATCATTATAAAAGAGTTTCAGCAGATGCTAAGATTCTGGGTGATGTTGAGATTGAGAAGTCTAATATGCTTATGATTGGACCTACAGGAAGTGGTAAGACATATCTTGTTAAGACGCTTGCAAGGATATTACAGGTGCCACTTGCTATTACAGATGCAACAACACTTACAGAGGCAGGATATATCGGAGATGATATAGAGTCAGTTGTTTCTAAGCTTTTACTGGCAGCAGACAATGATGTAGAGAAAGCTGAACATGGAATTATATTTATTGATGAGATAGACAAGATTGCCAAGAAGAAAGAGACCAGAAGCAGAGATGTAAGTGGTGAGTCTGTACAGCAGGGAATGTTAAAGCTGTTAGAAGGCAGTGAGATTGAAGTTCCTGTTGGTGCGACAAGTAAGAATGCAATGGTTCCACAGGTGACTGTTAACACGAAGGATATTCTGTTTATATGTGGTGGTGCATTTCCGGATCTTGAGGATATTATCAAGACAAGGCTTAATAAGTCATCCTCAATGGGATTTAATGCTGACCTTAAAGATAAATATGATGATGAGAAGAACATCATGTCTTATGTGACGGTTGATGATCTTAGAGAATACGGAATGATTCCAGAATTTTTAGGAAGACTGCCTATCATATATTCACTTGACAGACTGGATGAGGATATGCTTGTCAATATTCTGAAAGAGCCTAAGAATGCAATTCTTAAGCAGTATCAGAAGCTGTTAGAGCTTGATGAGGTGAAGCTTGAGTTTACAGATGATGCATTAAGAAGCATAGCAAGAAAGGCAATGGAAAAAGATACAGGTGCAAGAGCACTCCGTTCTATTATTGAGGATTTTATGCTTGATATAATGTATGAGATACCGAAAGACAGCAATATAGGTTCAGTTACAATTACAGAAGATGTTGTTGAAAAGAAACGTGCTCCGGTAATAACTATGAGAGCATAATAGTTATAGCAGAATAATACAATACATTTCTGAATACATATAGCATGTACAGTGATTGCTTTATGTTAAGGAGATGTTATGGCATGTGATTTTGATATAACCAAAGAGAATATATATGATTACATAATAGAAGATACCCCAGGGGCTGATGAAGCTATTAAGGCATTGTCAGGGATATGTTCGCAGAGAGCTGATTCGCAATGGATTATAGCTCATGGAGAACTGCCTGATAACCGCCAGCTTAATATAAGCTCTCTGGGGTATTTTACTATTCCAAAGTTATATGGACTCATGGAAGGCGATGCGGATATAAGTGCACTTGATGAAATAGGTGCTTTACGTGTACTTGGACAGGATAATCTGCAGGCAGACGGGAGTAATGTTCTCATAGGGTATGTGGATACCGGAATAGATTATCTTAATGATGTTTTCAAGGACAGACTTGGAAATACAAGAATTCAGGCTATATGGGATCAGACAGATAGAACAGAGACTGATGTTGCAAATACATATGCACATTTTGGCAGAGTATATGAAAAGGATGAAATAGACAGGGCAATAGAGGCTGACAATAACGGAGAAAATCCATATTCTTATGTTGCACAAAGAGACACGTCAGGACATGGAACGCTGATGGCTTCAATATCAGCAGGTTCATATACAGACGGATATGTTGGCGTTGCACCAGGAGCAGAGCTTTTAGTGGTTAAATTAAAACAAAGTAAACAGTATCTGAGAGATTTTTTTCTGATAAAGGATGACGTTCCAGCTTTTGAGGAAAGTGATATTATGCTGGCTTTAAGATTTCTTGAAGATTACGCTATACGACTTGGAAAACCATTGATAATAATATTTGGTCTGGGAAGTGCTAATGGTTCAAGAACAGGCGCATCTCCTCTGGCAGAAATGATGGAGAATCTTACTAAAAAACCCAATATATCAGTTATAACATGTATGGGCAATGAAGCTAATAATAAATGTCATTATAAAGGGACAGTAATGTCAGCCCTGGTACCTGATGTTATGGAAATTAATGTTGATGGAACAGGAAAGGGTTTTACGATGGAAATATGGGCGGATAGTCTTGATATATTATCCGTGTCGATTGAATCACCGTCAGGGGAATATGTTCCAAGAATACCTGCAAGAATGGGTGCAAGTATGGAGTATACATTTCTTTATGAGGGAAGTACGGTTACGGTAGATTATCAGATAACTGAAAATGTTGCTGGAATGGAGGTTATATTCGTAAGACTTAAGACACCAGTTGAGGGTACATGGAAATTCTATATATATAGTCTCACTAATATAAAAGGAAGTTATAATGCATGGCTTCCATTAAAGCAGTTTTCCGGACAGGATATATATTTTTTAAAATCCGACCCGGATACAACACTTACAGTTCCAGCGGCAGCTGATGGTGTTATAAGTGTAGGAGCATATAATCATTATACAGGGGCTGCTTATTATGAAAGTGGGCGTGGATATAGCGCTGACGGAAGGATTAAACCTGATTTTGTTGCACCGGGTGCGGGGGTATATGGAATTGCTCCATCTGGAGGTGTTAAGGTTACTGGAACAAGCTATGCAGCGGCTTATGCCGGGGGCTGTGTTGCACTTTTATATTCATATCAGGTAAATGTAAAGAATAGTCAGATGATTAATCATAACGATATTAAAGCACAGCTTATAAGAGGTGCAGTACGCTCAGAATATATGGTATATCCTAACCCTGTAGCTGGTTATGGAAAACTGAATATATATACAACATTTAACATGATGAGAATATCTTAGGTTGAAATCACTGGTGTTATATGCTAAATTGTTCATACATGACGAAAAGAGGAGATAGAGAAGTATGAAATATAAGGCATTGGCACTGGATTTGGACGGAACATTAACTAATAGAGAGAAGAAAGTGCCAGTAGGTAATAAAGAAGCGATTGAGAAAGCGATAGATGCAGGTGTTAAGGTTATTCTTGCATCAGGAAGACCGCTTTTTGGAATAACACCAATAGCCAGAGAGCTTGAGCTTGACAAAAAAGGTGGTTATATACTGGCATATAATGGCGGCTGTATAGTTGACTGCAAGACAGGGAAGCAGATGTCTGCGACAATAATGCCACAGGATTGTATAGCAGATATATGCAGTCTTGCAAGAGCCAACGGTGTGTATGCTCTGACATATGCTGATACGCAGATAGCTGCTGAGAGTGATTCTGATGAATATGTAAAGAAAGAAGCAATATGCAACAGCACTACAATCAAGAAAGTAGATGATTTGTGCAAATTTGTGGATTATCCTGTAGAGAAATTTCTGGTTGTAGGAGAGCATGAAAAGCTTCTTCCTGTGCAGAAAGCCTTGTTAGATAAGCATGAGGGAGTAATCAATGCATTTTTTTCAGAGAGCTATTTCTTAGAGGTAGTACCTGCGGGAGTTGCAAAGGATGCATCTTTGGATAAGCTGCTCACAATGCTTGATATAACAAGTGAAGAACTCGTTGCATGCGGCGATGGAATGAATGATATTCCAATGTTAAAGTATGCAGGTCTTGCAGCGGTTATGGAGAATGCATATCCTGAAGTTAAGAAATATGCAGATGTCGATGCACCATCTAACGATGACTGTGGTGTGGCATATGTTATAGATAATTATATATTATAATAATGGATTATAAAAAATATACCCCCGGCGGTTTTATTGGCTGCCGGGGGTATGTTTTATTGATTAATTAGAATTGTTATTGAGACTGTCAACATATTCATCTACATCGAATACATCACCATTCTGAATCTTACTCATAAGCTGGATAGCTGTATTAATACTGTCTGCGTAAGGATATACAACAGAAGCACCTCTAAGGCCGGTTATCTCAAGATAAGCAGGACCCTGTCCAGCAGGTGGCTGAGTTGATCCTTCAATACTGTATGTCTGTATGTTCCATGCTGTACTGTCGCTTAACTGAAGCTTAACAAGATCAGATATTGTGCTTGTTGGAATATTAGTAAGGAACATATCACTAACAGCATCAAGTACGGCTGAATACTTGGTAAGTATTGCAGGTGAAGTAGCTTTCTGTAAGATACCCTTGATGGCGGCTGTCTGGTTACGTCCACGCTGGAAGTCTCCGGCAGCAAATGCATGTCTTTCTCTTGAGAATGCAACTGCCATATCGCCATCACATTCATTAGGTCCTTTGACGAAATGATATGGAATAGGAGAAGCATCTTCACCACATGTAAATTCTACTTCTGAGTCAATGGTGATTCCACCAAGTGCATCTACAACAGAGATACAACCTGTGAAATTAATCTTTACATAATAATCAATGTCAATGCCATACAGATTCTGGAGAGTGTCAATAGAAGCTTCTACACCATAGTTTCCAGCATGTGTAAGTTTATCATAACCTTTTCTTCCATCAGGTCCGGTAATCTTAATGTAAGAATCTCTTGGTGTTGTAACTAGGAGAATCTGCTTTGTTTCAGGATTAATAACGGCAACTATATTAACATCACTAAGTGCATTATTAGAGAGTGCTGAATCGGCACCATCTTCACTTGAGATACCGGAAACATATATTATAAATGGTTCTTTCTTTACGTTAACGTTGGATTTCTGGACAGTAACAAGCTTCTTATATTCGTATTGCTTAATAATCTTAACCTTGGTATCAAAGTCTTCATACTGTGAGGCAACAACCTTAAGCATGGAATCATTCATAACAATTGCCTGAATCTCTGTATTATCATAAAAGGCAGTTACAAGATCATCCCATGATTTGTATTCTGCAAGTTCCAGGCTGCTCTTGTTAAGCTCTGATTTAACAGAATCAAATGCTGTCTTGACATTAGTGTTGCTTGCAGTTGAATTATAAGCAAACTTGTAATTGGCAAGATCATTTAAAGAGGAAGCCTTGTCATCTGCCAGTACAACTACATCAACGATGTCAGTGTTAATCTCAGGAAGATTAAGTTTATTAAGGACAGAATCAAGCTTAGATGATACAAGGTATATGAAAACAATCACTCCTGACATAAGTACTGCAAGAATCTTACCTATAATATGAGCCTTCGTAAACTGCGATGTGAAATCATACAGGAATATCAGCAGTAAAAATGCGTTGACCGCAATTAAATACTTCAATGGAAGAATATCTAACTTAAATATATTAAATAAAAGTAATCCCGATACAATAAGCTGTATCAGAACTAATATAAGACCAATAAGTGTACCCCAGCCACGCCTTTTTCTTTTTCGTTCTTTCTTAGAAAGCTCTTCTTTATTCTTAAATAAATATTTCATATCGTCTTTACTTCTTGTAAAAAAATTAGACATAATTCACTCCTTAATTACAATAGGATAATAAAAAAATAACGAATACATTCTACCATGATTTTATCAAAAAGTAAAACTTAATTATCTTAAGCAAGAAAAACAACATACCTTAGATATAGGCTTATTTTAATTAATATTATTACAAATAACTTAAAGTTAATAGGTAAACGCTATAAAAAACTTGCGGAAATTAACCAGAACAGATATAATAACGCTAGAATTGATGTGCAGTAATGTACAATCTTAAATAATAATTTAAAGGAGTGTTTTAAGGTTATGGGGTATGTTGATGAAGTATTAGACATCGTGTCTAAGAAGAATGCAGATCAGCCTGAATTTTTACAGGCAGTAACAGAGGTTCTTGAGTCTTTAAGACCAGTTGTTGAGGCTAACGAGGAAGTTTACAGAAAGAACGCTATTCTTGAAAGAATTACAGAGCCAGATCGTCAGATCATGTTCAGAGTTCCTTGGGTAGATGACAAGGGACAGGTACAGGTAAACAGAGGTTTCCGTGTACAGTTCAATAACGCTATTGGACCATACAAGGGTGGTTTAAGATTACATCCTTCAGTAAACTTAGGCATCATCAAGTTCTTAGGTTTCGAACAGGTATTCAAGAACTCACTTACAACTCTTCCAATCGGTGGTGGTAAGGGTGGTTCTGATTTTGATCCTAAGGGCAAGTCAGACAGAGAAATCATGGCATTCTGCCAGAGCTTTATGACAGAACTTTGCAAATATATCGGTGCTGATGTTGATGTTCCAGCTGGTGATATCGGAACAGGCGCAAGAGAAATCGGATTCATGTTCGGTCAGTATAAGAGAATCCGTGGAATGTTCGAAGGCGTACTTACAGGTAAGGGACTTACATACGGTGGATCACTTGCAAGAACAGAAGCTACAGGTTATGGTTTATTATACCTTACTAATGCTTTATGGAAAGATAATGGAATGTCACTTGAGGGCAAGACAGCAGCTGTATCTGGTTCAGGTAATGTTGCTATCTACGCTATCCAGAAGGCACAGCAGTTAGGTGTTAAGGTTGTTACATGCTCAGACTCAACAGGCTGGATTTATGATCCAGAAGGAATTGATGTTGCACTTCTTAAGGAAGTTAAGGAAGTTAAGAGAGCACGTCTTACAGAATACGCTGCTGCTAAGCCATCAGCTCAGTATTTTGCTAAGCAGAATGGTGAACACGGAGTATGGCAGTACAAGGTAGATCTTGCTCTTCCATGTGCTACACAGAATGAGTTAGACATCGAGGATGCTAAGATGCTTGTTGCTAACGGTGTTGTATCTGTAACAGAGGGTGCTAACATGCCTACAACATTAGAAGCTACAAAGTATCTCCAGGAGAATGGTGTTCTCTTCGTAGGTGGTAAGGCTGCTAACGCTGGTGGTGTTGCTACATCTGCTCTTGAGATGAGCCAGAACTCAGAGAGACTTTCATGGACATTCGAAGAAGTTGATGGAAAGCTTAAGGGAATCATGGAAACAATCTACGCTAACATTTCAGATGCTGCTAAGAGATATGATATGACAGTTGGTGGAAAGACAGACTATGTTGCTGGTGCTAATATCGCTGGTTTCGAGAAGGTTGTTGACGCTATGCTTGCTCAGGGAGTTTGCTAATTACAGGCTTTAATGTAATAATTGTCTTATAATATGATTTAATTGTAAGGTTCTGCAGACAATATGTCTGTAGAACCTTTTTTTACTTGGCAGATTGCGAAAAATGATTTATATTATATGATTGTAGAAGTATAAAAATGGAGGTCTGTATGAGAAAGAATATAGCAAGAGTATTGCTGTACGCAGCATGTGCGGTACTTGTTGTTTTTTACATATTAGTATTATGGTGGGGAAAGAATCCTAAAGTTGGAACAGAATACCGAATGTACTATCTGACACATGAGCTTACAGACTGGCCGGGTTATGGTAATCTGAAATATACATTTGGAACGAAAGAGATATGTACAGAACATAAAGACCGTAATGGTAAAGAACAAAGCAATGTCTGCAGTCGTAAAGGTCAGGGCTGGCAGAAAACAAAGAGATATGAAGGAACGAAGAATACAGACAAAGATTCATATATATACTATATTCCGGATGAATCATCTGATAATATATATCTTGTATGTGATATTACGGAATATGATACAACAGCCGTTGGTGATAAAGGAATTGAAGTATATGTGAATGATAAGCTGATTGGAAATATAGACAGCAAGGGAACAACGAAGCTAAAGATAGGATATGTCAGCGGTGATGAGCTTCTTACAGTGAAGTTTCATGCTGACAATGCAGAATATACTCTTTACAGTATAAGCCTTGATAAAGGTCAGGCGGAAACTTAAATCCAAAGATGACAGAATATGTGTAAATGTATAGAAAGGTAGAATTATATGAAGAAATCGGGATTTAAATCATTATTAAAAAAGATCAGGCCATACGCAGTACCTGGTATAATAACAGGTCTGGTTATGATTGTAATACTTATACTTAAAGGTATATGGCCTTTTGGAAGCAGCAGAATAGATTATTTTGACAACATGCAGCAGGTAGCACCGCTTTATGCACATCTGTGGGATTTCATGCATGGTAAGGCATCAATATGGTTTGACTGGTATACAGGTCTTGGAACAAATGTGTCAATGAGTATATCAGCATTTTCAATGATTACACCGTTTAATCTTTTATTATATTTTGTTCCAAGAAGTTACATATTAGAGAGCATATCAATAATTACACTTGTTAAGATGATATTCATGTCAGTTGCAATGTATGCGCTTATTAATAAGAAATACAATAATCTTGTGTATGGATTAAAGGTTATGTTTTCATGCATGTATGCCTTTTGTGGTTATGTAATTCTCTATGGTTCATGCTTTACACCATGGATGGATATAGTTGCATTTTTCCCTATTCTTATAATGGCATATGACAGAATGCTTGAGACAGGAAAGAAAATGTTCTATATATGCATGATTGCGTTGTGCTTCATAATTAATTATTACTTAAGTGCAATGTCACTTATATACATATTCCTTATCTGTGGAATAAGAATGGTAGTTATGCAGGAGAGAAAGCAGTGGAAGGAAACTGCATGGAATGTCGGTATAGGCACAATTGCAGGTATCGGACTTTCAGCATTCGTGCTTGTTCCTGTATTTGCACAGCTTTCTTCATCACAGAGAGGTGGTGCGTCTAAGGGGCTTTTATCACAGTATGCAGGCTGGATAACAAGTTCAATCGTTACAGATGGTGCAATGGCAGCACTGCAGCGATGGATGATGCTTTATGGACTTGCATTCGTTATAGCAGTTATTATTATGGGAATAAAAATATATAAGTCAGACAGAAAACAGCTTATATATTCTGTAGCCATGCTTGTTGTTGCATTAGGTCCGGTGCTTATGGAGGCTACTAACCTTATGTGGCATTTTGGCTCATATAACGGATATACATTAAGAAACGGATATCTGATATCTTTCACGCTTATCTGTGTTGCTGCGGGAATGGCTGAGAAGATGTTTGCAGATATACCATTAAAGGGTGCGTTTTATCGCAGGCAGACAGCGGTAGTAGCGGTAATTGGTGCAGTATATGTTATGATTTATAACATATTACCAATAAACAATGAAATGCTTGCAATGGCATTTTTTATAATGATATTTGCAGTAATGTTTGCAGTGTATATGTTTATGCTCATAAGAAAGAAAGAATTTAACTGCAAATCAGTTATCCTTGTTATTGCACTTGAATTGTTTATCGGTGCATATGCTCTTATAGGACCTCCTAAGTTTTATACATATGAAGATTATCAGATTGGTGATTATGTGCAGTATGCCAATGATGCGGCAGACAGCCTTGATATAGAAGAGTCTGCTACAGACAGAATAGTAAATCCTGATATCAGTCTTAATGCCAATTATCCTCTTATATTGAGAAGAGGAGCATTATCAAGCTTTACAGCAGCTTTAGAGGACGATACACAAAGTTATGCCAAGAGATGGGGATATTCTAAGTATTTCCTGTGGCTGTTAGATTCAGGTGGAACAGTATTCAGTAATGCAGTGCTGCATGTTACACAGGCAGTTAATATCAATGAACTTGACAGTGCTTTATATACATTAGAGAAGAAGGAAGGCGATTACAGCCTTTACAACACTAATTATAACCTGCCATTTGGATTCTGTGTTGACAGCAGCTTCAGCAAGCTTGATATGACTAATGTTGACTGGATTACATACCATAACAGAATGTATAAAGCAATGACTGGAGATAAAGAAACATTTGTAACAAGAATATATCCACAGGCAGAGACTGCTGGCAATATTAAGTCCATGACTATTAATGTCGGAAGCAGGAGTGCTATATATATGAATATTGCAGATGTGAAGAAGCCTAATGCGGATGCTAATGCATCTAAACTTGAGAGCAGCATACATGTATATGTGAATGGTGAGGCAGTTGTTGTACCTACACTTGGAGATGTTAATAATACAGCATATTTTACGGATTATAATAATAATCTTCTTTATCTTGGCATATTTGAAGATGAAGATGTTCAGATTAAGATTGAATATGATAAGCCTAAATATATTAACCAGAGTAAGATGACTATCGGACTTCTTAATATGGAGAAGATGGATAAGCTCTGTGAGGATTTCGCAGATAAGCAGACAGATGTTTCATATACTAATAATACGCTTACAGTTAAGATAAACAGTGATGGAACTAAGGATTATGCCCTGATACCGGTTATTAAGAGCGCTAACTGGACCGTGACACTTGATGGAAAGACAGTTAAGACTAAAGAGATAGCAGGGCTGTTTACAGGTGTACAGGTTCACGAAGGCGAGAATACATTAGTGTTTACATTTGTGCCAAAGGGCAGAAATGCAGGACTGCTTATTACACTTGTGACATTGTTAATAACTGTGTTATGCCTTGTGATTAATTATAAGAGAACTATAAATGTTCCTGTATGGGCTAAGTACTGTGCACAGTATATATATATTGGATTGTTTGCAATAGTTGTGGCTGCAATGTTTGTAGTACCTGTAATAAGTACAATCCCGGCAGCTATATATCATATAATCCGTATATTATTGAAATGAGGCATTAGATGAACAGACTAAAAAATAATGAGAATTGCAGGCTTCTGTTAAAGATATTGATTATATTTGCGATATCAAGACTGATTATGCTTATCATGGTTCCTGTGTATAATGGAATTATGGGGACACACAGATCATTTCTGTTTCTTATGAACGAGTGGGATGCAAAGAAATATGCCTATATAATCAATCATGGCTATACACACCCTACGGATATTGATCCTCAGGCTAACTGGGCGTTCTTCCCATTATATGTTATCGTGTGTGCAGCATTAAAGGCAGTGACAGGCGGGCTTATTAATACTTATGTTATTGGAATGATAGTATCTAATATATGCATAATTATTGCAGCATTCTTTGCTGTTAAATGTCTTAAGAAGCAGACTTCTATTAAAGAAGAATATACTATGATTATGCCAGTGCTTTTATTTATGGCACCTTACACCTTCTATTGCAGTTCTGTATATACGGAAGCGATGTTTATAATGTTCATTGTACTTTTTTTCTATTTCCTTTTTGAGAAGAAATACATGGCAGCAGGAATTATGGCAGCATGCTCAAGTGGAACAAGAATTGTAGGCTGTATACTTGTATTTGCACTGGTTGTACAGCTATATATTGACATGGAAGGAACTAAGATAAGCTTTGGCAGGGTTAAGACATTTGTAATGGATATGCTTAAAGCACCTAAGAAGATACTGTCAGTGCTTGTGTGCCCGCTCGGTGCATTTGCATATATGACATTTCTTAATTTCTTCTGTGGTGATGCATGGGCATATAAGAATGTCCAGATTGCATGGAGAGAGGATGAGTATTTCCCGATTATAGGCGTGTTGTGGAAGGCATGTACAGGACAGATTGAGCCAAGATATACATATATGGGGTGGTTCTGTATTGCAATACTGATACTTTATGGATATATGTTTTACAGAAAATATTACTCAATGGCAGTGTTCGGAATTATATCACTTCTTGTGCCATTGACATCACATGTTATGAGTACATGCAGATTTACGGCAGGAACATATGTTGCATTTGTGGGAGTGTATGACATACTTACAAGATGTAATAAGGCTGTAAGATACATTATTATGGCGGTTCTTATTACAATCGAAATATATCTTTTGTTCTTATGGTACAATTCAGACTGCTGGCTTATGTAGCAGTCAGAAGAGGAGGCAGATATGTCAGATATAATATCAGAGATAAGCAGAATCAGTGAAGATGAGCTGCGAATGCAGATAGCGCTTATTGACAATGTTAATATATCTAATGCGGTTAAAGAGACCGGATACAGGCTGGTTAATGTGCTTGCAGATGTTGCCAATTCATTTACACAGAGTATAGGAATAAAGAATTCGATTGATTATGAGGTAAAAAAAGTATCAGATCTCGTACGGGAAGACTGTCTTCGCTATAAGGCGTTAGACAGGGAAAAACTTGAGAAAATGTTATATGAGCGGCTTGAAGTGATGTGTCCTGAAATTGAAGGAGACATGAAGGATAAGGAAGTAAAAGAGCAGATGTCCAGATACATTATTGATGAGGCGGCATCTGCATACGGAATTAATAAATATATGTCACCCGCTCATAAAATAGAAGAAATAAGCATAAGATATAACAATGCATTTTTAAATAATATTATGAACCAGATACGTAATCTTACAGCTGTCCAGAAAAAGTCATATGCTGAACAGGTTGGAAGAAAATTAGGGGTTGCTTCAATGGAGACTAAACGTGAGGTTCAGAAAAGTCTTATGCCAGAGAAATTCAATGGCGAGGGAATTATAGATGTACTCGGCAGACAGAGAAGTACGACAAAGCTTGAAGCTGCAATAAGACTTCTTGGGGAAGATGCATTCTGGTCGACAGAGGCGCAGGTAAAGACAATGTATCAGGCAGTCAGAAATATGACAAGAATATCAAAACTTCAGGCGGCGGGATACATATGGAAGGTAAGCCATGCAAATGATATCAAGTTTTATGCACCATCAGACCTTATGCCGTCTTATATTGCTGCGGACAAAAAGAAAGCCGCTGATGATAAGGACAGAGAATACCGTGTTATGTGTACCCAGGTTGAAAAGGCACGCAAGGAATTAGAAAAATGTGAAAAGGATGTTTCTGTAAAGACAGACAGGATGACTGAAGCACAGAAGAAATATGATGCTGCCGTGGACAGGCTTAATATTGCACAAAATGAATTTGCAAAACTTGAAGATGTCAAAGATGATTACATTAATAACAGAAAGACAGAAGATGAATCAAAACGATATTATGCACAGGTTAATGATACAAAGAGGGAAATGGACAGAAGTCTTGATGATAGTGACAGGAAGAAAAAGAGACTTCAGGAGACAGAGAAAGAATTAAAACTTGCATGTGAGAAGGCAGAGGAGAGAAAGATATATCTTGAATCTGTACAGAAAACGGCAGATGAAGAGACCAAAAAAAGAGCAAAGGAACTTAAGATAAAATGGACAGCCTTTTTCTTTAAATATTCATTTGATGATGAAGTATTTGAGTCTGCTGTGAGTATATTTAGCAGGGAAGAATTACGATATATTGAAGAAACTTTAAAAGAGGCACATGATTCAGCTTCTATGCTGGCAGTAGGGGATAATAATGTGATAAGGGCATATACTGGTGGAAAATACACAGCTGTTATTACATATGAGGACAGACATATTATTTCTATACAAAGTATGTGACATCCGGAAAGGAAAAGATGAGACATGTATAATGAGATTGTGAATAGTCTTGACAGTATAAGTCAGTTTGCATCATCTACAGGATTAGAAAGAGGCAGACAGTTATTACATGATATGAATAATCCAGAGAAGTCATTAAAAATAATACATGTTGCCGGTACTAATGGAAAAGGATCGGTGTGTGCTTATATTGCAGGAATTTTACAGCATAATGGTTATAAGACAGGACTTTTTACATCTCCTCATCTTGATGATATAACAGAACGTATAAGAATCAATGGAATAATGATTTCACAAGAGGATTTTGAAGAAGCATACTGGTATGTGGAAGAACACAGGACACAGGAGCTTGCGTATTTTGATTATCTTTTTGGCATGGCAATGTATTATTACAGTAAGCATGATGTGGATTATGTTGTTATGGAAACGGGTCTTGGCGGAAAGCTGGATGCAACTAATGCAGTTGATAATCCGGTTGTCTCAGTAATAACAACAATATCGCTTGAGCATACTGCAATTCTTGGTGATACAATAGAAAAGATTGCAGCTGAAAAAGCGGGGATAATTAAACCGGGAATACCGGTTGTGTGCAGCGGCATAGTGAAAGAAGCTGCTGATGTGATAAGAAAGCGTGCAGCAGACTTTGGATGCGACTGTCATGTGGTTGACGACAATACATTTGAACTGATACAAAATACATACGGGTATATTGATTTTTTAATTCATAATGAGTATTATAAGAATGATTGCTTCCGGTTAAGTACAAATGCGTTGTATCAGATGGAAAATGCAAGCATTGCACTTACGGTATGTGCTAATCTGTGTGACAGGGGGATGATTAAGCTTGACAATAAAGCAGTCAGTATGGCAATGTACGATACACTCTGGGCAGGAAGAATGGAACTGTTAAGAGATAATCTGTATGTTGACGGAGCGCATAATCCACAAGGGATTCAAAGCTTTGTAGATTCAGTAAACAGTCTTTATGAAAACAGTCGGCTTGATAAGGCAACATTACTTTTTTCAGTAGTAAGTGACAAGAATTATGACAGAATGATTAAGATACTATGCAGCTGTAAGCATTTCAGACAGATATATGTTACAATAACGGGCGGTGTCAGAAAGCTTCCAGCTGATATAATAAAGGAAACATTTGAAGCACATATTAAGGATACACCGGTATATGTATTTGAGAGTGTTGAAGAAGCTATGAAAAAATGGGATAACAGACTGATGTTTGCAACGGGGTCGCTTTATTTAGTTGGTGATGTGGACCGTGCATTGGAAGGAAAGGAAAATAATCATGATTAATTTTGATGAAGAGATACAGAAGTTTCAGCCAAGTCTTGAAGTAGAAGATGCTGAAGACGCAATATATAACAATGATGTACCGGATATCACAGATTTGATATCACAGATACTTAGCGGAAAGAATACAGATAAGTAGTGAGGGGTGGACATATGAAATGTTATAAATGTGGAAGCTTCCTTACAGATGGTGATACATGTCCACAATGTGGAGAGAATGTAAGAATATATAAGAAGACAGCCAGAGTATCAGATGCATATTATAATGCAGGACTATATAAAGCAAGAGTGAGAGATTTAACTGGTGCAGTTGAATCTCTTAAGATAAGCCTTATGATTAACAAGTACAATACTAATGCAAGAAATCTGTTAGGTCTTGTTTACTGTGAGATGGGTGATGTAGTTGAGGCTTTAAGTCAGTGGGTAGTAAGTAAGAATTTTACGCCTGAAGGCAATATTGCAGGACACTATATTAAGAAGATACAGACTAACCAGAACAGATTTGAGATGATTACAGGTACTATCCGTAAATATAATCTTTCTTTGAAATATGCCAAGGAAGGCAATCTTGATATGGCTGTAATACAGCTCAAGAAGGTAGTTGCCAATAATCCACAGCTTATTAAGGCACATCTTCTGCTTGCACTTATATATATTAAGCAGGACGAGCTTTCAAGAGCAAAAAAGCTGCTTAACGCTGTTCTTGCAATAGATAAGAATAATACACTTGCACATATTTATCAGAAAGAGATAGCAGAAAGAAATGCAGCAAAGAAAGCGGAAACATCAGGCTCTTTCCTTCCTAAGAGAAAGGAAAAGGATATTGATAAGAAACCGTTAAGCGGCAACGATGTTATTCTTCCAAGATCGTCATATAAAGAACCAAGTAATGGTGCAATAACAATAATAAATGTATTGGCAGGTGTTGTAATAGGTGCAGCATTAATATGGTTTCTTATTGTTCCGGCAAGGAATAAGGGACTTACACAGGATTATAAGAAAAGTCTTCAGGAGTATAGTGAGCAGTTATCTTCTGGTAATGTGGAACTGAATTCTATGCAGAAAGAACTTGAAGAGGTTAAGGCGCAGAAGGATGCACTTGAGCAGCAGCTTGGCGTTGTTAATGGAACAGAGGGAAGCAACAAGCTTTTGGTATCAGTAATAGAGGCAGCAAGTGATTATATTGCAAATAAGCCTGATGATGCTGCGAATAAGCTTGTTGATATAGATGTCAGTGCACTTCCAAGTGAGTCAGCAAAGACTTTATATAATACAATAGCAACGGCGACACTTCCGGCAGCAGCACAGACCTTCTATAACACAGGAATGACAGAGTATTACAAGTCCAACTATGAAGTTGCGGCAGATAATCTTGTCAAAGCATACAAATGTAATAACAGTGCAGATTCAGCTTATTATGCAGCTAAGTCATATGTAGCATTAGCAAAGACTGATGATGCAAAGAAATACTATAAGTATATTGTGGATGATTATTCAACTAGCGGATATTACAAAGAAGCCAGCGATTACGTTAATTCACATTGATGAGGTACTAAAAGATAAGCCCCCGGCAAAGATAATTCTTTGCCGGGGGCTTTGTTGCAGAATTAGTGAAGTGTAAAAGCAGAGAGGAAAGAGGAGATTATTATGTCAAAACAAGTTAATACAGCGGATGAGCAGGATGAAATCCAGCATATGGATTATATATACATGGTTAATGATGACAAGCTTATGATACGAATGAATGCAGAACTTGACCATCATCTGGCAGAAGAGATGCGTCAGGTTATAGATGATGTAATAGATAAAAGAGGAGTAACTCATATAGTATTTGATTTTACTAAAGTGGATTTCATGGACAGTGCAGGAATAGGACTTATAATGGGGCGTTACAAGAAGGTTATGGATAAAGGTGACATAACAATCGTGGGAGTCCGTGAAAGTGTTAAGAGGATACTTCTTATATCAGGACTTCATAAGATAGTTAACATATATGAGCTTAAAGGACAGGAGGCATAAGTATGATAGAGAATAACAATGTTGAATTATTATTTGAAGCCAGGTCGGAAAATGAAGCATTTGCAAGGGTTGTTGCGGCAGCCTTTGTTACATATTTAGATCCAACAATCGAAGAATTGCAGGACATAAAAACAGCAGTTTCCGAGGCAGTAACTAACGCAATAGTCCATGGCTATGATAATGGTCCGGGAAAAGTAAGAATGAGATTAAAGGGCATACAGAATCAGGTAATAATAGAAGTGCACGATGACGGTCTTGGCATGGAAAATGTTGCAAAAGCAATGGAACCTCTGTATACAACCAAGCCTGAACAGGAACGTTCAGGAATGGGATTTTCGTTCATGGAGGCATTCATGGATGATTTAAGAGTTGCGTCGGCACCGGGCAAAGGAACAACAGTTCTTATGAGAAAGAAAATAGGGGAGTAATTGATAGGATGTGATGCTATGGATCAGACTAAGGATTGTACCAGGGAATTGATCGCTAAAGCACACAATAATGACAAAGAGGCCAGAGAGAAGCTGGTAACAGATAATCTTGGGCTTATATGGAACATAATTAAAAGATTTAAGGGGAGAGGAACAGAACAGGAGGATCTGTTTCAGATAGGCTGTATAGGGCTTATAAAGGCAATTGATAATTTCAATCTGGATATGGATGTTGCATTTTCAACATATGCAGTTCCTATGATAACAGGTGAGATAAGAAGATTCCTGCGGGATGACGGAATGGTAAAGGTAAGTCGTTCTATCAAAGAAAATGCAGTAAAAAGCATGAGAGCGGCGGGACAGCTCCGTGACACGTTAGGCTGTGAACCGACGGTAGAACAGATAGCAGCTGCCTGTGAGTTGTCAGTTGAAGACATAACATTGTCAATGTCTGCATCAATGGAGGTTGAATCAATATATAAGACAATCTATCAGGGGGATGGAAGTGAGGTCATGCTGATGGACAAGTTAGAAGACAAGGCAGACATTGGGGAAACTGCATCAAGTAAAGTGGCACTTGCACAGCTTATGGAAACACTTTCACAGCGTGAAAAAGAGCTTATCAGAATGCGTTATTATGATGATTACACACAGATGCAGGTTGCTAAGGAGTTCGGAATATCGCAGGTGCAGGTGTCGCGGATGGAGAAGAAGATTTTAAGTGGCATGCGCAAGCGGCTGTTTGCGTGAAGGATTCATTCATATATTAACGATCCCACCGCTGTGTCCGTCTATGGCATATGCCCTCAGGATTTCTTCATCTAGTGGGAGTAAATGCCGCCATCTGTATAGTTTATTACGGTGTGGATAAACAAACGCGCTTCGCTTGAACGAGTTTATCCACACCGCCCTTTTACAGACAGCGGCATTAACTCCCACACGATTCGAAATATTCGGGCATATGCCATAGACGGACACAGCGGCGTAGTTTTATGCTGAATGAAAACAGTGATGGGACTGTTTTGTGCCGGTATGGAGTGCGGTGGGCTAGGGCAGGCTGTTGCAGAAATAAAAGCTTCATGAATAATTCTGCGGGCATGTACAATACTAATACTAGCAACGGAGGGTTTGTTATGTCAGAGAAGATTTATTTGAAGATTGACCAGCAGAGATATGTTAAGAAACCGAAGGTTGATATAGGGGATGTGATTACTGTTTATTGCAGTGATAAGGATATGATTGAAAAAATCGGACATATAACGCTTGTGGAGTTTACGCTGGGCAAGTATGACAGGAAGGTGCTTGATGCACTTGATGTTGTGGGCATTATTCAGAAGGAGTATCCGGATGCAGATATTGAATGTCTTGGGGAATGTGATTTTGTTGTTGAGTACAAGAAACCGGAGAAGGAAGGCACAGTGCATTGGATTAAGGTAGCTGTTATATGTTTTATAACAATGGTTGGAAGCGGATATGGAATTATTGCGTACAACAATGACGTAAGTACGACGGATATATTTGACCGGGTGTACGAGCTTCTTGGAGCTTCTGCATATAAGGCAACAAATGCAATGGAGATTGCCTATGCTGTGGGATTGTTTATTGGAATTGTTATATTTTATGATCATTTTGCAGGACAAAAGCTGTCAAAAGCACCAACACCGCTTGAGGTTGAAATGGATAAATATGACAAAGATATATCAGAATCTGTTATTGACAGGGAAGGTGGAAAATGATAGCGGTTATTATTTTTATAGGGGCTATGTCGGGAGTGTTTACTGCTGCAGGACTTTTTGCACTTATAACCAGCGTTGGTGTTATTAACAGATATGCTGATGTCAGCGGGACGAGCAGACATGTGTCTCTGTATGAGGAATGTATAATAATCGGTGCGACGGCAGCTAATGCTGTATATGTTCTTGGAATCACGGTTAGAATAGGAATGACGGGCTGTATTATATTCGGGTTGATATCCGGGATATTTATAGGCACATTTTTAATAAGCCTTGCAGAGACAGTCAAAGCATTACCTATATTCGTTCACAGGGCAAAGGCAGGCACCGGTCTTGGTTTTATTGTGGCGGCGACAGCGGCAGGAAAAGCACTAGGACAGCTTGTATATTACTTATATATGTATTGATTTTGCATTGCAAAAAGGGAGGATTTATGCACGATATTAATTCTGAAAGCGGTACCAAAGCTGATATTGAAAAAAGAAATGAAAGCTATAATGCTTATGTAAAAAATGTTACGCCTAAAGGAAGCTGTGTGGCAAAATGCTTTAAGGCATTCATTGTTGGTGGCTGTATATGTGTTGCAGGACAGATTATTTTAAATGTATGCAAGTGGATGAAAGTGCCTGACACGGATGCAGCATCTTACACAACACTGATACTGGTATTTTTAAGTGTAATTCTTACCGGACTTAATATTTATCCGTCTATAACCACATTTGGCGGAGCAGGAAGTCTTGTTCCGATTACAGGATTTGCAAACAGCGTTGCTGCACCTGCGATTGAGTATAAGAAGGAGGGACGGGTGTTCGGTATTGGCTGCAAGATATTCACGATTGCCGGTCCTGTTATTCTATATGGAATATTTTTTAGCTGGTGTGCAGGACTTATATATCTGGCTTTAAAGCTTATACATGTACTGTGATTCTTGATTAAGAAACATCTGTATGGTAGAATCATAGGAACTGTTTTAAAGAAATGCGCAGGATACGAGGATAATATGGGAACTTTTTTAGAAGATTATTATAATAAATTTAATGAAGAAAAAAGACTGACTTCAAGACACGGACAGATTGAATTCCGTACATCGATTCATTATATACATGAGTGTATTGAAGAATTAAAGAGAGAAGGCAGAGAGAATATAAAGATTATGGATATAGGTGCCGGGACAGGCAGATACAGCGTTGCACTGGCTGAGGAAGGCTTTGATGTAACTGCAGTTGAACTGGTAAAGCACAATCTTGGAATATTGAAATCTAAGAATTCATCAGTTAAGGCTTATCAGGGCAATGCACTTAAGTTAAAGCGTTTCGAGGATGAAACGTTTGACATAACCCTGCTGTTCGGGCCGATGTATCATCTGTTCGGACAGGAGGATAAGGTTAAGGCATTAAAGGAGGCGGCCCGTATTACAAGGAAAGGTGGCTTTATTCTTGTCGCTTATGTTATGAACGAGTATGGTGTAATTACATATGCATTTAAGGAAAGACATATTAAGGAGTGTATGGAACAGGGCAGGCTGACAGAGGATTTCCACACGATATCTTCAGAGCAGGATCTGTATGATTATGTGCGACTTGAAGATATTACAAGAGTTAATGAAGCAGCAGGATGTGAACGTGTGAAGATTGTGACACCGGATGGACCGGCTAATTACATAAGACAGTTTGTGAATCAGCTTGACGAGGAGGAATACGAGATGTTTTACAGGTATCATCTTGCAACCTGTGAAAGAGCTGATCTGCTTGGTGCTGCTGCACATACGCTTGACATAATACGAAAATAATACATAATTAATACATTTTTGGACAGACTACTTATAAAGACTAATGGCACATGAGTATGTGCGGAAACGAGGATTATGACTGGAAAACAGAGTCTGTTATTTGACAAAGATGTATATGTGAGATGCACAGCGACAGTGGTTGGAAAGAAAGAGGCTGATGGTCCGCTTGGTGAAATGTTTGATGTGGCAGTAGAAGATGATATGTTTGGAAAGAAAAGCTGGGAGGAGGCTGAGAGCCACATTCAGGAGATGGCGGTTGACAAGCTGCTTATTAAAAGCGGCATGGCTGCGTCAGACATAGATTATATCTATGCCGGAGACCTTCTTGGACAGCTTATAGCAACATCTTTCGGTCTTATGAGATATGAAATACCGATGTTTGGTTTGTACGGAGCATGTTCAACGATGGGCGAGGCATTATCACTTGGTGCAATGTGTGTTAATGCCGGATATGCGCAAAATGTAATTGCCATCGCGTCAAGCCATTTTGCAAGTGCTGAAAAGCAGTTCCGTTATCCGCTCGAGTATGGAAATCAGAGACCAGTTGCATCTACATGGACAGTTACAGGAGCAGGGGCGTATATCGTCGGCGATAAGCCTCTGGATAAGAAAAAATGTGTTCTCATAAAGGGTATTACAACGGGAAAGATTGTTGATTACGGCGTTAAGGATTCAATGAATATGGGAGCATGTATGGCTCCAGCAGCAGCAGAGCTTATAGAAGCTAATTTCAAAGATCTTGATGTTGATAAGGACTATTACGATGCAATATTTACAGGCGACTTAGGAGAGATTGGCAACAGGATATTGTCTGAGCTTCTAAAAGAAAAAGGTATTGATATTGCTGATAAGCTGTATGATTGTGGAATGCTTATATACGAAGGGGAAACTAAGTGTTCAGGCGGAAGCGGCTGTGGCTGCAGTGCAGTTGTTCTTGGAAGCTGTATTATGGACAGGCTTATAAGAGGAGAATATAAAAGAGTTCTTTTTGTTCCTACAGGAGCTTTGTTATCTACCGTAAGTTACAATGAAGGAAAAAGTGTGCCGGGCATAGCCCATGGTGTAATTCTTGAAGGAAAGGAGAGTTAAAGCCATGGATTTTGTTAAAGCATTTGTATGTGGGGGGTTAATATGTGTTCTTACGCAGATTCTTATGGAAAAGACAAAGCTTATGCCGGGAAGGATAATGGTCATTCTTGTAACAACAGGAGTTGTACTTGGAGCAGTTGGAATATATGAGCCTTTTGTTAAATTTGCAGGAGCGGGAGCAACAGTTCCGCTTACAGGATTTGGCAATGTCTTATGGAAGGGCATGAAGAAAGCAATAGATGAGCAGGGATTTTTAGGATTGTTTACAGGAGGATTTACTTCATGTGCAGTCGGAGTATCAGCAGCACTTATATTTGGATTTATTGCATCACTTATATTTGAACCTAGGATGAAGAAAGAATAAAATAAAAGGATAGTGGTTCGCTTAAATTGAACCACTATCCTTTTTTAATGATTAAGGCCGTTTGTCAGATGAATTAGTTTTACCAGATGTCTCTGTTGAGGCAGCAGTTGTTTCTTTAGAATTGTTTTTGTTGCTGCCTGTTCCGGGTGTAACCTTGGAAGGCTTGGTTGTTGCACTGTGAATAGTGCATAACTTAGATAACTCAGTATCTGTAATTGAGATATCAGCATCCCATGTCTTGAATTCAGAACCGTCTTTATCCTCGCCAAGCTTATCAGCAGAAGATTTCTTTCTCATAATCTTAGTTGTAACACTTGGACAACCGGAAGTAGCAATATCTCCGGATTCATTACATATTGAAACATTAACATGTGTTGTACAGTATTCAGTAGGAACTGTGTCTTCAGTGAAATATTCTGTTATAACACAGTTTCCTTCAGGGTCCTGGTCACATAAGCCCTCAACAGGAAGAAGCCCTGACTTAGAGCATACAGCCGCCTCTACAATACCAGATGGCTGTTCATAACTTCCAGTTGGAAGATTAAGATTTTCATGAATTGTCTGCATAATTGTACGCCATATAACATTGTGGTTGACAACATTTCCAAGCTCTTTGGAGTTATCATCATAGCCTGCCCATATTACGGCTGTGTAATATGGAGTGAAGCCACAGAACCATCTGTCGCTGTCGAACTGTGTTGTACCTGTCTTACCTGCTACAGGCTGGCTTGAAAAGTTGGCTGTACGTGCAGTACCGTCAGTAGCAACAGAGCGTAATCCCTGAATAAGAAGCCAGTCAGAATTCTCATTAAGTACCTTATGCGTTTCAGGTACAGAATTATCGATAATAATGTTGCCTTCTGAATCAAGCACTTTTGTGTAGTAAATAGGCTTTGTGTAAGTTCCTTTATTAGCAATGGCTGCATAAGCGGAACACATGTCAATATTGGAAACACCTCGTGTCATACCGCCAAGTGCAAGTGATTGTACAACATCGTGTGCACCATTGATTGCATTTTTAGGAGAAACCAGCGTTGAAATACCGAATTTCTCAAGGTAATTATAACCAACCTGGGGCGTAAGCTTTGAAAGAATCTTAACAGCAGGTACATTCTGTGAAACAGTAAGAGCTTCTCTTAATGTCATCAGACCTCTGTATTCACCTTTTGTAAAGTTAGTAACAAGCTTTGCATCAGTTCCTGAATAATAATAAGGAGCATCATCAATGGCAGATGCCAGAGAATATGTCCCTGTATCAAGGGCGGGACCGTATACAGCAAGTGGCTTAATACTTGAACCCGGCTGTCTTGCAATGTCATTAGAAGCACGGTTTAAGCTTCGGTTAAGAGTTTTATCACCGCGTCCGCCAACCATAACTTTAACATGTCCGTTGGTCTGATCCATTACAGTAAATGATATCTGGGGCTGTATTGTAAATGTAAGTGTCTCAGCATATATTTCACCACCCTCTTTAAGGAGCTCCTGTTTATATGCTTCAACATAACTTCTAGCAGCATCTTCATCGGTCATCGTAAGACTGAAACTGGTATCTCCAAGAGTCTTTGTGTACCAGTTAGCCATTGAATTGTGTGAATAATATGAAAATGATCCATCAGTCTGCTTTATTGTTAAAGCATAATTGATAGAAAAATGTGTATTATCATTGTAGTTGCCAAGATCATTGATAACATCGTCAGCAACTTGCTGCATCATTGTGTCCTGAGTTGAATAAACCTGAAGTCCGCCACGATATATAAGGCTTGTAGCCTGTGCTTCTGTATATCCCTTCTGTGACATAAGGTCAGAAGTAAGCTGATTGATAAGTTCATCAACAAAATATGAATAAGTTGTAGTTGATGTTCCGGCAAGTTCAATCCCTTCAAGTCTTGCATAGACATCATCGGAAACCGCTTCATCATATTCTTCCTGGGATATATATTCCTGCTCTTTCATATTGAGAAGGACCTGACTCTGCCGGTCTTTGTTTCTGTCGGCATGCCTTATTGGATTAAGACCTGTAGGACTTTTAGTGATGGATGCAATTACAGCACATTCACTGATAGAAAGCTCTGATACATCCTTGTTAAAATATCCTCTGGCAGCAGCCTGTACACCATAATATCCGTTACCAAGGTTAATGGTATTAAGATAATTCTCAAGAATGGAATCTTTAGACATTACTGTCTCAAGCTTTATAGCCAGATATTGTTCCTGAACCTTTCGCTTAATCTTTTCAATTGTAGATTCGTTAAAAGCATTAAAAACATTATTCTTTAGAAGCTGCTGTGTTATTGTACTTGCACCCTGTGACATCTCACCTGATGAAAGTGTAATTGAAGCAGCTCGTAAGATACCTCTCATATCGATACCATTATGCTCATAGAAACGCTCATCTTCTATAGCTATAAATGCATGCTGCAAATCTTTAGGAATCTGGTCAATTGTTACATATGTCCTGTTAGCTCCGGCAGAAGAAAGTGTCTGTATTTCATTCTCATCTGAATCATATATCTTAGTTGCAAAGCCTTCAGGCGAAACATTGACAGATGCAATGTCAGGGGCATTCTCTATAATTCCCTGAAAGGAACCTAATACAAGGCATGAGCCGGAAACAACAACAGCTATAGCAGCAACTAAAGCCAGTTTTATGAAAAATATACCTAATTTGGTGCCCAGCTTGGTAGTAGCTGAATTAAGCAGTCTTTTCTTTTGTTTTATGCCTTTACCACCATAATTCATATATTGTCCTCCTTAATAAAGTCATGATATTATAACATAAAAAGGTATGACAGGCAATCAATAAGGCTGTATAATAACTAAATATACATATATAAGAAGGAATCAGATAATGAAGAAGATAATATCAGGTGGAACAGGTGAATTTACAGATAAGAAATCAAGATTTATAGCTAACATTTATCATATTGAAGATGAAGATATGGCAGTGAAAATAATAGAACAGCTTAGAAAGAAATATTGGGATGCACGACATAACTGTTATGCATATGTTTTAGGAGGCAAGAGCGAGATACAGAGATTTTCAGATGATGGTGAGCCGTCAGGCACAGCAGGTAAGCCGATACTGGAAGTAATTACGGGAAATGAATGCGGAAACTGTCTGTGTGTTGTGACAAGATATTTTGGAGGTGTTCTGCTTGGAACAGGCGGGCTTATAAGAGCGTATACTAATGCTGCCAAGGAAGCACTGTCCGTCTGCAGACTTGGTGAGCTTACAGAGGGTGTGCATGCATTCCTTGATGTTGATTATAATTATGTGGGAAAAGTGCAGTACATATGTGCACAGAATGATATAACAATAGTTAATACAGAATATGCCGATGGCGTTACATTTGAACTGATGATGGAGAATGCAGCAAGAAATGTTCTGGAAAAGAATATGACAGAGATGTCATCGGGAAAGATATGCTTAAGGGATACATGCAGCATGCAGATGTACAGAGATGATACAGGAAAATTGTGCAGATGATACCTGAAATATGAATAAATTATTAACAGTGGTAAAAAATCACAATACAATGGTCGGATTCTGCTTTAAAGAGTATATAATGTGTAAATGTGATGTAAAATAATCTAAAAAAAGCAAGGCACATAGTGCATTTTTTACATAAAAACACAAAGATTATATGAAAAAAAACTATTCTCACGAAATGATTTTTGATAAAAATTTCAAAAAAATGAAAAAATTATGAATGCAGGAAATGGCATAAATACTGGGATTTCACAGAAAAAGCAAAAAAAATACAATAATTGTTAAAATTAGCCTTGTTAAAATAGTACAAAAATGCTAATATATCAATGTCTAAAAACGAAACGGGGAGAGAATCCCCGCGAACCAAATTAAGGAGGGTTTTAAGGTTTATGAAAAAGACATTAAAGAAGTTTGCTGCAGTAGGTTTATCACTTACTTCAGTTATGGGCCTCGTAGCTTGTGGCTCTAACAGCGGCAATCAGGACGCAACAAAAGCAACAGTTGATTGGGCTAACGTACAGAAGCCAGAGCAGTTCACAGTTATGGTTGATGGTACAGTAGTTAAGGAAACTAACGGCGCTCAGGAATTCTACAAGTATCTTGGTGACCTTACAGGTCTTGATATTAAGTGGATTCGTCCAGAACATTCTAGCTACTATGATTCAGTTAAGAATGCATTCGCTTCAGGCGATATCCCTGATGTAGTTCTTCTTAGCTCAGATTACCTTGCTAACTTCGCAGCTAACGGATATCTCTGGGATATGACAGATGCTTGGAATCAGTCAGCAACTAAGAACTCAGGAAGACTTATCGATCAGGCTGAAATCATCGAATCAGGAAACATGGTTGCTGGTCCAGACGGAGAGAAGGCTCTTTACGGATTCTCACCAGCCCGTGGTAATGGATGTTGTACATACATCAAGTCTTCAGCTTTAACAGCTGCTGGATATAATCCAGAGGAAGTTGCATCTAAGACACTTACATATGATGAGTACTACAAGATGCTTAAGGATATGAAAGCTGCTTCAGCTAACCAGAACTTCGTTATCTCTTGTTCAGGTTTCATAGCTGGTGGTAACTCTGGTACTCCAGAAGCTCCATATACTAACTATCTTCCAGAATTCTATCAGAATGCTAACTTCACATTCTACTATGATGAAGCAGCTAAGGAATACAAGGATGGATTTGCTCAGCAGGATATGAAGGATGCACTTACAAGACTTAAGACAGCCGTTGATGATGGTATTCTTGATAAGGCTTCTCAGAACCAGACAACATCAGATGCTCGTAATAAGTGGAATGCAAAGGATGCTTCAACAGCTTCTTCAGTATTCACATACTGGGCAGGTACATGGGCTTATACACTTCAGAACTCTATAGCTGATAAGACAGATAAGATTATTGCTATTAAGCCTATTAAGGAACTTGGTTCATATAAGGAGCGTCTTGCTACTGCTTGGTGTATTACATACAAGGCATATGAGAATGGTAAGGCTGAAGGAATCTTCAAGTACTTCATCGATACTATGCTTGATGGTGGAGATATCCAGATTGCATGGCAGTATGGTGCTAAGGGTACTCACTGGGATGATAAGGCTGAGACTGTTACAGTTTACGACTCAAAGGGTGGAGTTAATGAGAGTAAGACTAAGACATACGAAGAAGGTGTATTCCACTTCCTTACAACACCTGAAGATAATACAAAGCTTATGTCTAAGAACCACATTGATAAGAGCTTAGCTATCGCTACATTTGGTGATAACACAGATCCAGGTAACAAGAGTGTTGATCCAATTATCACAGAGAACTATGCAATGTTCAATGCTAACAGCAAGCTTGAGACTCCACTTTGGAACACAGAAGTACTTAGCAACAATATCTCTGATATCAATACTAAGAGACTTGAAGTTGTTTCACAGGTAGTTCTTGGTGAGAAGACATATGATGAAGCTATGGCTGATTACAAGAAGCAGGTTGGTGCTAAGTGTGATGCAGTAGTTGAGTCATTAAACGAAACACTTAAGAAGTAATTTAAACAATAATTATTAGATGTTTATACATCTTATGTTAGTATGGCGGCGCAGAGAAATCCGCGCCGTTTATACTGACAAAAAAGGATTTGCTTATGAAATTTATTTAATAGGCATACGATAATAATTAGGAAAGAAGGTAAAAAAATGCAGTGTCCATCTTGTAACACAGAGCTTCCTAAGAAAGCTAAAATATGCCCTAAGTGCGGAACAGCAGTAGGAAAGCCAAAAGGAAATATTAAATTGATGGCCATCATCGGACTTATTATCATGCTCATTGCCAGTCTTTTACCTCTTGTTCAGTCAGGAGAGAAGATTAAAGAAGGCGTTTATCCTACAGCATATGCTTTCAGTTACATGAATATCAGTATGCCAGTGTTATGGTATTTATTCATCGCATGTATCGTTGTTGGTATCATTCTTATTGTAGCCAGAAAAGAATTCTTTTCTATCATTACTACAGTAATAGCAGCTGTTCTTACAGTTGTTTCTGTATTTGCAGTTCAGTTTACACTTGTTAATGGTAAGGTAGCAGGTGGTGGACTTAAGTACGTTAATGTTAACCTTCCAGATATTCTTAGCAATGGATATAATGGCAATTCATATCATATTGGTTGTGGATTTGTTGTACTTGCGATTGGTATTGTTATAGCAGTTGCAGGTTGCTTTATAGATATTGTTAAGCCTTTCAAGAAAGATCTTCATGTTGATGCTAAGTATCTTTCTAACTCATTAAACCAGAGCCTCACAAATAAGATGTATTATTACAGAGGTTTCTACCTTATGTTCGTGCCAGTTTTCGTTATGATTATGTTATTCAATTACTGGCCAATGCTTGGTGTTCGTTATTCGTTCACAAAATATGTTATCGCTAATCCATACTACATTGGTCTGTATCATTTCCAGACTATGTTTACTAACGATATCTATTTCTGGCAGGCATTCAGAAACACATTAATTTTGTCATTAATTAAGTTGTTCTTAAATACAGGTGCAGCAGTTATTATCTCACTTCTTCTGAATGAGATTACTAACATGATTTTCAAGAAGACAGTACAGACAATTATCTATCTTCCTCACTTCATGTCATGGGTAGTTGTTGCTTCAGTATTTAAGATGTTACTGGCTCCATATGATAGTGCTCCAGTCAACTCAATTCTTATAAATATGGGTGTTATTGATACAGCTGTTGATTTCATGAACAGTACAGCTTACTGGCGTGGAACATTCTATATCATGAATGTTTGGAAGGATACAGGTTGGGGAACAATCCTCTTCTTGGCTACATTGTCAGGTATCAGCCCAGACCTTTATGAAGCAGCCCAGATTGATGGTGCTAACAGATTCAAGAGACTGATATACATTACATTACCAGCTCTTGCTAATACAATTATTACAGTATTCATTCTTAACCTTGCTAAGGTTATGAACCTTTTCGAATCTGTATTCGTATTACAGTCACCTATTACATATGCTAAATCACAGGTTTTACAGACATATGTATATACTAAGACATTCAGTGGTGGTAACTCAGATTATGGTTATACAACTGCTGTAGGTTTATTTAAGTCTTTCGTTGGTATGATCTTAGTTCTCGGTTGTAACTGGGCAAGTAAGAAAGTACGTGGACGAGGAATTGTATAGGAGGGAATAGATAATGAGTGATAATCAGACACTAGTTTATAAAAAGAAAAAGAAAAAATTCAAAGTATTCCCAATTGTTAATGCAATTTTATTCATTATCATTGCATGTGCAATTATGATTCCTATTTACAAAGTAATTATTACTTCAATAGATGCATATTCATCATATGATTTTAAGTGGCTTCCTCAGAAGTTCTCTTGGGGTGGTTACCGTGCTATTATAACAAGATCAAACCTTTATCATCCATTCTTAATCTCAGTTATAACAACTATTATAGGTACATTCGTTGGACTTTTAGTTGTTACACTTGGTGGTTATGTATTAATCCAGTGGGAGATGCCAGGAAGAAACTTCTTCGCTTACATGCTTCTCTTCACAATGATTTTCGATGGTGGTATGATTCCTAAGTTCCTTGTTATCAAGCAGTTAGGATTAATCAATACTTTGTGGGCGGTTATTCTGCCAATGGCTATTAATGTATATAACTTAGTACTTATGAGAAACTTCTTCGAAGGTATTCCAGAATCACTTTTCGAAGCAGCTCAGATTGATGGATGCTCACCAATGGGTATCTTCTTCAAGATTGTACTTCCTCTTTCAAAGGCAGCTCTTGCATCAATTGGTTTGATGTTCGCAGTAAGCTTCTGGAATGATTATACAAACTTCAAGTTATATATTAATAAGAATAATCTTTACAACTTCCAGATTCAGTTAAGAAGTATGGTTGTTGATAGTGATATTCCTAATGATGGTGCTGTTAACCCAACAACAATTTCTAATGCAGCAACTATCGTAGCTATCCTTCCTTTCATGATCATCTACCCATTCTGTCAGAAGTACTTCGTACAGGGTGTTAACGTAGGTGCCGTTAAGGAGTAATGTTAATATTTTGAATTTATTTTGGACGAGCCTTAAAAGGCTCGTCCTTTTTTGCGCGAGTAGCGAAAAAACTGTATTTTTATTCGTCATTACCAGTCAAATAGTGGAATAATACTGTTTAACATGTTACAATAAAATAAATATTGGTTAGGAGGAAAAAGGCTTGGATAAAAGTTTTGAAATTAAAGGATACATTAATAATGTATTAAAAGAAACCGGGCTTGAAGGAGCAGATGCATTTGATAAGGCACTTCTTCTTAATGCTTTAGGTAAACTTGAAGCAGCAGAGCATAGTGATGAATATAAGGATGTTATTACAGGTGAATTAGAGAAGCTTGTAGAGAATGATAATATCAGCATAGGCGAGAATGACCTTGTTAATTACATGTATGGTAATGCATGTTACAGTGTTGGAAAGAATGATATTGCTGTTAATATTGCCAAACAGACAGAGACACAGCCACGGACAGAATCAGGTTATTTTACAGGCGCAGAAGGTGGCAGATGCTTATGTACTGCTTTTAAGGCTTTAAGCTTCTATATGAATTATGAGACTAAAGATGGTGGTAAAGAACATTATAATGATATAATTGCGCAGTATAATGCAATATATGCAGAATGTTTTAAGAACGCAGGAGAGGCAGCACATGATGGTGATGTTAAGGCTGTAAAAGCACTTGCATTATTTGCAGCAGGAGCAGTTGATACACTTGAAGTTATGGACCAGGCGTTATATGAGATATTTGCAAGAATAAGAGAAATGTATAAAGCAGCAGTTTCAGTTCTTAATGATACGATTGATAATACAGATTCGCAGTTTGTAAAGCTTATATATGCATATGCAGTATTGAAAGGATGCCGTATGAAGCTTATACAGACAGAAAAATATGCATCCAAGGCTGAGGAAATCTTTGAAAAAGCTACTGATAAGCATGTTGCGGATAAGAGCGGTGTGGCTGTATCAGCGGCATACATAACAGCTTACAGTGAATATATAAGAAACAGGGATTATCAGGATTACGGACGCAGCAATGGAGGTGTATTATGGAGTTAAAGTTAGTTATCAAGACAGGAAGAAGTGCTGTAGTAGAATTTGATGACGGTGGAAAGTATTATTCTAAGGAAGAATACACACTCCTGATTAATGGAGAAGAATATGGCAAGACAGAAAAGGTTGTTACAACAATATATGGTCTTAAGCCAGATACAGAATATAAGATTACAGCGGTGTATGCAGGAAAAGAATATGGACCTGTTGAATTTAAGACGGATTATGAATATGTAACACTTAATGTCAGAGAATTTGGTGCGTATGGTGATGGAGAGCATGATGATACTAATGCAATCCAGTGTGCGATTATGGCAGCTCCTAAGGATTCCAGAGTATTAGTTCCAGAGGGTGTTTATAAGATATCAAGCATATTCTTAAAAGATAATCTTAATCTTGAGCTTGCTAAAGGAGCAGTACTTTCAGCATTTACAGAAAGAAATAAGTTCCCTATATTACCGGGACAGATTGAGACATACGATGAGAAAGATTATTACAACCTTGGTACATGGGAAGGCAATCCTCTGGATATGTTTTCAGCAATTGTATGTGGTATCAACTGTTCAAATGTTACAATTACAGGTGAAGGAACTATTGATGGATGCACAACTCACGATAACTGGTGGAAGAATTGTAAGATAAGAAATACTGCGTGGAGACCAAGATTATTCTTTATCAATAACTGTAGTAATGTTACTATGCATGGAATTACAGTTCAGAATTCACCATCATGGACAATCCACCCATATTTTAGTAAACATCTTAAGTTTATTGATGTTAAGATTCTTAATCCTGCTAATTCACACAACACAGATGGTCTTGACCCGGAAAGCTGTCAGGATGTTCTTGTGCTTGGAACATACATTTCAGTTGGTGATGACTGTATAGCTATCAAGTCAGGCAAGATATATATGGCTCAGAAGGAAAAGACTCCTACAGAGGATATGACAGTACGCCAGTGCTGTATGAGAGACGGACATGGTGCAGTAACAGTAGGAAGCGAGATAGCTGCGGGAGTTAAAGATGTTCATATCAGAGACTGTATGTTCATGAATACAGACAGAGGTTTAAGAGTTAAGACAAGAAGAGGCCGTGGTAAATTATCTGTACTTGATGATATTTCATTTGAGAATATTGATATGGATAACGTTATGACACCATTTGTTGTTAACAGCTTCTATTTCTGTGATCCAGATGGAAAGACAGAATATGTTGGTTCTAGAAAGCCACTTCCTGTTGATGACAGAACACCTTCAATCAAGAGCCTTACATTTAAGGATATCAATGCGAAAAACTGCCATGTTGCAGGTGCATATATATTCGGTCTGCCAGAGAGTAAAGTTGAGAAGCTTACATTTGAGAATATTAACTTCAGCTATGCTAAAGATGCGAAGCCGGGGGTAGCAGCAATGATGCTTGGCTGTGATGAAGCAAGCAGACAGGGACTTATTGTAAGTAATGTAGAAAAACTTATATTAAAGAATGTCAATATTGAGGGCTGCGATGGAGAAGCAATTGTGGCAGATAATGTTGATAAGATTGAAAGAGATTAGTATAAATATATGAAAAATGAGGAACAATCATGAATTTACATGCACCAAAGGGAATTGATGTTGAGAATTGGTTCATTGAGTGCTATAGGAAGCATAAGGGGCATCCGTTAAAGATACTTATAGGGCTTTATAAGGGAAATTATAATAAGTTCTTTCTTGCAGTATTATTTTTCTTTATAAAGCATGCCCCTGTGTGGGTGCTGCCAATTGTTACGGCCAATATTATTAATGATATTACAAGTGGTTCGCCAGATACTGTACAGAATATTATTATTCAGGCAATAATTATGGTTGCATTAGTTGTTCTTAATGTGCCAATGAATTATCTGTATACAAGATATAAATCATTAGCAACAAGATATGCAGAAACAGGACTTAGAAAAGCACTTGTAAGGAAACTGCAGCAGCTTTCAATTTCGTACCACAAAGAGACACAGTCAGGCAGGCTGCAATCAAAGATAATGCGAGATGTGGAAGCGGTTGAGACGTTGTCAACACAGATGTTTTTAAGCATATTAAATATTGCACTTAATATTGGAGTTGCACTTTTTGTTACAGTATCAAAGAGTCTTATAGTATTCTTATTCTTTCTTCTCACTACACCTCTTGCAGCGGCAACTATGGTATTTTTCAGAAATATTATGAAGAAGAGAAATACTGAGTTCCGTAAGGAGATGGAAGAGACGTCTGCAAGGGTTATGGAGATGGTTGAACTTATTCCGGTTACAAGGGCTCATGCACTTGAAGAGGAAGAAGTAACCAAGATGAGCGGACAGCTTTTTGCAGTTGCGGAGAAAGGCTATAAGCTTGATGTTATACAGGCATTATTTGGCTCGGTTGGATGGGCAATATTCCAGGTTTTCCAGGTTGTGTGTCTGGGATTCACAGGATTTCTTGCTTTAAAGGGAAGTGTTGGTCCTGGAGATATTACACTTTACCAGAGTTATTTTGCAACAATAGTAAGTCAGGTATCATCACTTATGTCGCTTATACCGGTTATTGCCAAGGGAGTTGAGTCGGTTAATTCTATTGGAGAAGTACTTCTTGAAGAAGATATTGAATGCAATGATGGGAAAGAAGCACTTAAAAGTGTAGAAGGCGAGTTTGATTTTAAAAATGTCAGGTTTGCCTATAATAATACAGATAAACCAGTACTTCATGAGCTTAATCTTCATGTCAATAAAGGACAGACGATTGCACTTGTGGGAGAATCAGGAGCTGGTAAATCTACAATTCTGAACCTTGTTATAGGCTTTAATTTCGCTACAGACGGAGTTGTTACAATTGATGGACATGATATGAGAGATATTGATCTTAGAACTTATAGAAAGCATCTGGCAGTTGTACCGCAGACATCAATATTATTCTCAGGAACTATAAGAGATAATATAACATATGGAATAGATGATTTCGATGAAGAAGCCCTTAATAAAGTTGTGGACGCAGCTAATTTAAGAGATCTTATAGATTCACTTCCGGATGGATTAGATACAGTTGTGGGAGAGCATGGTGGAAAGCTTTCAGGAGGACAGAGGCAGCGTGTATCGATTGCAAGAGCACTTATGAGAAATCCTGAAGTAATAGTTCTTGATGAGGCAACATCAGCATTAGACAGTATATCTGAGAAGCTTATTCAGGAGGCACTTAATAATCTTACTAAAGACAGGACAACATTTATAGTTGCACACAGATTATCGACTATAAAGGGTGCAGACAGAATAGCGGTAATAGCAGATGGTCACTGCGTTGAATATGGAACATATGATGAGCTTATGGAACTTAAAGGCGAATTCTATCAGATGAAATCAATACAGAGCTAAAAAATAAAAGGAGGCGGGAATATAACCCGTCTCCTTATTTATATGCCTGTCGGTTTTAATTACTTATTCTCAGCAAACCAGATTCTGAGTGTAGAGATAAGCTTTTCCTTAGAATCAACATCTAACTTCTGTACAATCTGCATGATTTCATTGTCAAGAGCTGTATTCTGGTATGACTTGTCAACGCTTCCTGCAAGATAATCAAGAGAAACTCCTGTAAGCTCTGCATAATATGAAAGCATTCTTAATGTCATAAGGTTACGGCCATTCTCAACGTTACTTATGTAACCAGGTGTAACCTCTAATGCCTTAGCAACGTCTTCCTGTGTAAGACCGTGTGCAATTCTTAACTTCTTAACTTTAGCTCCTAAATCGCTATCCATAATTCAAACCTCCTAAAAATAATTACTTTTTGTTTGCTCTGTAACGAGCTGTGTGATCAAGAATCTTCTTACGGATTCTAAGACTCTTTGGTGTTACTTCAAGTAATTCGTCTGTGTCAATATAATCCAGTGCCTGCTCCAAGCTAAGAATTTTAGGTGGAACAAGACGGAGAGCCTCATCAGCACTTGAAGAACGAGTGTTGGTAAGATGCTTTGTCTTGCATACATTAACCTCAATATCCTCAGTACGAGGATTTTCGCCAACGATCATTCCGGCATATACCTTCTCACCAGGTCCGATGAAGAGAGTACCTCTTTCCTGCGCATTGAAAAGACCATAAGTGATAGCATCACCGCTTTCGTAAGCAATAAGAGAACCATTCTTTCTGTAAGAAATGTCTCCTTTGTATTCTTCATATCCTTCAAAAGAAGAATTGATAATACCGTTACCCTTAGTATCAGTAAGGAATTCACCTCTGTATCCGATAAGACCTCTTGAAGGAATAGAGAACTGAAGTCTTGTGTATCCACCGTTAATTGGTGACATACCAAGGAGTTCGCCCTTTCTCTGGCTTAACTTCTGGATAACAGATCCTGTGCAGTCATCTGGAACATCGATATAAGCAAGTTCCATAGGCTCAAGCTTCTTACCTCTCTCATCTGTGTGGTAGAGTACCTCGGCTTTACTTACTGCAAATTCATAACCTTCTCTTCTCATATTCTCAATAAGAACTGAAAGATGAAGCTCACCACGTCCTGAAACCTTAAATGAGTTCTCAACGCCAGGTGTTTCCTCAACTCTTAAACTAACATCTGTATTAAGTTCCTTGAAAAGTCTGTCTCTTAAATGTCTTGAAGTAACGAATTTACCTTCTTTACCTGCAAGAGGACTGTCATTAACCATGAAGTCCATAGAAAGAGTAGGCTCTGAAATCTTCTGGAAAGGAATGGCAACAGGGTTGTTAAGTGAACAGATTGTATCACCGATATGAATATCAGCAATACCTGATACAGCAACAATTTCACCGATTCCTGCTTCGTTAACTTCTACCTTATTAAGTCCGTTAAATGTATAAAGCTTAGTAATTCTTACACGCTTCTTAACGCTTGGATCATGGTGGTTAACAATCATAACCTCCTGATTAACCTTAAGGCTTCCATTATCAATCTTACCTACGCCAATTCTACCAACGAATTCGTTGTAGTCAATAGTAGAGATAAGCATCTGTGTATCTGCATCAGGGTCACCCTCTGGTGCAGGAATGTTATTGACGATACAGTCAAAGAGTGGCTGCATGTCTTTCTTTTCATCATTAAGGTCAGCCATAGCATAGCCTGACTTAGCTGAAGCAAAGATGAATGGACAGTCAAGCTGATCTTCATTAGCATCAAGGTCAATGAAAAGCTCTAAGATCTCGTCAATAACTTCCTCAGGTCTTGCTTCTGGACGGTCTATCTTGTTAATACATACTATAACAGAAAGATTCATGTCAAGAGCTTTCTGTAAAACAAACTTTGTCTGAGGCATAACACCTTCGAATGCGTCAACAACAAGAATAACGCCGTTAACCATCTTAAGTACTCGCTCAACCTCGCCACCGAAATCAGCATGGCCAGGAGTATCAATAATGTTAATCTTAGTATCCTTATATGTGATAGCTGTATTCTTAGAAAGAATAGTGATTCCTCTTTCTCTTTCGATATCATTGGAATCCATAACTCGTTCAGCGACTTCCTGATTGGCTCTGAAAGTTCCGCTCTGCTTTAACAGCTCATCAACAAGGGTTGTCTTACCATGATCAACGTGGGCAATAATTGCAATATTACGAATATCTTCACGCTTTGTTTTCATTAATAATGTCCTTCCTGAATTAAACTTAAAATATCTTCTATGATTAGCAACTTTTATATTCTATCACAATATTCTTAAAAAACAATACTAAATATATAAAAATTTTTTCATTTTTTGAACACAGATTATTCAAAAAGTTTTTGTAATATTTGCGAAAACGACAACATATACATATTAGAGAAAACAAAGCACATGCCACAACACATTAATAATAAGGTGGCAAAGAAGGGAGAAATACAGAATGCTTGATAAAGTAATTGAAAACAACAGAGTGTGTATCATTGGAGAGATTGTCTCAGAGTTCACTTTCAGCCATGAGGTCTTTGGAGAGGGCTTCTATATTGCTAATGTATCAGTGAACAGATTAAGTGATATGGTGGATGTCATACCACTTATGATATCTGAAAGACTCATTGATGTTACTAAGGATTATAGAGGAATGAAGATTGAGGTTGCAGGACAGTTCCGTTCATATAATAGACATGAAGGAACTAAGAATAAGCTGGTGCTCTCAATATTTGTAAGAGAATTAAGATTCTTAGAAGATGACGAGATGCCTGAAGAGCAGTCTAAGTCCAACCAGATATTCCTTGACGGATATGTATGCAAGCCTCCTATTTATAGAAAAACTCCATTAGGAAGAGAAATTGCAGATATCTTAGTGGCTGTAAACAGACCATATGGCAAGTCGGATTACATACCATGTATAGCATGGGGAAGAAATGCAAGATTTGCAGGAGGTCTTGAAGTAGGTGCACATCTTCAGGTTAGCGGACGTGTACAGAGCAGAGAGTACACTAAGAAAATAGGAGAAGAAGAGGTTGAGAGAAGAGTTGCTTATGAGGTATCAGTAAGCAAGATTGACCTTGTTGAAGATGAGGAATAATTAAGACAACATTTATGTTCTTTAGTTTAAGGATATATATTGACATAACATTATCAGAGTGATATAGTCACATTAACTGTAAGGGTTTCCCCTGCAGCAGGTAGAGGTCGCACGATTCAAGAGTAATTATCCTGATGTCCCGGAAGACATATGAAGGATAGTAAAAGGGGAAAGTGCCGAAGAGGATTGTTTCCGGAGCAGTCTTACTGGGCGTAGGATTAATAGTTTTACGACTGTCATCGAATAGATGGAGAGCTACTTAAAGGACTATTACTATGATTTCTTTAAGAGCCAGTCTGTTTGAGCAGATTGGCTCTTCTATGTTATTGAGCTACCCACATAGGTAGCGATGAGAATAGACAGGAATCATGTACATAATAATAGCTGTTAACAGCGGAAAGAAGGATGGTATGTCAGTATTTACCGGAGCCGGTGTAGCGATTATTACACCAATGAAAGCTAATGGAGAAGTTAATTACGATAAGCTTGGAGAATTCCTTGATTACCAGATTAATAACTCAACAGATGCAATTATTATCTGTGGAACAACAGGAGAGGCATCAACACTTACACATGAGGAGCATGTAGAAACAATCAGATTTGCTGCTGATTATGTAAAGAAAAGAGTTCCTGTTATTGCAGGAACAGGTTCTAACTGCACAGAAACAGCTGTATGGCTTTCACAGGAAGCACAGAAGGCAGGAGTTGATGGATGTCTTGTAGTTACACCATATTATAATAAAGCAACACAGAAGGGCCTTATCCAGCACTATACAGCAGTTGCGAAGTCAGTAGACCTTCCTATCATTATGTATAATGTTCCTGGAAGAACAGGCTGCAATATCCAGCCAGAGACAGCAGCCAAGCTTGCTAAGGATGTTGACAATATCGTTGCTATCAAAGCTGCAACAGGTAACCTTGCACAGGAGAGCAAGACAATGGCATTAGCTGAGGGAAGACTTGATATGTACTCAGGTGAAGACGGACTTATTGTTCCTCTTATGTCAATTGGAGCAAAGGGTGTAATTTCAGTTTTATCTAATGTTGCTCCTAAGCAGACACATGATATCTGCGCTACATTTGCAGCTGGAGATGTTGCTAAGGCTGCACAGTTACAGTTTAAGGCATTAGAGCTTGTAGATGCATTATTCTGTGAGGTTAATCCAATTCCTGTTAAGCATGCACTTAACCTTATGGGATGGGATATGGGACCACTCAGAAGCCCATTATGCGAGATGGAAGAGGCTAACCTTGAGAGATTAAAGAAAGCAATGGTTAACTACGGAATACTTTAATTGACAGGAGAATGAACATGACAAGAATAATTATGCATGGCTGTAACGGCCATATGGGACAGGTCATTACAGGAATAGTTGCTAACGATGCTAATGCACAGATAGTAGCAGGAATTGACCTTCGCGATGACGGACATAACTTATATCCGGTATTTGCTTCATTAGAAGAATGTAATGTTGAAGCAGATGTTATTATTGATTTCGCATCAGCTAAGGCAGAGGATACACTTGTTGACTATATTAAGAAAACTAAGATTCCTGCTGTAATATGTACAACAGGATTAAGCGATGAGCAGATTGCATCAATCAATGAAGCATCAAAGAGTGTTGCAATATTACGTTCAGCTAATATGTCACTTGGAATCAATACATTATTCAAGCTTTTACAGGATGCTGCCAAAGTGTTTGCGTCAGCAGGCTTTGATATTGAGATAGTTGAAAAGCACCACAACCAGAAGCTTGATGCGCCAAGTGGAACAGCTCTTGCACTTGCAGATTCAATGAAGGAAGTGCTTGATGATGATTATTTCTACAGATATGACAGAAGCCAGTTAAGACAGAAGCGTGATCCTAAGGAAATCGGAATCAGTGCCGTAAGAGGCGGAACTATTGTTGGAGAGCATGAAGTAATCTTTGCTGGAGAAGACGAGGTTATAGAATTCAAGCATACCGCACATTCTAAGGCTGTATTTGCAAAGGGTGCAGTTGAGGCTGCCAAGTTCCTTGCAGGAAAGCCGGCTGGAATGTACGATATGAGAGATGTTATTGCAGCTAAGAACTAGTTGTCAGAACAGTTAATATAATGATATTCAATGCGGCTTGCTTCGGCGAAGCCGCATTTTTTATATAATGCCACAGCTGCCCTGTTATTGCTTGTTACATTAAGTACGAGTGGAAGTGAAGCAATGTTAAAGTAGTCTTTAAGAAAATGCTTCATAAGGCATGTACCAATGCCTTTCCCACGAAGCTTCTCATCAACGAATACTCCGTATACATTGACAAATGTGTTCTGTGTATCAAGATAAAGAAGCGCCACAGGTTCTTCATATTCCGGCAGATACATAAGATAATCCTCACCCTCAAGATAATATTCGGCATTGTCAGGCTCTGCAGCCTGTATTGATTCTAAGTTAAAATGTGCTTTATCAAGCTGGTACAGATATTCGTAGAAACATACATCACCACATAAAGAACAATTAAGAAGTTCTCCGCTTATAGGCGCAATAAGCTCTAAATTGCCAGCAGAGCTGCTTTTAAGCTTTCTGTAACAGATGGATAGCATATTATGAAAATGTCCTCTATGGCGAAAATCAGGTGCTACAAGACCTGAAACTTCAACATATCCGCATTCATCATTGATAAGCAGTCCAACAAAGCCATACATTACAGGTGAATCTGTGCTGTCATCAACAAGCGCACACTGGATAAAGCTGTCGTTATGGGAATCGCAGTAATAAGGCTCGTAGCCGTCACATTTGTTAATAAGTTCTTCAAGAGCATTCATTAAAATGCTGTCCAGATAGTCAATCTCAATATATTTCATAGTGGTTCTCCAATAAAAGTTTATAAAAATATTACTTTGAAATAAGAAACATTTGTTTACAAAAGTGTCAAAATGCCTTACTATATAAAGGTATATACATCAGTATAACAAAATAATTGATTTATCAGCAATAGGTTATTGGGAGGATTTACATGGGTAAAGTTGCCATACTTACAGACAGTAACAGTGGAATTACACAGGCTCAGTCTAAGGAGCTTGGAGTTAAAGTTATACCAATGCCGTTCTTTATAGATGGAGAACAGTATTTTGAAGATATTAATCTTACACAGGAAGAGTTTTACGAGAAGTTAAAGCAGGATGCTGATATATCTACTTCACAGCCTTCTATTGGTGAGATGCAGGACGCATTTGATGAGCTTCTAAAAGAATATGATGAACTTGTATATATTCCTATGTCAAGCGGGCTCAGCGGAACATGTCAGACAGCTACTATGGTTGCTGATGATTATGATGGAAAGGTTCAGGTTGTCAATAACCAGAGAATTTCTGTAACCATGAGACAGTCTGTTCTTGATGCGAAGGAGCTTGCTAAGAGAGGTAAGTCTGCGGCAGAGATTAAGGAGATTCTTGAGAAGCATAAGATGGAATCAAGCATATATATTACACTTGATACTCTTAAGTACTTAAAGAAGGGCGGAAGAATAACTCCTGCGGCAGCTGCTATTGGAACTATGTTAAAGCTTAATCCTGTGCTTCAGATTCAGGGTGAGAAGTTAGATGCATTTGCCAAGGCAAGAGGTAAGGCTTCAGCGAAGAAGATTATGCTTAAGGCAATGCAGGATGATTTAGATACAAGATTTGCAGAGTTTGCAAAGGATGGAAAGATGCATATGGAGGTTGCCTATTCAGGTAATCCTGAGGAGGCGGAGGAATGGGCTGCGTTAGTTAAAGAGACTTTCCCACAGTTTGATTTCCACATGGATCCGCTTTCACTTTCAGTTGCCTGCCACATAGGACATGGTGCACTTGCGATAGCGACATCTGCTTATCTGCCAGAACTTGATTAATACGAATGATAAGCCTGTGACAGCGCATGAGTTGTTGCAGGCTTTTATTTATAAATGCGGATATTACCGCGGGTTAATATGAATGGAGGATTGTTATGCCAGCAAGAAGTGAGATTGATGATAAGTTTAAATGGGCTGTGAGTGATTTATACAGCTCTGATGAAGCATGGGAGAAGGATTATAACAGTATACTTGAACTGACTGACCAGCCAAGTGAGCTTAAAGGCAGGATGGGCGAGTCTGCCGGCATGCTTTACAAGGCACTTAAGGAGTATGAACAGGTAGAATACATTACTGAAAGAGTGTATGTGTATGCATTTATGAAATATTATGAGGATACAGGCAATTCAAAGTATCAGGAAATATCTGGGAAAGCCCAGATGGCTGCGATGAAGGTGTCAGAGAAGTATGCATTTTTAGAACCTGAGCTTATATCAATAGATGCGGATGTGCTTGATAAATATATCAGCGAGGATGAAAGGCTTGGAATGTATAAGCATTTTATTGATGACTGCCTCGCAGGGAAAGAGCATACGCTTTCTGAAAAGGAGGAAGCACTGCTTGCCAAGGCATCGCAGATGTCAACTGTGCCTGATGAGGTATTTTCTAAGTTTAACAATGCTGATGTTAAGTTTGGCAAGGTGAAAAGAGAGAACGGACAGGAAGATGAGCTTACTAACGGCAATTTTGCCACATTTATGGAAAGTCAGGACAGAACAGTAAGAAAGGCAGCGTTTGAGGCGTTGTATAAGCAGTATGGGGCATATATCAACACGATTGCGGCAGCGTTTTATGGCAATGTCAAGCAGGCAATGTTCTATGCAGACGCAAGGGGCTACAAGTCAACACTGAACATGTATCTTAACGGTTCATTTATTCCGGAAAATGTATATAAGAATCTTATTAAGACTGTCAATGACAATCTTGACAAAATGTACCGATATGTTGATATCAGGAAGAAGGCACTTGGTGTTGACGAGCTGCATTTTTATGATATCTATGCACCGATGGTAGAAGATATTGACTGGAAGATAAGCTATGATGAGGCTAAGGACATTGTTGTGAATGCACTTGCGCCAATGGGCGAGGAGTATGTTTCACACATTAAAGAAGGCTTCAATAATGGCTGGGTAGATGTGTATGAGAATACCGGAAAGCGTTCAGGAGCATTTTCATGGGGCGCTTATGGCACACACCCATATGTATTTCTTAATTACTCAGATACACTCAATGATGTATTTACGGTGATTCATGAGATGGGACATGCAATGCACACTTATTATTCTAATGCAAACCAGCCTTATATTTATGCAGGATATAAGATCTTTGTTGCGGAGGTTGCGTCAACCTGTAATGAAGCGATTCTTATGCAGTATATGTTAAAGAATACTGATGATGAGAAGAAGAAAAGATATCTGCTCAATCATTTCTTTGAGCAGTTTAAGGGAACTCTTTACAGACAGACTATGTTTGCAGAGTTTGAGATGGAAGCGCATGCAAAAGCTGAACATGGCGAGGTTTTATCAGCAGAGAGCCTTTGTGCCATGTACAAGAAACTGAATGAGAAGTATTTCGGCCCGGATATGGTTATTGATGATGAGATAGCACTTGAGTGGGCAAGAATACCACATTTTTACACACCATTCTATGTATACCAGTATGCAACAGGCTATTCCGCTGCAATTGCAATATCAACCAAGATACTTGCAGGTGATGAGCAGGTTATAGCAGGCTACAGAAAGTTCTTGTCAGGTGGCTCTTCAATGCACCCTATTGAGCTTCTTAAGCTGTGCGGAATAGATATGACAAGACCGGATGTTGTGCAGGAAGCACTGGATGTGTTTGGGGAATTACTAAAACAGTGGTAATGCTTAATGTGTTGTGAATATAAATATGATTCTGGGAGATAATGCGTCTTCCAGAATTTTTTTATGGGATAAATGTAACCGTTGCCGGAATAATCCGTCTTTAATTATGAAAGGGTTAACGCTTTTAAAAAACAGGGAGTACAGACAGTAATGGATGATAAACAGATAATCAATTTATTTTTTCAAAGGGATGAAGATGCAATTAATGCAGTTGATGAAAAATATGGTTCTAAGTTAAATGCACTGGCAGCCAATATGCTGCAATCAAGAGAGGACGGGCTGGAATGTGTCAATGACACGTATATGAAGGCATGGAATAGCATACCGCCTGCAAGACCAGAGTATTTATTCGCATTTCTGGCAGCATCTGCAAGAAATATTGCGATTGATATGATAAGAAAAAACAATGCGGGAAAGAGACAGGCCAAAGTGGTTGAATTGACAAAAGAACTGGAAGAATGCATAGGTGATGGCGGATTGCAGACACATCTGGACAAGGAAGATATTGGAGAGATGTTATCGCATTTTCTTGAAACAGTTGATAAAAATAAAAGAATTATATTTCTCAGGCGGTACTGGTACTCGGATTCAATTAAAGATATTTCAGAAAGGATGCAGATGAGCGAATCAGCAGTGAAAGTTACTCTTCACAGAACGAGAAAAGAATTAAGAAGATATCTGGAAAGCGAGGGTTTATATCTATGAAAAAATCAGAGGCAATGGATTTATATGAAGGACTTAATGAAATTAGTCCGCAAATGATTGAAGAAGCGGGAAATTACAAGAAAACTGCCAGTGTGGATATCAGGTATAAAAAGAGCAATAATGTAAAGAAGATAATTGCAGCAGGTCTTGTGGCAGCAGCGGCTGTTACTGCTGTATTGGGAGTCAGAGGACTGAAACCTTCTGTGACAGGAAACGGAAACCAGAGCAGTAATCAACTGGCATCAGAGCAGACAGGATTTAAAATTGCTCATGTTATGAATGTGTATGCAGCCGGGCTTGATGACACATCAGAATGTATTTTTTCTAATGATGAGAAAAATGCTGGTGTATCAGGAGTTGTGGCTGGAATTTCAAGCCAGGTTGGGGATTCATCTGTGATGGGACAGGTTATGGCTGGTATAAATGTAACGGGCAAAGATATCTCAAAGATTAAGTATTCTATAATGGGAAATGATTCAGACGTGACATATAATCTGGCAAGGATGAAAGAGGTTGACAAGGACAGTCCTGAATATCAGACATCTTCTGAAAAATTCAGAAAACAGACGGAGAACGGCTATGCATATTACATTATTGAAGATATCGGGGAAGAGTATGAGGAGAGTGGCAACAGTCAGAGCGAGGGCATACAGATTGTAGAGTTTTCAAAGCAGTTAGAAAAAGAATCTTTGTATCAGGAACGTCAGGTATACAATGAGATGGTTAAAAATATGTATGAAGGACTTACATTAAGTATAACTGTGACATATGGAGACGGAACAACAGAGATTGTTGATGTGGGATTCAAGACAGCTGAAGGCAGTGATGACCTGGAAAAGGTTTCAGACAAAGTGATTGTGTATGTGAAATGACAGTTGATAGAAGAGCACAAGACGAAGAATCATGTGTCTTTAAGTTGTCTTCAAACAAATTGAACACAAACAAAAAAGGAAGCCGCTTAAATGCTGGCTTCCTTTTAAAATTAAAAAGAGCGCGAGACGGGGATCGAACCCGCGACCCCCTCCTTGGCAAGGAGGTGCTCCACCACTGAGCCACTCGCGCATAATTAATGTTCTTTAATTAAATTCTCTTGTGAACACAAACAAGATAATACACATAAAACTTTAATCTGTCAAGTGTAAAATTAAAAAAGTTGAATCTATAATGCTATAGATGAGGGGGAAACCTACTAAGACTGCTAAATATGATGAAATGGTAGGTTTATCAAGAGGAAATTCTGAGGAGAATTAACGAGAATAAAGAAAATTGCCTACTAAATTGATGATTTATGCGAGAATAGTAGGTTTTTTTTCAAACCAAATCTGTCTGATATTACAGATATGAGAAAAAAGACATACTAAAAGTGTGAATTATGACAAAATAGTAGGTATTTAAGTTGGAAAGAAGCATTACATACCAGCTAACAATAAGAAAAAGACCTACTGGATTATGAAAATTGATGAGATAGTAGGTTATTTATGTGTGCTTTGCGGCAATCATAATGTCTTGAAACAAATTGAACACAAAAAAGAGAAAGTCAGCATGTACTGGCTTTCTCTTAAAAAATAAAAGAGCGCGAGACGGGGATCGAACCCGCGACCCCCTCCTTGGCAAGGAGGTGCTCCACCACTGAGCCACTCGCGCAAACACATTTAAGATAATAATGGAAAAATGACATTTTGTCAACACTTTTTTCGAAAAAAATTCGGAAAACTTTTTTAAATTTGAATTTCTGAAAAATTAATATATGGGAAAGGACGTCAGGGATTTCTATTTTTTTGATAATATGGTATACTTTGCATGCTGAGTAGCAGAATTAGAAAGAATGGAGATTATTATGAATCCAGCATCAATTATGAAGCTTATGAGTGCCAAGAACAAGTTTCAGAAGAATCATCCGAAGTTCGTGGCATTTCTTAACAGATGTTTTGCAGGAGGTCTTAAGGAAGGAACTATAATTGAGATTACAGTTACTAATCCTGGAGAGGTGCCTATAACATCTAATATAAAGGTACAGCAGTCTGATTTGGAACTGCTTGAAGAATTAAAAGAAATGGGTAGATAGTTTGCTTCGCAAAACAACGCGAAATAACAAGGAGGATTGGAATGTTTGGGAATGACAAGTCCAGAAAGAACGGACTTAATATTATAGTTGTAGGAGGCGGTAAGGTTGGTGCCACTCTTGTGGAGAGACTCAGCAGGGAGAACCATGATGTTACTCTTATTGATAAGAACAGGGTTAAGCTTGATGCAATAACAGGTGCATATGATGTTATGGGAGTTGAGGGCAATGGTGCAAGCTTTGCTGTTCAGAAAGAAGCCGGTATTGACTCAGCTGACCTTCTTATATCGGTAACTGATTCTGATGAACTGAATCTTTTATGCTGTACACTTGCAAAGAGGGCTGGCAGATGTGAGGCAATAGCAAGAGTAAGAACACCTGAATACAGTCAGGAGGCTGCATTTTTAAGAGACAGATTAGGTCTGGCAATGATTATTAATCCGGAATTTGAGGCTGCAAGTGAGATAGCACGTGTGCTTTACATGCCGACAGCACTTGAGATTGGAACATTCGCACATGGACAGGCAGAGATGATTAAGATAAAAGTCCCTGAGGGTAACCAGATGTGTGGCCATACTCTGGCGGAGATATCTAAGGCTTCATCATCTAAGGTTCTTATATGTGCAGTTGAGAGGGATGGTGAGGTGTTCATTCCATCGGGACATTTTATTATAAGGGCAGATGATAAGTTATCTTTCATTGCATCAAGAAAGAATGCAAGGACATTTCTTGCAAGTGTAGGTTTTCAGACACATCAGGTCAAGAGTACCATGATTGTCGGAGGTGGAAGAGTTGCATATTATCTTGCAAAACAGCTTCTTAACATGGGAATTGATGTAAAGATTATTGAGAATGACAAGGAACGCGCGTTAAAGTTAAGCGAAGAACTTTCGGGAGCTGTTATTATCAATGGTGATGGTACTGACGAGAGCCTTTTAAGAGAAGAGGGGATTGAGTATGTGGAGAGCTTTGTCCCTCTTACAGGGATTGATGAAGAGAATGTAATGCTTACTCTATATGCAAGAAAAGTATCTGAAGCCAAATGTATTACGAAAATAACAAGAATGGGATTCAGCAGTGTTATTAACAGCCTTGATCTTGGCAGTGTGATTTATCCAAGATATATAACATCAGAAGCTATCATTGCTTATGTAAGAGCTAAGAAGGAGTCTATGGGAAGCAATAACATACAGACCTTGTATCATTTGTTTGACCAGAAGGCGGAAGCTATAGAGTTTAACGTTGATAAGGAATCAGGAGTTACGGGCAAGCAGTTTATGGAACTTAAGCTGAAGGATAATCTGCTTATAGCACTTATTAACCGTAATGGTAAGATTATTATTCCAAGCGGTACTGACAGCCTTATGGTTGGAGATACTGTGGTTATTGTAACAACTCATACAGGGTTTGATGCTATAACTGATATTCTTAGATAGGAAAGGCTGGGAACATTGATATGAACAGTTCTATAGTAAGATATATTCTTGGACATGTTTTAAAGATAGAAGCGGCTCTTATGGTCATTCCTGTGATTGTTGGTGTTATATACAGGGAGAAGGCAATATCTGCATTCTTGATAACAATGGCATTATGTGCTGTATGTGGGATTCTTATGACAATTAAAAAACCTGCCAATACAGTTTTTTATCTGAAGGAGGGGTGTGTTACAACTGCACTCAGCTGGATTCTTATGAGTATATTTGGCTGCCTGCCTTTTTTTATAAGCAGGGAAATTCCTTCATTTACAGATGCACTTTTTGAGACAATATCAGGATTTACAACAACAGGAGCAAGTATATTAAGTGAAGTTGAAGGACTGTCACAGAGCATTATGTTCTGGAGATGCTTTACTCACTGGATTGGTGGTATGGGAGTTCTGGTATTTCTGCTTGCAGTAATACCTCTTACAGGTGGCTCTAATATCAATCTTATGAAAGCAGAGAGTCCGGGACCATCAGTGGGTAAACTTGTTCCTAAGATCAGATATACAGCAAGAATACTGTATATTATATATTTTGGGATGACTGTACTTCAGACAATTCTTCTTCTTTTTGGAGGAATGACATTCCTTGATGCACTTAATACAGCCATGGGAACAGCAGGAACAGGTGGATTTGGTATCAGAAATGACAGCTTTACAAGCTTTTCACCTTATATCCAGTGGGTTGTAACCATATTTATGATATTGTTTGGCGTTAATTTCAACGCGTATTATCTTATTGTTCTAAGACAGTTTAAGAAGGCTGTTAAAGTAGAAGAGGTAAGATGTTATTTCGGAATTATCCTTGCAGCAACAGCAATTATATTTGTTAATATATACAGAAGTGTAGGTGCTGTTGAACTTACACTGAGACAGTCAATGTTTCAGGTTGCATCTATTATAACGACAACCGGATTTTCATCAGTGGATTTTGATATGTGGCCGTCACTGTCAAAGTCGGTGCTTGTTGTACTGATGTTTGTGGGAGCATGTGCCGGAAGTACAGGTGGCGGAATTAAGGTTTCCAGGTTTATAATAGGGATAAAGACAATATTCAGAGAGATTCAGTCATATATTCATCCTAAGAGTGTTAAGGTGATTAAGACAGAAGGAAAGCCTGTTGATAGTGAAACATGCAGGTCGGTGAGTATATATTTCATAACATTTATCATGATATTCACAGCGTCTTTACTGCTAATATCTATTGAAGGAAAGGATATTGTGACGAATTTCACTGCAGTAGCAGCGACTATTAATAATATAGGTCCGGGGCTTTCGGCTGTCGGACCGACACAGAATTTTGGAAGTTATTCTGATTTCAGCAAATATGTACTGATGTTTGATATGCTTGCCGGACGACTGGAGTTATTTCCACTGATAATTCTGTTCACACCTTCAATATGGAAGGATCTTGTAACCAAGAAGGTTTCTGAAAGGAAAATGCGTAGAATAAGAAGGGGTTAAGTATGAGTAATGTATCTGATTATTTGAAATGGAGAGGTGACCTTGATTTTAGCCAGGCACCATTTAATGACGTGGACAATTTAATACTTGCGCAGATTGCATATGTTGATTTTACTGATATTGTACCGGCACCGGGAAGTATCGAGACTATTACAATTGCGGAAGCGGCAGACACATTTTTTGATACCCATGATGAGAAGGAGATTAAGAAATGCAAATCTTTCATAGGAAAAGCTCCGTATCTTTTAAGGGAGGCAGCAGCAACAAAAAGATTTGGTTCACTTATACTTACTAATTATGTTGATTATGTCGATGGCGGCAAAGAAGAACAGTTTGCAGCATTTCATGTAAGAATCGATAACAGACTTACGTATATTGCTTTCAGGGGAACTGATGATACACTTGTGGGCTGGAAAGAGGATTTTAACATGAGTTTCTTATCCCCTGTTCCATCGCAGAAGGATGCGGTAAGATATATTGACACAACCGTGCAGCGTTCAGAAGGAAAGCTGATTCTTGGCGGACATTCCAAAGGTGGTAATCTGGCAGTATATGCATCAGTATTTGCAAGACCATCAGTGAAGAAAAGAATTATTACTGTTTATAATAATGATGGTCCGGGATTTGACAGTGATTTTGTAAAGCATCCGGATTATCTGGCAATTCTGCCTAAGATTAAGAGTATTGTTCCTTATGGCTCAGTTGTTGGAATGCTTCTTAATCATGATGGGGATTATGAGGTTGTAAAGAGCAGCCAGTCAGGTCTTATGCAGCATGATTCTATGTCATGGCAGGTTATAGGACCAGATTTTGAGACTGAGCAGGAGTTAAGCCCTAAGAGTAAAAGGTTAAATGCAGCACTGAGCGCATGGATAGACGGGCTTACAAGAGAACAGAGGGCAGAATTCGTAGATACATTATTCTCACTGGTAACTGCAAGTGGTGCAAAGAACCTTTCAGAGATAAGTACAGCCAGGTTTAAGAATATTAATGCCGTTCTTAAGTCTTTCAGGGAACTTGACAAATCAGAACGTGCAATGATACTTAAGATATTTGCTTCACTTACAGGTGAGATTGGAAAAGCTTATAAGAGCAATTAATAAGGAGATAAAGAATGGGACAGGTTATATCAGCAGGAATATTGTTAGTTGTGGTTGTTGCCATATATATTGCAGTTTCATATAAGCACGAAAAAAGCGGTCTTGGGAAGGGCTGTGATGGTAATTGCGGCTCATGTGGATTAAGAAGCTGTAAAACTGACAAGAAGTGAGGCTTTAATGCGTAATACGGGGGACAGGTTAAAAGAATGCCGCATTATGAAAGGCTTATCCAGAGGGGAAATGTCAGAAATGCTGAATGTCAGTACTGACTATCTTGCCCGTTTGGAGACAGGGACACAACCGGTTACATACAGGATTATAGAGAAGGTGGCAAAACTTGAAGGCTGGAACAGCGATTATATCCTGCATGGAATAGATAATAATAATCCATTTTCAGAGTTGCACACACTATGCCCTGATTTCAGGAAAAAAGTTTTTATAAGAAATCTGCTATGTTTGTTTGACAGCATGCTTCAATTCGGGTATAAGAAAGAAAGGGTAGTGGCATATTACCATAGAATGATACTTGAGATTGTTAATGGAATGGAACTGGATGTTCCAGATAATGTGCGTACAGGATATACACTTACAGAGATAAGACGGATACATGATATGAATAAAAAGGACATGGCAAATGTGCTTGGAATATCAGAGAGAAGCTATTGTACATTAGAGAATGGTTTATCAAGACCAGATGTAAAGACTTTACAGATAGTATATGATATGTATGGATTTAATGTGCAATATTTTCTTACGCGTAATCCACTTGATTGTGAGGCTGTAAACAATATATACAGGTGTTTTGATGAACCTTTAAGAGATTTTATTATGAGACGCATCAGGGACGACTATGATGAAATAATAATTATGAAAGGCCGGACTTATGGTAGAGATATATAGAACAGACCAGCAGGTATTAAATACATTGACAGATATTCAGGATGGATGCTGGATTAATATGGTAGATCCGACAAGCAAGGAGCTTGAGCAGATAGCAGAACGCTTTGAAATAGAACCTGAGGATATCTCATCGGCACTTGATGAAGAAGAAAGTTCGCGTATAAGCCTTGAAGACGGATATACTGTTATACTTGTGGATATTCCTACACCTGAGGTAAGACATGAGAAAAAAATGTATACAACTATTCCTCTTGGTATTATCCTTAAAAGTGAAGCAATAATTACAGTGTGTAAGGTAGATACACCGATTATTAATTATTTTGTAAGAAATAAGGTGAAAGAGTTCAGTACAAAGAAAAAGATGCGTTTTATATATCAGATGCTTTTCCGTTCAGCTTTCGTGTATCAGGCTAATCTTCGTCTTATTGATAAGAAAAGAATTGAGATAGAAGAGCGGGTTGATGGAGATACGTCAGATACCGATCTTATTGAGCTTCATGAGTTAGAATCTACGCTTGTTTATTTTGCAACATCTCTCCGGGCTAACAGTATTGTGTTAGAAAGACTCAGAAGATATAAAAGACTTGAGCAGTATCCTGAAGATATGGAACTTCTTGAGGATGTCATGGTCGAGTACCAGCAGGCTATAGAGATGACCACGATATACAGGGATGTCATTGATGGTACAAGGGAACTGATGTCATCAGTAATTGACAGTAAGCTGAATAATGTAATGAAATACCTTACTTCAATTACAATTGTGATGGCTATTCCGACAATAATATCAGGTATATATGGAATGAATGTAGGTGGAGAATGGATGCCGTTTGCAAAGACACCTTTTGGATTTGAGATAATAAGTGGAATAATACTTCTGATATGTATAATAGTTTTATGGGTATTAAGGAAGAAGAAAATGCTATAAAAGCAGTGTCTGCATTGATTGCAGGCACTGCTTTTACTTACTTATGAGTATATATTATCTGTAATTTTTCTGCCAGCGTGATACCATTTCTAAAGCCTCATTCTCAGATGATACCTTAGTAATTATAACCCCATCAAGATAGATTTCGTACACAGGAAATTTCTTGGATGTATTGCCGTGACTTACCTCAACTCTGTTGTACTTTACGCGTTCCATTAAAAGACCTCCTCACATTTAATAATAGTGTTACTAAGTAAAAACCAACAATATGTTGTATTATAGCATGCTTTTTAATAAAAGGAAATACTATATTTGGTATTGGTACTAAAGTACCAAAGAATTTGAATTAAACGCACTATTATACTTGTAAAATCGACATGTATATAATATAATTTTTATAACATGTAGAAAGATTAAGTACGTATAACTAATAATAAAAAATATAAGAGGTACATTAATATGAGCGATAATTATATTGCTGCCAGTGAGAAATTTGAGATTGTTCATAAGATGAGTAGAAGAATAGCATCTGTTGATAAGTATTGTGTTATAAGTGTTGCGAATAAAGCATTTGAAGAATATTTTGGAGAAATTAAGGAGACTCTTATAGAAGTAGTTGCACCTCAGGATAAAGAAAGACTGATGGATTTTATAGAGAAGTATGATGGAACAGCTAAGAGCGGAATGTTTAAATTTATTAACGCACAGGGCATAGAAAGATATAATCATTTATTTGTGTATGAACGAAGAGCTGTGGGCAATGGGCATATGAGAGATATTGAACTTGTTGATGTTGAGTCTATAGAGGAGGCTAATAAGAGTTTAAGAGATGATGTTTCTAAACATAAGATGCTGCTTGGACTGGATAGAGAATATACATTTACATATAACAGAGATAATGGCATATTCAGTATGTACAGGTATGATGTTGACTCAAGAGATGTCATATATAAGTCTGATATTGATGAATGGAAGAAGAGGATGCTTTCGGAGGGATATATTGACGAGAATGATAAGGAAATCTTTGCTAATTTTATATCAGAAGTACGCTCTTATACGCAGACATTTTCTATAAAATTCAGAACAAGCATGCGTACATATAAAAGGGTGAAGGAGACTTTAAGATTTAAAGGAACTGTAATGAATAAAAGCGATGGAAGCAGGATTGTGATAGGTCGTGTTGTCCCTGAGGCAGACAGCCATGGCAATTATAATCAGATTACTGATATGATAGAAGAATTACAGTTTGATTCTCTTACACATGTGTATAACAAGAAAACTATTACCGCATATGCTGTAAAATGTCTCAAGGAAGAGCAGAATAACAGAGTTACGATAGCCGTTCTTGATGTTGACCATTTTAAGAAGGTTAATGATGTATATGGTCACATGTATGGTGATAAGGTGCTTGCAAGGGTTGGAAGAAAGCTTAAGGAAGTTGTAGGCGAAGATGGAGTTGTAGGACGTATCGGAGGAGATGAATTTGTTATTATATTCAATGGTATTAATGATGAGCATGAGTTAAGGGGGATGCTTCGTGCGATAAGAACCCAGATTAAGTGGGAATTTGTTGATGATTTTGAAGATTTAATGATAACATGTTCGATTGGAGCAGCATACAGTCCTAACAACGGACATGAGTATGAGGAGCTTTTCAAGAAAGCAGATTATTGTCTGTATGTAGCGAAAGAAAAGGGAAGAGACAGATATGTATTCTTTAGGGATGATCTCCATAAGGATTCATATGAGAATTCTCTTAATACAAAGGATAAGAATGTCAATGATGGCAGGGAAATGAAGGAACTCAGATTTCTTACAGGCATTATGGAGAATTTTTCAGAAGATGGCAAAGCAGCTATTAAAGAGCTTATACATCATATGTATGATACATTTAAACTGGACAGCATTAATCTTTACTGGGGAGCTAATCTGAACCGTGCATACTATATGGGTGTTGAGCTTGGCGGTTCAATGAATGCTGATTATGTTAAGACAGAAGGTTTTAAGAAGCTTCTGGATGGAAAGAATCATGCTGCTGTGGGATTCGTCGGAAGGCAGACAGACCTTGCACCTGAATTTGGAACAGCCATGAGAGAAAAGAGAGTGTTTTCTACTGTACAATGCATAATAGGATCACCAGATAATGTGAAAGGATTGTTTACTATTGACCGTTGTAAGGAGTCTGCACAGTGGGCTGAATATGAGATTGAGATGGCTGTTGTAACGGCTTCTCTTATCAATATTCTGGCTGAAACTGAATGTGATGAGAATTAATATATATAGTTTTTTATTACAAGATATTGTGTTTTCAATTGACTTATCAAACTATATGTTGTATAATCAAATCTGCTTGGGAAACAGCATAAACACTGCGTTTCCAGCAGATTTTTTTAATGTAAAGGAAAATAGCCTGTATTGCTGAAAGCAGTATATACAGGGATATGATGGTCTTTTTGTGAGGGTTTGAAGTATGAAAATTATTAAAAGAAGTGGTTCAGAGGTAACATTTGATATCAGTAAAATTATGGATGCTGTATCAAAAGCTAATATGGAAGTTGTCCATAGTGAGAGATTATCAGAGGAACAGATTGAGACAATCTCTAATAATGTTGAGAGCATTTGTAAAGAGATGAACAGGTCTTTAAGCGTTGAAGAGATTCAGGATCTTGTAGAGAATCAGATTATGAATTTCAGAGCATTTTCAGTTGCAAGAAAGTATATTACTTATCGTTATAAGAGAGCACTTGTGCGTAAATCTAATTCTACAGATAAGCAGATATTAAGCCTTCTGGAGTGCAATAATGAGGAAGTAAAGCAGGAGAATTCTAACAAGAATCCTACTGTAAACAGTGTTCAGAGAGATTATATGGCTGGCGAGGTAAGCAAGGATATTACAAAGAGATTCCTTCTTCCTCCAGATATTGTAGATGCGCATGAGCAGGGACTTATACATTTCCATGATGCAGATTATTTTGCACAGCATATGCATAACTGCTGTCTTGTCAATCTTGAGGATATGTTACAGAATGGAACTGTAATAAGCGAGACTATGATTGAGAAGCCACACAGCTTTTCTACTGCATGTAATATTGCAACTCAGGCAATTGCACAGATTGCAAGTTCACAGTATGGCGGACAGAGTATATCTTTAGCACATCTTGCACCATTTGTCCAGGTAAGCCGTGAGAAGTTTATCGGACAGGTAAGAGATGAGTTCGAAAAAACCGGAATAGATGCTTCAGAAGAGAAGATTAAAGAGGTTGCAGAGCTTCGAGTAAAGGATGAGATTAAGCGTGGTGTACAGATGATTCAGTATCAGGTTATCACTCTTATGACAACTAATGGACAGGCACCTTTTGTTACTGTTTTCATGTATATTGATGAGGTTCCGGAAGGTCAGACAAGAGATGACCTTGCACTTGTTACTGAGGAAGTATTAAGACAGAGAATGCAGGGCGTTAAGAATGAACAGGGTGTATATATTACACCAGCATTTCCTAAGCTTATATATGTTCTTGAGGAAGATAATATCCACGAAGATTCCAAGTACTGGTATCTTACAGAAATAGCTGCACAGTGTACAGCTAAGAGAATGGTTCCGGATTATATATCTGAAAAGAAAATGAAGGAATTAAAGGTTGATGCGAATGGCAATGGTCAGTGTTTCCCATGTATGGGATGCAGAAGCTTCCTTACACCATATATTGATCCAGAAACAGGAAAGCCAAAGTATTATGGAAGATTCAATCAGGGTGTTGTAACTCTTAATCTTGTTGATGTTGCATGTTCATCAGGCAAGGATATGGATAAGTTCTGGAGTATTCTTAATGAGAGACTTGATCTGTGTAAGAGAGCACTTATGTGCAGACATTACAGACTTAAAGGAACTCCTTCAGATGTTGCGCCAATTCTCTGGCAGAATGGAGCACTTGCAAGACTTAAGAAGGGCGAGACAATTGACAAGCTTCTTTATGGTGGATATTCAACAATTTCGCTCGGTTATGCAGGTCTTTGCGAATGTACTTATTACATGAAGGGTGTAACTCATACTAATCCGGAGGGAACAGAATTTGCCCTCAAAGTAATGCAGTATCTTAATGATACATGTAAAAGATGGGCAGCAGAGACTAATATTGATTTCTCACTTTATGGAACACCGCTTGAGTCAACAACTTATAAGTTTTCAAAATGTTTACAGAAGAGATTTGGTAAGATTGCTGGCGTAACAGATAAGAACTATATAACTAACAGCTATCATGTTCATGTAACTGAGCAGATAAATGCATTTGAAAAGTTAAAATTCGAATCACAGTTCCAGAAGTTATCTCCAGGAGGAGCTATCAGTTATGTTGAAGTTCCTGATATGCAGAATAACATTCCGGCAGTACTTAAGGTTATGCAGTATATATATGAGAATATTATGTATGCAGAGCTTAATACTAAGAGTGATTACTGTCAGGAATGTGGATACACAGGTCAGATTCAGATTATAACTGATGATGACGGAAAGCTTATATGGGAATGCCCTAACTGCGGAAACCGTAATCAGGATAAGATGAATGTCGCAAGAAGAACTTGCGGATATATCGGAACACAGTTCTGGAATCAGGGAAGAACTCAGGAGATTAAGGAGAGAGTGCTTCATCTGTAAGATTAAATATAATATGGCAGGACATGGAACCGACCCTCAAAAGTTAGACTAAAAATCTAACGATTGGGAGGTCGGTTTTTTCATGTCCTGCCTTTTCTTAATAAGTGCTGTATGTGAATTAATATTCTGGGAAATATTCATGCTCTCTCATGCCATAAACAGCTGCAATAAGAATTGAAAGTATTATGGCAGGTATTGCAAATATAACAACAAAGCCAATGTCCTTGATTGTCATTATGAGTGCAATAACAGTCCATATTCCTGTATATATAATCTTGACAATCAGATTGCGGCGTATATGCTTTGGGTTGTTGGTTGCTTTATATAATATGATTCCTATATAAGCAAAAATAGTAATCACAGTAACGGGTAATCCAATTATGACAGCAAGAACAGCAAGAATATATAATAGAACTATGGATGAGCTTCCCATATAAATATGTCCAATTAAATTGAATAAATTGTTAATACTAAATGTCTTGTTATTAATTGCAGAAAATGATTCATACAAATTATTAAAGAATTTATCAGGATAAATATGAGTCATGATTAATATAATAATTGACAGAATACTGATAATAGTGTAAATAATTGTGAATACCTTATCCGTCTTTCTTGCAAAGTTCATTGTAATCGCTCTCCTCATAAATAATTGATAGTATCACTATATCATATTTATTCGTTATGAACAAGAACTGACTATAATAATGAATGTCAGATATACCGATATATATTTAAACTAATGTGATTCCCAAAAAGGAGTTTGGGATAGGATTATGACAAGGAGGGCATATGTCACTTACGATAAGAAGTACAATGAATAATCAGGCGGCTGCACAGGGAATAGATAATACAGATAAGAATACTGATAATTCAAAGCAAACCAAGAACAGAAAGACAATCAATGCATCAGAGCTTAATCTTAAGCCATATAATGATAACCAGATTGATGCTAAAAGGCTCAGAGCAAGAAAGCAGGCAATGAAGCTTATATCTGACGCATGGAAATCTGCTGATATGAGGGATAAGAATATTGAGGATATGAAGCTCGATAAGCTTAATAAGCTTGATGAAATCACAGAACTTAAGAATAAGGTTAGTGATTTGGAGAATGAAAAGGAAGCATACCGTGTGGACTATGGTGTAGATAAGGATTCACAGGAACAGAAAGACCTTGAGCTGCTTGAAAAATATCAGAATAACCGTTATGGTTCGGCTGAGGACACATTTTCAAAAGAAGAACTTGACCGCTTAAAGGAACTACAGAATACTCCGCTTACAGAGTATCAGGAGAAAGTGCTTAAGCTGAATTCATCACAGATACATTTTAAGGATGAAATTGGTCAGAAGGAGCTTAAGATTGCATGCACGACAGCTTCAATTGCACTTGCCGAAATCGATAGGGATAAATCTCAGGAAATGCTAAAGGCACAGGATTCAGCAGACCAGATAATAGGTGCTGTTGAGGGTGAGGTTAAGAATCTGCTTGTAAATGAAGGTAAAGACAACATTGATGACAAGGTAGAAGAGAATAAGGAAAAAGCTGACGAAGCAGAGAAGAAACAGGAAGAACAGCAGGAAAAGATTGACGAAAAGCGCAAGGAAAGAAAAGAACAGGAAGAGATTATTGAGGGACAGGCAGAGACTGACAAGTTAGAGATGAATGCCAATATAAGAAGCAATGATGTCGACCATGTAACTGAAGCTCAGAAGCAGATAGTCAGGATAATGAAAGATAATAAGATGCTTAATGAGGATATTAAGGGAATAGATATTGATTTGAATTTCTAGGAAGCTGTCAGGAAGGACTATGCATGGCGGGATTGTTTTGGTGGGATTGTTACATAACAGCCGGGTTTTCTGTGCGGATGGAAAGAGATATGTCTTGGTGAGATTTGGTTTTCCTATAAGAAAACATTTTTTTACATGATTAATAGGCCATTTACAGTACAATCTTAATAAAATTCAGAATAATTTCCTATCAGATAGTGAGTTAAAGCTATTTGATAGGAAATTTGTCTTTTTTAAGAAATATTTTGTGAGAATAAGAAACATTTTTGGAAAATCTGGTAAGGAAGGACCTATAAGAAATCAAAAATGCGACTATAAAAAGGTATCATATAAGAATCATATAATCTGATAAACTATAGAAGGTATGCCCCACCTTACAGAATAAAAGTAAGGCGGGGCATACATGTATCAACAGAGATGACTTTTTATCAAAGAATCTATGCAGTTAGCATTGATTGGAGTATTAGCGGTTTCAAATGTTGCTATGAAGTTCCTGCCAAGGACATATCCTGAATTAGCATAATCGCTGATTTTTTTGATGGCATTACAGGCATATTCTGCATTATCCATAATACCAAAATGTTCCCATATATATTCCTGCCTTGTTTTAACATTAAGACAGGTAAAATCCGGGTGTGTTATGATACCAGATTGCAGCTGCAGAGGATATTCGTATCGATAAGGGATATTATAGCGATAGAGTTTGTTAGCTATGATAATTTCAGACTTAGACCGTACGCGTTCACCATTATCAGTATAGTATTCAGCGCAGTCAGGAGTGAATCCTAAAGAAGTATATTCTGAGGCTTTCCAGTTTGCAGTAAAATCTTCATCTGATACAAAAACTGGAGTAACCATTTCTTTGCGGAAGCTGTTAAGTGAATCATAAATATGCTGGATTTCTGATGGATTATATTTCTTAAGTATGACTTCAAGAAAGTTTAATTCTTTCAGCAGGCATTGTTCAATTCTTAAATCATAATCTTTTTGTGCAAGTTCAATTGCAAAATTATAGTTATGCTTTTTGATATATGTTCCTTTGGTGTCATTCACTTCGACTTTATGATAATATTGGCAGCCATGAGCTTTTCTGGCAGTTCGCAGAGAACCTTCAGGAGCATTAGAAATTCTTCCTTGTATATCAGCTAGTAAAAGAGACAATTGTGAATGCCTGCACATAACGGACTCTTTAATCGTGTCAGGTGCTAATGTGTCAACATGTTCCATATTATAATTCTGTATATCTCCCATAAAAATCCCCCTTTTGCAATTATAGGCAAGAAATATTGTTTAATAAATATACTATACAGATATATAAAAATCAATAGCTTAATATATTAAAAATATGTAAACATACTGAGAAAAACAAGTCTGGGCAAAATATGATGATAAATAAAGGAAGCTTCATACGCAGACAATACGTGATACCTATAGGTAGTCGCATAATAAAGTCTCTTATAGGAAGATTTTTGGGAAAATTTATGTGATTTTGTGGATTTTCAGATTGTAGAGAGCAGTTTTACCTATTAAAGAATAGAAATAATGAATTTTATAGGTTGAGAAGAAGCTTTTGGATTGAAAAAACGCAAATTATGCCTATAAGAGAGCAAATATTATGAATATATAGGTCGCAAGTAGCCTGCACGGAAAATACAATACAGAGCCAACGGGGATAAGCAGCCTGCGCGGAAAAACAGAGCCAACGGGGATACGCAGCCTACGCGGAAAATAGAGCCTGTGGCAAAACCGCAAAAATGGAATTGTGTCAGCGAACAGAGAAAAATAGCACCCAGGCATTAGCAAGGGATACAAAAAATATTGGGGATATCGAAGATATCCCCAATACAGAATTAAAAATCCACCTGCTGTACAGAACCGGCGCTGCCGTCTTCATGAAGATACATGCCGCTGCTTCGTACTTTAGCTTTAAGATTGTTATCATCATCAGTTACATGAAATGTTGTTTTGGAGCTGCTAAGACAGATTGCACCGACATTGGCTTCCTTAAGTGATAAGAGTGTGTCCTTGCCATTCTCATCTTTAACCCAGACCTTTAACTGGTCATAGACTTCATCATTCTCATCAATCCATCCGTTGCCGTCAGAATCGTATTCTGCAAGCTCGGAAAAGCCATTACCGGTCTTGGTTCCAAACAGCTCGCTGCCATCATTGATAATTCCGTCGCTGTTCTTATCAAGAGCAAGAAAGCCACTTTCAGGATTCATCTGTGCAATAGTCTCGTCTTTACCATCACAATCAATGTCAAAACTGAAGGACTTATCAGAAATAGAAACAGGATTGCATCCAAGATTAATAACAAGTGGATCTGTCAGTACAGTGTCAAAGCTGGAAACAAATTCAATGCTGTGTTCTTCCATGTATCTGCGCGACATGGTCATATCAAGATTAAAATTAAGTTTCCTGCCGTCTGCTGTTTTAACAGTTCCAGTTGTTGAAAATGAAGTGCTTTCCTTTTCTTCATAGGTTGAAGAATATCTGGTTCTTACAGTCCACACAGTAGGAGAAATCTGGTTAGTAATAGAAAGGGTTTTTGAGGCTTTGTCAGATGAAGATGTGTCAGAGACTGAATTGCAGGATAAACTGTCAGTATCATGAAACATTCCACGGAAAGACAGAGACTGAATAAAATCCAACAGGGACATATAAACCTTTCTTGTTATTTCTGTGTAACTGAAGCTTACATTCTGCCGCATAGAAACTAAGCTGGCTTTGTTGTAAGCAGGTGTTAAAGCCTCCGTGCCTTCTGGTGATTCCTCACCAGCCAAATCCGTTTTAGAAGAATCGTCCGGGACATTAAGTCTGCCAGAACGATTGTAGAGTGGCATCATCAGAAACATGTCGTCATACTTTCTGTCCGGAGAATCAGAAGAATTACTAAAATATGATTCTTTCTGGCTTAAGCTGCTTCTTGCCTGGCTCATTCCAAAACTAAAGGAGTTACCAGATCTGCCTGCTGCGACCATGCCGCTTGATACCTTTTGTGAGTAGTGTCTTCTTGAAGACATACTCATGTTGCTGTCTGCAATTATCATAAGTATACCCGCCTTTCATCTTCAGCAATGAACACGGTTATATATAATATCGGTTTAAGCACAGAATACTTAATAATAAAATGTCAACTAAAAAACTTTTATAAAATAACTTTACAAAAGTACTGGAAATTCTTATTTAACTGTTGTAATATGATAGCAGAGAAATATCTGCATAAGCAGAAATAAATTATTGAGCCGTAAACTGGCAGAAAGAGGTCATATATGTGGACAGCAGATTTAGGAAATGGACGATACAAGAATCCAATACTTTACGCTGATTATTCAGATCCGGACGCAATCCGTGTCGGTGATGATTATTTTATGATATCATCAAGCTTTTCTAATGCTCCGGCTATGCCGTTGCTTCATTCTAAGGACCTTGTAAACTGGAAGGTTGTTAACTACATTTTGACTGAAATTCCAGAATTCAGATATAGAAATCCAATTCATGGATGCGGAGTGTGGGCACCTGCAATAAGATATCATGAGGGTACATATTATGTGTGCTTCCCAATGCCGGATGAAGGAATATATATGACTACAGCAACAGACCCTTATGGTGAGTGGAGTAAGCCAGTGAATATAAGACCAGGCGCAGGCTGGATTGACCCATGCCCATTCTGGGATGAGGACGGAAAGGCATATCTTGTTGCAGGAGTTGCCAAGAGCCGTATCGGATACAAGAGTGTGCTTCATATGGTAGAGATGCAGCCAGATGGAATGGGGCTTATTGGTGAGGAAAAGATTATATTTGACGGTAACTTAAATGACCAGATTACAATAGAAGGTCCTAAGATGTATAAGCGAAACGGATGGTATTATATATTTGCACCGGCTGGCGGTGTTAAGACAGGCTGGCAGACAGTGTTAAGGTCGAAAAATGTGTTTGGACCATATGAGTATAAAGTGGTTATGAGACAAGGAGATTCGCCTGTAAATGGACCTCATCAGGGTGCATGGGTTGACACAGTTACAGGACAGGACTGGTTCATACATTTTCAGGATGTGTATGCAGCGGGCAGAATAACACATTTGCAGCCAATGAGCTGGGAAAATGACTGGCCTGTAATTGGAGTTAAGAAAGATGGCAATGATTACGGCGAGCCTGTGATGGAGTACGAAAAACCTAATGTCGGTGCCGTTTATGAAATATGTGAGCCAGATACTACAGATGAATTCACAGAAGATACTTTGGGACTGCAGTGGCAGTGGAACGCCAATCCTGATAGTGACTGGGCACAGTCTGGCATTGATGAAAGCGGAAATGTGTCTGATGATGGTTCTTATATAAAGCTTAATGCGGTTGGCAGAGCATCAAACAGACCAATTGGCGATTACAGAAATCTTCTACTGCAGAAGTGGCCGGCACCGGAATTTAGCTGTATTACTAAGATGAATATAAGCGGAATGGCTGATGGTGATAATGCCGGATTCATTCATATGGGAATGAATTATCTGGCAGCAGATGTGACTGTCAAAGGCGGTAAGATGGAAGTGTATGCAGTAAAGGGTGTGCAGCAGTTTGACTGTGACCAGGCTTATACTAAAGAGACTAAAGAATTGCTTGCTTCATACGATAATCTTAAGGAAATATATTTCAGATACACAGTTAAAAAGACAGGAACTAAAGATCATGTCGAGGGTGGACTTCCTGTTAAGGAAGCACCTGTTGAGACAGTAACAATAGAGATAAGCACAGACGGAAAAGAATACACCAACCCTGTTTCCGTTATTGCCAAAGCCGGAAGATGGGTTGGTGTAAAGAGCGGTGTATATGTATCACATGATAATTCTGCCAATAGTGAAAACAAAGGTTTTGTTACGGTAGATTATGTAAGATACAGCCGTTAAATATTCTTAATGTTTTTCTTAGCCCACAATTCAAGGGCTTTCGCATTATTGGAAATAAGGTCGAGGGATTCAAGTATCTGCTTGAATTCCTCCTGTTCTCCAATATCAACCTGGCCATCAGCAGAGATATTGATAATAGAAGCACGCAGGTTTTCAATATCATTCAAAGAACCAAGCATTTTTAATGATAATCTGTCAAATGAATTAATCTCGACTTCCTTCATTGTAAGCCTTCCAATCGGACATTCGTTTGAGCAGTAATTGTAGCAGAGTTCAGGAGCGTTGTAGCATTTTGACATAGATACAACCTCGTCCGCATAAGGTGTTACATTGCCAAGTTCAATTCTTGCAAGTCTTGTTCTGTCTATACCTACGACATCTGAAGCTGCTTCACGGCTTTCAAATTCAGTATTTTTCTGTGCTGCAGAAAATCTTGCCTGATAATATCTGTTATCAGATGCTTTAGTTGCTTTCTTCATAGTTAATAATTCTCCCCTTGGTATATTTAATGAGTTAGTAAAATACATGATCTCCGATAACGGTTCCGCCCACATCGACAGAACTGTCATATACATGAAAATATAGTGCGTTAATATTGATATAACCATTAAGCACATCAATGGCTGCCTGGGTGCAGGCTGCATTTGCACCTCTTGCAAGTACTATTGCAAATCGTCCGCTGGCAACAGGTGAAAACTGGTAAGGTGCATATATTACGCCGCTTATGCTGTTGGCAAAGCGTGGGTCAGCAACTCTGTTGATAACAACACTTCCTACAGCACATTTGCCCTCATATGACTGGTTGCCGGCTTCACATTCAATAATTGCTGCGAGCATTGCAACATCTTCGGCAGTGTGATTCTTAAGAACATTGTTAAGAGCGTTCTGGTCAACCATAGCAGAGCCGGAAGATGAATTACCGCCTGTATTACCGGCGTTATTAGCTTTGTCAGCCTCTTCCTGTGCTTTTCTTGCAGCTTCAAGGGCTTCCATTTCACGGCGCTGACGCTCTAACATTTCCTGTTCAATCTGCTTTTCGTATTCAAGTGCAAGTGCTTCAGCATCAGTAATGCTGTCACTTGTAGTGTCAAGCTCTGTCTGGCATTGTGAGAGAAGCACAGCAAAATTATCAGCTTCGCGGGCTGCATCATCTTTAAGAGTGACAAGTTCGGTCATCTCTTCTTCAAGCTTTGCCTGAGTTTCTTTAAGAGAAGCCAGAAGGTCACTTAATTCCTGCATCTTCTGGTGGTCATAATTAGAAATCTGCTGGATATATTCTGACTTGGATAAAAGGTCAGAAAGGCTTTCAGCCGACAGAAGCGTTGACAGGATAGTAGCATTATTATTCTCATACATAAACTGTATACGAAGTTTCATGGAGGCGTACTGCTGGTCAATCTCTGCCTGCATATCAGCAACCTGGATATTGGTAGCATCAATCTCGGACTGCTTCGCATTAACTGCATCCTCAATAGAAGACAGCTTCTCTCCGGAAGCAGACAGCTTCTCGTTAAGCTCCCCGTAAGATGCATTGAGTTCGCTCTGTTTATTTCTTAATTCTTCAAGCTGTTTATTAACAGCGTCGAGGTCATCCTGTGTATCAGCCATCAACTGGTCAGGATAAGCAAAAAATGGAACAGCAAATGTAGCTGCCATGCAAAGCGAAAGACCAATGGCTGTTAAATTCTTTAATCTTAATCTGATAAAATGTTTCACATAGACTCCTAGTAATCATTATATTTTTATAAACAAAAAACAATATTAGTATAAAATGTGCTGGAATAAATTGCAAGCCAAGCTTTCCATGGTGTATATTAATTGAAGGTTGCGGATTGGGAATTGGTCTGCGTCTTAAATGTTGTGTATATCAGTTGCGGTGTCTGACTATAGCATACGCTTGAATGATCCGGGCTGTGTGTAACTAAATGCCGCTATATACATAAGGGCGGTGCGTCAAATCTCGTTCAAGCGAAGCGCGTTTGATTTGATACACCGTAATAAACTCTGTAGATAGCGGCATTTAGTTACACTAAGCGCAGGATTCCTGAAAGCGTATGCTATAGTCAGATGCCACAACGTCATGTATGCAAGTCGAAGGATGCAGACAAGTTCCCAATCCGCAACCCTCAATAAAATAAAAGGAGTATTCCATGCTTGAATTAAATGATATAAAGAAAGACTATGTGTCCGGTTCTACTACTGTGAGCGCACTTAAGGGCATTAATCTTAGGTTCAGGGACTGCGAGTTCGTGTCGATTCTTGGACAGTCCGGATGTGGTAAGACTACTATGCTTAATATTATAGGCGGACTTGATAAGTATACGAGCGGCGACCTTAAGATAAATGGAGTGTCAACTAAGAATTATAAGGACAGAGACTGGGATTTTTACAGAAATAATTCTATTGGTTTTGTGTTCCAGAGTTACAATCTGATTCCGCACCAGACTGTTTTATCTAATGTAGAGCTTGCACTTACGCTTTCAGGTGTATCTAAGGCAGAGAGAAAGAAAAGAGCGATAGAGGCACTTGAGAAAGTTGGACTTGGAGAGCAGATTCACAAGAAGCCTAATCAGATGTCAGGTGGACAGATGCAGAGAGTTGCCATTGCAAGAGCACTTGTAAATAATCCTGATATCCTGCTTGCTGATGAGCCTACAGGAGCGCTTGATACAGAGACAAGTATCCAGATTATGGAGCTTTTAAAGGAGATATCAAAGGACAGACTTATAATTATGGTAACTCATAATCCGGAGCTTGCCAAGGATTATTCTACAAGAATAGTCAGATTACTAGATGGTGTGATAACTGATGACTCTGATCCATATTCGTTAGAAGATATGGAAGCTGATATCAGGGCTAAAGAGGCTGCTAAGGTTAAGACATCAGAAAAGAAGATTAAAAAGTCAGGAAAGAAGCAGAAAACATCTATGTCATTCTTTACAGCACTTTCACTTTCCTTTAATAACCTGATGACTAAGAAAACAAGAACGATTCTTACTGCATTTGCAGGAAGCATAGGAATTATCGGTATTGCAATGATTCTGTCTATCTCAAATGGTATCCAGTTATACATAGACAGGGTTCAGAGAGATACGCTTTCGAGTTATCCTATAACACTTCAGGCGGAAGCTATTGATATAAGCAGTATGGTATCAAGCATGACAGGTAATTCGGATTCAGAAGAGCATGAGGACAAGTCTAAAATATATTCTAACGATATCATGGGTGATATGATTAATACCATGGTAAAGGAAGTTAAGAGCAATAACCTTTCTGAGTTTAAGAAATACATTGAAAACGGCAGCTCTGACATTAAGTCATATGTAAGTGATATCCAGTATTCATATGATGTTCCTCTTAACATTTATATGAAGGATACTTCTAACGGTGTTGAGCAGTTAAACCCAGGTACAATGTTTGATTCGATATATGGCGAAGGTGCAACAAGCGCATCTTCTTCAATGTCATCTGGTATGGGCATGGGAATGTTTTCTAACAGCAGTGTGTGGAACCAGCTTTTAGGAAACCAGCAGGTTCTTGATGAGCAGTATGATGTCCTTGCAGGACACTGGCCAGAGAATTTCAACGAGGTTGTGCTTGTTGCAGATAAGAATAACGAGGTTGATGATTATACACTTTACTCATTAGGTCTTAAAGACCCTGAGGAAGTAAGAACACTCTTTAAGAAAATGATGGTTGGTGAATCATACGAAACAAAAAAGGATATAAGCTATACATTTGACGAGATTCTTGATACAGAGTTTAAGCTTGTTATGCCTACAGACATGTATAAGTACAATGATGTGACTGGTACATGGGACGATTACAGCAAAGATGATAAGTATATGACAAATGTTGTAAATAACGGAACTGACATTAAAGTATGTGGAATAATCAGACCTAATGATGATGCAGTCAGTACTTCACTTTCAAGTGGAATCGGTTATACAGCAAAGCTTACGGAATACATTATCGAAGAAGTAAAGAACAGTGAGATTGCCAAGGCACAGCTTGCTGATACAAGCGTTGATGTATTTACAGGAGTTCCATTTGACAATGACAGGAATACAGAGATTACAATGGATGATGTAAATGCATATATGGCAACACTTTCACCAGAGGAAAGCGCACAGATGCAGGCAATGACAAGTGGAATGAGCGATGATCAGATACTACAGCTTTTCTCAGCGTCACTAAAGGCTAGAACAACAGATGCAACATTAGACAGCAATAAGTCGAAGCTTGGAATTACAGACCTTGATACACCTTCGCAGATAGATATATATGCAACTGATTTTGATTCTAAGGAGAAGGTTCAGAATATTATTAAGGATTACAATAAGCTGCAGCAGGACGATGGCAAGGAAGAAAATGTTATTAACTACACAGATTATGTTGGAATAATGATGTCATCGGTAAGTACAATTATTAATGCAATCTCTTATGTATTAATAGCATTTGTTGCAATATCGCTTATAGTTTCTTCAATAATGATAGGTATTATCACATACATTTCAGTACTTGAAAGAACTAAGGAAATTGGAGTATTAAGAAGTATTGGTGCTTCTAAGAAAGATGTTTCAAGAATATTCAATGCAGAGACACTTATTGAAGGTTTTGTCTCAGGCGCACTCGGCATTGTTGTAACTTTATTGCTGTGCATACCTGCAAATGCGTTGATTAAGCACCTTACAGACATTTCCAATGTTGCACAGCTTCCGGTTGCAGGAGGAGTAATACTTATAATAATAAGCATGTTCCTTACATTTATTGCCGGACTTATTCCAGCAAAGCTTGCAGCTAAAAAAGACCCTGTTGTGGCATTAAGAAGTGAATAATGTCTTTACTTTAAAACTTCACTGTGTTAAAATTTGAAAGTAATAAGCCAATGTTATTTTTGGAAAAACGGGGTGGATAATTATGAACAATAAGTTAAAAACACAGGCTGTTGAGCAGCTTTTTCAGGCAATATTAAGCCTTAAGGATTTAGATGAAGCATACGATTTCTTTGAGGATGTATGTACAATTAACGAGATTTTATCCCTGTCACAGAGATTTGAGGTTGCCAAGATGTTAAGAGAACACAGGACATATCTTGATATTGCAGAGAAGACAGGTGCGTCTACTGCGACAATCAGCAGGGTAAACCGTTCGCTTAATTATGGTAATGACGGGTATGACAGAGTATTTGAAAGACTTGGCATGCTTGAGAAAGAGTCAGAAGATAATAAGTAATATATGAAACAATGTAAAAGGGAACTGTCAGTACTGGCAGTTCCCTTAATTTGTATGGATTATTTCTTTTTGTCTGTTTTCTCAGACTTCTCAGGATGCTTTGGCGCATGCTTGGCAGAGTAATCATCAATCAGACTTTCAATCATGTTCTTCTTCATGTATACATCAAAGCTTAAAAGGCATACAAGACTGAAGAACTGTAAGAATTCTCTGTCATCATCATCCTTTACATCTGTAAATGCATTGCTTGCCTGTTCAGATTTTGCAAATATATCTTTAGATAAGGGCCTTGCAAGAGAGGATTCCATTGAAAAAATCTCTTTATATATATAATCCAGATCCGGCTTGGAACCTTCATCAAAGAATTTCTCAGTGAGAGGATTGAGCATTTTCTGTATATCACTTATTGAGAGAATGTTCTTAAAGTAATAGATAAATGTAAGGATATATATGTGTTCCTTAGAGTACTTTTTCTTTACTGGTGATGGCAGCAGATTGTTTTTGGCATAGTTGTTAATCATTGTTTTGGTTAGTACTTTATCATCAGTGGTACGCTTTGTATCGTGAAGATGTTCATACATAAATGTTGTAACCTGATCCATGTACAGGTTGATGTTAGGCACATCTCCGGGTTTTATATAGTTAAGAGCGGACATATCTTTAAGAATACCACTCATAAGCTCTTTAATATCGTTGTTCATATGTTCCTCATTTCTTTAAAAATGCGTATTCATGAGAGAATACATTTATATTAATGCTTAAGCTATATTATATAGTTTTTAAAACCACATTTCAAGTAGGAATAATATAATGAACTTTAGCATAGTGTAATGTGCATATTATGATATTTTAATTTTTATTACAAGAATATAAAATATGTTTCATAGGAGCAAATATTCGTGACTTTTTACTCCTGATATATTATAATGAAAAAGGTTTTTTAAGAATTCTGGGAGACAGAATTCGGATGCACCAGAGGGTGATATGTGCCAGAAAGCGGCACAGGAATGGAGGATTATTATGGGTATTTTAACAAGATTCAAGGACATTATGAGCGCTAACATCAATGCACTTCTCGATAAGTGTGAAGATCCAGAGAAGATGATTGACCAGTACATGAGAAATCTTGAGAGCGACCTTGGAAAGGTTAAGGCAGAGACAGCTTCAGTTATGGCTGAGGAGACAAGATGTAAAAGAGAGCTTGATGAATGCACAGCAGATGTTGCCAAGTATCAGTCATATGCAGAAAAGGCTCTTAAGGCTGGCAACGAGGCAGATGCAAGAACATTCCTTGAGAAGAAGCAGCAGTTAGTTTCTAAGCAGGCTACATTACAGCAGACATATAATATTGCAGCAGACAATGCAGCTAAGATGCGTCAGATGCATGATAAGCTCTGCAAGGATATCCAGTCTCTTGAAGCAAGAAGAGATGCAGTTAAGGCTAAGGTTGCAGCAGCTAAGGCTCAGGAGAGAATCAACAAGGTTGGTTCAAGTGTTAACAGTGTTGGAACAAGCATGGATGCATTCGGTAAGATGGAGGCTAAGGCTAATAAGATGCTTGACGAGGCTAATGCAATGGCAGAGCTTAACCAGACACAGCTTGAGGCAGATGTTGACAGTCTTGCAGCTAAGTATGATGCAGAGCCAGCTAACACAGCAGTTGATGATGAATTAGCAGCACTTAAGGCTCAGATGGGCTTATAATTCAGAAGCACATTTATAATGAGATAAGCAATACATAGATAAGGAGAGGGAACATGGGATTATTCAAAGGGCAGTTTGCCAACGTAGTTGAATGGGAAGAGTACAGAGATGATATAATCTTCTGGAAATGGACCAACAGAGAAATCAAGAAAGGCAGTAAGCTGATTATCCGCGCCGGCCAGGATGCAATCTTTATGTACAATGGTAAGATTGAAGGTATTTTTAAGGACGAGGGAAGCTTTGATATTGAATCACAGATTATTCCATTCTTATCAACACTTAAAGGCTTTAAGTTTGGCTTCAACAGTGGAGTAAGAGCTGAAGTTTTATTCGTTAATACTAAGGAATTCACAGAGAAGTGGGGAACTAAGAATCCTATTCTTATTCCAACACAGGCACTTCCAGGTGGCATGCCAATAAGAGCTTTCGGTAACTTCTCGTTTTCAGTATCTGATTACATTACGCTTATAGACAAGGTAGCAGGTGTAAAGCAGATGTACACTGTTGCAGATGTTAAGGAAAGAATATCAGCAGTTCTTGACCAGCTTCTTATGAAGTGGATTTCTAAAGAAGGCAAGGATATGTTTAATCTTCAGGCTAATGCTTATGATATCTCAGCGGGTATTAAGACAGACCTTGATATGGAGATGAGCAAGTTAGGAATCACAATAACAAGCTTTACTATCTCAAGCTTCTCTTATCCGGAAGAAGTACAGAAGATGACTAATAAGGCAGCTTCTCAGGCAATGGTTGGAGATATGAACAGATATACACAGATGGCTATGGCTGATAGTATCGGCAATTCAAGAGGCGGTTCGAATATTGCCAGTGATATGATGCAGCTCCAGATGGGAATGCAGGTTGGACAGCAGATGATGAATAACATGAATACTGCAATGAATAATAATGCAAATGTGTCAGGTGGCACAGCACCTAAGTTCTGTCCTAACTGTGGAACACCAACTAATGGCGCTAAGTTCTGTTCTAACTGTGGAACAAAGCTTGCATAATCTGACAATTAGTAATATGTGAATTTAATAAATAACAATCAGGGATGTTGTCATATTGGCTTGGCAACATCCCGTTGTTTTTGTATAATGTGGTAGTTGGCAGAAATAAGGTGGATATAGATTTCACATTTGCATGAAGGTGGATATATGAGATTAGAAGATTTGAATGACAGCCAGAAAAGGGCAGTTAAATATACAGATGGTGCGCTGCTTATTATTGCCGGAGCAGGCTCTGGAAAGACACGCGTGCTTACGAACAGAATTGCATATTTAATAGAAGAATGCGGAGTAGACCCATATAATATTATGGCAATTACATTTACTAATAAAGCTGCAAGAGAGATGAAAGAACGAGTTGAGACTACTGTGACACAGGGTGCAGGGGCTGTATGGGTAAGTACATTCCACTCAACATGCGTGAGAATTTTAAGAAGATACATAGACAGAATTGGATACGATAATAACTTTACGATATATGATACGGACGACCAGAAGTCTGTAATCAAGGATATATGTAAGAAGATGAATATAGATACGAAGATGCTTAAAGAGCGTGCAATTATGAGTAAGATTTCATCTGCTAAAGATGAGTTAAAGACTCCTGATGAGTTCGAGCTTGAGGCAGGTAACGACTATAATCTTAGAAGAATTGCGGGCGTATACAGAGAATATCAGAAGACGCTTAAGCTTAACAATGCACTTGATTTTGATGACTTGATATTCAAGACGGTTGAGCTGTTCCAGAGTGATGCAGAGGTACTTGAGCATTATCAGGACAGATTCAGATATATAATGGTCGACGAGTATCAGGATACTAATACATCACAGTTTAAGCTTGTTGCAATGCTTGCAGCAAAGTATGGCAATATATGTGTGGTTGGTGATGATGACCAGTCTATATATAAGTTCCGTGGAGCAAACATTTATAATATTCTTAACTTTGAAAATGTGTTCACAGGCGCTAAGGTTATAAAGCTTGAGCAGAATTACCGTTCGACGCAGACTATTCTTAATGCTGCAAATGCGGTGATAAGTAATAATATTGGCAGAAAGAGCAAGTCACTCTGGACTGATAATGGAGAGGGCGAGAAGGTCAATTATACTCTGTATGAAAACGGGTATGATGAGGCAGAAGGCGTTGCGAGTGGTATTGCAGAGTATGTAAGGGATGGCTGGAATTATAATGATGTTGCCATTCTTTACAGAACTAATGCACAGTCAAGAGCCTTGGAAGAAAAGCTGATGATTCACAACATTCCATATAAGATATATGGCGGACAGAATTTCTATCAGCGAAAGGAAATCAAAGATATTCTTGCTTATCTTAAAACTATTGATAATGGTCTTGATGGTCAGGCGGTCAAGCGAATTATAAATGTTCCGAAGAGAGGAATTGGTAATACTACGATTGACAGATTGCAGGAATATGCAGATTTTAATGATATTACCTTCTGGGAAGCACTTGTCAATGCAAAGGATATTGACACAATAAAGAATGCGGCACTTTCCAAGTTAGAGCCATTTGTTGACCTTATTGGAAGACTGCGTGCCAAGGAAGAATTCATGTCATTAAAGGAGCTTGCTGAGGCTGTAATTGAGGATACAGGATATATCGAGAGCCTTTCACAGAATGAAACGGTGGAAGAGGTTGAGGCAAGACGCGAGAATCTGGATGAATTCATTAATAAGGTTGTAAGCTATGAGGAGAGCTGTAAAGAAGCAGGCGAAGAGCCTACACTTTCAGGACTTCTTGAAGAAGTTGCCTTAATAGCGGATATTGATAATCTTGATGAGTCAGAGCCTCATGTAATGCTTATGACGTTGCACAGTGCGAAAGGTCTGGAATTTCCAATCGTGTATATGACAGGAATGGAGGACGGACTTTTCCCAAGCTATATGACAATTGTGTCAGATGATTCAACTGAGATTGAGGAAGAGAGAAGACTGTGCTATGTTGGAATAACAAGAGCAGAGAAAATACTTAATCTTACAAGTGCCAAGTCACGTATGGTGCGTGGTGAAACACAGATGAATAAGGTTTCAAGATTCATTAATGAAATTCCTAAGGATTATATGCACATAGAAAACAATTCCAGTGGGTATGCTAAAGGCAGGATTGCATATGGCGGGACATCAGATGAGCCGGATACAACAGGCATTAACATGCGTGCAACAGCCAGATCAATTCTTAGCAGCTACGGAAGTGGCACACCAGGCGGAAGGGCAGCAGGAACATATAGTTCAAGAAAGGTTAAGATAAATGGCAGTTCTAATCCGGGATTTGGAAAAGACCCTATGGAATTATTTGACCTTAAGAAACCAGAAAAGAGAAAGACACCGGCAGATTCTGTAAGAAGTGCTTATGCAGGAGTGCCTACACGAAGCGGCTTATCTTCAAGAAATGTAATAGGTGCTGCAAGAGGTGCAGATATAAGTGCAAAATCTTCAGGTGGACTTGGCTACAGTGTTGGTGATATGGTGAGCCATGTGAAATTCGGTGAAGGAAAGGTACTTGCTATAGAGGACTCAGCAAGAGACTATATGGTAACAGTTGAATTTGCAGAGTACGGACAGAAGAAAATGCTGGCAGGATTTGCCAGACTTAAAAAACTATAATGACAAATGTTTAACGCTATGCTATAATACATTTATTAAATCCGTGGTATGAAAGGAGATATTGTTATGAGTAAAGAAAAATTAGATGAGCTTATCGCAGCTACTAAATTAGGAGAACTTATTAGCAAGAAGGAAGATGAAGATAAGAAATGCTGCAAGAAGTGCAGCACAATTATCATAGCTGTTCTTGCTATCGTTGGTGCAGTTGCAGCAGTTGCTGGTATCGCTTATGCTGTATACAGATATTTTACACCAGATTATTTAGATGATTTCGATGATGAAGATTTCGAAGACGAAGATTTTGACGATGATTTCGAGGACGAAGACATCGAGAAGTAATGTAATAAGTGCGATATGATTGAAAGCCACAGCCGGCTTGATATGTCCATTAGGATATGTCAGCGGTTGTGGCTTTTTTATTGCATAATATTTAATTATTTCTTAATTGACATAGGGGTGTAATCAGTGTTATATTACTCAACCCTGTCATTAAGCAAAATTTAAGGGGAGGAAAGGAAAGCAGGAATTTATGACATTTTATCAGGAGTTACAGTTAAGCTCGGCTGGTTCAAAACAGCTTATCAAGAACACACAGGATTCTAAAGAGAAAAGAAGACATATTCTTATATATAATTTTAAGGTGTATCTTGTTATGATATTCTGCGTCGCAGTAGTTACAGTATTCAGTAAGCTGCTGGGGAATAATAACAGTGTTGTCGGAGTTACAGTGCTTCTTGCAGTGCTGGTATTAAGACAGGCGGATTTTGGAATTAAGACATCACATGGTTTGATTTCGATAATGGGAATATATGCGATATTGATAGCAGGACCGAGGGTTTCCAATATGGTACCGCCAGTTGCTGCATTTGTAATAAATGTTGTGTGTATTATGCTTCTTATGATAATGGGATGTCACAATGTAATTATGTATAATCATTCAACATTTGTTCTTGGGTATCTTTTGCTGCAGGGATATGATGTCACAGGCCATGAATATATGATGAGAGTTGTGGGACTGCTTGCCGGGATGTTAGTATGCATGATTATTTTCTATAAGAATCAGAGGAACAGACCATATAGAAGAACATTTTGGGATTTGTTTAAGGAATTTAATATTAATTCAGCAAGGACAAGATGGTACATTAAGCTTACATTTATCGTATCAAGCGCTATGCTGATTGTTTCACTGATGGGACTGCCTAGGGCAATGTGGATTGGAATTGCGTGCATGTCAGTGTGTCTGCCGTTTTCTAAAGATGTTGATAAGAGAATTGGAAACAGGGCATTGTTTAATGTTGTTGGATGTGCGATTTTTGCAGTGATGTATATAGTTCTGCCAGAATCAATGTATCCGTATATAGGCATGATAGGTGGTATCGGAGTCGGATATTCCGCTGGTTATGCATGGCAGACAGCTTTTAATACATTTGGCGCATTATCAATTGCGGCGGGACTTTTTGGAATGCCTTATGCGGTTGCATTACGTATAGGACTGAATGCTGCCGGTGCTGCTTATACATGGCTGTGTGACAAGGTACTTGAAAGAATACATTCTGCAGTGCAGGCAAAGAATGCCAGCGTGGTTGAGTAAATGTGACTACTATACTTTAGCACATTTTTCTGATAAAATTATACAAGGTATGCCGTTATGTGAATAAGTGCTGCCAGAAACTATTAATATGTTAATAACAGGCACAATTCATGTGCGGAATGGAGTATAGATTGAAAAAAGGAAGCGTATACGAAGGTAAAGTTGAAAAGGTTGATTTCCCTAACAAGGCGACAGTGTGGGTGACAGATGAGGACGGACAGAAGGAAAAGGCAATCGTCAAGAACGCAATTCCTGGACAGACTGTCAGATTCTGCGTGAATAAGAAAAGAAAAGGACACTGCGAAGGCAGACTTATGGAAGTTGTTGAGAAGAGTCCGCTTGAAACCAACCCGGCATGTCCACATTTTGGCAAATGCGGTGGCTGCACTTACCAGACAGTAGCTTACGAGGAACAGTTAAAGATTAAGAGCGCACAGGTGGAAAAGCTTCTTAACGAAGTTGTTTCGGGTGAGCTTCCATTTGAGGGGATAATCGGAAGTCCGGTTACAGAAGAATACCGTAATAAGATGGAATTTTCATTTGGCGATGAGTACAAGGATGGACCGCTTGCACTCGGACTTCACAAACGAAACAGCATGTATGATATTGTTCCGGTTACAGAATGTAAGATTATTGATGAGGATTACAGAAAGATTCTCACATGCGTTCAGGATTATGCAATAGAGAAGGAGCTTCCTTTCCAGCACAAGTTAAGCCACGAGGGGTATCTGCGTCATCTTCTTGTAAGAAAGTCTGTAAAGACAGGGCAGATTCTTGTTGATATCGTTACAACAACTCAGATTGAGCATGATTTCACAGAGCTTGTAAACCGCCTGACATCAATTGAATATAAGGGCACTCTTACAGGTGTTCTCCATACATTTAACGACAGCCTTGCAGATGCAGTAATTAACGAGAAAACTGAGCTTCTGTATGGTCAGGATTATATTGAGGAGGAACTTCTGGGCTTACGTTTCAAGATAACTCCGTTCTCATTCTTCCAGACCAATTCTCTTGGAGCGGAAGTGCTTTACTCTAAGGCACGTGAGTATGTGCTTTCTGGCGGATTTGGAGATGTGGCTGGCAGCAAGCCAGTTATATATGATCTGTATACAGGTACAGGTACGATTGCACAGATGTTATCGCCGGTTGCCAGCAAGGTCATCGGTGTTGAGATAGTTGCGGAAGCTGTTGAGGCTGCTAAGAAGAATGCAGCCCAGAACGGTCTTACTAACTGTGAGTTCATTGCAGATGATGTCTTAAAGGCACTTGATAATATTGAGATTAAGCCAGATTTCATCGTACTTGACCCACCTCGTGACGGAATCCACCCTAAGGCACTTGAAAAGATTATTGATTACGGTGTTGACAGAATGGTGTACATTTCCTGCAAGCCTACTTCGCTTGCAAGAGACCTTATTACTTTGCAGGAGAGAGGGTATAAGGTGGAGAAGTGCTGCTGCGTGGATATGTTTCCTAATACGGGGCATGTGGAGAGTTGTGTGTTGCTATGCAGAGCCGATACTTAGAAATCCTTGATTTTACGCAGTTTTTCGACCATTTTGTATTTACACCAAATGCAGAAAATGTACTGGAAAAGGAGTTAAAAAAGGAAATGCCAGTCAGTGTGGGAATAGAACTGGTAGTGGTGGATATGTCAAGAAATGCCGACTTTATCAGGTAAAAACGAACATATCGTGTATAGTAAACGCAAGAACGAAAGGAGCAGTAATAATATGATAGAATTACAACAATATATGTTGGATAAAATCAGTGATTTTAAGGCAAAAGTATGTAATCCCGAGGCATGTTTAAATAACATGGCTAATTGTGATAAAGAATTTAAGAGAATGTGGAAAAGGGATAAAGAGTCCTTTGATTATGCAGGAATAACAAATAATGAAAAAGTAATGGACTACGTACAAAAATTTGAAGGTTCGGTGTATTTCGTGGAAAATTATGTAAAGCGAGGATATATTGAAGATGACTATAATATGTACGAAAGTCTTTATAAAGCACTTACGGCGTTATTTAAAATGGCACAGAATATGGACAATTCGTATTGTGAATTTGAAGAAATAAGCATTCAAGATGTAGATGAAATCTTTAATAAACTAGAAAAAATTGCACAGCGAATGAAAAATGCAAATAGGCGTAGAGAAATGCAGGATTAGGGGGATATACATGGAAAATTACAATGAATTTGAATTAAACGGTCAAAAGTTTAAGGTGACTTATAAGAATGATAAAAATATTGTTTGGGCGATTACTTATGTAAATGGAATGCAGATAAAAGCACATGGCGATAGTATCCAGACAGCATATTGGGCAATTCAAAACCATGTAAATACAATGTTAAATTTTAGACTTTAAAAATCGCACTTTTGGCTGTAAAAGGCTGAAAGTGCTTTTTTTGTACCATTTTTTAGACGGAAAAGCCTTGAAAATCGCTAGTATAAGGCAAAAAATATGTGAAATTTTTTGAAGTACCTGCTTATGGTATTTTCTAAAGCAAAGCTAGATTGTAACCGTACCCCTCTGTATATGCGGTCAATCAGCACGACCTAGACAAGTCGTTAAACTGTCTTTTTTTGTTGCCTAAAAATATGTGTTGACGAAAGGAGTTGTTATCAATGGAACAGGATTTTAAGAAATGGCTGGAAGAACAAACCGCCTGCTGGTATCTGCTGTCAGATAAACAGTACGAATGGTATCTCAATCAATGGCTGAATGAAATCGAGGACAAACGAAAGGAGCAAAAACATGATGAAATGGTTTAAAAATGTTATTACTGTCGAGGAATTAAGAAAAGAATACAGAAGATTATTAAAGTTGTACCACCCCGATAATGAAAATGGAAGTGTTGAGGTTACACAGGAAATCAATGCTGAATATGACCGCTTATTTACCATTTTAAGCAAAGAAACACAGTCAGATAACCAATCACATACCTATAACACAGATGATGAAAATAAGGCGTTTAAAGAGGTATTAAACAGTATTATCCATATCAATGCAGATATAGAAATTATAGGCTCTTGGTTATGGGTTCATGGTGGTTATGAATATCGTGAACTATTGAAATTAGCAGGCTTTAAGTATGCTCCTAAAAAGAAAAGCTGGTGCTGGCATTATGGTGATTACAACCGCTATCACAAGAAAGAAATCTCACTTGATGAAATTCGTTTGAAGTACGGAAGTCAATCTGTAAACCATAAATCTAAGCAATATGCGTTGAATTAGGAAAGGAAGTGTTTTATATGTGTATGATGAATTATAAGGATGTAAGCGAATATAACAGTCCTTGTAGTAGTTGCCCCGAATACCTCAATAGCTGTATGCCAGTTGTTGCAAATGGTTTTCTAATCGAATGTGACCTCTGCTATTGTGAATGGTGCAGTTGCTATGATGATTGTATGAATGGGGGTGTTGATGATGAAGCTAGTGAATTATGATGAACGAACCTTGATTTTGCAAAATCTAAGACCAGTTACAAGACAAGTTAATAATACATATACTAAGGCTCAATATCGTATTCTGTGTAATCTGATTAGGCAGAAGCGAATTACAGAGCCTTTTTTCATGCTTGTAGTATCTTCTTTATATAATGTAAACGACTGGAAAAAGCTTAATTACAATCAGATGTACGAGCTAATTCACATTTTAACTTTTTACGATTATACGAAAGTGAGGTTATAGCCATGAATGATTTATTAGAGAAAATATATGAAAATGTTATAAGACAGGAAGATGATACTCTTGATATGGAAAAGCGTATCAATGATTGTATGGAAGAATACATATCACATTATGATGATATTTCCGAAAAGGATAAGGAACGCATTAGAGATTTTGTATATTATGCAGTTCTGATAAGTGAAAAAGAAGCATTTCAACTAGGCATAAAATGTGCTGTCAAAATGCTACTATCATTGTTGAATGATTTATAAAATCTCAATCATCTTTAAAATTTTTTGTTTCTTTTCGTTATCGCAGTCTTTTAATGCTCTTAATATTTCATTATCCAGTGCTAATGATGAATTTTCGTACTGGTCAGATAAGAGGTAATCTATCGAGGTATTGAGAGCATTTGCGATAGCAAGAAGTACATTCAAACTAACTTTTGTATGATTATTTTCAACATTTGAAATATGTGAGGTATTGCAACTAACCATTTCTGCTAAATCGTCCTGCGTTAAATCTTTACTTTTGCGTATTTCTTTTATTTTTAAGCCTAGCAATTTATAATCTATTTCCTGTTGCAATCAGAACACCACCTTGCCTATATGAGTATATGTATGTTCTAATTGTATTATTGATGGTTTTGTGTTAGAATAATCTGAGTAAGTTAAATATACTTATATAGGCAAATTACTTAGGAAAGAGGTGCATGAATGTATTGCAGAGAATGTGGAAATGAATTACAGAGTAATGCAGTAAGATGTTCCAAATGCTCAACACAAGTTGGATATGGTGTGAACTATTGCCATAACTGTGGATACAACACTAATGCCAAGTTGGAGTTCTGTCGAAATTGTGGAGCTAAATTATCAAACAAAGTATCGGTACAGAAACAGACACAAAAAATTAACGAATTGAATATGCAGGCAAAGAAGACTAAGAAAATGGTAAAAGTTTTTAAACGACTAAGTATTTCCTGTGTGGTTATTTTTTTATGTTTAGTGGCATTTCTAGTATTAAGACCACAGCCAGCTAATATTCCAGATGCAAGAAAGGCAGATGAATTTTTAAAGGTTGGAAATGTTTACTATTATGATAGTTCATATGTGAGTGAAGAGGTTGCCAGTTATTGGGCTCAAAGCCGAGCAATAATTAGTTATATTGTGTGTTCGATTTTTGCTTTTATAGTTTCAATCATCAGCAAAATTGTATTACAGAATAAATATAACAGGCTTATTGCCACCATAAAGAAGGAGAAGAAAAATGTATTGTAGGACATGTGGTAACAAGATGAATGATAACGCTGAAATATGCGTAAAGTGCGGTGTTAGAAAGAATGTTGGCTCTGATTACTGTCAAGTATGTGGGGCAAGAACAACATCTTCTATGGTTAATTGTAAAAAATGTGGAGCTAAATTGATGAAAGCAATGTCATCAACACAGGTCAAGAAAAAAGCTGTATCAAAAGGCAAGAAAACTTTCGGTACTATTTTACTTGTACTTGGTATTATATTATTGTTTGCCGCTGTTATAAACTTTGGTTCAGGATTTACCAGTGGAAGCAGTTATAGTTCATATAACAGTTTAAGTGCCGCTGGAAGATGTGGAGTTTTGGGAGCTTTATTTACTGGATTTGGTGTTAGGTTGAGGAAAAAGTAAAACACAGAGGAGTGGATAACTATGGTAGCTGTATTTGTAATAATTATTATTTTATTGATAATCGGTTCATATAGCAAAGATGATGAAGTCAAAGACTTTTCTGAACATCAGCTAAAAGGAACTATACATAGCGGTGGATTTTATCGTTTAATTATGGAAATTATCAAGGGGCTGTTTTAAGAACACTAGCAGATAGAGCCTACTTTATAGCCATGTAAATCAATATTTCATATCAAAATGTAACATAACGGAGATACTTCACAATCGAGGTATCTCCATTTCTTGTTTACAGGGGAATTATCTGCTCATTTTATAGGCATTTTGGTGTTAGTTGTGTGGTAAATCATTTAAAGTATATACACCACTGAAATTAAAATTGTTGCGGTTAATACTATTTTTCTATTAGTTTTACTTCTGCTGTGTTTACAATAGCAGAAACAGGCGAAACTGTATCATCAGAGTTAAGTTCATCTAGTTCCTGTTGAGTGATTATTGCTTCATCTGCCTTATAATCATTTGTTTCCTCAAAAGCTCTATGCAATACAGGCATGAGGATATTTTCTAAATATTCAATCGTAGTCTGACTAAAAACATATTCCTGTATTTTTAACATGCTTGTTTTTTCTGTTGCTGAAAGCTCTTTATTCTGTCGAATATCGTTTATTTGGTACAGGCTATTATATATGGTTACCAGTGCATTAAATAATTCATGGGGATTAGATAACAGGGCAGAAAGCATAAGTTCTATCATATGATTTCCACTGTCCAGTTCTAGTAATTGGGATAAATTTTTATAAAAGGTATCATCAAATGGAAAGAGTTTTCCTAGTTCATAATATTTTTTATTCTTGGTAGCTGTTTCTTCCATGAAGTATTCATAACAAATATCTTCGTTTTGTTCTTCTGAAAAATAATTTTTATATGCTTTGATAGTGGACACAGTTGCGGTATCACAACCCTCTCTTTCTAATTTTGAGATAGTTGAAAATGCAATACCTATTTTATCTGCTAAATCTCGTTGAGATATATTAGGTTTCCATGTTGTATCGTTGTCATATCGTAATTTTGCATAGTTATTTCTTTCTCCCATGTAGTTAATCTCCTTTGTTCAAAAAAATGCACAAAATAGAAAAAGATTTGAAATTGATTGAATTTGTGCAAAAAATTGTTATTTCGACCATTATACAATAGAATGACATTGTAAACAACAGCAACACCAAAAACAATGCAGTAGGCTAGCCAGTTTAAAGTAATGCTGATTGTTGAACAAATAAATTACATGGAGGAAATAAACCAATGGATAATAAACAGATTAGAGCAGTCATGCGTGATAATAATATTTATATGTGGCAGGTAGCAAATAAGCTGAAAGTTAATGAAACATCATTCTGCAAATGGTTTCGAGAGGAGTTATCAGAAGAAAGAAAACAGCAGGTCATGTCAGCTATTGAAGAAATCAAGTTAGACAGACTGAAAGAACAGAAATGATGATGAACAGTTATATTATGTCCTTCGGAGCAGGTATAGCAAGTTACGACTGACAGCAACAGCAATAACTATTATATAGGTTATAAGCTCTCAATAAGCGTAAAATCAAGGATTTTCCACTTATTGAGGGTAGACCTAAGATAGATTTTACGTTGATGTATAGACATAGTATAAGTCATTTGCAGGAGGATTATTGTGCATACATTTGAATTAAATTGCAACATATCTCGGACCGCTTATAGATACCTGCATGATAATCTTCCACTTCTTTCTAAAGTAAGTGATTATGTGGAGCGAACCAATTATTACTCTGCTAAAGGTATCATGCAGATTGAGTTAAGAACATATAAGTATGTGAAATATGGTGTGGTAATGGAACGCTATTATGTTGTACTTCGGTGTAATCCGTCAATCATCATGGGCGATAGCAAAGTATTTTTAGTAGATTTAACAAGGTATGCCCCTGCTGATATTTTAGACAGATTATTAAAGCGGATATATGAGATTAACGAGTTTCGTTATATCCGACTGGATAAACAGCCATTGTCATTGTTTCTGACGAACAGAGCAGATATAGCAGAGGACATACAGGCTGATTTTCCACAGCTTGTAGTATGGCTTTGTAATATGTCTTTCCCTTATGGTTATCGCAATATGAAGCGTACAAGCATTGATAAGGATATAGACAGTTTATATATTGAAAGCTGTTGTTTTTCCAATGGTTCGAGAGCTTTTAACATTTATCACAAGTGGATTGCTTTGATAAATACAGGGAAAGAGATACCAACAGAGGAACAGGAGCAGATACAGCGAACAGTCAGACTGGAAGCACAGATTAAAAAGCAGGGTATCTATAACATGAAGTTACCGACCAAACGCTCAATAGAACCATTTTTAGAAAAGGACTTCTGCCATGAGTATCTAAAGAAAGAAATCCGTAACATATTCGGCATAGAAAAATATGTGAGCAGGAGCAAAGCGGTTGAGTTGATTAACAACAGTTCCTATAAACCATATGATAAGGCGGTTATGGTATCCATTATTGATATGATACAGCATTTCAAAGGTCTGTATGAACTTGAAAAAGCGATTGCAGACACTAATATATATACACCGCCACAATATGGAAATATAAGGTCATTTAAAGAGCGTTGGTTAAAGAAATTTAAGTATTTAGGCATACAGCCTGTTATTATTCCCGATAGTATGGGGATTGATAAAATACCAAGTATTTATCACTTATTAATAAAAGAAAGCGAGAATTATTATGAGTAAAGAAAAAAGATATGATACCAAATCGGTAAAGGAAATGTTATTGAATAATGCGAGATATGCGTGTTTTGCATTAGGAAGAGCAAACAGTGAAAACACTATATTTGAAGAAGAATTGATTATAAAAGCTATGGATGAGGTGTTAGAAAAGGACACAGGAAGTGAAGAACAATTTAAAAAGTTATTAGGATTATCGTATATGTTACGTGGAATTACAGATAATCTTCGTTTATTCGATAGTGGGTCTAAACAGATTGAGTTTAACGAAAAAGAAGAACCATTTTAATATCATAGAAAGTTGGTAAATTTATGAAGAATGAAAAATTATTGCAGTACAGCAAAGAATTATCTCTGCTGTCACAGTTATTGCAAAGCAAGTTAATAACAGAAACCGAGTATCAGAAAATTAAAACCAAACTGATGAATGAATACAATATTATATCAGATATAACAGCTATGACAGCCTAAAACAAGGCTTCATATAAATTACTATATTATAATTACAGGAGGTACAAGACTATGACAAATCCAACAGTACAGGTTCGTAAAGCAACTAAACAGACAGTAAGCAGAAGAAAGGGTGTTCATTTGAACACTCTTAGGGTAGCGGCTTATGCAAGAGTATCAACAGATAGTGAGGAACAGCTTGAAAGCTACCAGTCACAGGTAAAATATTATACGGAGCTTATCAGCAATAATCCCGAATGGCAGTTTGTAGGTGTATATGCTGATGAAGCGATAACAGGAACACAGACCACCAAGAGAGAGGATTTTAACCGCATGATTAACGATTGTATGAATGGAGATATAGATTTGATTATCGTAAAATCCATATCCCGATTTGCAAGGAATACAGTTGATACCTTACAATATGTGCGAGCCTTAAAGGAAAAGAGCGTTGCAGTCATGTTTGAGGAAGAAAATATTAACACGCTTACTATGGACGGAGAATTATTACTTACAATCCTTAGTTCTGTTGCACAGCAGGAAGTACAGAATATTTCTGAACATGTAAAGTTAGGTCTTTCCATGAAAATGCAGAGAGGGGAAATGGTTGGTTTTAATGGCTGTCTTGGTTATGATTATCACAAAGAAGATAAAACCATTACAGTCAATGAAAAAGAAGCCGAAGCAGTACGCTACATATTCAACAGATATGTTGAGGGTGCAGGCGGTAAAGTCATAGCAAGAGAATTAAAAAATCTTGGATATAAAAATAAGCGTGGCGAAAGCAGTTTCAGTGAGCATGGTGTTATCGGTATTATCAAGAATGAGAAATACAAAGGCGATTTGCTTATGGGAAAGACATTTACAGTTGACCCGATTACCAAACGCAGACTTGATAATATGGGAGAAGCTGACCAATATTATACAGAAAATCATCACGAAGCCATTATAAGCAGAGAATTGTGGGATAAAGCGAATGAGATACTAAATAAACGCAAAGGTTCACATTCAAGAAGCAATGGTAAGCGAGATAAATACAGCAGACAGTATTCTTTTAGCTGTTTATTGAAATGTGGTTTTTGTGGTGGAAATCTCACAAGAAGAACATGGAACTCACGAACAGATTACAAAAAGACAATATGGCAATGTGTAACTGCTACGAAACATGGCAAGAAAGAGTGTCCGTACTGCAAAGGAGTACCCGAAGCACTTATTGAAGAAGCATTTATAAGAGCATATAACGCATTATGTACTTATGACGGAGAATTTATTGACGGATTTTTGGAGCATGTCAGAGCAGGATTACAAAATAATGATACTGACAGAGAACTGAAAAACCTTAATAAAAAGATTACACGTTTGAAAGAACGCAAGAGCAGTCTTGTAGATATGCGTTTAGATGATAAGATTGATGAAGAAATCTATCAAATCAAAGTAACAGAAATCAATGAGCAAATGGACGGATTGTTATTACAGAAGCAGTCATTAAAAGATAAATTGCAAGACCAGCAGGACATTAACAAGCGTCTGACAGAATTTCAAAATGTGATAAGTAAGCATGAGATTTTACAAAAGTTTGACCGTTATGTATTTGAAAGTATTGTTGACAGAGTTATCGTTGGAGAAAAAGCGGAGAATGGAGAAATCAATCCATATAAGCTGAAATTTATATTTAAAACAGGATATGAAAAAGATGAGGTTGCAAGTTCGCAACCTTTTTCTTTTGCAAATTCATGTTCCAATGGTAACAACGATTGTGGTATAATTTCTCTACAAGGCGACAACGATACATGTGGAGACGGTTGTTCTTTTGTCCCAACAAAAACCAGATGACACGATAGAGATCGACTTAGACCTGGACGAGCTGGATGCCACCAGTGCCGAGTTGAAAGCAACCTATCAGGAAATCAAAGATTATGTGCTGAAAGAATTTGGCTTGAAGGTTTCAAGTTTATATATTTCTCAGGTAAAACGCAAATGTGGAATTGAAGTGGGAGAAAACTATAATCTTCCAAAATCAGAAAATGCAAGAGTTCCACAATGCCCGAAAGAGAAAGAAGATGCTATCAAGGCTGCCCTGAAATATTTTGCGATGATTTAAGGACATCGCTGATTTCAAGGAGGAATAACACATGAAAAGCACATTTGAAAAAATGGGTGGAACCTACACACTTGGCGCAGACGGAATTTACTATTCGAATCTTGTCAGTACAGATGAAGAACCGCATTATGGGAAATATGGAATGATGCGGAAAACATATCTGAAAGAGCATCGTCCGGCAATGTATTCACTGTATATGCTGGAAGACAGACTGACAGAACATCTGAATACTGTGGATGATGAAGCACAGGAGAGAATGGATATTCTGGTGAGTCAGATGATGGAGAAGCAGGGCATTACGGAAGAATTGAAAGCTCGTGACCAGATGGAATGGGTTAGAGCGGTAAATAATGCCCGGAATGCTGCAGAAGAGATTGTGTTGAAAGAATTAGTGTATATTTAAAGCGTGGAAAGCTCCTTCGGGAGCTTTTCAGTGTTTGTAAGAGTTTATATAAAATGGGCTAAGAAGGTGGTATGATCAAAATAACAGATTAAAATTTATATTAAGAAATGAATTTAAAATTTTTAATTATGAAATAAAACGTAAGATAATTTCAGAGGTGAGAATAATGGATAGAATTGCATTAGTAATCGGTAATTCTGATTATTCAAATGTAGGGAAATTGAATAATCCTAAGAATGATGCTGACGATATTGCTAGTATTTTGAATAAATTAAATTTTGATGTTACAAAAATAATGGATGCAAATTTAATAGATATTCAAAAATCTGTTAATGATTTTTTACAGGCATTAGATGAATATGCTGTAGGGGTATTTTTTTATGCAGGGCATGGTATGCAAATCGACGGTAAAAATTTTATCGTTCCTATTGATTTAAAGTTAAGTGATAAAAGCAAGACAATGGTCTCTTGTTATTGTTTAAATTCGCTGTTAGAAGGTGCATCTTCATATAAGGGAAAAACATTAATATGTATATTGGATGCATGTCGAGATAATCCTTTTGCTATGGGGAGGGGATTTTTAACAGGCTTTGCGCCATTTAATAATCCACCTAAAGGTACTATGATTGCTTATTCTACAAGCGCTGACTGTAGTGCATTTGATGGACAATGTAGTAATGGATTATATACACAAGTTTTAAAAGATGCTATGCTTATTCCAAATTTGAAAATTGAAGAAATGTTTAAATTTGTTAGAAATAAAGTGTCAGAAATATCAATTAGCCAATACGGAGAAGAACAGCTTTCATGGGAATATTCTTCGTTAGTGGGAGACTTTTATTTTTCTGTTACGCCACAACCAGTCAATGAACAGGTTACTGATGAGAAAATATATGAATTCATATGTGCTCGTCGAAAATCTTATGAGAATGCTTCGGATAATATTTATGATATTGAATGTTTGCCATATATAGATGCCTATAATAAATATCATATACCAATTATTAAAATTTTACGTGCATATTCAAGAGTAGATTATTCAAAAAGAGGATTTCAGTTTTCGGATGCTACTATAGATCAGTTAAACAGCAATTATTTGTCATCATGGGGATTTATACAGAAATATGGTAGATGGTATTATAAAAATCATTACGTTGAGATGGGAGATTTATTGCCATTGCCCGAGGAATTAGAACCTAAACAACCTATTAATGGAAAGGAATTGAAGATTGAAGCTTCATTGAGCTGGAAAATGAATGATGGAAAGATAAGATTTCAAGTATCTTCTAATATTCCAGAGGAAACCCCATTAATGTTTACATTACGTGGCAAAGAATATACAGCTCAATGTAAATCTGTAGCAGGTAATAGAATTTCAATAAGTGAATGGTTTAGTGACAGAGGTAATCCTATGAAAAATGGATTTTATACTATAGATGTGTCATGTCCGATATATAGTGTATTGCCAGAAAAGATAAAGAAAATATTTGGTGAACGTAATAGAAATATATGTGGACAATATGTTAAATTTGAACCAGTGGGAGGAAATACGATTCATTTTTCGTATGGATTAGTTCTTAAAAATAGTAAAGTTCAAGTTATTGATATGCAACAAAGAATCTCAGCATTATAATGAATGTGGTTTTATACAAGAAAACATGGCAGATTGTAACTGGTTAAAGTGAATTGGGCGTATGGAACTTTTAAATCCATACGCCTTTTAAACAAGAGAGTTGTAAGAGCATATTATCTACTCGATGATGATTATAATTCCATATCATATGACCTTTTCTTAGCTCTGGCAGGCTGATTTCGCCGCATCTCCTGTTTCCTCTGATATTCAAGTTCCCAGGCACGATGGGAAAAAACATCAGGATCTTCCACATTGAGATAATCTACCTCATTGGCGGCAATATCACGGCGGTGATAGTCATAATACTTACCAAAAGTACCTTTGAGCTGCTCGATCAGCTTATCCCGGAAATTAGGACGTATCTGGATTCTGGTGTCCAGCAATTCTGTATACTGTTCAGGTTCAGGACGAAATTTTTCTTCCCGGAAAGCAGCGGCGTCTTTTTTAAGCTGCTTTTTAAGGGAGATGTCCTGAGAATCCAGGATATCAAGATTGCTATTCATCTGGTCATATTTTTTGGATAGATTCGTCATATCTTTATCAGTGGAGCATTGTGCCTGGAAGATTAGTTGCTCTTTCCTTGATTTCAGTTCTTCAATTTCTTCCGTAACAGTGGTAAGCTGCTGATTCAATTTTATATGCTGGATGGGATTCAAAATACTGGTTTTCTCTTTTTCTACATTCAGCTCTTTCCGTTCTGTAACTTTAGCTTTGAGTTTCTTTTTAACGGTGTTGTATTTATTCAGTATTGGATTAAAATGATTCATCCAATCATGAATTACTTCTTTTTGCATCTCATTATGAAGTAAATGATATTGTGTAAAAATCATATGATTTCGGATAGTTTCCATTGTTTCTGCAATTACAGGAATAGAATTTTTGACAGCTTGAGCCAGTTTCTCTACCTGAGCTTTTAATTCCCGGAGCATTTGGTTATCTGCACGAATCTGGCGGTTGATTTCACAGCGGTCAGCTATCATTCCTTTCTTTTCCATGTTTTGAGCAATATAGCCTTCGTGGATGGTCGGCTGTTCGGTGATTCCCTGATCTGCAAAGCTGCGGTGATCAATGGATGCATTTATCTGATTGTGGGCAAGCATTTCATTTACAGTATCTGCCCAGTTTGCTCTCCAGATACAGAGTTGCTCATCACTGTTCCATTGTTCAGAAATGGGATTCTGTCTGCCATAGCGGCTGCTTTTTGGATGCTTGTCGATGCGGTCATAGCCTTTTTCCTGTGCGACAGATGCGGTCATATAAACTTTCTTTTTCCCAACTTTATATCTGTATTGCTTTTCCCAGCCATCTTTTTGAGCAGCTTTGAATTCAGTAGCTGTAAATCCTTTTTCTTCTCCATTTTTTATGCAGAGATATTCTTTTTCTGTTTTATACTGCCATGTTCCGTTTTCGTTCAGTGGACGGACGGTAAGCAGAATGTGTGCATGAGGATTGTGTCCATCCGTATCGTGAATAGCAAAGTCAGCGCACATGCCCATATCTACAAAGTTCTTTTGAATAAAATCTTTTAGAAGAGAAATATTACTGTCCTTATCTAATTCAACGGGAAGTGCGACAACAAATTCCCTTGCCAGTCGGCTGTCTTTTGTTTTTTCTGCAGCTTCCACAGCATTCCAGAGTTGTTCACGGTCTTTCCATTCTGGTGAAGCCATCGGTGGAAGCAATACTTCCTGATAAATGAGTCCATGCTTTCTGGTGTAATCATGCTGGATGCCATCGTAATCATTGTACATCCGGCTGCAGCTCATATAAGCAGAAGCTGCGACAGCGGAACGTCCGGAACCACGGCTGACAACTTTGGCTTGCATATGATAAATTGCCATATCTGGCACCTCCTTTCGATGTTGCC
>ERZ1106931.13-NODE-13-length-207120-cov-85.691474_pt1 | contig 207120 bp, 154 predicted proteins | sample MGYA00403664_ERZ1106931 | MGnify/ENA primary metagenome ERZ1106931 (study PRJEB35170, sample SAMEA104062435) | human gut metagenome | biome: human gut; feature: human-associated habitat; material: faeces | place: Denmark | collected 2012-06-29 ... | reverse complement strand
TCAACACATAGCAGCTATTAGAGATAAACAAGTCAACCATTATTAGGGAAGTACAAAACGCACCGACATCCTCATCGTTCCACCTTGGTAATACGATCTGTTCACAATGGTGATAAGGTCTATTTACCATCGTGCACTGACCTGTTCACCCGGGTGGAACGATGCAGATGTCGGTAAGATGACATACAAATGATAGTAAGATGTCATAAGAACCAACCTTACATATCTTCCAATGACAGGCACATTGTTCCAACCTCAAACTTAGGCAATACCATATTTTTTAAATGCTCTACGATTTAACTATTTCAGAATATTACGTCCAGCTTGTTTTGTTCCTGTTTTCCATATTGTTTCATCCTCACCTCAACGCCACCTTTCAGCAATTCCGGTTCTGCTTCTACAGAAACGATTGTTTCTTCGCCCGGCATCAAAGTAATATAATTATCTGACATAATGACAGGAAGAACACGTTCGTGAGTGGCTTTGTTAACTAGTCGCAAACGGTTGGCAACGCTAACAGTGTTGGAATTGTTTTTCAACAGCAATTTCATCTTGCCTTCATTCAGCATTGACTTATCTACCAATTTGCACGATACTTCCGTCTCCGACAATGTATTCAACAACGTATAATCAAGATCGGTCACTCCGTTTCTCCAATAAAAGTTTTCCGAAATCAAGTTACCTTTCGCATCTTTCAGTTCTAGACGGATGAAATGGAGCGGAGTCAGTTTTTCTACATTCTTCGTTTTTTTACCATAGACTTCAAATTCATAGAGTGAATATCCGAATTTCGTAGCACGGCTGATTCCCGACATCTTGACGTAGCGTGCACTCACCGAAGAAAATTTGATCTCATCAGTTGCACCCTGTCCGTTCTTATTAATATAAATAGTCTTCCATTTTTTAGCATCGTTAGACACTTGCAGCTCGTACTCTTTGGCACGCGCTACTTCCCATTTCAAGACTACCTTTTCAATCTTTTCTTTCTTACCGAGGTCTACATAAATCCATTGAGGATCGCTCGCATTACTTTCCCAACGACTGCCGGCACCACCATCAACAACAGATAATGCAGGACGAGAAGATGTAGCAGAAGAAGCCACCGCATCCTTACCGAAAGCAAGATTGAACGGATTGAAGTTAAGCGTGAAAGCCTCGGCGATATTGCTTGCCGGGACATCTATCTGTTTTGTTTGTCCGTAGGCCGCCATCTCTTTTCCATTTAGATTATAGATTGTTGCTTGGGCAGTTGCTCCTTCCAGGTCTTCGGCAGTAGTATTCACAGCCTTTATGCTGTTGTTGGATGAGTTCCATTGAATATGCAAATGCTCGCAAGCTTTCTTCGCTCCCCAGTAAGCTCCGGTGGGATCATAGTAATAATCATACGTCTGCCATACGAACGACGGATAGGCAGGATGGCTCATCCAAATCAAAATTCCGGCGGCATCGTTCCACATTTTATCGTTCCATGCTTCGTACATGCCTTTCATTACTTCAATATTCAGCAATTGTGCTTTCTCGCAGAATTCTTCCAGATCGGACGATTCTCCGAACTGTGTATTCACTGATTTTTTATAATTGATAGGATTGGCATTGGAAGCCTCTTTTCCGAAGAAGTGCTTATTCCAGACATTATCATCGTCGTTCTTCAGTTGATCATCGGTAGGAAGCGGCCACCACGATTCTTTCGGGATGAACTTCTTCACACTCTCAAAAGTAGGGAAAGTGGCGGTACCAATCTCCGAACGCATGCCATAACCATGATCTATCCCGTATGGATAGGCAGGTTTACTGAATGCCAAGTTACTGCCCGAAGTCTCAAAGTGATGTTTAGGAGGCTGATTTCCCCACCAACCGCTACCGGAGAGTCCATCTTTATTGGAACATGATTTATACATCCGGTCGTTATTGTCTTCTTTGGCGATCATTTCGCGCAAGTAATTGTCCAATTCTGGTTTGGGATGCGTTTCGTTTGCACCACACCAGAGGGCGATAGACGGATGGTTTCTCAAACGTCTCACCTTATCGAGCGCATTTGTTTTGAACGCTTCTGGCTCAGCCACATCATTATAGGCTACATATAACCAGAAATCATCCCATACCATGATACCATTCTGATCGCAATAATCATAAAACTCCTCATCCGTCACACAGCCTGTCCACAGACGTATCATATTGTAGTTCATATCTTTGTGGAGCTTGATCTTCGTCTCATATTCTTTGCCATGGCATCGAAGCAAGTATTCACCCATTCCCCAGTTTCCGCCTTTCACGAAAATCTTTTGTCCATTCACAAAAAAGGTCATGACGGGATAGTTTACCACATTATTGATCATCTTATATTCGTACTTCTTAATGCCGAATGTCACTTCTTTCTCATCAGATACTTTTCCGTCAATGGAGCAAGTCAGTTTGCAAGTATAAAGATTAGGGTCTCCATATCCGTTGGGCCACCAAAGCTTAGGGTTATTGATTACCATTTGGGCAAAATCATTCTTATTGACGGATAGTTGCGCTGTAGAATTACCTTCTACCTGAATGTTTTTTGAGAAGTTTATATTTCCGGGCTGGATCACACCGGTGAGGACAACCTTTTTCGGAGAAGAAGAGGCGTTCTTGATATTTGTAGAAACAGATAGTTCCGCTTTCTGCAATGTCGGCAAATCTGAACGTACCCACGGATCTTCCATGATAGCATCGCCAGTAATGGAAAGATAAGCATTACCTGTAATACCGGCTAATCGTCCGGGAATATAAGGCATCCAGTCCCAACCGGCACCTGCCAGATAACTGGGACTACAAGCTACTCCGTATGGATCTTTTGCTTTGCGCATTTTCTTCTGGTCCGGGTCTGTGATAAGAACGGCAATAGCGTTCTTTCCCGACTTATTCAGCAAAGGAGTTACATCGAATTTAGAGCGAAGCATGTGTCCACTTACATCTCTGGAAGAGGTTTTAGTTCCGGATATCTTTACTCCGTTAAAGTAAAAATCGGCATAGCGATTAGTATTATCGAAGTGGAGCCATACTCGTTTACCATCTTTATAAGAGGCAGGGAGTTTGAACTCGGTCCGATACCAGAATGGACGATTGAAGAAGGTTTCGTCTACTTGATAAATGTTGTCGGCATAATTGGGATCGGGCACGATTCCTGCCTCAACGTAAGATGTGAAGACAGTTCCGGGGACGACTCCTTTCACATAATCGGGCATTACGAAGCCAGAGGTGGAGATTTGCTCTCCGGTGATATTGTTCAAATCGGCTTGGGGCTTTACCTGCCAAGTAATTTGTGGATTCGAGCTATTCAATGACAAGGTCGGTGTCTGGGCTTGTATCCACTGGTTGAAAGCGAATACGCTGGACAATAGTAAAAGAATTCTGAATTTATTCATTATCTAGTAATCTATTTAAGTTTCACAAATTAAGATATTATAGCATCATCACAAGAGACGGAACTGGTAGTAATCTACTTCACAAGAGATCGTACTTCTTAGCCATTCTTTCCCCACTCCATATTAGGCTTATCACCCATAAATAATTCTAACGTCCCTCCAGCTGCTATTTCCGAAAAGTCCAAGTAGCATTTATTGTATTCTTCGCCATTCAACAAAGCTCTCTGTATATATTGATTTTTTGTGTTGTTATCATGTGCAATCACCGTAAACTTCTTACCGGTATGATACTTCGGATCAAGACGGAACTCTATTTTATCAAATACCGGGCTAGTAATCTCCATCCGCGTATTCCCCGGACACGAAGGATGAATGCCGGAAGCCGTCAACACATACCATGCTGACATCTGACCAACATCTTCATTGCCCACAATTCCTTCCACTTTATTATAATATGCATTCTTACAAATATATCGCGTCCACTTCTGTGTATGCCAAGGCACACCGAGCTGGTTGAAAAGGAAAGGCACGAAATGCACCGGTTCATTGGCATGATTATAGTAGCTATTCCACAACAAATTTGAAGGAGTCTTATCAAACATATTCGTCAGATCGGCTATTACCTTTTCTTTTCCTCCCATCAATTCCACCATTCCCGGCACATCATGAGGCACAAACCATCCCTGCTGATAAGCATTGGACTCAATACAACCATACCATTCTTTCGTCAGCGCATCTTCGGACCAAGCCACCCATGATCCATCTGCATTGCGCGGACGAAACCAGCCTTTTTCTTTATCAAAAATATGATGATATGCTTGTCCCTTTTCATAAAAGTGCATTGCATCTTCTTCTTTTCCCATTGCCTTTGCCAGTTGTGACACGCACCAATCTGCATACGCATATTCCAATGTATAAGAGATACTCAGAGTTTCGGGAGTATAACCCAATGAATCATTTCCAAATTTACGTGATGTATTGACCGCATATTGATAAGCCTTCTCTGTATCGTAAGTGCGAATACCTTTCACATAAGCATCTGCCAGTACTGACAATGCTGGGTTGCCCAACATACAACCTGAATAGGAGTTTAATATTTCCCAACGTTCATAATATCCGCGTCCGCTCTCATCCGCCATGCTGATCAATGAATTCAACTGATCGCTCACTAAACGCGGGTTGATAATTGTCTGCAACGGAAACTGACTGCGAAATACGTCCCAACCACTAAAGATGGTTCTTTTCGTAAATGTACCGTCGCTCGTATGTACTTGCTTATCGCCTCCCACATAACGTCCGTCTACATCCGTATAAATGCGCGGGTCGATCATCGTATGGTAAAGTGCGGTATAGAATACAGCCTTTTCATCCTTTGTTCCACCGGATACTTGCACACGACTCAGTTCTTTGTTCCACGAATCGTTTGCCTCCTGTTTTACTTGATCAAAGTTTTTCGAAGCAATCTCCTGCTTAAAGTTCTTCGCAGCACCTTCCATATCAACAAAGGAGATACCGACTTTCATCTCCACTTCTTCTCCTTCTTGGGTAGGAAACTCGGTGAAGAATCCAAGGTGTTTGCCCTCCAGTTCTTTCTCATCTGTAATCACCGAAGCTTCTGATACTCGCGTCAGATAAGTGATACTTACCACTTCGTCGCGTTTCCGGGTCCAATCGTCGGGAATATCGGCACTCCAAAATCCATAATTATTCAGAGACTTATTAAATTGTGCATAGAAATAAACGGTATAATCGGCATTTCCTTCGCCATTCCCCCATCCGCCACCGTCGGGAGTACACTTCATCCAGCCTTGGATGGTGTGACCGTCTACTACTTTCACGTATTGAGAGGTAGAGGTACCACCTACTCTACGTGCTAAATCAATCTGTATGCGTGATTGTTTGTTGGAAGGAAAAGTAAACCGTAATATTCCACAATGAGGCGTTGCACTACTTTCTACCTTAATCTTATAATCAGTCAGTTCTACGGAGTAATATCCTGCTTTTGCTATCTCCGTAGCTTTATTATAGGCAGAGCGATATCCTTTTATACTATCGTCCTCTTTTCCTGCTATTTTCTGTAACTCACCTGTGGTAGGCATCACCAGAAAGTTTCCCAATTCGCCAAACCAACCCACTCCGCTCAGCTGCGTAAAGGCAAATCCTTCGATGGTTTTATGTTCGTCACTATATCCTGAACCGTTATCCCCACCCGTTATAGTGTTGGGGCTTACTTGTACCATGCCGTATGGAGTGGTTGCTCCGGGAAAAGTCTTACCCAATCCATGATAGACGCCGGCAGCACCTACGCTGGTACTGGCACCAATAAACGGATTGACATATTCAGCGGGAGTCAAATCTGCTGTTACCACATCGGTCGACGAACAGGCAGTCATCCATAAAAAAGAACAAACTATTAAAAAAGTAGCAGTAATTTTATACATAACAAAATTATCAATTTGAGTTCGCTGCACAAACTACAATTGCAACTGGCTGAACTCGCGTTATTATTCGGATTTTATTTCTATCAGTCTATCATGAAAGTCTTAATGCCGAAACGGGGCATTGAAATCGTCATTTCTGCCTTACCGTCACGTGTATTTATCTTCTTTCTTTCGATGCAGTTTCCATTCAAATCGACCTCTTCCACACCGGACAAAGGCATACCTAATGTAATCTTACGCCGCATATCATTTCCTTCTGCATTGAAAAGTCGCAATAGGATCTTTCCATTCTGAAGTTTGGCAGCACTCACCTGATAGCCGGTATTCTGCAAATCAACAAAGAATTTAGATTCCAGTCGGGCGGTAGATTGATAGAAAGATAACAACGGTTCATTCCAACAGTCACTGCGAGTGGCAATAGACGCTTTGTCCCATTTTCCACGATGAGGAATGATGGCAAATTTCATTTTCAATGGCTGAGTAATTTTATAATTCGGTCCCCAGAGTCCACCGCCGGAATACTGTGCAGTCAATCCTAACGGCTCATCTTCTCCGTGAGAATAAGACGTAGTATGATCTGACAATAAAGCCAGTGCATAGTCTCCTTTTTGTTCGGCAAGATCCACCCAGTTAAGAATGATATTGTGCTTAATCTGATCCCAACTTCCGAAAAAGGTATTATCGAGTCTGCTTTCGCAAACATCAAAAGGAGCATTCTTAGAGATGCGCGAAGGACCAAAATCTACCGGGAAGAGTACGCTCAGCTTATAACGGTCGTCGCAATAGGCTCTGCGATTATCGCGCCAACGGGTTTCTTTATATTCACCGATGCCTACGTTTTCTTTCCAATTGATGGTTAGATCAAAATCAATCCGCTTCTCCCCTCGTGAAAGGGTAATGATCTGCGTAAACGGATGCGATGCGATTTCGCCTTCCAATTTTATTTTTTTCTCATGCGCATTATCACTCAAAACAGTCATTATTGCCGGTGTCTCCGTAGAAGAACGGAACTTGCCTTCTTCATAAAAAAATCCTCTTAGTTCGCCTAAAGCATATTTACCCGTTTGCTTGGCAAATTCTTTGTTTCCTTCTTTCTTAGCAATCAGACTTTTAATAATTCCTCCCTTCGATAAATCAAAAACGAGTTTATATATCTCATTCTCGATTACGTATTCCTTCTCATCCACCTTTTTGCCTCCTGAAACCGTTCTTTTACCTGACTTTTTCTTGATATGATACGTGGAATAACCGAAGGGAGGAACTTCTGCTTCAAACAACAACCTTATTTCTTTACCTTCACTTTCTATTGAACAACCTATTTTCCTATTTTTCCAATCACTAACTTCTATTTCCGAGTCTGCATATTCTTGTGGCAGCTTCACATTTACCAATTCTACTCTTTTTGTGCCCAAAGTATTATAAATGCGTATGTATCCCTCTTGACTACCGACAGCCACACCGTCCTTATCAAAGCTCTGCATGGATGATTCGATTATCCGGTCTGCTATGGCATTGCTACTATCCGTCCATCGCTTAATAGCATCTGCCCAAGTGCCTTGTTTATTCAAACCATTATACGGCACAATCCATGAATCATGATGCTGGGCAAGCATTAAAGTGCGCCACGCTTCATCCAAATCAGCCTGTGAACAGGTATAACCATTCGCCAGATAAGCCATGGTCGACATCTTTTCCGCCATTACCATCTTATTCTCCGAAGTGCGTACTTCTTGCGCAATCCTCTGCATTACTTGGCTTCCCCACATCAGATTGACACGCATCTCTTCTTGTGTGAAGTGATAGTCATCATTCGTCTTACCTACTGAAAGATTCTCAATATAATCTTTCCATGTCACATATATGGAGTTGTTTTTTATGTTCTTTCCACTTCCCAGCCACGGACCGTTTTTCCATCCGGCATCTTGGAAGCACATACCTACCGGATGTTTAATTCCGGCATCACGACAATTTTTCAGATACGTATCCGAATTGCTCCAAGCCGTAGTCTGCCATGTAGAATTCTCTTCTAGTTTTTCACAAGCATAACGAGGAACGGTCAGTATGGAACTACCATCCGGACCAATCCAGTTGACCAACTCTCCGCCATAGGCATTGGAGTATCCGCCCCAACAAGTATTGGGACATTTCAGCACGGCATATTTGAAGCCGAACAATTTAAGAATCTGCGGCAAACAGCTTGTGAAACAAGGTTCTTCTACCGAGTAAGTAACAAACTGCACATTAGGGAAATGCTTATTTATCTTATTTATACCATATTGAAACTGCCGTATGATGCTCTCTCCCGAGATATTATAGCAATAAGGCTGTGCATAAGTAGGATTGGTAAATTCCACCTGATCGCTATTTACCACCTTCTTCAATTGACGATAAGCGTCCGGTGTCTGTACTTGTACCGTATCCCATGTCTCGGGTTCAATTTCCAGACAGATTCGCCATTCAGGATGATTAGACAACTGATCTACAATAAATTGGGTTTTCCATTTCACGGGATAGTGCCCATAGATTCCTCCATGATAACCATCTACGAAGTAAGCCTGTTGCGCATGAACATGCACACAAAGAAAAGTTGCTAATAATATGATAAAAGATTTATTCATGGTATTTTAAATCTATTTATTTTTATGTTCTTTCATCTTACGCATTAATTCATCTAATTTTTGATGTGCAAGTTCTGCATCATTCTCTAAAGTTACACAATTAATGAGCACTACAAGGTTTTGAGACTCAATAAACTCTTCCCGTAGTTCATCATTATTAACTACCTCCAACAGGAATTTTGCCTTTTCTTCAAGGGGTAACTCATCTGTTAAATATCTATTTATTTTGCTTCCCATTTTTCTTCCTTTTAAGAAAGGAACGATTAACCAAGCAAATCCCCCTAAGAATATCTAAAAAATACTATATTTTATGCCGCCAGACAAATTCTAAGCTTCATTCTTATTTTTTTTAGGGCTATCCCCATCTGACATTCCACCGTTTTTATTGAAATTCCCAACCGTTCCGAAATTTCCTTGTATTTAAGTCCTTCCAGACGACTCATCAAAAATATATCGCGGCAACGCTTCGGCAAACTATTGATAGCAGCACGGATAAGTATCTCTGTATCATTTCCCTCTAAAAAATAGCATGCATCGAACCGATCAAGAGACTGTAGTTTCAGACTCAATTCTATTTCGAAACTAGTCTGCGTGCTTTCCACATATTTCTGCTCAGAGATCTTCCGCTTCAGATAATCCAGCGATCTGTTTTTTACCAGTCTAAATAGATAAGCGTTTACGTTTTCAATCTCACTCATCGAATCTCTTCTTTCCCAAAGATCAGCAAACACATCTTGAGTAATGTTTTCAGCGTCCTCTTCCAGCATCACAAATTCTTTTGCGAATCGAACCAGCTTTGGATAATAAGTAAGATACATTTCTGAAAAATTCATGATCGTGTGTTTTTAAATTAGTTATTCAGTTACCAAAAATCTTGTGATGCAAATATAGGTATGAAAAAAGCCTACCTCTTATCGGAAGTAGACTGTAAAGTAGATGTTTTCAAAGCATTTCTTTGAATAACCATCTATTTATGAATAGATTACACAATCATCAAAATTAGGTTTTGGTAAACCCTATAGAATCCATTTTAAGACAAAGAACCAAGTTTTTTCACCTCTTCTTCGAATAAATTGCCATCCAAGATAGATATTTTCTTCACTTTGCTCTTATAATTATAAATGGTCTGAACAGAGTAATGTAAGAAAACGGCAATCTGCCCAACGTCCGTAATACCCATCCGCATCAAAGCAAAGATGCGCAATTCTGTATTCAATTGATCTTTCTCTAACTTATAACTATCTTCCGGTTTCAACAAAGAGTTGAACTCGTCAACAAAGCTAGGATACAGTTTAAGGAATGCTTTATCGAAATTGGCATATAATCCTTCCAGTTCTTTTTCGAAAGGGCGGGAAGATGATTTATAAAGTTCATCAACCTGTCCCGTTTTTATTTTCCGGTTCACATTCTTCCTGTATTCATCGAGCTTATTGATGTAGACAGCACACTGATTCATGAAATAACCTACATATCGTTCTTTGATCAGATTGGCTTCATCAAGATTCTTGTTCAACTCTACCAATTCTTCATTCATGATTTTCAGATTCTTCTTTGCTCGAGAAACAATCTTGGTCTGCTTATAAGTGAAATATAAAGTAATAGCAAGAGCTACTACAAATAAACTGGTCAGCAAGATGTAAAAGCGAAGATTTTGTTTCTGCTTTTCCAGCCGGATCAGATAGGTATTCTCTATAATAGGATGTATACGCGCAATTACAGTGTTTTTAAAACGGGAGTTATAGAAGATGGCATCGCTCAAAGCAACCTTTACATAATTATAGGCCCGATCAATATCTCCTTTATGATACAAGTTTACAGCCAAGGTTAATAATGCTTCATTCTCCTTCACTGCCAGTTTTATATCAGTCATAGCAGCTATTATCAAGTGCTTTTCTTCCAATTCAGGATTTCCGGCCATCTTGTATGCTCTCGAAAGTCCCATCGACATCATAGCATAACCATGCGTATCGGGTTTCTGTTTATCGTAGATTCTGCACAAAATCTTTAAAGATTCCTCATTTTCTCCCTGATCCTGCATTTTAACGGCTTTTTCTTTGGCATATACATCAGATTTATCATATAAAACACTCATCACCGTATCACGATACGCCTCTTTCTTCGCCATATATTCGTTCGAGAAGCGGGCATCATCAGTATATTTGATAAGGTTTTCATAATAACGGATACGATTCCAACAATAAATAGCTTTCAAATAGTCGGGCAATGTATCAAGATGGATAGATTTGAAAATATCATTAGCCTGAACAAACAAGCCCGATAGGGAATATACAAATGCCAGTTGAAGCCTGCCCTCCAGCAAGTACTTTTCATTGCCCATCTTTTGAGCTAAAGCAATATTTTCATGGATGTATTGCTCTGCAGAATCGCAGACAAATGTCTCATACTGATGAATGATCTCGGTATTCAACCGGTAAAGCTTTTCCAATGTTTTCTGCTGAGCCTTCTTCAGTTTCAATTCTTTTAACGTGATTGCCTTCTTTTCCGTATACACCATACGATCGGAAATCACTTTATCTAAAACTTTTAATAATGAATCATTCTTATTTCCTGCATGCAGATCCAATAAAAAATTTAAAAGAATTGTTATAAAACAGATAGTGTATTTCATATTAATGTATTATATCTAATTCTGCAAAAGAATGAAATTTCTCTGAGTAATCAGAAAAAAGCAACATAAATCATTGGTTTCATTACATCTTTTAACCAAATATAAATTCTTGCATACGTAATTGGAAAGTTAGATTAAAAAACATAGCTTAAAAAACAAAACTATAAGCAAGCAAGTTAAAAAATACTTTTTTGTAACCCCGACTTTGCAAAAAACATGAATATTAATCCTATATTTGCAGCCGTTAAAAGAGGAAGATGAAACAAAGCTTAAAATACGGACTATTTCTGGTACTTGCTTTGCTGATCCATGTTGTTTCTAATGAAGCAATGGAAGATAACTGCAGAGTAGCCCCCCCGACATATCGCCAGGAGAAGTGCTACGTATCTCAGGATCATCCTGTTCATAATGCTCTTGAACGTCTTCATTATTTCTATTCTACCCAGTCTTGTGATATGAGTCACGCGGATGTTGCACACGTGCCTACAGATAAAAGCGTGCAATTGCTGATTACTTATTTCCGTGAATACAAAAGCCAGCAAAACACGTCTCAGACTCATTCACTCCATATTCCCAAGTACTTTTACGATCCTATTACATATTATATATATGGTTTAAGGAAGATCGTCATTTAGACGGTACAATCCATTATCTTATTCGTCAATTCATTACAGTTGGTTTCATCCGGGTGTGGAGAAACTAATTGTTTATTTCTATATAATATTCAATCTAAACAGCTATTGAAATTATGAATTTTACATTTTTAGTTGTTGTTTTACTGACAGCGCTCGCTTTTGTCGGTGTAGTAATAGCCCTTTCACGAGCTATTTCACCACGTTCGTACAATGTACAAAAGTTTGAAGCTTATGAATGTGGTATACCAACGCGTGGTAAATCATGGATGCAGTTCCGTGTAGGTTACTACCTGTTTGCCATCCTGTTCCTGATGTTCGACGTGGAAACAGCTTTTCTGTTCCCTTGGGCAGTAGTAATGCATGACATGGGACCTCAGGGGCTCGTTAGTATTCTCTTCTTCTTTATTATTTTGGTTCTGGGCCTTGCTTATGCCTGGAGGAAAGGAGCTTTGGAATGGAAATAACCAAAAAACCGAAAATAAAATCAATTCCGTATGATGAGTTCATCGACAATGAGTCATTGGAAAAGTTGGTCAAGGAACTTAATACCGGAGGAGCGAACGTTTTTCTTGGGGTTCTGGACGACCTTGTCAACTGGGGACGCAGCAATTCACTGTGGCCGCTTACTTTCGCAACCAGCTGTTGCGGCATCGAATTCATGGCACTGGGTGCCGCGCGTTATGATATGGCCCGCTTCGGGTTCGAAGTAGCACGTGCCAGTCCGCGCCAAGCTGATATGATCATGGTCTGCGGAACAATCACCAACAAGATGGCACCGGTACTGAAACGTTTGTACGATCAGATGCCCGATCCGAAATATGTAGTTGCCGTAGGCGGATGTGCTGTCAGCGGAGGGCCTTTCAAGAAGTCTTATCATGTGCTGAATGGAGTAGATAAGATTCTTCCGGTCGATGTATATATCCCCGGATGTCCGCCCCGCCCGGAAGCTTTCTATTACGGCATGATGCAACTACAACGCAAAGTGAAAATAGAGAAATTCTTTGGTGGAACGAACAGAAAAGAGAAGAAACCGGAATTTATGAAATGAAGAATGAGGAACGAAGAATTATGCAAGAAATACAATTTATAGTCCCTGCAGCGTTACACGACGAAATGCTGCGCTTGCGAAATGAAAAACAGATGGACTTCCTTGAAAGCCTCACTGGTATGGACTGGGGAGTAGCAGACGAAAAAGACGCACCGGAGAAACTCCGTGGTTTAGGCGTTGTCTACCATCTGGAATCGACTATTACGGGAGAACGGATAGCACTGAAAACAGCCGTTACCGACCGTGAACGACCAGAAATTCCGTCAGTCAGCGATATATGGAAAATAGCCGACTTCTACGAACGTGAAGTGTTCGACTACTATGGCATTGTTTTCGTAGGGCATCCCGATATGCGCCGCCTTTACTTACGTAATGACTGGGTAGGATACCCCATGCGTAAAGATAATGATCCGGAGAAAGATAATCCGCTTTGTATGGCTAACGAAGAGACGTTCGATACAACACAGGAAATAGAACTTAATCCGGACGGAACGATTAAAAACAGAGAAATGAAACTCTTTGGAGAAGAAGAGTATGTAGTCAACATTGGCCCGCAACACCCTGCAACTCACGGTGTAATGCGCTTCCGCGTTTCTCTTGAAGGTGAAATTATTCGTAAGATCGATGCTAACTGCGGTTATATCCATCGGGGTATCGAGAAAATGAACGAGAGTCTTACATATCCGCAGACATTGGCATTGACTGACCGCCTCGACTATCTGGGCGCACATCAGAACCGTCACGCTTTGTGTATGTGCATCGAGAAAGCGATGGGCATCGAAGTGAGCGACCGTGTCAAATACATTCGTACAATTATGGATGAGCTGCAACGTATCGACTCTCACTTACTGTTCTACTCCGCCCTCGCCATGGACCTTGGAGCACTGACTGCTTTCTTCTACGGATTCCGTGACCGTGAAAAGATTCTCGATATTTTTGAAGAGACTTGCGGCGGACGTCTGATCATGAACTACAATACCATCGGTGGTGTACAGGCCGACCTTCATCCTAACTTCGTCAAGCGGGTAAAAGAATTTATCCCTTATATGAGAGGTATCATTCACGAATACCACGACATATTTACCGGCAACATTATCGCTCAGAGCCGTATGAAGGGCGTCGGAGTGTTAAGCCGTGAAGATGCAATCTCATTCGGTTGCACCGGGGGTACAGGCCGTGCTTCGGGCTGGGCTTGCGATGTACGTAAGCGGATACCGTACGGTGTATATGACAAGGTAGACTTCCAGGAAATTGTTTATACGGAAGGAGACTGTTTCGCCCGTTATCTGGTACGTATGGACGAAATCATGGAGAGTCTGAAGATTATAGAGCAGTTGATAGACAACATTCCCGAAGGCCCGTATCAGGAAAAGATGAAACCGATCATCCGCGTTCCCGAAGGCAGTTATTATGCCGCCGTAGAAGGAAGCCGCGGAGAATTCGGAGTCTTTCTCGAAAGTCAGGGTGACAAGATGCCTTATCGCCTGCACTATCGTGCTACGGGATTGCCACTTGTTGCTGCAATCGACACGATTTGCCGCGGAGCGAAAATTGCCGACTTGATTGCCATCGGAGGAACACTGGACTATGTAGTTCCGGACATCGACCGATAAACAAGAGATAAAAAACAAGTATTAAGTATAAAGTAGTAAGTATTAACCGACTATGCAATATGATATACGCTATATTCCGCATGGAATTAATACTTAATACTTAAAACCTAATAATTAAAATATATATGTTCGACTTTAGTATAGTAACAAACTGGATACATGAGCTGCTGCTCTCCGTTATGCCGGAGGGATGGGCCATCTTTATAGAGTGCATAGCTGTCGGCGTGTGCATCGTTGCACTATATGCTATTCTGGCTATCGTACTGATTTACATGGAACGCAAAGTCTGTGGTTTCTTCCAGTGCCGCCTCGGTCCGAACCGTGTCGGTAAATGGGGTTCTATTCAAGTGATATGCGACGTACTCAAGATGCTGACCAAGGAGATTTTCACTCCGAAGGATGCCGACCGCTTCCTCTACAATCTGGCTCCATTCATGGTGATTATCGCCTCGTTCCTCACTTTCGCTTGTATTCCTTTTAATAAAGGAGCGGAAATTCTGAATTTTAATGTGGGCGTATTCTTCCTGCTGGCTGCTTCCAGCATCGGTGTGGTAGGTATTCTGCTTGCCGGTTGGGGTAGTAACAACAAGTTTTCGCTGATCGGTGCCATGCGAAGCGGCGCACAGATCATCAGTTATGAGTTGTCAGTGGGTATGAGCATCATGACGATGGTCGTACTGATGGGCACCATGCAGTTCTCCGAAATCGTAGAAGGACAGGCTGACGGATGGTTTATCTTCAAAGGACATATTCCTGCCGTTATCGCTTTCATCATCTATCTCATTGCCGGAAATGCAGAATGTAACCGTGGCCCGTTCGACCTTCCCGAAGCGGAAAGTGAATTGACGGCCGGATATCATACGGAATATTCCGGTATGCACTTCGGTTTCTTTTATCTGGCGGAATATCTGAATCTGTTTATCGTAGCCAGCGTGGCCGCTACCATCTTTTTGGGAGGCTGGATGCCATTGCATATCGTCGGTTTGGACGGATTCAACGCTGTTATGGACTATATTCCCGGCTTCATCTGGTTCTTTGCCAAAGCATTCTTCGTTGTGTTCCTCTTAATGTGGATCAAATGGACTTTCCCACGCCTGCGTATCGACCAGATTCTGAATCTGGAATGGAAATATCTGGTTCCAATTTCTATGGTAAACCTATTATTAATGGCATGTTGTGTTGCCTTTGGCTTCCACTTCTAAAATAAGAATTATGGAATATAAAGATCAAAAATATACGTACTTGGGAGGACTGATACATGGTATCAGCACTCTGGCAACGGGTATGAAAACCAGTATCAAGGTATACTTCCGTAAGAAGGTAACCGAACAGTATCCTGAAAACCGGAAAGAGCTGAAAATGTTCGACCGGTTCCGTGGTACACTGGCAATGCCCCACAATGAGAATAACGAACACCGCTGTGTAGCCTGCGGATTGTGTCAGATAGCTTGTCCGAACGATACAATCACCGTAACCAGCGAAACGATCGAGACTGAAGACGGCAAGAAGAAGAAAATCCTGGCAAAATATGAATATGACCTCGGAGCTTGTATGTTCTGCCAACTGTGTGTCAACGCTTGTCCGCATGACGCCATCACGTTCGACCAGAACTTCGAACATGCCGTCTTTGACCGGACGAAGCTTGTTCTGCAACTGAATCATGCCGGTAGTAAAGTAATTGAAAAGAAAAAAGAAGTTTAGATATGGGATCAACACTTGAAACAGTAGTATTCTACTTTTTGGCAGCATTTATTATTGCAATGTCCATCATGACGGTGACTACCCAACGTATTGTCCGCTCAGCCACCTATCTGCTCTTCGTGCTCTTCGGCACGGCTGGCATCTATTTCCTGCTGGGTTACACATTTCTGGGGTCTGTCCAGATTATGGTTTATGCCGGTGGTATCGTCGTCCTTTATGTATTCTCCATCCTGCTGACCAGTGGAGAAGGTGACCGCGCCGAGAAACTGAAACGAAGCAGGTTTCTGGCAGGACTCTTTACGATGGTTGCCGGTTTAGCGATTATCTTGTTTATCACCCTGAAGCATAACTTCCTGCAAACGACCAACCTGGTTCCGCTGGAAATAAACATCCACACCATTGGTAATGCTTTATTAAGCAGTGACAAATATGGTTATATATTGCCTTTCGAAGCAATCAGTATTTTATTGCTGGCTTGTATCATCGGTGGTATCATGATCGCCCGAAAGAGATAAATAAGTAAGTATTAACTATTAAGTATCAGGTATTAGGCTGCGCAATGAATCGCAAGGAATTAATACTTATTACTTAAAACCTAATAATTTCAGATATGATACACATGGAATATTATCTGGTAGTTTCTACCATCATGATGTTTGCAGGAATCTATGGGTTCTTTACCCGCCGTAATACGCTGGCTATCCTGATTTCTGTAGAGTTAATGCTGAACGCCACGGACATCAACTTCGCCGTGTTCAACCGTTTTCTCTTTCCGGGAGGCATGGAAGGCTATTTCTTTGCACTCTTTTCCATCGCTATTTCGGCTGCGGAAACGGCTATAGCTATCGCCATCATGATTAACATTTACCGCAACCTCCGAAGCATTCAAGTCCGCAATCTGGACGATCTGAAGTGGTAGTGCCAAAGCGGCACGACCCAATTTCCATTCGGATGGATATCGTGATAAATATGAACAATAATAAAACAAGTAATTAAAATAAACTGTATGGAACTAACAATTCTAATACTCCTTCTTCCCTTCCTCTCCTTCCTCATTCTGGGAATCGGAGGAAAATGGATGTCTCATCGGACAGCGGGTGCTATCGGTACGCTGATACTGGGAGCAGTAGTAGTACTATCGTACGTTACGGCTTTCCAATATTTCTCCGCCCCTCGTTTGGAAGACGGAACATTTGCCACATTGATACCTTATAATTTTACGTGGCTTCCTTTCACCGAGACTTTACGATTTGATCTGGGCATTCTGCTAGATCCTATATCCGTGATGATGCTGATTGTCATTTCTACCGTGTCACTGATGGTGCATATCTACTCCTTCGGCTACATGAAAGGTGAGACGGGCTTTCAACGTTATTACGCTTTCCTGTCCCTGTTTACGATGTCTATGCTGGGACTGGTTGTTGCCACAAACATTTTCCAGATGTATCTTTTCTGGGAACTGGTGGGTGTCAGTTCTTATCTGCTGATCGGTTTTTACTATACAAAGCCTGCTGCCATTGCCGCTTCCAAGAAAGCGTTCATTGTCACCCGCTTTGCAGACTTAGGCTTCCTTATCGGTATTCTGATTTACGGATACTACGGTGGCACATTCGGCTTCACACCGGATACGGTATCATTGATCAGTGGCGGCGCTTCCATGCTTCCATTGGCTTTGGGACTGATGTTTATCGGTGGCGCCGGAAAGAGTGCCATGTTCCCGTTGCATATCTGGCTGCCCGATGCCATGGAAGGTCCTACTCCTGTCAGTGCCTTGATCCATGCGGCTACGATGGTAGTTGCCGGCGTTTATCTGGTAGCGCGTATGTTCCCGCTTTTCATTGCTTATGCACCGGACACCTTACATATGATTGCCTGGGTAGGTGCTTTCACCGCCTTTTATGCAGCAAGCGTGGCTTGCGTACAATCGGATATCAAACGTGTGCTGGCCTTCTCGACCATTTCACAGATTGGTTTTATGATGGTAGCACTGGGCGTTTGTACTTCTATGGACCCGCACCACGGAGGACTGGGATATATGGCTTCCATGTTCCACCTCTTCACACACGCCATGTTTAAGGCATTACTCTTCTTGGGTGCCGGCAGCATTATCCATGCAGTACATTCCAACGAAATGTCAGCCATGGGAGGACTACGCAAATACATGCCTATTACTCACTGGACATTCCTGATTGCCTGTCTCGCCATTGCCGGTATTCCTCCGTTCTCCGGTTTCTTCTCAAAAGATGAGATTTTGGCTGCCTGCTTCCAATATAGCCCTGCAATGGGTTGGGTGATGACAGTAATCGCCGCAATGACCGCCTTCTATATGTTCCGCCTCTACTACGGCATCTTCTGGGGCAAAGAAAATAAAGAGCTTCATGCTCATCACACCCCGCATGAGAGTCCGTTGGCTATGACTTTTCCGTTGATGTTTCTAGCGGTTGTTACTTGTGGTGCAGGGTTCATTCCTTTCGGACATTTTATCAGTTCGAATGGAGAGTCTTACTCTATTCACCTCGATCTGTCGGTAGCTGTCACAAGCGTTGTAATTGCGATTATTTCTATCGGGATTGCCACATGGATGTATAAGAATGCCAAACAGCCTGTTGCCAATGCACTTGCCAAACGGTTCAATGGATTGTGGACAGCTGCTTATCATCGTTTTTATATTGATGATATATACCAGTTTATTACGCATAAGATCATCTTCCGTTGCATTTCGACTCCTATCGCATGGTTCGACCGTCATGTAGTGGATGGATTCTTTAATTTCCTGGCATGGGCTACGAATACGACAAGCGACGAGATACGTGGTCTTCAAAGCGGTCAGGTACAGCAATACGCATACGTGTTCCTTTGCGGAGCGCTGGCGCTTATCCTGCTGTTAGTTCTATAGCAAGTATTAACTATCAGGTATTAGATATTAAGCTGCGCAACAAGTCGCTGCGAATTAATACTTAAAACTTAATAATTCAATTATGAATTTTTTATCAATCTTCGTACTCATCCCCTTACTGATGCTTGCCGGACTTTGGGCAGCACGGGGAATCAAAGCGATTCGGGGGGTTATGGTTACCGGCGCATCGGCACTTCTGATTGCCTCCGTCGTACTTACCTTTATGTATTTGGGAGAACGCAGTGCCGGCAACACGGCAGAAATGCTATTCCGTGCGGATACACTCTGGTATGCACCGCTTCACATCTCCTACTCGGTAGGCGTTGACGGTATTTCGGTAGCCATGTTGTTATTGTCTGCCGTTATTGTATTCACAGGTACTTTCGCCTCCTGGCGTCTGCAGCCTCTGACAAAAGAATATTTCCTTTGGTTCACACTGTTGTCTATGGGAGTCTTCGGATTCTTTATATCCATTGACTTATTCACCATGTTCATGTTCTACGAAATCGCGCTGATTCCTATGTACCTGCTGATCGGTGTATGGGGTTCGGGACGTAAAGAATATGCAGCCATGAAGCTGACCCTTATGCTGATGGGCGGTTCCGCTTTCCTGCTGATCGGTATTCTCGGAATCTATTTCGGTTCGGGAGCTACCACCATGAACCTGCTGGAAATAGCACAGCTACATAATATTCCTTTTGCACAGCAATGTATCTGGTTCCCGCTTACCTTCCTCGGGTTCGGTGTGCTGGGTGCTCTTTTCCCGTTCCACACATGGAGTCCCGATGGTCACGCTTCCGCCCCGACAGCTGTATCCATGCTTCACGCCGGAGTACTGATGAAACTGGGAGGTTACGGATGTTTCCGTATCGCCATGTATCTGATGCCGGAAGCCGCTAACGAACTTTCATGGATATTCCTGATACTGACAGGTATCTCCGTTGTTTACGGAGCATTCTCCGCTTGCGTACAGACAGACTTGAAATACATCAACGCTTACTCTTCCGTTTCTCACTGCGGACTGGTACTTTTCGCCATTCTGATGCTGAATCAGACTGCTGCGACAGGAGCCATTCTTCAGATGCTTTCCCACGGATTGATGACAGCCTTGTTCTTTGCCCTGATCGGTATGATTTATGGACGTACACACACACGTGATGTCCGCGAGCTTACCGGATTAATGAAAGTAATGCCGTTCCTCAGCGTATGTTATGTGATTGCCGGTCTTGCCAATCTCGGTTTGCCGGGATTAAGCGGGTTCATTGCCGAAATGACTATCTTCGTAGGTTCTTTCCAGAACAACGACGTATTCCACCGTACACTGACCATTATCGCTTGTTCATCCATCGTGATCACGGCAGTCTATATCCTGCGTCTGGTAGGCAAGATTCTGTACGGTACCTGCACCAACAAACATCATCTTGCGCTGACAGACGCAACCTGGGATGAACGGGTAGCTGTTATCTGCCTCATCGTTTGTGTAGCCGGACTGGGTATGGCTCCTTTCTGGGTAAGCCACATGATTGGTGAAAGTGTACTCCCTGTAGTCTCACAACTCATCCCATAACCTTTATTTTTTAATCTTTAATTCTTAATTTATAAAGATGGATTATTCACAATTTCTACATATGCGGGAAGAGCTGTCGCTCGTAGCAGTTTTACTATTGCTGTTCCTTGCCGATCTCTTCATGAGTCCGGACGCACACAAGCAAAAAGGGACGAGACCCGTTTTGAACACCATGCTGCCAGTTATCCTGATGGCCATCCATACAGCGATCAATCTGGTTCCAGGCACAGCTGCCGACATTTTTGGCGGTATGTATCACTATGTACCCATGCACACGGTTGTCAAATCAATCCTGAACATAGGCACGCTGATTGTTTTCCTGATGGCACACGAATGGATGAAACGCGACGATACTTCATTCAAGCAAGGTGAGTTCTATGTACTTACACTCTCCACCCTGTTCGGTATGTATCTCATGATTTCCGCCGGACACTTCCTGATGTTCTTCATCGGACTGGAGACAGCTTCCATCCCGATGGCAGCCTTGATCGCTTTCGACAAATACCGCCATAACTCCGCTGAAGCCGGTGCCAAGTATATCCTTACCGCACTTTTCTCCAGCGCACTGTTACTGTTTGGTCTGTCAATGATTTACGGTTCCGCAGGAACACTGTATTTCGATGATCTTCCTGCTCATATCGATGGAAATCCGTTGCAAATCATGGCTTTTGTATTCTTCTTTACCGGTATGGCGTTCAAGCTCTCTCTGGTTCCGTTCCATTTATGGACGGCAGACGTTTACGAAGGTGCACCGAGTACGGTTACCGCCTATCTGAGTGTTATCTCCAAAGGTTCGGCAGCATTTGTGCTGATGGCAATTCTGATCAAAGTATTCGCACCGATGATACATGACTGGCAAGAAGTACTTTACTGGGTGACTATCGCTTCTATCACCATCGCCAATATATTCGCTATCCGCCAGCAGAATCTGAAACGTCTGATGGCGTTCTCCAGTATTTCGCAGGCAGGATATATCATGCTGGGTGTAATCGGAGGAACGACACAGGGAATGACCGCCATGGTATATTACATACTTGTATATGCCGCTGCCAATCTCGGAGTATTTGCCGTCATCACTATCGTAGCATTACGCAGTCAGAAGTTTACCCTCGAAGATTATGCAGGACTCTACAAGACGAACCCGAAAATGGCTTTTCTGATGACTATTTCGCTGTTCTCACTGGCAGGTATTCCTCCGTTTGCCGGATTCTTCTCGAAGTTCTTTATTTTCATGGCAGCTTTCGAAGCGGGCTTCCACTTGCTGGTATTCATTGCACTGGTTAATACCGTGATTTCATTGTACTACTATCTGCTGATTGTAAAAGCAATGTATATCACGCCTTCCGATAACCCGATTCCGACTTTCCGCAGCGACCGCTGTACAAAGTGGGGACTGGCGCTCTGCACACTGGGCATCATCGGACTGGGTATTGCAAGTATCGTATATCAGTCTATCGATAAACTATCATTCGGAATATAAGAAACCGACTCTTTGGGGCTGACTTTTTAGTCAGCCCCATCATTCTTGTCTATTCTTCCGACATCACCACAAAACAGGGAAGGCTAAACCAAAAACGCGAACCCTTTCCCGGTTCGGATTCCACCCCTATCTTTCCGCCCATTTGTTCCACAATACTTTGGCAGATGGAGAGTCCCAGGCCCGTGCCGTGTACAAAGGAGTTCAGCTTCACAAAACGTTCAAAAATATGTGCCTGACTCTCTGCGTCAATACCAACTCCCGTATCTTGTACATAGAACTCCAGTTCTTCTCCTTTCTGCTTATATCCCACACGGATACTTCCCTCCGAGGTAAACTTAATCGCATTGTTCACAAAATTGGAGATTACCTGGTGCAGTCGGTTACGGTCACTAATAATACGGCATTCCGCAAGATGCGGATCGAACATCAGTTCGACATTCTCCTTCACCTTCATTTGCATGGAGCGGACAATATCTTCACAGAGCATATTCACGTCTACATCTCCGTTGGTAAACTCAAATGTACCCGCTTCAATCTTAGACAGGTCGAGTATATCCGAAATCAGTTGTAAAAGCAGGTCATTGTTCTCCTTCACAATCTGAATATACTCCCGCCGTTCCTCTATATTTTCCGTATCGACGAGCAAGTCGGAAAAGCCAACGATGGCATTCAGAGGAGTACGTATTTCGTGGCTCATGTTAGCAAGGAAAGCACTTTTGAGACGGTCCATCATTTCAGCTTTGTCACGTGCCAGGATCAATTCTTTCTCCGTCTCCTTCAGTTCGGTAATATCATAGTTGATACCGATGATTTCCACTTCGTTTTCTTCCGGATTGTATGTCGTAACGACTACATTCATACGTATCCAGTTCCATTCATTCTTCTTGCCGGGACGGCAGATTCGCATTTCTCCCTGAAAGTGCTTCCGGTTTCCTTTTCTGACCTCCCGATAGAAATCAAAAATACGTTCACGGTCTTCGGGATGCATATTACGATAGACTCCCACCACGTCCGCCAATGGAGTATCCTCTTCTTCACCTAAATTTTTATACCATTGTTTAATGGCATATCCCTTCCGGTTCAGCAGATTCAACTTGGCATATCCCACCTTTGCATAATCCGATATGAGCAGGAAGAAATTCTCAAAATCACGAATACGGTTCATCGCATCAATCTGCTCCGTATTATCAATGCTAATCAGGATATAGCCGTTAAAGTTTCCTTCGTTATCATAGAGCTTGCTGACTTTCGTATATATATCTATCGTATCCCGACGATCGGGGTGATAATAACCTTCTGCCCGTTCAAAAGAGTAATTCAGACGGAAGTCTACCAAATCTTCATCCCGCACACGGTCACGGATATGCTGCGGTACGTTCGGATTCTCAAAGAAGTTGACTCCTATCACGTCCTGTTTATTTTCTACATCGAATATTTCCAGGTCCTTATTATTCAGGTCAATCAGGAATCCATCCTTATCATAGATTTCCACTCCTGCCGGGATATTGGCAAAGATACTCTTAAAGAGCTTCTCACTACGGTCCAGTGCCCTATTGGTCTTCACGGCCTCCGTGGAATCTGTAAACAGACCTACCACTTCATCTTTTTCCGGAGAATAAACTATCCAATGGGTATAAAGCTCTGTCTGCGGGAAAAAGATATCCTTTTCCCTGTATGAATTGTTATCCAGCACTTCTTTCAGAAAGAGGAGTTGTGAAGAAAAATCCGGATATATTTCAGAGGCCAAGACTCCTATATACGTTTCGGCAGGTCGGGCAAAGAAGCGGGAACAGGCCTTGTTGACATCCGTTATCTTATAATCAAGAAGCTGACCGTTTTCATCACGGACGACAGACATCCGTATATAACCTAACGGCATAAAATGGAACAGATTGCTTAAAAAAGACTGTTCGCGGACAACACGATCTTTGGCCTTGCGCAATTCGATGCAAATACTGATGATATTCGCCAATGAAGAGAACCATTGAAAATCCTCATTGCTCCATTCACGATACGATTCGACCAGATCTATACCCATAAATCCCCATACACGGTCACCTGCCATCAAAGGAGCGACCATCAACGAACAAATGCCTTGAGCGTCAAGGAATTTATATTCATCCTCCGCTTCTTCGGGCAACTGTTTCAAGGAAGTCAGTATGATGGGTTTGCCAGATAGAATCTGCTCACACCACCATCGGGTTTCATTAACCGGAATGGACTGCTGCTTGTTTTTCTCTTTGGAAACACCTTCCGAAACGACTTCATACGTGCAACTATGATGCGTATAGTCTTCGTTATACTCAAAGATATACACACGACCGCCTTGATAGAGGCTCAGCACGTCATTCAATATCTCCATAATACAAGAATCTACATCGTCATCATGGAGGAAGCGAAGCAAAGACTGTGATATATAGTTTTGCCGGCGTAACAGGTCGTTTACACGCCGGAGGGTATTTTTCTGTTCCACTTCTTTAGGCGCCTCAACACGCTGGATGACGCCAAAAGATTTGTCACCTCCATTGGTTCCGGTACCTTTCTCACGAAGAGCCAGACGGGTATGCAGCCAAACTTCACCATTTTTTAAACAAATGGGAAAAGTTTGCTCATAAAAGTCTTTATGAATATTTGCGTTAGCACGAAATTCCTGTACTATCTGTTCGCGGTAATCCTCACGTATCAAATTCTGGAAATCCATGAAAGAGATGGTATCTCCTTCCAGTCCCAAAAGATCACAAAGAAAATCAGAGCAGACATAATGCCCAGCCAAAAAGTCCGCTTCCCACCATCCTATCTGAGCCAGAGAAGACATTTTACAGTATCGCTCGTAGTTTGTTTGCATAAGTGATTGATCATATAATAATGAATAGCAAATATACGAAAAAGAAAATCAGCGAAACATATAATATCTGAAATAATTCATAATAGAAGAGAGAGGATAGTAGCAGGGATAGCCAGGGAGGTAAAAGCGTAATAAACGCATCTCATTATTATATGATTTGGCACGGATTACGCGGATTACACGGTTTTAGTAAATCATAACCGTGCAATTCGTGCAATCCGTGCCCGAAAAGTAATACCTACTGTGAAAAAGAACCGTTGGCTACTTCATCAGAATGCTGATAAATTATAGCCTGTCCAGCCGAACAGAGAAGCGTCTGCACCTGTATTGTCTGCCGATTCGACAAATGTATTCAGTTCGCCGTTCTGCTTCAACCCTGTGAAACTCAATGTATTGGTGATATGAATGCTGGATTCGATGTTTCCTGCACCTTTACTGTCTTTCATATCAACCAGGTCGATAGCTCCACCTGTACCTTTAACCAATGCATTGGTGATGGTAGCTTTTGCTCCGCGACGAATCTTGATTACATCTTGCATACGGTCTACGTTATCGGCAGTGTTGGCAGCATTATTCACGATAGTCATGTTTTCTACCTTAAAGTCAGACTGACGCAGGTGATCCGGATACAGACCGTCCATGTTACCGTCGGCTTCGATGCCGCGAGGATCGGCTTCCGTACTTGTGTAGTCTCTTTCCCAAACGCCATAGCAGTTCTTCAGCGTACCGCAATAGCCTTGTGTGAAGTCGAACATATCGTCATCCGGATTAACAGCCAGCAGGTTGGTTACATTTACTGTTCCGCCAAAGAACTCGATTGCATCGTCGGCACTTTCCAGTACGTAGATATTTTCAATCTTTGTTCCGTTGCCGACACCGTTCAAGGTCAGTCCGTTGTGTTCGATGTCTGCTGTGGAGCGTGCACCTGCGTAGCAGATTTTCACGTAAGTCAATGAACCGGAGTTGTCATCAGCTGCGCTGCCGCCGTATTTATAGTCATTGTTGATTTCCGTCAGTACCGTATCGCTCTTGTCGGTCTTTGAACCGGAAATAGGTGCTTTACCATTGATGATCACGCCACCCCAATATCCGGATACCGGGCTGGTGGTATTTGCCGTAAAGACGATTGGTTTGTCGGCCGTACCGTCAGCATAGAGTTTACCTCCCTGCGCTACCAGCAGATAACTGCTGAAACCTTCACGCGCCTTGATGGTAGTTCCGGCAGGAATATTCAGGCGACCGCCGTCGGCGATGATAACCGTTCCGTTCAGAATGTATTCTTTGGCATCCAGTGTCTGTTCACCGGTCAGTGTTCCGGACAGGATGTTTTCGCCTACCACGATAGAGCTACCTGTTCCTCCGCCATTTCCACCGTTACCGTTTCCATTGTCATCTCCGTCACTATCACTACTACATGCAGTGAATGTCAGTGCAGTTGCCATAGCGGCAAACGTCATAAAGTTTACAAACAATCTTTTCATTTTGCTTTAATAATTAGTTAATAATCTTATTTCATTATCCGGTTTAAAATGTGCACGACACTCCCAGACTGATATTTATTCCTTTTTTATAATCGCTGAGTACTACCTTCTCTCCGCTTTCGTTGGCTTTGCGGCTCAACTTATAAGAGGGATTCAGCAGATTGCGGGCTTTCAGCGTAAGTGAGACATACTTGTTGAGTTTGGCTTGCGAAACGAAGTCAAGCGTCATCATTCCCTGCTCTATGATGTCTTGGTAGCCTTGCGTACCGATGGTATAAATCTTATCGCTGACATAGTTGAATACCAATGTATTAATGAAGCTATGATTTCCTTTCGTGAAGTTGTGGGACAAGTCGAAATTGGCGATCCAGGGAGCGGCCCCTTCCAGTTGCGATCCGGTGGTAACCGTTGCCAGAGGCATTTTCGCATTTGTATAAATGTACGATCCGTTCAAGCCGAAAGAGAGCTTATTCATTCCGTTTGCCGCACTGCTTAGCGGACGGACAAACAGATTCTTACGTACTTCTACTTCCACTCCGGCCACTGTTGCCTTATCGGCTATATTTTCATACGAAAGGTATCCTCCGGCACTTGCCACTTCAATGCGTGAGATCGGATTCTTGATGAGCTTATAAAAAGCTGTCAGAGAGATCAGTTCAGTGGGGGTAGGATTAAAGTCCCATTTCAAATCGACGTTATAGTTGTCCGAAGGCTTCAGGTTCGCATTCCCCTGACTGTTGAAATTCACACCTACGTAGCGATAAGGAGAAATTTCCTTTGCTTGCGGCAGCGTATATGTTTTGCTCGCTCCGAGACGCAAGGAATGTTTTTCACTCAGATTGTATTTCAGATTCAGACTCGGGAGAAAGAAATCCTTTTGAATCGTGTTGCTTCCTTCCGATCCGCCTTTATTCACATTGTAGTCTACCTGAATATCCACATTGTCATACTTCATTCCTACATTTACAATCCAACGGGGAGTAAACTGGTAGGTGGCTTCCGCATAAGCGGAATGGATATTCTTGGCGACCGAATACTTATCGATGTTCTTCTGAACGGTAAACCATCCGGAAGAGAGATTCTGCTGATTATAATAATCGTCGAGTGAGAAATTATCCAATGAGGGGATGGAAGAAGCGTGTCCTACTGTGAGGTTGTATTCAGTCGCCTTGAAATTGTCGTCTACAAATCGGCCTGTATAGCCCAAGCGTATATTAGAGATTTCTTCTACGTTATCTTTCAGACGGTAGATGAGTCCTGCCTTTACGTTGATGTCATCTTCGTCCAAAGTGGAGAAATACCGTTGCTGGGAGTTGCCTCTGAGTAAGGTATATCCTTCTTCCGCTTTGGTTATGTTGTTGATTCGGCGGTCGGGTTCATTGCCTTTCACGATATTATAAGAAGCACCGGCATCCAGACTCAATGTTTTGGTCAGTCCCCAGTTAGTCATCAGCTGGTTAACGATTAGTAAGTTGTCATTCGCTTGCTGGCGACGGGTAAATCCCTGATTCTCATAATCGTCACTGAAGATGGAGTTTTTACCGGTATAGTCTCCTACGGATTGCACATTGGCATGAATCATCATGAAGTTATAACTCATGTGGTGACGGTTCTGCATATCATAATCCACATTGGCCAGTGCCAGTTGGCTGATATTCTCGGTGTACTTCTTGCCTGTCATATCTTTGTAGATCGTACCGCTCGTCGTTGTGTTGCGGATGGTTTCATCCGTAAATTGATAATCAGTGGTATGTCCGGCAGTGAGAAAGAAAGAGAGCGGATTCCTGTCTTTTCCTATATGAAACCGCTTTCCACCGGAAATGCTATAACTCCGGTTTATCTGCAAGCTCTGCTTGGAGGGGTCCAGCTTATTCTTGAATCCCCAGTTGTTTTCATCGGCGGGTTCTGTTGTAGTGGTGAAGCCCAGAAGGTTTACTCCGTCCTGTTTCAGAAAGTCGGCTGTCACAGTCTGCGTGTTCAGTCCTCCGGAAAGGCCGATATTCAGGTTTCCGCTGCCAATCAGTTCTTTGGAAACAATGTCGATTGTCGCACCGCCGACATCACTGATACCTCCTGCATTAAATGCCTTATTGACGCCAACAGACTGGATAATATCCGTACCGAAGAAGTCGAGAGAGATATTCTTATATTCCGGATCTTCCGAAGGAACGGCAAATCCGTTAAAGGTAGTCGCATTATAGCGGTCGCCCAGTCCACGGACGAAAACATTCTTCACTCCATCCTGTTTGGAGACTCCCGCCACTTTGGTTACAGCCCCTTCCGCATCGGAAACACCTTTGCGTGAAAGCTCTTTGACGCTGACAGCCTGCACGGCAATGACCGCCTTCTGCTGTTCGAGCAATAACATATTCTCATTTTCACGATTCTTCTTTGCTACCACCACAACATCCGAAAGTTCGTGCGCATCTGTCTCCAATTCCAGATTCAGAATCGCCAGTTTTCCGTTTTCTACACGGACCTTACGACGTACTTCCGTTTTATATCCTACATATTTAATCTCTATATCATACAAACCTTCCAAAACACCGGTACTGTTCAATTCAAAATTACCGTCCATATCGGTCACGGCTCCGGCAGGAGTTCCTACCAACCGTATCGTTGCTCCAATCAAAGGCTCTTTGGAAAGTTTATCTTTCACAGCACCTTTAATCTTAATATTGGCAGTCAATGCGGGAAGAACACACAACAAACAAAAGAAGGCTGCAACTGAAAATCTTAAAAGAAATAGTTTTTTCATCGAACTTCGCTCTACGTTTTTATTACGTCGGCAAAGGTAGACCCAAGAGATTACAATATGAATACGAATCAGATACAATGGTTTGAAATAGCCGTTTCAGGTTTGTTACATCGTGTTACAAACTTGTTATCAATGACTTACCACACTGTTTCAATCCGCTTACCAATGAGATTTAGTCCTCTTCTACGTAAGATTTAATCCGCATATCAAAAGAATTTATCTCCCGTCATGCACAGAATTAATCGTCTGACTATAGTTAAACTTGCGTCTGACAGTTGTTGTTTTTTCGTCTGACAGTTGTCAGACGAAAAAACAACAACTGTCAGACGATTAGTTTTGTACCTAACGGAGAATAGATGTCAGCCCCCCGAAGAATAAATCTTAGGAAACAAGACTCTAAATTCAACACGATTCTAAGCTAATTATTAGTCAGCCCTAATAGAGAAACAGACTAGTAAAGTATGCGAGGAGACAGAGAAATTAGATCAGTTTCTTTTTCTTCCGGTAGTTCTCGCGAAACTCCTTCGGAGAACAATCCTTTTTCTTCTTAAAGATACGATTAAAATTAGACAGGTTATTGAATCCGCACTCATAACAGATTTCTGCGATAGACATCGTAGAATCTACCAGCAACCGCGAAGCGAATCCCAGTCGGATATCAATAATATAATCGGAAAGGTTCTTCCCCGTACGCAACTTAAAGAAACGGCTGAATGACACATCAGTCATCCCGACCATGCTTGCCAACTGTCCCAATCGGATTTCTTCCTGATAATGGAGATTGATATATTCCTGCACCTTCTGTACCCGGCGGCTATCGGAATGAACATCAATCTTGGCAAAAGAAGAACTGGACAGTGTCCGGGCCTCTTCCTCAAAGAGAGAAAGTTCATACAGGATCGTCATAAACTTGATCACCGCATAGAACCCTTGTTTCTCGGAAGCAAGCGTATCCAGCAACGGATATATCTTAAGTATGGCGGACATCGGGAAACAAAGTCCTTTCTGAGCTTTATCCAGCATCCGGCGGATAGAGTCGAACTGGTTCTTATTGATAAAGCTCTTGAAGAACAGGTCGGAAGAGAATTGGATGGTGATCTCCCGTATCTCTTTGGAGCGGCATTCATTCTGTTCCCATACGTGTTCCAAGTCTTTGCCCGTAATCAGAACCAGATCATAATCTCCTATCACTTCGGAGGAATCTCCCACTACACGCCTGACTCCGGCGGCCTTTTCCGTAAAGTTCAGTTCAAATTCAGAATGGTTATGAATCGGATAGGTAAACTCCGTCTTATAACGTTCTGCAATATAGAAACAGTCTTTGTCGGACAAAGGTGTAATTTCACGGATAATCTGATTGGGTATAGGTGTGTTCATAATCAATAATGGTTAACAGTATGTATCGTTCTTAAAATATATAGTATTCTATCTTTTAAATCAGTGTTCTATCTTCACTCCTATCCGTCGCAGGTCTTCACCCGACGGATTCTGAAAGACGCGCAGGCCGAACTCCGGAATGATGGCAAGTACATGGTCGAACACGTCTGCCTGTATGCCTTCGTAAGCAACCCATACTTTGTTGGCAGAAAAGAAATAAAGTTCCAGCGGAATGCCGGTTTCTGTAGGCTGAAGCTGGCGTACCATACAGGTCATATCCTGATTAACAGTGGGCAGGCTCCGCAAATAATTGGTCAGATAGGCACGAAAAACTCCCAGATTGGTCTGCCTCCGCCCGTTCACCAACACGGAATTATCAATATCATGCTCCTTATTATATTCTTCTACCACTTTCTCCGTTTCATCTACGTAATTTGCCAGCAACTGTATCTTGCGATATTTTTCCAGCATTTCGGGAGTACAAAAGCGCACGCTTGTCATATCGATATTAATGGAACGCTTCACCCGGCGTCCGCCGGACTCCTGCATTCCCTGCCAGTTCTGAAAAGAATCGCTGATCAGCAGGTAAGGAGGAATGGTCGTAATCGTATTATCGAAATTACGCACCTTCACGGTATTCAGCGTTACTTCTATCACTGTGCCGTCCGCACCATATTTCGGCATGGTGATCCAGTCGCCCACCTTCAGCATATTGTTGGCAGAAAGCTGAATACCGGATACAAATCCCATGATACTATCTTTGAAAACCAACATCAGAATAGCGGCAGACGCTCCCAATCCGGTCAGCAAGACCATCGGGCTCTGATTGATCAGAATGCTTATAATAATGATGGCTCCTATAAAGAAAAGAATCACTTGCGCCGTCTGCAAAAGTCCTTTCAACGGTTTGTCCCGATACTGCTCCCGCTCACTGTAGACTTGATAGACAGCCGTAAACAAAGCGCTGATGAAACGAAGAAAAACGGCAATGATATATATCAGACAGAGACGCCTCAGAAAATCGAGCAAATCAGAATCCGCATGCTCGGGGAATGCGATAGGAATGGCGATATAAATCAGGATAGGCGCTACCATCCGGCTGACATTCACCATCACTTTATGGTTGAATACAATGTCGTCCCAGGTAGCTTTGGTCTGCTTCACCAACTTGGCTACCACCCGTAAAATGATTTTACGGCAGATTATGTTAGCCAAGAAAGCTATTCCGATAATAAACAGCAATACGATCAGATTATCTATTTTGTCCGCCCATACTTCATCCACACCTGCCGAGAGCAACGTACGGTTGACCTCCTGCATCACGACATTGCCAACATTCTCCGTATCTCCATTTGCCAATGCCACACTCACTGTATCAATCACTTCTTTCATAAAATAGTATCTCTTTTAGTTTATTCCCTTATTAGTTAGTTCCCTTTTATTCATTCTCCTTTGGCCAGATATTCCTGAATGTCCTGCCTCAGCCAGTCGTAGTGGAAGAGTCGCTTATAGGCGACGTTCTTCTTCAACATGATTTCGACATTCACCTGGCTGTTCTGATAACAAGTCAATTCATTCCTGAATTGTTCATTATGTTCCGCCAGTCGTTTGATTTCCTGTTCCCGTTCCCGGCGCAGGGCGGTACAGACGGGAATCAGAAGTTTCATCACGACATTATCCATCACGTGATGTCCCTGCATATATAAATAGGTGGTTTCGGGGACGAGTCCCAGTTCCTTTAATTCCGACCGCAATCCGTTCACTTGGTTGACAGAACCGGGGAAGCGTTTTTTCAGTTCAGCAAGTTTCTGATTAACTCGGTGTTGCAGTGCTTCCAGACTGTGTTCCGGATGTTTCAGACTGATCTCCCTCAAGGCAGTATAAGTATGGAAGTCGTACATCGGGAAAGTATACGTATCCCGTTGACGATAAAACCACACGTTCCACAGGAAAAGTGGGTATACGATTTCTGAATACCGTTTCAGATAAGCGTTGAAATCCAGTATAAAACGGTCGTTCAATGTGGCCTGCACACATACTTCGTGAAGACTTTCGGCAAAGCAGTGATAGTTTTCGATAGCGTATGTGTAGGTTTGGAATATGTACTTGTTCCGGTTGATCTTTCGGGAAGTGTTCGTGGCTCCCTGCAACAGGAAATCATAGTCACTGTCGACACAGGCAATCAGACTTTTGCCCAGTTCGGCGGTATTCAGCGTGTTCATGAGTACCATCTTCTTCCCCTTTGCCAATGAGGTGGCCGAAGGGAGCATCACTTGAAAATAATGCTCGTCATCTTCAAACTCTTCGAGTAATGTGCGCCAGAAAGCAACATCATCATAGCTCTCTACGTAAGCAATGATGCGCCGGCGAGCCTTTTTGGAATACAGCTTGTGGGCAGCATTGAAGTAAGAAGAAGTCAGATTATCGCGTAGTGAAGTTGCCATGTAGAAGTTGTCATTAACAATTAATAGTCGGGGTGAGTCTGAATCCGTCCGCTTCGGTGGAAATATCGCTCACCTCTGTCACTGCATCCAGCCAGCCCTCCATGATGACGGCAGGCGAATGGGTGGTCAGAATGATTTGCACATTGGGATTCAGTTCTCGGATCATTGAAATCAGTTTCTGTTGCCATTCGATGTGCAGGGAGGCTTCCGGTTCGTCCATGAAAAGGACACAGTGGCTGTTGTCCTGCACGAGCACTGTCAGCAGAATCACGAGCATTTGCTTTTCACCGGACGAGAGTTTGTATGGAAACAGCAATTCTCCGTCCTGATAGAAGGCTATGTCATTCCGACGGCGGTCTATCTTTTTGCGGGTGTAGCTGAAAAGTTCGTCAATCATATCCTGAAAACGACGTTTGGCAAGGGAGAGGGTGGCGGCTTTGCTGCGCTGTTCCTCGTCATTGCTGGAAAGCATTTCGATCATCTTATTGCCTATATTGACCTGATAATCGAGATAGCGGCGCTGCAACAGATACAGTTGCCAGTCCAGTTCGGACTTCACGTTCTTGTCTGCCATGCGTGCCGTGAAGTCACCCATAATCAAGGGGCGGTCGTAGCTGCGGATCACATCGTATGGGATATAAGTCGCTGCGGGATTATCAAAGAAGAGGTGTACTCCGTTCTTTGCGTCGCTTTTCATTTCACCGGAGAGCTGTATGTCGCCGGAAAGCTGTTCGAGGTATCCCACCGAACGGTTCAGAATAGTGGTCTTTCCCACTCCGTTGATGCCGGAAAGGATATTCACATCCGGACGCAAATCCCATTGTATATTAAAGCGGCCCCAGAGTCCTTTGATCTCGATCCGCCGGATATAGTCTGCCTGTTGTTCCATAATATTCAATTTTAATCAAGGCAAATATAAACAAATCATGCGACAAATTGGTTACCTTTGCAGCAGTTTTCAATAAAGGTAACAATTAAAAGGTATACACAGACTTATGGGCAATAACAAGAATCTGCACGGACATCTGTTTGCACTCACGGCAAACGTTATGTGGGGACTGATGTCTCCTATCGGCAAATCGGCACTTCAAGAGTTTTCAGCTATCTCCGTCACCACGTTTCGTATGGTAGGTGCGGCAGCGGCATTCTGGATACTTTCCATCTTCTGCAAACAGGAGCATGTGGACCACCGCGATATGCTGAAGATTTTCTTTGCTTCCCTCTTTGCTCTGGTTTTCAATCAGGGGATATTTATCTTCGGGCTTTCGATGACTTCGCCTATTGATGCTTCTATCGTAACGACTACTCTGCCGATAGTTACCATGATTGTGGCAGCCATCTATCTGAAAGAGCCGATTACGAACAAGAAAGTACTGGGTATTTTCGTGGGAGCTATGGGAGCGCTTATCCTTATTATGAGCAGTCAGGCAGCGAGTAGTGGTAACGGAAGTCTGATCGGCGACTTGCTTTGTCTGGTTGCGCAAATCAGTTTCTCCATCTATCTGACGGTGTTCAAGGGGCTGTCTCAGCGATATTCGGCAGTAACCATCAATAAATGGATGTTTATCTATGCTTCGATGTGTTATATTCCTTTCTCTTATCAAGATATTTCGGTCATTCAATGGACCAGCATTCCAATGGTTGCCATTTTGCAGGTATTGTATGTCGTACTGGGAGGAAGTTTCCTTGCTTATCTCTGCATCATGACAGCTCAGAAGTTACTCCGCCCTACAGTGGTAAGTATGTATAACTATATGCAGCCGATTGTGGCTACGATTGCAGCAATCCTCATGGGAATCGGGAGCTTCGGCTGGGAAAAAGGAATCGCCATTACACTTGTGTTTCTGGGTGTGTATATTGTGACGCAGAGTAAGTCTAAGGCGGATTTTGAGAAGGCGGGAAAGGAGTTGTAGAAGTTTCCTCATACCGATAAAATAGAGAAAAGCATCAATGGGGATGTGTCGAAACCCTCATAAATTTAGAAGGGGGGACACATTCCCATTGATACTTTTCTTCTATATATTCAGCTATCTTTAGTTAGCCAGAATCGTTATCTCCGCACCGGACGCAAAATCCTGTCCGTTCTGTTCGCTTAAAGCCGTGAAACGGATATAACGTGCCTTCACCGGTTTGTCAAACAAGACTCTCTTTTCTTTGGAGTCCCTTGCGAACGTTCCTTTATTAACAGGCTCTCCCCATTCTTTTCCATCCATGCTGACCTGAATAGAGTAATCCTTGATATTACCGTTTCCTCCATTCTGTCGTGGCAGGTAAGTAAAGCCTTTGATTTCCTTGACTTCACCGGCATCCAAATCTACCCAATGCGGGTATTTGGCAACTGTCACCGAATACATGGTATGCCAGATGGTATTCGGATCACCATCAGTCAGATGAGAAGCATCGCCTTCACCCGATTCCTGACTACTGGCGTATACGACTTGCGTCTGAATGCTTTCTATTTTCTCAAACTTCATCGTGCTGCTGATATCCTTACTATCCTTATACCATGCCTTGATCGTACCCCCGTTACGCATAGGGACAGGCTCTGTGTATTCCTGCACTTTCTTACTTCCGTCAATGCTATAACAAATGACAGCATCTTTCTTTGCTGAAGTCAATTCGACCATTCCGACAGGGGTGCGTGTGATAGACAGAGGAAGATCTCCCGCAGGGGCAACATTGGCAACGACACTCAGTTCCTTACCGGCAGGACGAATGATGAAGCCCATGCTGTGCTGATTGGCAAACACACGGTCGTGTACGAGAGGACCTCCCTGGCCACAACTGTTACCACCCAGACCGGTCACTGCACAATCCAAATGCAGATAGGTATCGCCTGCCTTCGGCAACTGATAAGGATGGGAAGCCAAAATCAAGTCGAGAGCCGAGTACTGAAGTGCCGAAGCCGAAAGACGGTCGGTAGCTACGAAGACAGCTCCATTCCCTGCCTGATTGGTCAATGCACACCAGCGAACATCTTCGTGATTGCCCATATCCTGAGGTTTTGGGAAGTTTACGAACTCACCTGCTACGCTATTCGTATACTGTTCGATAAACTGTCCGCTCTTACGGTCGGCATAGTTATCTATCGGTCCGCGTCCATAGTAAGTGAAGTTACTGTATTGTTGGGGAACTTTCATCACATAACCCAAACGTGGCAGAACCAAACTTGAACGATTGGAAGTAATGCTGGACTGCAATTCGATAGAACCGTCCGGATACACTGTCCATATCTGGTTAGTGACAAATTTAAAGTCATTGCTACCGAATTTTCTGTCGGTCAGTTCTTCGATGCTATTCTTACCGGAGCTTGTACCACCCTTAATGCGTGCGGCATTCGGTGCCTGAGATTCTACCGTAAAACTCAATACCAAAGTGCCATTGCCTTTATTCAATACTTTATATTCAGTTGCTTTATGAATCAGATTGTGCAAACCATGTTCGAACCAGGGGGCATAGAACCAGTTATCATTGTTTGTAAAAGCACGGAGAGCATCGAGCTTCGGACCGTTGCCATCGGCGATAACAGTCTCGTTGCCATACTTCAGACTGTAGATACTTCCGGTTTGCGGGTCAAATATGGCTTCAAAGTCAGCTCCCTTTATAAGGATGCGCTTCGTATCCTTGTCCAGTATGAATCCATCCAGTTTTGCTGCACCGGCAGTTACTTCACTGATGGACGGGCGATCCGTAGCCTCCTTTATCAAAATCTGTTCCTCTGCCATCGGAAAGCCTTTGGCAGCCCAAGGTCTTTGATCTTTCAGTATAAACTGTAGTTTCATAAAGTACTCAGCATCTTTCTTAAGAGAGGCATGATCATACGGCAGAGTGATCTGTGCACGTTGGCGTGGAGCTATATTGATATCCATCGGTTTACCGGTCATTATCGGTTTACCGTCTTCATAAAGCGAATATACCAACTGGTAATCTTCCGCCAAGTTCTTAAAGTAGTACTTATTGAAGATCTCAAATACCCCCTTTTCTGTATCTATTGCCTTTACGCCGATGTGCTGATATACCTTTTTCACTTCATAGTACTGAGGCTTCGGTTCAAGGTCACCAAACACGATGCCGTTCATTACAAACTGACCATCATTGGGAGTATCGCCAAAGTCTCCGCCGTAAGCCAGATAACGGACACCTGTCTTCGGGTCATAATTGTACATAGACTGGTCTACCCAATCCCAAATGGCACCTCCACAGAAGAAATTGGTCGACTCCATAGCTTCCCAGTAATCTATCAGATTACCGCAGGCATTCCCCATTGAATGGGCATATTCGGATATATGGAACGGATACTTGATATCATATTTCCCCTGCACGGCCCCACGTACCCAGCCGATAGACGGATATTGGTTGGAACCCATATCTACAATGTCATTATTACGCTCATATTGCACAGGACGGGAAGTATCAAACTTCTTCAAAGCATCATAAGCCGCCACAAAGTTCTTGCCCGGTCCGGCTTCATTGCCCAACGACCAGATAACGATAGAAGGATTGTTGACATTGGCACGCACCATTTCCATCACACGTGCCACGTGCGCATGTTTCCATTCCACCGGATGAGAGAGGGAGGCAGCACCATAATAATATTCGTGCGATTCTATATTCGCCTCATCTTCGAGATAAATACCGTATTTGTTGCACAGGAAATACCAATACGGATCATCCGGATAATGTGAATTACGTACATGATTGATGTTGGCACGCTTCATCAGCATAATCTCTTTTTCCATCATCTCACGGGTAATGGCGTGCCCTACTCCCGGATTGGATTCGTGGCGGTTCACTCCTTTCAGTTTGACCGTCTTTCCGTTCACATAATAATAACGTCCGGCAAGTCCGAATTCATCTTCGGAGGCAGGAGTATCCTTAATCTCCACTTTGCGGAAACCGACAATGGTGGAAACCATTTCAACGGTTCTGTTCTTCTTATCCTTCAATTCGGCTACCAACGTGTAGCGATACGGAAATTCAGCCGACCACTTATTAGGAGCCTTTACCTTAAGAACAGTCTGAACACTACCGGTTTCATTCGGAGCGATTTTGTCGATCACAGGAGATAAGAATCCATCTACCAAGGTATTCTCATCAGAATACAGTTTGTTGGCATATAAAGAGTAATATACCTTGTAGTCTTTGATGGCTTTCTTATCCAGATTACGGATTTCGGCATTGACAGTCAGAGAACCGTCCGTATAAGTCGCATCCAAATCGGGTGTGGCAACCAAGTCACGGAAATGAACTTTGGGAACCGAGTACAAGGCAACCGTACGGAAGATGCCCGGCAGACGGAACATATCCTGCGCTTCGAGGAAGGAACCGTCCGAACTACGATACACTTCGGCGGCTACGGTGTTCTTGCCTTTCTGTAAATAGGGAGTGATATTGAAATTAGCGGTATTACGCGAATTCTTGGAGAAACCTACGTACTGACCGTTGATCCACAGATAGAAGAATGAATCGACACCATCGAAGCTGATAAAGACTTCGCGTCCGTCCCAGTCCTGCGGGATTTCGAAATCACGGCGGAAGGAACCTACTTCGTTCCGATCCTTGTAAGTAGTCCAGTTGGCAGGAGGAGTACGCATCACACCTCCGCGCCAGTCATCCACCTTCACGCTGTGCTGGAAGATGACCGGTTGGTTGACGTAGATAGGCGTTCCGTACTTCTGACTTCCGTCCTTTTGAATGCCATAAATATTCCAGCTTGAAGGTACAGGAATCGCATCCCATGAGCTGACATCATACTCAGTCTGATAGAAATCTTTGGGGCGGGAGTCGGGGTCGGGTGCCCAGTGAAACTTCCAGTCACCGTCGAGTGACTGCCAGAACTTACTGTTTTCCGGCAATACCTTGCGGGCATTATCCAAGTGCTGGAACGGAAAGAAATAAGCATGCGGCTGCTCTTTGTTGAGCGCCAGGTTTTCGGGAGATTCCCACTCTTTTCCTGTAGGAGCATTCACCGAACCATAGGTGAATCCTTCTAACGGTTGGTCTGCAAAGCTCTGTATTGACAAACTACAACACAAAAGCCCGGTTAATAAGGTTTTGTTCATTAGGTGTAAAGTTAACAATTGGTTATTAATTAGGGTATAGTTATCGGGGGTAAATGCTCGGTCGTTTTTCTAATCCATCACTGTTTCTGCTTTATCATCGTTTTAATTCGTCAAAATAGGTATCCAGCAGGCTCTTAGCAGCGATAAACGAAGTAAGATTTCCCTGCAGCACTTGTTGTTCCTTCTCCTGAAGCATCGCTTCAATCCGAGGATTGTGATAGAAGCTATCACGGAGCTGTTCATTGATCGTTTCGTACATCCAGTACTTGCTCTGTTCATTACGGCGATAGTCAAAATAACCGTTCTTCTTCACGAAGTCGATATATTCATACACCATGTCCCAGATTTCCTTCACGCCGATATTATAAAAACCGGAGTAAGTCAGCACCTTCGGAATCCATCCCGATTCGGGAGCCGGAAACAGATGCAGCGCATTACGGAACTGGCTGGCAGCCAACTTGGCAGGTTCCAGATTATCTCCGTCGGCTTTGTTGATGACAATACCGTCCGCCATCTCCATGATTCCTCGTTTGATGCCCTGCAATTCATCTCCCGTACCTGCCAACTGAATCAGCAGGAAGAAATCCACCATAGAATGAACAGCCGTTTCGCTCTGTCCCACTCCGACGGTTTCCACAAAGATTTTATCGAATCCGGCAGCCTCACAAAGCACAATCGTTTCACGGGTCTTCCGGGCAACTCCTCCCAATGAACCAGCTGAGGGGCTGGGGCGGATAAACGATTGGGGATGTACGGAAAGTTGTTCCATACGTGTCTTGTCTCCCAGGATACTGCCTTTACTGCGCTCACTGCTCGGGTCGATAGCCAGCACCGCCAACTTACCGCCTTTTTCGAGCACATGCAGACCGAATACGTCAATCGAGGTACTCTTTCCCGCACCGGGCACTCCACTGATACCTACACGGATGGAATTGCCGGAATAAGGCAGGCACTTCTCGATCACTTCCTGGGCGACAGCCTGATGTTCGGGCTTCACGCTCTCTACCAGTGTCACAGCCTGACTGAGAATAGTGACATCGCCTTTCACAATACCTTCTACAAATTCCGCTACCGAAAGCTGACGCTTTTTGGGCTTACGTTTCAAATAAGGATTCACGGATGAGGGCTGTTCGATGCCTTTATTGACAACGAGTCCTTTATATTCTTCGTTATTTTCAGGATGTTCCATGATAATAAGAGTTAGCGTTTGATATTTATTTCAACTTTCGGACGCAACGGGTCGTTTGTAATCATCAAGATACGTAAATGATGTTTCTTATTACCTACATCCCGCTTGTGGATCGTCACTTTCAACTTGGTCATTCCGTCCGGCGGAAGTACCGTCTTTTTCAGTCTTACTCCTACAGAAGAGTTGAATACCTGTAGCTTGCTGATGACTAACGGGGTCTTGCCCGCATTAGCGATCAATATATCATGGCTGACTTTATTCTTCTTGATCAACGGAATACTCAGGTCAATATTCGTCTCCGAGATGTGGATGGCAGGAGCATTCAAAGAATCTTTCTCCGTCATACGCGAGAAATCGGGAAGAAGAATGGCCGAAACAGGTATCTCATTGTCTTCACTCACTTTATCACCGGAGAAACGGGACAGGTAGACAGCGGTCTGTGTCAGCCCGAAGTCCTGCAGCTGGCTGGCATCCAGTGTCAGCTTGATCGTTCCTTTTTTACCTTTCAGCAGTACTTTAGGTTCCGCTTCCATCTTCAGATAAGGAGGCAGGTGCATCAATACCGGTTCGTACGGACGGTCGGAAAGGTTGGCAATGCTGAACGTCATGGACGGTTGCTGTCCGCGATAGACATCGGGAAAGGAGAACTCGTCACGGTCAATGCGGATATTGCCGATGGCATACGGAAGAAGTTTCGAATAATCTTTGATTTCCTGCACTACCTCACCGGTGAATTTCAGATAAACCAGATTCGGAGTGGCATTGCTGTATATGCCTATCGACTTGTCAAAACGTCCCAGCGCTTTCGCGTCAAAAGAGGCTTTCACGGTTCCTTTGGCACCCGGAGCAATGGGTTCCTTTGTCCAGTCGGCTACGGCACAGGCGCAGGAAGTCGTGACATTGGTCAGCACCAACGGCTCGTTTCCGGTATTGGTGATGGTATATTCTACTGTTACCGGCTTTTTCCATTCTATTTGTCCAAAGTTGTGCGTCTCCTTGTTAGAGGAAATACGGGGTTGGGCAACAGCCGCCAAAGTGACAGTAAGCAGAGTAAATATCAATAGTAAAGTACGTTTCATGTGATATATTTTATTTTGGTCCACAAATGTAGGAGTTTTAGATGAGTTTTTCATCACAGATTACATAGATTAACACCGTTTGAGAAAATACTTTACCCAGTGACAACTCCTGCAACGCGGTATTCATCAACAAAAAGTTCCCCACCGATGAAGGCAGCCTTCATCGGTGGGGAACACCTTCCTCATCGGTGGCAAGTGCCCTGCTCACCGGTGGGGAAGAAATCTTCTCTGTGCGTTATTTAATAATAATTGTCATCGAAGCCGAGTGCGAAGCGTATTCCGGCGCATAGGCGCATTGCATGGTTGCCAAACCTGTCTCATAGGTTCCCGCTCTGCTGATACGATAGCTATGCTCCAACACATACACTCCTTTTCCTAAATGGTCAAAGAAGAAATTGGTAGAAGCATCCTTGATGTCTACGTAATAGCCGATTCCATTACTCCAGTTGTAACCGGATACGCTGCCGATCGGTTCGAAGCAGGCGCCCCGCTGGTCTTTCAACTGTACGAAGTCCATCGGACGGTCTGCACGAATGCTCAAACGGGAAACTACTTTATCGCCTACCTGAAGAACGGTCTTTTCTGTAATAGGCTGTAGTTGAGGAGCATTGTTCACCATACGTTCCACATACAGTTGCTTTTGCACATTCAGTTCTCCTCCCTGTTGTCTCACATCCTTGATGGGTGATTCATATTCCGCATAAACGGCTCCCCACGCGATGCCCGGATTTCTCTTTTCGACTTCTATCTTACGGGCGTCCACTACATTCTTCTGTGTAAACGAGCGTTTGATATAGCCCAGTCCCGGTACGGTAGTCTTACTTGGAGAGACAGTTTCCAGCACCTCCTTTGCAATGACAATACGCACGTCTCCCTGATTGTCGAGCAGGTTTACGCCTTTCATCAGTAAGGCATAGACAGCATCGGCAGTAGCTACCGGAGAATTCCACTGTTGGGTCTGTTTCTGTTTGAGCAGCCAGAGTTTCATTTCTTCTACGGTATCGTTATTTCCGCCTGTCAGTTCCAGCGCTTCCATTACGTCTACATGAGCCTGCATTTTCATTCCGCCCCAGGTATACGGGTTTTCATTGAAGGCGAAGAACATTCCCTGTTCGTCCGTCTTCGTCAGATGTTCTTTCAGTGAAGCGATGAACTCCTGAGCTTCTTTCTTCCGTCCGGCCTTATCCAGAATGATAGCGGCAATCGCTTTCGTATCCATCGAAGCGGTCGGAAGCATTTCGCCTATCTTGGACAGATAATAGGTATAGGCGGCTTTATTGGAAGCCGGAACTTGTTCGCCGGACAGAGCGATCAGATACAGATATTGCAGGATACTTCCGGAAACACCTGTAAACTTCACACCGTCTTTCTGTGCTTTGAGAATTTCTCTATATTCCTTCAGAGCTTCCTGATGGAGATAGGTAAAGGCATTCTTCTGCAAGGCAAGCGCCGTGCCGCTTGGTTGCTCACCTGTCATCATAGCCAGACGGGCATTCAATTCGGCAATGTAGGTAGTGACGTAACGGCTGCCGGTCATACCTTTATACCACGACCATGCTCCGCTTGAATTCTGCAATTCCTGCAATCTTGTCAATGCGGCAATGTTGTTGCTACGGATATTGTTCAGATCGAACAGAGTGGCGATACGTTCTTTCTGCTGTTCTTCCGTTTGTGCTTCGAGTACCCACGGAGATTCGGATAACAGGATATTCTTCACTTCCTGGTTCTTTTGCAGGTTGCTCAGGAAGGTATCCTTTGTTCCACCCTGTAGCTTCCAGCTATCGAATACGGCTTTTATACGCGGCTGGCTGTTCATGATGTAGGAAGCCAGTGTATTTGCGTAGTAAGCGGTAGCCCATGAAATGGCATTATTATTTTCCGGAAGGCTCAATGAAGGCAATGCCTGAATAGCATACCAGGCAGGATTTCCGGTAAATTCAATGGTTAGTTTACGGTCGGTTGCCGTCTTACTGTGATGATTGAACAGGCTGTCGAGAGAGAAAGTACGTGTTTCTTCTCCACGGACAGGCATCGGAAGCGTTTCTACCAGATGCTCTTTATTGCTGAGCACCGGAAGTAACTGCTGTTCGCCATCACTGAAGGTACCGCTGTCGGCTATCATCCGGCATCCCAGTATCTCGTATTTATCACTCACGGTAAACATGAAGCTGACGCCGATTGTCTTTCCGGCCTCTACGGTAAACTTCTGTTTCTGTGTGCTGATTACCTTTTCCGTCATCGGATCAAAGAGAATCATGCTCACCGTACCGGCCTGCGGCTTTCCGGTCATGTTGGAAATGGAGGCGGCAACAGATGTCTTATCTCCGACACGTACGAAACGAGGCAGATTAGGAGCCAGCATAAATTCTTTGCTTGTAGTGGCTTCACCGTCCAGTGTGCCCATCAGCATACCTTTGGTATGAGAATAGCCACGGAAGTTCCAGCGGGTCAGGCTTTCGGGCATAGTGAAGGAGAAGGAAACTTCGCCTTGTTCATTGGTACGAAGTTGCGGGTAGAAGAAGGCTGTTTCCGCAAGGTTCGTACGCAGGTCGGCGGGAGCTTCGGGAAGGGTTTCTTCCTCGGATGCGCCGTCCGGCTTGCCTGCCTCTACTGACACCAACTCTGATTCAAATACTGCATCCTCAGCAACACTTCCAGCCAAAGCAGGTACATATTTTGCTTCCGCCTTACTTCTCGAAACGCCCCGTATCATCATACTGCCCGTCATTGAGGCCTGCTTTTGCACGCCATATCCTCTGACCATCACTCCCGGCACCATTCCATTCAACGCCTGGTCCATCGACATCGTTCCCTGTGTCACAAAATGGTCAAATTCCATTGCCGGCACTTTAAGGTATTTATGATTCCACCAGTAGTTGAAGGAGTTATTACCGAAATAACCGCTCATCCAATTGGAATAAGGGATGATCTGATTATAGTAAATACTGAAATTCTGTTTTCTATTCCATATCTTATCCAACGAGGCATCATACATCGTAGCCAACATTTCCGCTTCGGCAGCCTGCCCTTGCGGAGTATGAATCGTCAGTTTCCATTCTTCCTTTTGTCCGGGACGCAGTTTATCGCGGAATACTTCCCATTTCATGGTCAATGTCTTGTCCGGCAGACGTTTCTTTAACCGGACCTGTTCCTGATATACCTGTCCGTCTCTTACCAGACAGAAGTTGATGAAGACTCCGTCCCCATAACTTTCCTTATACGGATAGTAAAAATGTACTATCGTATCGGACAAATTCAGAACTTTGCTTTCCAGCAACTCGTTGCCGGAGAATACATTCATCATCACATAAGCATCTTTCTCCGAAGTTCCGAAGCAGAACTTTGCCGGATACGCCGCATCAAACTCTGTATTCGCCTCATAGAACCATACGGGCGTTTCAACAGGCGGACGTTTATCTTCCCAAGCGAAAAGAATCGTATTCGCATCAGCCGTCACGTCCTTGCCCTGTCCGTCTTTGACGACTGCTTTCAGCACATAAGGTCCGGAAGGTAGGTTTCCCCAATGAATCGTCATCTCTTCGTTGGAAGTGAATGTGCCTGTCGCAACAGGTTTCTCGTCCAGTTTCTTGAAGTCGGCATCTTTGGCCTGATACAAGAAGAATGTGCCCTTCACTTCAACAGGCTGCCCATTCAGATTCTGTACCTTGAATACCGTATGGAACGGCTTATCCTTGCAAATCTTATCACTCAATTCTGTCTGTAAAACCAACGAACGATTGCCCGCCGAGATCACATCTGTAGACGACTGCGTTTCACCCGCCACATTGGTTGCAGTGGCTTCTACCGAATAGCGGTAGTATACTCTGGCATCATTCTTATAAGCATCATTTTCTTCGAGACGAACCGGTATTGTAAATTCTCCGTTCTCATTGGCAGTCACCTCACCGGAAGCAATCTGCGTGCTTTCCGCAAACCGCCACAGGCTAAAGGCTGAACGTTTCACGGTATACTTCACAGGAAGATCCTGCAATAAAACGCCGCTATAAGACTGTATCTTACCTTTTACTTCTATCTGATCTCCCAGTTGATAACTTCCCGCCTGTTTCTCAAAAGTTATATCGAATGTCGGACGCTTATAGTCTTCCACACGAATACTTGTCCTGCTATTTCCGACTATCAACGAGAACATTCCGTTCAGACAGGCAGAAGGTAGCGCAAAATCAGTGGCAAATGACCCGAACTCATTCGTGCGGACCTTTTTCTGTCCGACTTCCTGATTATTCGCATCTGTCAATATCACGGTATATTCCTTATTAGGAAGCACATTTGCCGTATCCGCTTTCTGCGTATAAGCGATTCCTTTCACATATACAGTCTGTCCGGGACGATACAAGGAACGGTCTGTCAACAAGGTCATTTGTTCCGAAGCCTTATTTTCATCTCCATAATATCCATAACTTCCGCCATAGACACCTTGAAGCGGCATAGCGGTATCGGCGCCTTTGGCAGCCTTCAAATATCTATAATCGGATTTCCAGGGGAATACAACTTTTCCATCCGTCCCGGTCGTAAATTCCTGCAATAACTTTTCGTCATTTGTATAAAGAGTTACTTTCGCATTCGGTATAGGATGTCCCGTCTGTCCGTCCAGTGTCACTACTTCATATTGATTTCCCGGCAAACGGCAAGTCAATGCCTTGAAACGTGTAACATTGAATTTGCTTTCACTGTCTCTCTTTGCACGAATATCCGGAATGATACGCATGACATATTCTCCAACTTCCGGTGCCTGGAATGTAAACACCGTATCCTGTGTCCGATAATCTTCCGGACGCAGGACTGCAAAATGCTGCTCCTTGATCAATTTCTTTGCCTGGAAAAGACGAAGTGTGAATCCGTCCAGATTCTTGTGCGAGGCTCTTATCTTGATTTCTTCACCGGGAAAAACCGTTGCAGCCGCAGTCACATTCAGAGACGGCGACAGGATGTCTTCGCGAAGATTCTTCAACGCATTTATTCTACGATAACCGGGATATAAACGGATCGCCTCATCACAAAGTTGCAAAGCAACGGTTTGCTGTTCTTTCCCAATCATATAATTGGCCTGAGCCAAATAAACTTCAGCACAAAGATCTGATGACTTATACTCGGTTTTCAGTGCATCCAAGCCTGTTTCATAAGGATCAACCGTCATCATATAAGTACCGCCTTTCTTCACACTGAAAGGCTCACGAAAACTCTTCGAACTATCACGCTTCCAACTCAGATAATTCAAATTCGTCAGCAAACATCCCTCCTTATCCCCTTTGGCTTTATAAGAGGTGAGCATATTTTCATATATACGTTCAATATCCTGTTTTACCGGAGATTGCTTTTTAGAGGAAGTATCCTCCGAATAAGCTTCTACCGGAGTGGCACGATCCAGTCCTTCTATCTGCTGCAATGCCTCAATGCTGCGGAAAGCCAGCAAATGATACATATCATGATGATAATATTCACTGGTTTCGCCCAGTTCCACAAAAGGAATATAAGTGCGTGAAGAAGTATTGAGTAATAGCACGGAGTCTGCCATCGCTTCTTTAATGCTTGTTCTGACTTTTTCTACAAACATATTTGCTGTCCACTCCCGCATATCTGCCGAAGGAGCTTCGCCTACAATCTCTGTCCGCTGCCGGAGTTGCCATTGGTTATTAGCGGCGTAATTCGCATAAATTCCTGCAATCAATGAATGCAATATAGCCCGGTCCATCGGTTTATCTGCCAGCTTTGCCCATTGTTCCAACTCTTTTACGTTTGTATAAAGGCTGTCAGGAGTCAGCATATCCCGATACTTCATTCGCCACATATACGCTTTCAGCATTTGCGGGGAGTTCTTTTCCGCCTCTCCTTTCTGATAAATCTCTCCTGTCAGCTTTATCACTGTCTGAGGCAGACTCTTCTTTTCCGCCTGCTCCACTTGTTTCCATAATTTGTCGAACGTCTGAGCCTGCACCGCCGGAATCACTCCCAACCATAACAGTACCAGCATACAAATCTGCTTTATTTTCATAATCTTTCCAGTTTAAGTTTGATATATCCTCTTTGTATAAATAACAAAGTAAAGAAATAAAGTTTAAAGATTTATTCTTTTTCAATTAAAATTCAATAATTGACTTATCTCATCTAATGCCAAATTTGAAGAAGAGAAGACGCAATAAGACGAAACACAACGAATGTGCCAACATTTTACCAACTATTTTGGGAGAAGAACTTATTATCAAAGAACTATAAACAAAAAAACGTGAAGACTGAGTTGCTTGGCCCATCTCATGCAATTAGTTCGTAGTAATGTTCGATTTTTAAGATTATATCAAGAAATCAGTTGATCAAAAAATAGTGAGCCAGCAAATAAATCGCATAAATAAGTGCAATAATATGCAGAAATATAGGCCAAAACCACATAAAGGTACGCAAAACATACATCTTTTCTTACTGACAAAGCCTTCGTTGGTTTAAAACCAAAGGACCGTTGGTTTTAAACCAACGACTATTTCCTCACCGAGGAACTTGCTTATCACCGGCGAAAAAGTAATAAAAGAGGTATCGGGAAGCTATTTTTCTCTAGTTTATCAACAACAGCAAACATGACAACAATAACATAATGAATCATCAAAATTCAATAAAGTTACCAAATAATCAGTTTAAGATCAAAATTACTTCAGTTTAATCGCAAAACTATCCAATTCATACAAGGAGTAAATATCAAAGTTACAAATGCCGGAACTTTTTCATTCTATATTTATATGATGTTGTAATTAGCGTCTTCCTGACTGTTTAAATATTCTTTTTTTAAGGAAGACCCTTTTTTCACCATAAGACCGATATATACACAAATAGAAATAAAACAGGTGAGGAGCTAAAAGAACGCATCGTAATATGGGAAGATACAAAGAGTATATTATGTGAAAAGAAATACAAAAATAACAATGGAAGAAGACAACAATATACTTTTTGATCTTTGATTTTCCCCTATTTAGTTCTATCTTTGTCTATGTTTCATATAAAAACGTAATTTAGATGGACGAGAGATTCAGACGATACCCGATAGGAATACAGAATTTCGAAGATTTGCGAAATAATGGTTATGTGTACGTTGATAAAACGGAGTTAATTTACCGTTTGACAAACACAAATAAGGTTTATTTTTTAAGCCGTCCCCGACGATTCGGGAAAAGTCTGCTAGTATCTACACTCGAAGCTTATTTTTCCGGAAAGAAAGACTTGTTCAACGGATTGGCAATGGAAACTCTGGAAAAAGAATGGGCTGTTTATCCGGTGCTACATATTGATTTCAGTGTGAGTAAATATATGACTGCCGAAGCGTTATCAGCCGTCATTAATTACCAGTTACTGCAATGGGAAAAATTATATGGACGCGAAGAAGGAGAAACGACTTTCAGCCTTCGTTTAAAGGGAATCATACAACGCGCATATACACAGACCGGCAAACCGGTTGTGATACTTGTAGATGAATATGATGCTCCCATGCTGGACAGTAATAACAATACGGAATTGCAAATAGAAATTCGTGATATTATGCGCGATTTCTTCAGCCCTTTGAAAGCGCAAGGCCAATATATCCGTTTCCTTTTTATCACAGGTATCAGCAAATTCAGTCAAATGAGTATCTTTAGCGAACTGAACAACTTGCAAAATATCAGTATGTGGGATGAATATAGCGCTATATGCGGCATTACCGAACAAGAGGTACACACACTGCAAATCGATATTGAACAGATGGCTCAAGCCAATAACGAAACATATGAAGAAGCTTGTACTCATCTGAAACAACAATATGACGGATATCATTTTAGTAAGAATAGCAAAGACATTTATAATCCGTTTAGTTTATTCAACGCATTTGCCCAAAAAAGTTATGAGAATTTTTGGTTTTCTACCGGTACTCCCACTTTTTTGATAGATCTCCTGCAAGAAAGTAACTTTGATATCCGTGAGTTGGATGACACTACTGCTACAGCAGAACAATTTGATGCTCCCACTAATAGAATTACCGACCCTCTTCCAGTACTTTATCAAAGCGGCTATCTCACTATTAAAGGATATGACCCGAGTTTTCAGCTCTATACACTAGCTTACCCCAACAAAGAGGTCAGGAAAGGATTTCTCGAATCTCTTATGCCTGCTTATGTGCATTTACCCGCACGAGAGAATACATTTTATATTATATCATTTATTAAAGACTTACGTGCCGGAAATTTGGATGAATGTTTGGAAAGACTGAAGTCCTTCTTCGCTTCTATCCCTAATAAGTTAAATAATAAGGAAGAGAAACATTACCAAACCATCTTCTATCTATTTTTCAGGCTGATGGGACAATATATAGATGTGGAAGTAGATACAGCTATCGGAAGGGCTGACGCCATTGTAAAATTACAAGATACCCTTTATGTCTTTGAATTTAAAGTGGACGGTACACCGGAAGAAGCATTGGCGCAGATTAATAGCAAGGGATATTCCATTCCCTATCAGGTGGGAGACTGGAAAATAATAAAAGTGGGGGTAAACTTTGATAGTGCGACGAGAACTATAGGCACATGGAAAACAGAAAGATAAAGAACGCGGATTAGCCACTATACAACCTAAATGACAGAATAAAAAGTGGGGATAACGTTTTCAATAACGCATCCCCACTCAAGCTTAGTTAATGTACTGAATCTCATTTTTCAATTCTGTACCCCCATGAAAGCATTTCGTTGCGACCTACTTCACTGAGGATTTTTCTAATTAATGAACTCATTTTCTTTGCCATAATCTTTAAACCTTTAAAATTACTAATACCTGAAAACTAAAAAACTTAAATCTTCTCTTTGGGGAGTATGCCAAGTGTTGAGTATCCCCAAACATGCACATCGGCATTGCCGATCTTTCTAAACAATCTTTCTAACTTTTTCATTTTGTTATCCTCCTAGTTATATGTTTTACAACACAAAAATAGAGCCTTTGTTTATAGGTTATACCGAAAAAGGAGGGAAATCTATGTTTTATAGCATATTAATTGATTTGCATCAATTAATTTATTTGCCATGAAGCAGAATTGTAATATCAATGGCAGTAAATATGACAAAAAGGCACGGAAGATGTCTTCCGTGCCTTTTTACTGTATTATACCTATATATAATAGGAAAAGAAATCTTATTTCGTCGGAGTCTGTGCTAAGGTAGCCACCAGGAAGTCATAGAACTTCTGTACGGTAGGAATCAAAGCTCTTTCATCCGGTGAGTGCGGCGAACGCAATGTCGGACCAAACGAAATCATATCCAGCCCCGGAATGATAGCACCGATAATACCGCATTCCAAACCTGCATGGATTACTTTCACAGCGGGTTCTACTCCAAACTGCTGTTTATAAGATTCCTTCATCGCATGCAAAATAGGTGATTCAACGTTCGGCTGCCATCCTGAATAACCGCCAGTCATTTCCACCTTCATACCTGCCATAGAGAAGCAAGACTCAAGACTGGTAGTCAGATACTCTTTCATACTATCGCTGGAGCTACGGGCCAGAATCTTAATTTCAGCCTTACCGCCGCCAATCGTAATAATAGCCAGATTAGAAGATGTTTCCACGGTATCAGGAACGGTCGGAATCATACGAGTCACACCATTCTGACAAGCAAAAATGGCATCAATCAGATTATCCTGAATTTCTTCGGGCACTTCACCGGCAGGCAGTTCCACACGTTCTGCCGTAAAGCTGATCGGAGTTTCGATTGCAGAGAACTCTTCATTGAACAAGTCTTCGCAATATTTCACCAATCCCAGCAGTTCCTCTTCGTTTTCAGCAGGAATGGCAAGTACCGCACACGCTTCACGAGGAATCGCATTGCGCATATTACCACCGTCCCAGCTTACCAGGCGGGCTTCATAGCTGGCAACCGCTTCACGCACGAAACGTACCAACAGTTTATTGGCATTGGCGCGTCCTTCATTGATTTCCAATCCGGAGTGTCCGCCACGCAAACCTTTCAGGCTTACTTTAACAGCGACGTCGCCTTCTTCGGGAGCTATTTCCTTATATTCCAGCGTAGCAGTTACATCCATACCGCCAGCACAACCGATATACAGTTCGCCTTCGTCCTCAGAGTCAAGATTCAGCAGGATTTCTCCGTTTACCGTACCCGGTTTCAAGCCGAATGCACCGTACATTCCGGTTTCTTCATCTTTAGTGATCAATGCTTCCAGCGGACCGTGTTTCAGATCATTCGCTTCCAGTACAGCCATGATAGCAGCTACACCCAGTCCGTTATCAGCACCCAGCGTAGTACCTTTAGCTTTTACCCAGTCACCGTCTATATAAGTTTCGATAGGATCTTTTTCAAAATCATGAACCGTATCATTATTCTTCTGAGGAACCATATCCATGTGTGCCTGAAGAATTACACCTTTCCGGTTTTCCATGCCCGGAGTTGCCGGTTTACGGATAATCACATTACCCGCTTCGTCTACGAAAGATTCCAGTCCCAAGCCTTTTCCGAAATTTATCAGAAATTCAGTCACTTTCTCCATGTGTCCGGACGGACGGGGAATCTGAGTCAACGAATAAAAATGCTTCCACACATTCTGTGGAGCTAAAGAAAGAATAGTACTCATAACAAATCTATTTTTATTAAGTGATTACTTTCGCTGTCTATTGGTAAACGGCAAAGCCGCCAAACCATATACACCCAACAAAACTACCAAAAAAGTTTGAATACCGTGCACAATTAGAGCAAATATTCCGGCATCCGTCACATTTACTCCGTAAAGCATCATCATCTCCATGATAGCAAAATGCCACGGTCCCGCCCCGTTGGGAGTCGGCACAATAACAGCAAACGTACCACCTACAAACATTACCAGCGCCGCAAGGATGCCCAAATGAGCAGTAAATGCAAAGCAATAGAACGTAAAATAGAAATGAAAAAAATAACAAGCCCAAATGGCCAATGTATAAAATATAAACAAAGGAATATTGCGTACTCCTTTCAAAGACATGATTCCTTCCCAAATATTCAGCACAAAGCCTTTCACCCGTTCATAGAAAAACAGCGTCTTCCTTAAATAATAAAGAAGTACCACCACCCCGATAAAACAAAACAAGACGATATAAAACCATACCGAAGTCAAGAGATAGGCAAAAGAAGGTATCTTGGTTCCTGTATTTTCGAGGAAAGTGACAAACACAGGCATTTGCAGCAATACGGTAATACCGGTAATCAGAAGAATGGTCAATGTATCTACCAGCCGCTCCGTCACCACTGTCCCCAGCGATTTGGCAAACGAGACATTATCGTACTTCGCTAACACTCCGCAACGGCTCACCTCTCCTATCCGGGGAACGACCAGACTGGCGGCATAAGAAATAAAGATGGCATTCACACAGTCGCTTCTTTTTGGGAAAGCATCCAGCGGCTCCAGCGTCTGCCGCCACCGCCACCCGCGAAATACTTGAGCAAGCACCCCAAACAAGAGCGAAAAGAGCATCCACCACCAGTTTGTGCCATGCCGTAATACCTCGCCGACTCTGCTGAAATCAAAGTCGCGATAAACCCAATATAGAATAAAGCCGCCTAAAACAATCGGTAATATCAGCTTCAGCGTCTTTTTTAGTAGTTTCTTCATCCTTAATTCTTCATTCTTCATTTAAAAGAATTACCTTTGTCGGCTGCAAAAGTAATTATTTAGTTGGTAAATGAAATTAGTAAAGCCTAAAAAGTTTCTCGGACAGCACTTTCTGAAAGATCTGAAAGTAGCGCAGGATATTGCCGATACAGTCGACACCTTCCCCGAACTGCCTATATTGGAGGTAGGACCGGGTATGGGAGTATTGACTCAGTTTCTGGTAAAAAAAGACCGGTTGGTAAAAGTCGTTGAAGTGGACTATGAATCGGTTGCCTATCTCCGTGAAGCCTATCCGTCACTGGAAGATCACATTATCGAAGACGATTTTCTGAAAATGAACCTTCACCGGTTGTTCGACGGAAAGCCTTTCGTACTGACCGGTAATTACCCGTACAACATCTCCAGCCAGATATTTTTCAAGATGCTGGAAAACAAAGACATCATCCCCTGCTGTACCGGAATGATACAGAAAGAAGTAGCCGAACGTATCGCCGCCGGACCGGGCAGCAAAACCTACGGCATCCTGAGTGTACTGATACAGGCATGGTATAAAGTAGAATATCTCTTTACCGTCAGCGAATATGTTTTCAACCCGCCTCCCAAAGTGAAAAGCGCCGTCATCCGCATGACCCGCAATGATACCAAGGAACTGGGATGCGACGAAAAACTGTTCAAACAAGTGGTGAAGACCACCTTCAACCAACGGCGTAAGACATTGCGCAACTCTATCAAACCGATTTTAGGCAAAGACTGCCCGCTGACAGAGGATGCATTATTCAACAAGCGCCCGGAACAGCTGTCGGTAGAAGAATTCATCAGTCTGACCAACCAGGTGGAAGAAGCGCTGAAAACAGCCACCCCACCCGGTAACTGACAGACAGTGAGCGAAACCAGTAATTTGTAGAACGTTTAATCGCAAACAAAAAGATGAACGAGGAATACATTGACAACGTAAAACACCTTATCGAGCAGAAAGATGCCGATAAGGTAAAAGAACTTCTTGTCGACCTTCACCCCGCCGACATCGCTGAACTGTGTGATGACCTGAACCCGGAAGAAGCCCGGTTTGTCTACCGCCTGCTCAACAATGAAACTGCGGCCGACGTACTTGTCGAAATGGATGAGGACGTTCGTAAAGAGTTCCTCGAAATGATCCCTTCGGAAACAATCGCCAAGCGCTTTGTGGACTACATGGACACGGATGATGCCGTAGACCTGATGCGTGACCTCGACGAAGACAAGCAGGAAGAAATTCTTTCGCACATCGAAGACATCGAACAGGCAGGAGACATCGTGGACCTCTTGAAATACGACGAAAACACCGCCGGTGGTCTGATGGGCACCGAAATGGTAGTCGTGAACGAGAACTGGAGTATGCCCGAGTGTCTGAAGGAAATGCGCCAGCAAGCCGAAGAACTGGACGAAATATATTATGTATATGTCATCGACGACGATGAACGTTTGAGAGGAATCTTCCCGCTCAAAAAGATGATCACCTCTCCTTCTGTCTCCAAAGTGAAACACGTGATGCAGAAAGACCCGATCTCGGTACACGTAGACACTTCCATCGACGAAGTGGCGCAAACCATCGAAAAGTATGACCTTGTTGCCATCCCTGTGGTGGACAGTATCGGCCGACTGATAGGACAAATCACCGTCGACGACGTCATGGATGAAGTTCGTGAACAGTCGGAACGTGATTACCAGTTGGCATCCGGTCTTTCGCAGGACGTAGAAACCGACGACAACGTACTAAGACAGACCACAGCCCGACTGCCGTGGCTGCTGATCGGCATGATCGGAGGAATCGGAAACTCCATGATATTGGGAAATTTCGACGCAACCTTCGCCGCCCACCCCGAAATGGCATTATATATCCCGCTGATCGGCGGTACAGGAGGAAACGTCGGTACACAGTCTTCCGCCATCATCGTACAAGGGCTTGCCAACAGTTCGCTGGATGCCAAAAACACCTTCAAGCAAGTGACCAAGGAAGCGGTAGTAGCCTTAATCAATGCTACCATCATCTCCCTGCTGGTATATACCTATAACTTTATCCGGTTCGGTGCGACGGCGACGGTTACTTATTCCGTATCCATCAGCCTGTTTGCCGTAGTGATGTTCGCCTCCATCTTCGGCACGCTGGTCCCGATGACACTGGAGAAACTAAAAATAGATCCCGCCATCGCAACAGGTCCGTTTATAGCCATCACAAATGACATAATCGGCATGATGCTGTACATGGGAATTACTGTTTTATTATCATAAAAACACGATAATCAAAAAAAAATAAGCAAAAGAGTATGAAGTAATCGTTTTATTTCATTATTTTGTGACCCAAAACTAATATACAATGATGGACGCTCATGACACTAATCTTCCCTTGAACCAAGGGGAGTTAGAAGAAGAAAAGAAAACAGTTGAGGTTTCTGAAGCCATTACAGAGACTCCGACTGAAGAAGGTACCGAAAAAGTTACTGAAGAAGTTACTGCCGAAGTTCAGACTGAAGCAGCACCTAAACCTGCCACAAAGGAAGACGTACTGAACCGATTGAAAGAGCTTGCGCAAGACTCGGAAAACGCAAACAAGCAGGAAATTGACAATCTAAAACAATCATTCTACAAGTTACACAACGCCGAGTTGGAGGCTGCTAAAAAGCAATTTATCGACAACGGAGGCGCTGCCGAAGACTTCACTCCGCAGGATGACCCGACAGAAGAGGAATTCAAACGCCTCATGGGATCGATCAAAGAGAAAAGAAGTCAACTTGTTGCCGAACAGGAACGTCAGAAAGAAGAAAATCTGCAAGTCAAGCTTTCCATTATCGAAGAACTTAAAGAACTGGTAGAATCGGGTGATGATGCCAATAAATCTTATACGGAGTTCAAAAAGCTGCAACAGCAATGGAACGAAACCAAACTGGTTCCGCAAGGCAAGGTGAATGAACTTTGGAAGAATTACCAACTGTACGTAGAGAAATTCTACGATCTGCTGAAACTGAACAACGAATTTCGTGAATACGACTTCAAGAAGAATCTGGAGATCAAGACTCATCTTTGCGAAGCAGCCGAAAAGCTTGCTGACGAAGAAGATGTAGTTTCCGCTTTCCACCAACTTCAGAAACTGCATCAGGAATTTCGTGATACGGGTCCGGTAGCTAAAGAACTGCGTGACGAAATCTGGAACCGCTTCAAAGCTGCTTCTACGGCTGTAAACCGTCGTCACCAGCAACATTTCGAAGCGCTGAAAGAATCGGAACAGCACAATCTGGATCAAAAAACTGTCATTTGCGAAATTGTAGAAGCAATCGAGTATGATGAACTGAAAACATTCTCGGCTTGGGAAAACAAGACACAGGAAGTGATTGCTCTACAAAACAAATGGAAGACAATCGGATTCGCTCCCCAAAAGATGAACGTGAAGATATTCGAACGCTTCCGTCATGCCTGCGATGACTTCTTCAAAAAGAAAGGAGAATTCTTCAAGGCTCTGAAAGAGGGAATGAACGAGAATTTGGAAAAGAAGAAAGCACTTTGCGAAAAAGCAGAAGCACTGAAGGACAGCACTGACTGGAAAGCAACCGCTGATGCACTGACCAAATTGCAGAAAGAGTGGAAAACAATCGGTCCGGTAGCCAAGAAATACTCGGATGCCGTATGGAAACGTTTCATCACTGCTTGTGACTATTTCTTCGACCAGAAAAACAAGGCTACTTCTTCACAACGTTCTGTAGAAGTAGAGAACATGGAGAAAAAGAAAGCGTTGATTGAAAAATTAGCTTCAATCGATGAAAACATGGATACTGACGAAGCCAGCACTTTGGTACGCGAACTGATGAAGGAATGGAATTCCATCGGTCATGTTCCGTTCAAGGAGAAAGATAAATTGTATAAGCAATATCATGGCTTGATCGATCAACTGTTTGATCGTTTCAACATCAGTGCATCCAACAAGAAATTAAGCAATTTCCGTTCAAACATCAGCAATATCCAAGGAGGAGGTTCTCAGTCTTTATATAGAGAACGGGAAAAACTGGTACGTATTTATGAGAATATGAAGAATGAACTTCAGACTTATGAAAATAACCTGGGATTCCTTACTTCTTCTTCCAAGAAAGGTAGCAGCCTGCTGACAGAACTGAATCGAAAAGTGGATAAACTGAAAGCTGACCTTGAACTGGTATTACAGAAAATCAAGGTTATCGACGAATCATTGAAAGCGGAAGAATAAATTTTTCCGAAACAAAGGATAAAATCCTCTCATATAAAAGCCAACTAACCCATTACGGATTTAGTTGGCTTTTTTATTGAAGCTTTCATTATATTCTCACTGCACTAAGAAAAAATACTCATGCCTTTGAGAAAATTTTCTCATTGCATTGAGAATTTTTTCTCAGTGTGGTGAGAATTTTTTCTCAAAGGCATGAGAACTCTTTGAGAATATAGCAACCTTTATCACGCTGTGTACTATCCAAATAGCAACTAAATATTTTCTCCCTTACACCCGTAATTAAACGACTGCCAAAATGCTTTATATTTAAAAAGTGAGTTTTTCGCCCGTCTGACCGAAGCATTCAACCAATTAAAAGGAATAGAGGAACAATTCAACTAAGTTCTGGTAGAACTTAGCATAAAAAACAGTCTGTTAATCCGCTCGTATCTACATTAACGTATCTAACTAAGCAATAGATCTACCATCTTTTTTGCTAAAAATCAACGATTCGTGCGCAAATATACTAATTAGTTCGAAAAAGCCATACTATTTAGCAATAATATTTCAGATTAAAATTACAAATAAGTTTCTTACTAATTCTCATTTAATCAATCAACGGGTAGAAACTGAGTCGTAATTTCCTTATTACGCCTTTACAAAGCCCAACATTATCCATTGAATATCAACAATATATATTTCATTCTCTCTTATCATCTACTATATTATAGTTCTACCAGAACTAAGACATAGAACCTATTATTTTTTTGACTTTAAATCAGCATAGTTCAGCACGCAAATAAAAGTTTTAACTTCTAATTTTAATGCCTATGAGAAAGAAATAAGTATTCCAAATCCAAGAGTACCCACAAGTACTTCAACTTGCTTTTACCCTTTTTACCTTTAATAAAACTAATATTAATTTATGAAAAAATGCTTTGAATTAACACCATGCCTGCTGGCATTCTTATGCATTACCAGCTGCGTAGAAGATGTTGAAAACGAACGTTCTAAGGGAATGTTCTCAGCATCACAAAGTGGATTCTCCACCATTGAAGTTTACGATTTAGGCCCTCTCAACAAGATTGATTTATCCATTGCCAAGGCAGGATTAGAAGATGCCGGAGGAACAGTTACTTTTTCAGTAGAACAATCCTTGTTGGATTCTCTGAATAATGCGGACGGTACTTCCTATCAATTACTACCTCCCGAATGCTATACAATTGAAAATGCAACCTATTCCGTCTCTCCTGGCGGAGACAGGCGCGTAACAGGAGGCAGTCTGGTGTATGATCCCCACAAAATCTACAACCTGTGCGGCTTTGATGAACTTAAATACGTTCTTCCATTACGGGTATCCTCTACAGGGACTCCTATGAACTCCGACCGGACGGCAGCGCTTTACGGATTTATTGTTAAAGAAGCTATTGTCAGACTCGCATCTACCGGAGGAGACTTCGTCATTGAAGGAGGAACGACTACTTCACCTATGAATCTCGACACAGAGATAAGCTTTGAGAACGAATGGGATCTGACCACCTCGTTTGCAGCCAAAGGAGCGGACTATGTGGATAACTACAATTCGGCAAATTCGACCTATTACATACCTTTACCTTCCGACTTCTACACTCTTCCCGATGTCACTATCGCCAAGGGAAAGACAACGGGAGGCTCTGCTATTAGCCTGCTGGGTGAAACACTTCCCCCCGGAAATTATCTTCTTCCGGTTTCACTCAGTGGACTTAGCGGCCAAGGAGATGCCAGCATCAACATAGACAAGGAAACGGTAGCCAACTATTTCGTAATCAAACAAGGTGGCCCTATTAACCGTGACCACTGGACAGTGACTGCCAACACGGAAGAAAAGACAGGCGAAGTTTCAGCCGCTTACCCCCACAACGGTCAGACGATATCTTTGATTGACGGAGAGATAAACACTTTCTGGCATAGTAAATGGCAGGGAGGCGAAGTAGCTCCACCATATGAAATAATACTCGACATGGGCAAAGAAAACAGTGTCAGCCAATTAGGACTCATCGCCAGACAAAATGCACTTACTTCTATGAATCTTGAGATTTATGCAGGAGATGACGGTGAAACATGGAACCTGATTGGAAAATACTTCTTTGACGGTAGCATAAAAACAGAGCAAATGGTCCCCGTAAAAGCATGTGACGCACGCTGGATACGTCTTTACATCCCCACTCTGGGCAGTGGTTCGTCTGTAGGACATCTGGCAGAAATATATGTATACGGCACGGACAAGTAACCTTAATTATTTTCTAATTCTTACTTAAAAGAAACATTTATGAATAAGACATTAAAAGTAATGTGTTTCATTCTGTTTGCCTTATTTGCAGGAATAAACACAATTTATGCACAAGGACAAAGTCCAACAGGACTCGTAGTCGATGAAAACGGGCAACCGATGATCGGAGTGCAGATAAAAATCGAAGGAACCACAGTCGGCGCCATCACTGACGTAAATGGTAATTTCACCATCAAAGCCCAAAAAGGCAATATACTTCTTTTCTCTTATGTGGGTTACGAACAGCAAAAAATCACTTATAAAGGAGAAAAGGTATTAGCAATCAAAATGCTTCCGAGCACAGAGATGCTGGAGGACGTGGTTGTTATCGGCTACGGAAAACAAAAGAAGAACAGCGTAGTGAGTTCCATCAACGCCATCGGCCCCAAAGAGTTGTCCGTTTCTTCCAGCCGTAATATGACCAATAATCTGGCAGGGCAAGTACCGGGATTGATCGCAGTACAACGTTCCGGAGAACCGGGATACGACAATGCCGACTTTTGGATTCGGGGACAAAGTTCTTTCAAAGGAGGTACCAATCCGCTTGTATTAGTCGACGGTGTCCCCCGGCAAATGCAGGATATTGAAGCAGATGAAATTGAATCATTTACCTTACTGAAAGATGCTGCCGCCACGGCCGTTTACGGAGCCGAAGGCGCAAACGGAGTTATCTTGATTACTTCCAAACGAGGAAATTCACAGAAACCTAAAATCTCTTTCCGAGCTGAAGGAACTATTCTCGAGCCAACACGCCTGCCGACTTTCATGAACTCAGTAGAAACGTTGAACCTATACAACGAAGCATTGAACAACGAAGGAACCGCCAGCATACGCACAGACGAAGAGATAGCCAAATACGGTCCCGGAGCCGACCGTGATTTATATCCAGACACCGACTGGTTGGGTACCATGTTAAGAAACCATACCTACAATATGCGGTATACCCTGAACGTGAGAGGAGGAACTGAACGTGCCCGTTACTTCGTATCCGGCGCCTTCTATCAGGAAAATGGTATATTCAAGGATTTCGGCAATGACTATGATAACAATATCGGATTGAAGCGCTACAATCTGCGCAGCAACATTGACTTTGACGCAACTAAAACCACAACAGTAAAAGTAGACCTCAGCGGACAATATCTGCAAACCAACTATCCGGGAACAGGAACCAGCACTATTTTTACTACCATGTGCCGTACTCCGTCTTATATCATGCCGGCAGTTTATTCCGACGGGACTGTGGCCGGACATCCCCGTCCGTCAGGCAACCGTTCTAACCCGTACAACCAGCTTGTTAACTCAGGATACGCCAAAGAATGGAGAACTTCCATCCAGTCGAAAGTGGAAGTAGACCAGAAGCTGGACTTCCTGACCAAGGGATTGACATGGAAAGGACTTATCAGCTTTGACGCAGACATGTCATATATCGCCAAACGTACCAAAACACCGACACAATATCTGGCCACAGGACGCGACGAAAATGGCAAGCTGTTATATAAGACTGTAGTAGAAGGCAGCGATGTACTATCAGAAAACCTGAGTAACAGTTCAAACAAAAAGATTTACTTTGAAACAGCCTTCAATTACAACCGTACATTTGCAGAGAAACACGATGTAGGGGCCATGTTCCTATACATGCAAAAAGAAACACAGTATCACAATAACGCTTTACCTTATAGAAAGCAAGGTTTGGTAGGTCGTGTAACTTATGGATATGACGGACGCTATTTCTTAGAAGGTAACTTCGGCTACACCGGTTCGGAAACCTTTGCAAAAGGCTATCGCTTCGGTTTCTTCCCCGCCATGGGTTTGGCATGGTATATCAGCAATGAACATTATTATCCGGAAGCCTTGAAAAAGGTAGTAAGCAAATTGAAATTAAGATTCTCCATCGGTCGTACCGGTAACGACGATACCGGCGGCAACCGCTTCTTATATCGTGGAACCATGAAACAGGATAATAGCGGCTATAATATCGGATTCAGCAACAGCGGCGCATTAGGCGGAGTAGGCAATGGAATTACCGAAGCCCAGTTCGAATCACCGTTTCTTTCCTGGGAAATCGAAGACAAACGCAACTTCGGTATCGACTTGGGGTTATTCGACAACCGCATTGACCTGCAAGTGGACTACTTCAACAACAAACGTAAGGACATCCTATTGCAACGTAATACCGTTTCCAATGTGACAGGCTTCCAGCAAATGCCATGGCAAAACTTCGGTATCGTAAAAAACCAAGGTGTGGATGCAAGTCTGAATCTCAATTATAAAGTAGGTGAAGTTAACCTGAGCGCACGCGGTAACTTTACATTTGCACGCAACGAAATCCTCGAATATGATCAGGTGCCACAAGTTTATCCGTGGCTCGAAAAGAAAGGGACACGACTCAACTCATGGAAACTATACATTGCTGACGGACTTTATACCGCCGACGACTTCAACATAACAGGTGAAGGTCTGAACCGCCAGTATGAACTGAAACCGGGAGTTGTATCCGGTCTGTCAAGCGGAGTACGTCCGGGAGATATCAAATACAAAGACCTGAACGGAGACGGTAAGATCGACAGCAACGACCAGATGGAAGATGTAGGAAATCCTTCTGTTCCGGAAATAGTTTATGGCTTCGGCCTCAATGCCAAATGGAAAGGAGCCTATGTCGGTATCTTCTTCCAAGGTTCAGGAAATACATCGACCGTATTAGGAGCCAGCTCGAACGGAGCATTTTTCCCGTTCCAATGGGGAGTCGAAGAGTCTGCCGTACGATCAGAAGTAGCCAACAGATGGACGGAACAGAACCCAAGCCAAAATGTAATGTTCCCCCGCATGCACTCTACCAATTATGACAACAATACAGCTGCCAGCACTTGGTGGCTGCGCAATGCCAGTTTCCTGCGACTGAAAAATATTGAAGTCGGTTACAACTTCAAGGAGAAAACACTGAAAAAAATCGGTATACAAGCTTTGCGTGTTTATCTGCAAGGAAACAATCTTTGTGTATGGGATGATATCAAAATGTGGGACCCGGAACTTGGAAACACCAACGGCGGCTTCTCATATCCACTGAGCCGGACTTTCACATTCGGTCTTGACTTTACTTTCTAATAATACATATAATACATTATATATATGAAGACATTGAAAAAACTATCAATCATAGTAGCCGTAGGACTAAGCACGGTATTCTTTTCGGGTTGCAGCGATTATCTGGATGTATCGGACGACCTGGCGGCAGAATTAAGCATGGAAGAAGTATTCAATAATACCGGTTATGCCCGTCGCTTCCACCGATATATATATTCCGGAATTCCGGATGTATCAAACATTATTATAACCAGCGCTTATGCAGGTTTGACAGGATTAGATAATCCTTGGCCGGCAGTTTCCGACGAGTTAAAAAGTGCACAAAATAATGTCAAGACAATTCCGACAGTAGGTTACCATGCCGGATCGGCGGATTTATCGCGCTGGAGTCTTTACAAACAAATCCGTCAGGCAAACGAATTTCTGGCATACTCGCATACGATCCCACAGCAAGGCGACGTGACGGATTACATTGACGAAAACGAATTGGCAAGATTGAAAAACGAAGCCCGTTTCCTACGTGCTTACTATCACTACTTGTTATTCGAATTGTATGGCCCTATCCCCATTATGACAGAAATATCGGAACCGTCCGCAAGTGATCTGGACTATTACCGGAACTCTGTCGACGAAGTAGTGCAATTCATCGATTCCGAACTCAATGAATGCTACAATGAGCTGCCTGAAAAGGAAGTGAATGATGACGGGACTCCAAACGAGAACCGAAGCGCAGCACCTACCAAAGGGGCAGCATTGGCTATTCTGGCAAAACTCCACGTGTATGCCGCAAGCCCCTTACTTAACGGAGGATATTCGGAAGCAATCGCATTGAGGGATAATCAGGACAAACAACTGTTTCCTGCGAAAGATGACAAAAAATGGCAAACTGCCTTAAACGCGTTGCAGCGCTTCATTGATTATGCAAAAACTCACTATCACCTTTATAAAGAAAAAGATAAAGATGGAGAGTTGAATGCAGAAGAATCTCTATACCAACTCTTTCAGGTAAGTTTGAACAACCCGGAAGCTATCTGGCAAACCAGCAAGAATTCATGGGGCGATGTAGGTGGAGAAGGAAGAGAACGCAGATGCACTCCACGTGCCATATATAGCGGATTCGGTTGTGTAGGTGTATTGCAGGAAGCTATTGACGATTTCTTCATGAATGACGGCAAGAGTATTCACGAGTCAGGACTTTATTCAGAAGAAGGCATTGGTGAAGATGGCATTCCTAATATGTATAAGAATCGAGAACCACGTTTTTATCAGGACATAACTTACTCCGGCAAGACATGGCAAAAAACAACGAAACAGATTTATTTCTATAAAGGCAGCGGAGACGATAACTCCAAAGCGGATATGAGCTACTCCGGCTATCTGCTTTATAAAGGAATGAACCGTGATCTTTTAAACCAAGGAAGCAATGCCAAGTCAAAGTACAGGGCAGGAATGCTGTTCCGTCTCGCCGACTTCTATTTACTATATGCCGAGGCATTGAATCATGTAAACCCTTCAGATGAGCGTATCATTGCACACATCGACAGCGTCCGCTACAGAGCAGGTATCCCTTTATTGAAGGACATCAAGCCTGAAATAAAAGGCAATCAAACTTTGCAGGAAGAAGCCATACGCAAAGAACGCCGGATCGAACTATTTGCCGAAGGGCAACGCTATTTCGACGTCCGTCGCTGGATGTGTGCCGATGAAGAAGGATATAAGCAAGGCGGACCAGTACATGGCATGAATATGAACGCTGATAACCTGGAGGACTTTATGGAGCGTACCGCATTTGAAACCCGTATTTTTGAAAGACGCATGTACCTCTATCCTATCCCGTTAAACGAGATTCAGAAGTCGAGCAAACTTGTTCAGAATCCGGGATGGTAACAGCCAAACGTCACAACACAGACACAATAGGTATCCCATCATAGATGCAAAAAACATCACCTAAACGGTGCTAATGTAAAAAGAGTTTTCCATTCATTTTGGAAGACTCTTTTTTTTGAGCCTTACCAGCTATAAAAGTATACCGCAAAAAACAAAAATCCCGCTAAAACTTTCATTTTAGCGGGATTTTGTCATTAAAAAGCTGGTGGTTTGTTGGGCTACCTGCCCTCAAACTTTAATTTCTTTATAATCTCATTTTCAATGAAATAACAGCTTTCATTTTTAGCAGTGTCACCGAATTAGACACCTACTTTGGCAAAAACCCTCTTTTAATATCCAATTGAGGATTCAAGTTTTCTCTTACAAAGGTATTGTTTTTAATCGGATAAACCTAATTAAAGTGACAAAAAGAGACAAATCTCGCATTTAATTTATTAACTTTGAAGCGTAAAAATATAAAAGATGCAAAAAAAACACAGTCAATCTGAAACTTATGTACATGGGTATTTTCACAATGTAAAAGGTAATCTGCTATTGGGAATTATCATTGTACTTGCAATGGTTATCATCCAGTTATTAAGCGGGTGCGATCAACCGGAAATTACAGGAGAGACAACTGATAAACAAATTTTAGAAACTGACAGTCTGAATGATGAAGTAAATGAATGGGAGAACGACACTACCACTTATCACTCAGAAGCAAAGCCATACTAAATTTATTTCTAGTTTCCAATCATAAATTCAACTTATAAGTTGAATTTATGATTCTTTTTTCGTATCTTTGTGTCAACAAATCAAAGAAATGAATATGATATTCAATGATATTACTGGAGATGGAAGGCTGTGGGCTGTACGTTTTGAAGGCGAGCAAAACAATGAGTTTATAAAGTTGTTCTATAATTGGAGAGATGCAATGTGGCTACGTACTTTCTTTAAAGAAAATATGAATGACCTCAGTTCGTACTTCCACATAACCGATATCAGGCAGGCAATAGACGATACGATTGACGACAGCAGACGACTTCGTTGTATTATGCTGGATATCTCTCCGGAAGCGGATTTAGACCGCATTTTCAGACCATTGGACAATAATCAGATGGCGGAAATGATGCTCGAAAAAGAAAAGGCCAGACTAAAACAGAGAATTGGACATGCGTCATGGCTCCGCATTTACGCTATCAGATTGAGCGATGGAGTGTATATCATTACTGGAGGAGCGATTAAACTGACTGCCACAATGCAGGAAAGGGAGCATACCAGAATGGAACTCGTGAAAATGGACAGAGTGAGACGTTTCCTGCTAGAGGAGAATATTATTGATGATGATGGATTTGTTGATTATATGAGTGAATTAGAATAAGGAGGAACAATATGAAAACAGTGGTTGAAAAACTTAGAGAACATTCCGAACCGGATACATCGAACTGGAGGGAAGTGTTTAAAGAGATGAATGCCAATGATATTTGGCTGAAACATTCGCAGCATATAGCCCTAATTATGCTTGATAAAATGGATGAACTGAAAATGACACAGAAGCAACTCGCCGAGCGGATGAGCTGCAGTCACCAATATGTGTCGAAGGTCCTGAAAGGGCAGGAAAACCTTTCGCTTGAAACACTGGCGAAAATTGAAAGAGCATTAGGCATATCTATTTTTAAAGAAGAGCCTTTAGCAGTATAGACTTGCTAGCAGATTATTTGTTCCGGAACAAACCGGGCACTGTGATCTGCTAGCATAACGAGTGAGATATCGGGATGATCAGGTGCAGATCCTGCCAGGTATGTGATAGCAGACGAAGGTAATGACCAAGCGTCTAACCAAGCGGAATTACTTTTGCGTGCGGCAGTTCGTCTGATTGCTCCCCGCAGCGCAGCCGCATCAGGGCGCCGCCTTACAGGACTGCACCCCCATGCGCCCGCCCTGCTCCGTCAGTGTTTCCACCGGAACCTTCCTGTCACCGTCAGCGTTTATCGGAAAACTTAATGTTTTGCTCACCGTGCCGCTTGGCGGGATGAAGCGCGGCTGACAGCCGCACAATCACCCACCAAGCCGCCCTCCTGCAGTGATTTTTAAAGAACATTCCTGGAGGAAGTCTCTTGAAAGTTACTCCAGTGTATAACAGTCGAGGCTTGCAAAGTGGGTGATTACGGAAGTTACTTCCGTCTGGTGCATTCGGCTCCGGCTCCCGCTCACACCCCGGCAAGCCGGACCACAAGCGACAGCCTATGCGGTGGTAGCCCATGCGGTATGTACTCAGTCGTTTTCAATACCCGGTGCGGTTTCGCTCTGCCCGGCACTTGCTGCCGGGACAAGGCTCAATCCGCTACCTTCTTTCGTCTGAATGACAGATACAGGCTGCTAGTCTGAAGTGCAGCCATGCGGTGCGGGGTTCCCGTGTTTATGATTGATCATTCCTGGGCGATTAGACCATGAAGGCGGCGCAAGCGTCCGCCGCCGTGCTGACGTGATGCCTGCGTGCGCTATGGGTAGCAGTGGTTTGCAGAGAAATAGTTGAATAGGGCGAGATGCAGAAGGAACATTATATTTAATATCCTCCGGCGCGTTCCGCCCGTGAGGAATATTCAACATAATGTGGCCTTCTGCACGTCGCCCCGGAAGGACAGTGTTTGGCATAACCGGGCAGAAAGTTACCCCTTCCGGATGTTTCCCTGCGGAATGTTTACGCCTCCACTATGGCGGCAAGCCGCCACCCCGACCACCGCCCCGAAATTACTCCCGTTTTTCGCTCCTCCTGCGGATTGCGCCTGCGGCGTTCCCGGCAGACCGCTTCCGCCCTGCGGCGTGCCGGAAATCTTCGGCGGTCGGCTTCGCCGTCCGCTCCGGGGAGCGGGGCGAAACGCCCCGCCGAAAAGTAACGAACAGGGGAAATCCGTGACAACCGGGCGAATATCACTAAAAAGTATAGAAGGAATAAATCACATAACGAACACATGAATGCCCCCGTAGCGCAGCCGCTCCCACGGCTACAGCCCACCCCCTTCGGTGGGGGAACGCCCTGCGGCAAGGGGGGCGACCACGCCCACCGACTAAGCGCCTCCCCCAAAGGGGGACGGGAGGGGGGTAGAACAAAAATACCTCTTTATAAATTTATAGATAACAGCGTTTCTATTCCTCTTCCTGCGTTTATTTATGGATAGAAGAACACCCAATCAGAAAGAAAACAGTCAGCTATGTACCGGAAATTGTGAAAAACATCTCCAAGAAAACAACAAGAGTTTTCTAAAAAACGTCAGACATTTTTTGAAAAATTCCTGATATATTCCGCAAGTCCTGTAAACAGTCTCTGACAGCTGAAAATGAAGAAAGCCCAATGAACTGTTTCTGTTCATCAGGCTTTCTTTTCAAATGGTTACTGATACGTAGCGGATGACCGCTTTAGACTGTCGGGTCCGGTGCTTCTTCGTCTCCGCCCCCGGGGTTGTCGATATCCCCACCACCGGGCTTTTCGGTATTCCCGCCTTCGGCAGTCGCGCCAACCTTAGAGAAAGCATACATTGCTACCGCTTCCTTGATTTCTGTAGAAGGTACGTAGATCACGCGAGCTTTCTTCACGTTACTTGCCGTAAACTTATCCACATTTTCGCTACCGATACCTGATACGGAAGGACGGAATGAGCCAAGGTCGCCTAGGCGAATAGGAGAACCATTGGCAAGGTTACGTTTGATAACCGTCATCAATGCGTCCAGCACTGCTTTCACGTCCGAGCCAGTTACGGTGCAACGGTCAGCGATCTGGTCGATGATTTGTCTCTGTGTCATTTCCGGAGCAAGAACTACCTGAGCGTAGTATTTTCCGGCTGCTTTTTTGTCCTGCGGATTCTTACGCAAGGATGCTTTTACTTGAATTGCCATGTTTATTAGTGTTTAGTGATTAATGATTCATTCTGCGGGCAAAGTTATATATACGCGCGGGCGGCTGCGGGCGTGCATTCTTATCTATGATGATATGTGATGCATGATGCGTTTATGTACATGAAAAAAGGGCTGCGGGGTATGTCCGCAGCCCTCAAAACAGGGGTTTTCCCATTGCCGGGTATTACAGGAGTTAGTCCTTCTTCTCGTTATCGTTGACCGGGCTGTCCGCTCCGGTCAGCCAAACGAAAATTTTACCGATCACTTTCAATACTCGCAACGTGTTTCTCCAAAATGGTTTCATATTGACCTCCTTTTTAATTGTTCCCGGCAAAGGTAGGGTGAATGGATAATGGATAATGAGCAATGAATAATTGGCTACGCTTTCATGCGCTTATATACCGCATGGTACATTATCCATTCTCCATTTTCCATTTTCCATTAAATAACCGTATTCGGTCCGGACATTGAAGCAGGGACATTCTTTGATGTACTCGCATGGTTCTATGATCCCGTTATGGTTGAGATCGGGACTCAGATCACGATGGCCGCAGACCTTTGCTCCCGGATAGGTGAGTAACAGAAAGCGCAGGAGCGTTTCAAGGCTTTGTTTTTGTGCGGTGGTACGTGTATCGGTTGCTTTGCCTGATGCGTTCAGACCTCCTTCGTAAGCGATTCCTATTGATTCGCTGTTGTGGCCTTTGGCGTGTGCGCCGATCTTGGTAATGTCGCGCATGTGGTGTATCCGGCCGTCTTTTGTGATGTAATAATGATAGCCGCATTCGGTGAAGCCTTGCCGCTTGTGCATGGCGTCGAGGGCGGACGGGGTGAGATCACTGGTGCAGCGGGAGGCGGTGCAATGCACCACAATGAGAGAGATGTTTCTTTGTTTGATCATTGTTTTGTGGGTGATTATGTGAGTAATTTCTAGTTGTGTATTTCTCATCTACCCCCCTCCCGTCCCCCTTTGGGGGAGGCGCTCAGTCGGTGGGCGTGGTCGCCCCCCTTGCCGCAGGGCGTTCCCCCACCGAAGGGGTGTCGGGCTGTAGCCGTGGGAGTGGCTGCGCTATGGGGTCAGAAGGGTGAACCGAAAGTGGTGGTTATAAGGTCTCTTTGTTTAGGGGTGAGAATACGGTTGCTGAGGTGGTAGTTGGTTTCTTCCAGTGATCCCAATAGTTCTACGTCATCCTTTATCCACTGTTTAAGGCGGATACTCGCAGAGGCAGGGGCTATATTGGGGAAGTAAAGTACGGCCAGCTCTTTAAAGCCATAACTTCGGTTACTCAGGTTGGCTTGATAGTTGTTTTGTGAGTGTACGTTTGTATACATGGTTCGGAATATTGGTTTACAGTCGTAAAGGTAGGACTTTTAATGTGTAGTTGTCATCCGGAAACTGAGTAGATATAGTTATATATGCTTGTTAAAGGCTGGAAGTTGTGACAATGGCGCAAATGTCACAACTTTCGGCGGTCGGCTTCGCCGTCCGCTCCGCGGAGCGGGGCGGCACGCCCCGCCGGGAAACTTCGGTATGCCGCAGGGTGGAAACAGTCAGCCGGGCACGCCGACAGGCGCAGTCCGAAGGAGGAGCGGAAAGACGGAAGTAACTTCGGGGCGGTGGTCGGGGACAGCCGCCGTCCCATGTGAGAAACTACGGGGCGGCTGTGTGGAGGCGGTAATGTTCCGCAAGGGGTAACTTTGAGCCCGGTACCGAGAAACGGGAAACTACCCAAACAGCGGGAATATCCATAATGCGCTGTTATGTTTAATAAAAGGGCGGAATCCGGAACGGTTCCGCAACTTATTAAACATAATTGCCTATTATGGATTTTCCGCGCAAAAGCTGCAGCAGGATAGAAACACCGGAAGCACACCGCGCACGCAGCATCACGACCGCACGCGCCCGGAGGACGGCAAAGGGCGCTGACTTCCGTAGAACAAATGCGTTTGCGATAAACACGGGAACCCCGCACCGCATGGCTGCACTTCGGACTAACGGCCTGTTTCCTGTCGTTCAGACGCAGGGAGGTAGCGGATTGAGCCTTGTCCCGGCAGCAAGTGCCGGGCAGAGCGAAACCGCACCGGGCATTGAAAACGACTGAGTACACACCGCATGGGCTACCATCGCATAGGCTGTCGCTTGTGGTCCGGATTGCCGGATTGCTATCACACACCTGGCAGGATCTACACCTGATCATCCCGATATCTCACTCGTTATGATAGCAGAATTTTCGCCGGCAGCTGTTCCTGGACAAACAATCTGCTATCACTTTTATTCAGATCGAGATCTTCTTCCGGAGAAATCAGCTATCACCTTTCCGACTGACATCGGCAGGATGCTCTACTTCCGGTCATCCTCCATCGTCTGCTGCAATCTTTCGAATGCTTTGAGGAAATCTCCCACAGCGATTTTCTGATCCTGGTACTTGCGTTGCAATTCTCCCTTCTCCCGTGCCTCCTGCTTGTAGTGGGCACAGAATCGGGGGTATTCCTTCACGATATACTTTATCGCTTCACTGCCGCTTTTCTTTCCGGTGATGGATTTGAGCACTTCCATCTGTGCGGCCTCTTCGGCTGTCAGCCGTAGCGTGAGGATGCTCACTTTTTCGCTCATAATTGCCCGCCTCCTTCACTTGCCGATTCATTAACAGCCGCTTTGCCGGCCCGATTTTCATTATTCAGTTTCGCCGCCCTGTCGAATGCTTCGGCATACGTCCGGCACTTGATTCCGTAACGCTCGATCTTGACGCCTGCGGCTGTCACTTCATGAGCCACGCACCATCCTATACGCATTTTGCGGGGATAGTACAGCGTTTCTTTTGTTGTATTTTCATTCATTGTTTTTCGTTCTTTTGAGTGATCAATCAGGAGGCTTCTTTCGCTTTACCGCCCGGGCTTCCTCCGGCCACTAGTCCCATTGCATCCCGCAGTCGCTTCAACAGGAATAGACGCGGCATTTTGAGACGTTTGTTTCCGTGCATTTCGGCAAGAATAGACCAGACAGGATTTCCGATTTCTCCATGCCGTGAGAGCTGCAGTACCTCCTCCAGCTCTCTTTGCGACAGATTGTAGGGACGCAGCGTGTTTATCAGCCCCTGCGGATTGCGCTGTTTCTCTTCCTCCGCCTTCACATCCGCCTTCACATCCGCCTGTGACGGTTGATGCCTGGCGATATCCGGTTTGGAGCTACGGTCCTCACCCAATACGGTAGAAGAAAGTAAAACTCTCGCTTCCTCCTCCGTAAGCGCTCCGGAAGGCTGCGGGGGAGTAGAGGAGGATTTTCTTTGTTTTTCTTTTATTTTCTTTTCTTTGTCTGTTTTTTCCGGAATGTTTCCGGAACTTTCCGGAGTATTCTGGAAAGTTTCCGGAGTACTCCGGAATTTTTGTTCGGCCAATGTTGCCTGATTCGGTGTATCGTGTTCCGCCGCCCCGGCCCCGCCTTCGAAGAGTGGCATCGCTACAGGCTCCCTCATCGGCTGTTCCGGTTCTACAAGCAGGATTTCGAGCGGTATGTATGATTTCTTCTTGCTGATCTTGCAGATATCGAGATATCGGCTTTGAATGGCACGTGAGGTCAGTATGCATTGCGTCTTCCACATCACGGGGTCGAACAGGCATACTTCGGCACAGTAACCGATGATCTCCTTCACCCGTGCTTCGTTCATGTCCCAATAGTCGGCACAGTCAAAGAGCTGGTCTTCCGTCCAGCGGATATATGCGCCTTCCACCCGGTAGATTTCGTTCAGCGCGTATTGGTAGACAGCGTATCCGTCGCATCCGTATTTCTTTTTCAGACGCTTTATCTTAATGTCCTGAAAGCGGTCTGTCTCCGCTTTGTAATAGGAGAATCCATTCTTACTCATAATCTTTTGCTATAATTGGATGCCAGATAATTCATGATTTCTTCTTTGTTGTAAAGGAACGTTCCGCCCAGCTTGTAGAAGGGAATAGCCTGCGCTGCGCGCAGGTTTCTCAATGTTGAATTGCTGACGTTGAGTAGCTTACACACATCTGCAGAGCGAATAAATGTCACATCTTCGGAGACATTGTCGAGTATGACGGGGGTAACGGGCTTGTACTTCGCTTCTTTCCGTTCCTGTTCATTGGCTGTACTTTCGGTTTTCATGATTTTCATGCTATTGTTCTTTGTTTTCATTGTTCTACTTCTTTATAGGGATTAATATTCATTTTTTATGTATTTGAAAGCTATTCGGTCGAGATCATTCAGTTGGTTGCTTTTCAGGGCGTAGATCGTTTTTATAATCCATCCTTTGAGGACAATGCTGCGGTGTCCTTCGACGTTGCCATAGTGCTGCAGTGCGTCATTGAGCGCTTTCCCCATCTTCTGTTCGGAGATGAGGTTCCGTTCGTATGCTATCATGCTGTCGATTGCTTTTTGTTCCAGGGCTTGCTGGATAAGGGTTGCGGTTGTTTTCATTCGTTTGCTGCTTTATTGTTGGGTGATTCTTGTGATTCTTTCCGGGCGTACATTTCTTTGAGGGCTGCCATGTCGTCCATAACCTTCGTATCCAAAATCTTAGCGTAGATTTGAGTCGTCTTGATACTGGTATGTCCAAGCATTTTCGATACGGTTTCAATCGGTATGCCATGAGACAAGGTAATAGTAGTGGCGAACGTATGCCGGGCGGTGTGAAAAGTGATAGGCTATGCAAAGAAACACAGAGAGGTAAAGATTAAACGTAAGTTGTTTGAAATGAACGGTATTTCAGCATTCTGCCAAGTAGAGAAAATGCAAACGGCAACGGAATATTGAGGTTGTTCAGTTACCAAACCGTTAGCCGGGCAGTTACCGAAACAGGAATAGGTAACGGCAGGCAATGAAAAGAAATCCTCACCGTTTTGTTTGCGCTCATACACAATGTTTTGCATATCAAGGAACGCTTATACGGCAAGTAATTTTGCACTAAAAAATATAAGCGTATGAAAGTAGAAAAATTCAAGGTGTTGCTCTACCTCAAAAAGAGCGGACTGGACAAATCGGGAAAGGCTCCCATCATGGGACGCATAACCGTGAACCGCACAATGGCACAGTTCGGATGCAAACTGTCCTGCACGCCTGAATTGTGGAATCCACGTGAAAGCCGTCTGAACGGCAAGAGCAAGGAAGCGGTGGAAACCAATGCCAGGATTGAAAAACTGCTGTTGGCGGTGAACGCCGCATTCGACAGCCTTGTGTCCCGTAAGGTCGGTTTTGACGCCACCGATGTGAAAGACCTTTTTCAAGGCAGCATGGAAACGCAGATGACCCTCATGAAAATGACAGATGCAATCTGTGACGACATTAAGGCACGTATCGGCATAGACCGGGCGAAAGGGACTTATCCCGGTTATCACTATATGCGGCTGACACTCGGGGAGTTCATCGAAACCAAGTACAAGGTCAAGGATTTGGCTTTCGGACAATTGACGGAACAGTTCATCCACGACTATCAGGTCTTCGTCACGGAAGATAAAGGCTATGCGATAGATACCGTCCGCCACCACCTTGCCATCCTAAAGAAAACCTGCCGCCTTGCCTACAAGAAAGGGTATTCCGAGAAATGCCATTTTCAACATTTCGCCCTGCCCCGGCAATCAGAAAGGACACCACGTGCATTAAGTCGCGAATCGTTCGAAAGAATCCGTGACGTAGAAATACCGCCATACAGGAAGACGCACATATTGGCACGCGACCTTTTTCTGTTTGCCTGCTACACAGGCGTGTCATACGCTGATGTGGTTTCCATCACGGACGAGAACCTGTACACGGACGGCAACGGAGCATTATGGCTGAAATACCGCCGAAAGAAAAATGAACATCGGGCGAGCGTGAAACTACTGCCAGAAGCGCTGGCACTGCTTGAGAAATACAAGGACGATACACGGGAGACGCTCTTTCCGATAATCCATCACCCGAATATGAAACGGCACATGAAAGCGTTGGCTGCACTGGCAGGCATCAAGGATAACTTGTGCTATCATCAGGCGCGCCATAGTTTTGCTTCGCTGATAACACTCGAAGCGGGTGTGCCGATAGAAACCATCAGCCGGATGTTGGGACATTCCGATATTTCCACCACTCAGGTCTATGCCCGTGTCAGCCCGAAGAAACTTTTCGAGGACATGGATAAGTTTATCAAAGCTACCGAAGATTTTCAATTAACCATTTAATACAGAAAACGATATGCGAAGCACATTTTCACTGTTGCCCTACATCAACCGCAGCAAGGTAAAGGCTGACGGAACGACTGTCGTACTCTGCCGTATAACCATTGACGGAAAACAGACCGTCATCAGTACGGGAATTTATTGCCGACCGGAAGACTGGAACGGCAGGAAGAACGAGATAAAGTCCGCAAGGGAGAACAACCGTTTACGGGAATACCTGCGGATAACAGAGGAAGCCTACAATGAGATATTGAAATCGCAGGGCGTGGTCAGTGCGGAGATACTGAAAAACCATATTACCTTGAACAATATCCATCCGACCACCCTCCTGCAAATGGGGGAATGGGAAAGGGAGCGGTTAAGGAAACATTCAGTAGAAATAGATTCCATATCTTCCTACCGCCACTCCATGTACTATCAGAAGTACCTGACGGATTATCTCGCTTCTTTCGGGAAGAAGGACATTGCCCTTGAAGAAGTGACGGAGGATTTCGGTAAGTCCTACAAGGCGTATTTGAAGAAGTGCAAGAATTTCGGGGCTTCCCAAACCAACAAATGCATGTGCTGGCTGAACCGATTGTTGTACCTTGCCGTGGACAGGGATATTATCCGTGTGAACCCCTGCGAGGATTTGGAATATGAGCCAAAGCCGGAGGCAAGGCACAAGTACATCAGCCGTGAGGAGTTCAAGAGAATCCTCTCCACTCCGATGTATGACAAACGTCAGGAGCTTGCAAGACGGGCTTTCATCTTTTCCACGCTGACGGGATTGGCGTATGTGGATATAAAACTTCTGCATCCGCACCATATCGGACGTAATGCGGAGGGCAAGCGGTATATCCGCATCAACCGCAAGAAGACGAATGTGGAGACGTTCGTGCCTCTGCATCCCATAGCGGAACAGATATTGTCACTATACAACACAACCGATGATGAACAGCCCGTGTTCCCTCTTCCCAGCCGTGATGCCCTCTGGTTTGATATCCACGAGATGGGCGTTATCATAGGGAAAGAGGATAACTTGTCCTATCATCAAAGTCGGCACAGCTTCGGAACATTCCTGATTTCGGCGGATATACCTATCGAAAGTATTGCCAAGATGATGGGGCATTCCAATATCCGGACGACACAGGGTTACGCACGGATAACCGATGATAAAATCTCAAAGGACATGGACAAGCTGATGGAACGCAGGAAAATACAATCTATCGGCGAAAAGACAGACAACAATAAGTAAACAGTATCAATTCAGTACATTATGGACAGAGGAATAATAACAATCAGTGAAACGGGTACGGTCACGATGCCGACCGTATCCGTATGGATGACGCAACAAGAGATAGCCGACCTGTTCGGCGTGTTTTCCTGCCACGTCCGCAAGGCTATCCGTTCCATCTACAAGAACAAGGAACTGAATGAACTTGATACAATGAAGTATCTCAGGCAAGCGGATGGAATCAGTTATGACGTTTACAGCCTTGAAATGATTATCGCCGTTGCATTCAGAATATGCAGTAAAGAGAGTGTCTTGTTCAGACGGTTTATAATAAATGAAATTAGCACCATTAAGAAAGCTACACCGATTACACTGTTTGTTGCCAGCGTCAGAGGTAATAACCGATGGTATAGTTGAGGCTTATTCCATCAGCCACTCGTTCCCGATACACGGATGCAAAGGTAGCGTATGGCTTGATGGCAGCAGCAAGGTCAGGCGGCAAGCCGTTTCGGGCAGAATCTTCCTCCTGCGGAGCGTATTCAGCCCGAAAACCTTGCCAATGCCTGCCATACGCTTGAAGAGCATCCGGCAACGGAAACAAGCGACTGATGGGAAATCAGAAGAAAGAAACGACTTACAGACGAAGCGGAATTTTGATGCTCCGTCCGTAAGCCGTTCCTTTCTCTTTTTGCCGAAAGTCCATTGCTGACGCAATCACAGGGCAGACGGCAAACTGCGCTCCTTCAAGAAAATCAGGTTGCCGTCTGTCGGTAAGCGGAGCGGTAGCCGCCAGCAAGCATCCTTTCGATGTCCGATTCACGGTAGAGAATTTTGCCGCCTAACTGGATATAGGCTATGCGTCCTTCGTTCCGGTAATCCTGAAGTGTCCGGCGGCTCACTTTCAGCCGTGCCGACACTTCCTTGTCAGTGAAGAAACGCTCTCCGTTCAGTGTCGGGCGGTAATTGGCGGTCAGATGCTCAAAGTTGTCCAGAAGACGGTCGAGACTGCCCATGAAGTGGATTATCCACTCGTTGTCCTTGTTTATCAGTTCATTCATGTTACTTTGGATTTAGTGGGTATTGTTAGTTTACTTCGTTCATTTCATCAAGTTTATATAGTTCTTCCTTTGAACTTTGCTTCTTTGCGCCTGTCCTCCACAACGGAAACAATGCGCTGTACATCATCGGGACGGTAGTAGGTCTTGTGGTTTATCTGAGAGTAAGCCAGCGTCCCGTTGTCCCGAAGCGTCTGCAATGTGCGTGGACTGATGTTGAGCATCCGGCAAACGTCCTGATTGTCCATCCACTCGCCCATCTTCTTTTCTCCGTGCCGCCGACAGATGGCATCCATGCGACTGACGAAACGGTCGAACTTGGCGACCATCGCCTCAAAGGTCTTTCTTTCAATTGATACGATTTCCATATACAATACTTTTTTATTGTTACTGTTTCTTTTGCCACAAAGGAATATATAATCTGTTATCCGGCAATGGATTTCCCGGAAGTGGAAGCATGTGGCACAGGTTGGTAGAGGTTGGCACAGATTGGGACTATATTCTTAATTCCGGAAATTAGGAATGTGGCAAGAGAAAAAACAAGGGCTTAATTCAAACCTGACTGTGATTGCACCTTTGTTCTTCCGGTTATTCATATCCGGCAAATCTGTGAAGTCCTCACCAATATCTCTATCATCATAAAGCAAAGTCTCACAATATTGTCTAATCGAATCCAAGTTATTGACTGACTGTACTAAAACATCTTACTTTGCTTGCAACAATCGGTCGAGGTACTGACCAAGACCACAGTAATAACTTAATCAACCTGTTTTATGACAATGAAAAGAGAACCAAGTATCAGTGAGCAGCAGGCTCGTGAAATCGTGGAAAGAATGGGACGCAGGGAATCCCGCAGTGAGAAGTCTATGGAGGACTTCTACAGGAACGTCGGGCTGGACCCGGAACAGCCGGCACAACCCGGCAAGACCGTCACGAAAAAAGCGGAAACAGCTACGGCGGATGAACCGTCAGGCGGAACACCCGAAGATATGGCAGTGCCGCAGAAGCGTGCCAGCAGCAAGCAACGCAGGCTGTCGCTGGACGAGTACCGTACCGCTTACCTGCAAGTTCCCAAGATAACCGACCGCAAGCCCGTGTTCGTCAGCGGTGAGGTGCGTGACCGACTGGACGGAATTGTCCGCTGTCTCGGCGGGCGTGGCATGAGTGCGTCGGGACTCGTTGAGAACCTCACTCGCCTGCACCTTGAAACCTACAGGGAGGATATCGAGCAGTGGCGCAAACTCTGAGCGGATTACGGTAGAACCGGTCAAGCCGGTGAATACACTCCATCGGCTTGACAGATATTCCAAATGAGTTATTATACTTACAAACCAATCCGACAAGCGGAGGATTCTTGTGTCCTCAAAGACACAGCAAGATATGTTTTCAGTTACCCGAATAATTCTAAGTAACTGAAAACACCTTCACCGCCGTGGGCAGAATTATCCTCCGCAGTCGGATAATTTCGGGGTTCCTTAATCAAAGATTAGACAATGGACAAGCCATAAAATTAAAAGAATAAGAAGAATGAAAAAGAAGAGCAAGTACGGGAGAAATCCCAAATTGAATCCGAAGACACACTGCGTGATGGTGCGCTTCGATGATGTGGAATGGAACAGGTTCCTGACGATGTACGAGGAATCACAGGTGTATGCGAAAGCCGTCTTTCTGAAGGCGCATTTCTTCGGACAGAAGTTCAGGGTACATAAAGTGGACAAAGCAATGTTGGAATACTGTACCAAGCTGTCCGACTTTCATGCCCAGTTCCGCGGCATAGGCACCAATTACAACCACGTCGTGAAGGAATTGCGCATCCATTTTTCGGAGAAGAAGGCGATGGCGTTGCTCTACAAGCTGGAGAAACATACCATCGACCTTGTGAAGTTGAGCCGGGAGATTGTGGAACTTTCAAGGGAGATGTATGTCAAGTGGGAACAACAGAAGGAATAATTCCATACCACACTAAGCGCCCGCAGATACGCAGCCCGGTGAATGAACGATATCCGTATGGCAACTTCATTGCCGACCATATCATTGTCGAACGACCTGTGGGTCTGTTTAAGAATGAAAACCGTCCGAAAGGGATAAAAATATAACTTTTATTGTGGGCAGTAACGTTATTGTTTTCGTTACTGCCCACAATAATAATCCTTATCGCTTTTGGATATTGTGCTGATAGAAGTTGGTACAGACAAATTTAACAAAATAGAACAAAAAAAGTAACTACTCAGCTATGCAAAGTCGTTGAGTATCAACTCTATTGCACGAGGTCAATCTTGCGTAATGCCCGATTTTCATCGAAATATAGTAAATCAACAAGTTTGCTACTGTTGATAATCAAGCATTTGGGCACATTTAGATACCTGAGTAGTTACACAAAAAAGCAATGCAATTTTTTTATACGTTGCACACTGATTTCTTATTTTGCAGAATTACAGCGAACAAGTTTCTCTTTCGTTTTGCAAATCTACTTGCAGTGTAATCTGTTTGCTTCTTAATATTATAGATGAAATTATAGCAACAATCAAAGCAAACACGGCAATACCTATAAATGACACATGCAAACCGTAGCGTTTTCCTATGAATCCGATTATAACCGGACCAAGAAGTATGCCGGAATATCCAAGAGCATTAATAAAACTAATGATGTTGTGTACAGCCATCCCTTTTATGTGGGCCGCAAAAGATACTAATTGAGGAACTACATTGGCCGCACCACAACCGACCATAGCAAAACCAGCTACAGAAGCGATCGCACTATCAATTGATACCACAATCAGGAAACCAGCGGAAATAAGTAATGCCCCTCCGCTAATCACAGTCCTTCGTCCAAATCGATCGACGATCTTGTCGCCGCAAAGTCTCATAATAGTCATTGCTATGGCAAAAGCGGTATAGAAAAATCCGGCCACGGACATGTCAATGCCACGCTCTTGACTAACAAAAATTGCTGACCACCCCATTACAGCACCTTCCGACGCATACATGATAAAACATAACAAACCGACCACTATCACCATAGGTGGAATATAAAATTTCTTATTCACATCCTGTTTCGGATGGTCGTTGCTTTTAAGTACCTTTGAGGATAGAAGGTCACGGCATCCGGCCATCATCGCAGCCAATACCAATATCATAAATATTACGACCGACCACATAGGGATTATTCCGAATGCGAAAAGAGAACTCATCACACCGGCACCGATGAGCGTACCAAGTGAATAACCCCCATGAAATCCTGACATCAGATGTTTTCCTGTCTGACCTTCAACTGCAACACCATTCACATTAGCAGCAACATCGATGGTGATAGTACAACCGCCGAATACCAATAACATTATAGCCGTTAGGGTGAAGTTAGCCAATAGGCTTATCGTCAATAGAGAAAAAGCCATTAAAAATCCGGAGAAATAAACTACTCGTTTTGCGCCAAATCTCACACATAGCCAACTTGATAAAGGAAGTGCTATTATTGAACCCAACCCGGTACAAAGCATCAGAAGTCCTAAGGAAGCTTCGTCCAAACTAAATGCACGTTTAACATACGGTACAAGAGGTGCCCATGCAGCCTCAAGACAACCTATGACGAGAAAAGCGGTGCGATTTGCGATAATTGGATGTTTACTCATCGTTTAAAGGTATAAGAAAAGCGCACATTTTGAATATGTGTGCGCCTTTGAAAATGATTAGATTGTTTTATTATTCTGCTATATTACCCTTTCTAAAGTCAGCGACAGGTTTATCTGTCAGAGATACTTCGGTGAATAGGCAGGTGTGTTCATTATCCTTAGGACTCTGTGAACTGATGCCTATAAGCAATTTTTCAGGAAAGTCATTCTTATAGAGTCGGGCCATACGCCATATTTTACCATCTTCTGAGAAATAGCTACCAAGGGTTGTGCCATCGGAGGATAATCTCATATAAACGTATGGAGCCGTGATTGCCTGATGGTTATTGTCATCAGAGGTGCCTAATGTGCGAACTGACACCACTCGGTGATCGCCATACTCATCCTGCTCGAAACATAGTTTTTGACAATGTGTGTCGTTTTCATAAGCATATATCACCCCTGCCGAATAAGTTCCGGTTTCAGTGAATTCAGGCTGCACTTTAGCCGTGAAAGTGAAAGGTTTGGTGTTGTCAACCTCTGTGAAGATGACCGCAGAGTTATTGACTACGCTTCCATCCGGGGAACGGAAATAATCAGTTTGAGGACCGGCCACAAATTTGAGCGTGTCGCCAAGAAGTGTGATGCCATTCTCTCCGCCGTTTTTCGACTTTGTAAAACGAATTCCTCCTACATTGATGTCGCATGTGGCGAGTTCAACGTTTTCTGTTGTAGCTTTCTTGTCAGAATTTCCCGCTTTTTTCTTTGGTTCTTTCTGGGTGCATCCAGCCATTACAAGACTTGCAATGATTGCGATAAATACTAATTTTTTCATTATGATATTGATTTGATTATTATTAAATTGCAATTTCCTTGTGATTTATTTGCGGTTGCAAAGTTAGATAGAACAAAAGATGTGCACAATACTGATTTCTAACCAATTTTCGCATCAATAGCAATAGGAATTAGCTATTATTTGTTGAATATCAATCCTCTACGGCCTACTACCAACGAATTATCAGGAACATCTTGGGTTATGGTACATCCATGTGACATGACACAACCATTACCAACACTAAAGCTACCCGCGACAATTATAGTTCCTGTACCAAAAACACAACGATTGCCTATTCTTGCTCCCGGAAACAAAATAAGTTCTCCTCCTATGATATTATTATCTCCGATATAGATGTCATCACCTACTCCTGTGCAATAAATAGAAGCTCCGTGTGTAAGAGAAACGCCTTTACCAAAATGAATTGGCACAGAACTAAAAATACGTTCACATTCATTTTGCAGAACTGTTATGCCTGCTTCCAATTCTAATTTACCAGCAAATTGATTCATCTTTTTCGCTTTTATATGCCCACAAAATTACGAACCAATAATAACTGGTACAACACTGATTTTTAACCAATCATAAAGCAAGAGGGCTCATTAAATAAGATTCATTCTTAATGCGATTTCTACAGCAGCCGCAGTATTAGCGACTTTTAATGAAGCTAAAATATCCTGACGATGGCGATTAACGGTATAAACGGAAATATTTAGGTTGTCTGCAATCTGTTTACTGGGCACCCCTTTCGCTATTAGTGATAGTATTTCAAGTTGTCGCCGACTAAGGATTTTTCGGTCGCATGCTTCGTACACGTTTCGTCTAACGGTTTCTCCTGTCACGAGATTTACAATAATACCGTCTTGTTTGTTATGAGAACCAAAGTATGGAGAATAAGTGCATAGACCGAGAATGACACTTCCACCGTTGCTACAACTAAAATATCTCGTTGTATGTAATATTTTTATTGTCTCATTACTCCCTGTCCGATAGAAACTGATTATACACGAAGCCGAGAAATTTGTCTTTTCATTTATGGGAAGTTCTTTTATAAAGTTGAAGAAACGAAGTTCGAGTATATGACGTTGAATAAGCTCTTCTTCATTCGCGTGGCTGAAAACAGTATTTTCAAAGGCGGATGTATGGTCAACCATATATTCCGGGAAGTCCATTATAGTTTGACCGAATCTGCCAGAATATATATGACATTCGTTGTTTTGAAAATCTGACACAACTGCTATACCTTCTGTTGCAAGAGCATAACCATTTGCGCACGCTCTTGCTTGAGCAAGCATAAATTCTTTATTTTCAGTATCTTCAAACTGCTGCTCAGTCAGAAGTGATTTTAGTTGATGTTCCTGTTCCATAGTGAATTGGTTAATTTTCACCATTGCGGGATTGCGCCAATAGTCCTAATTTTGCCACAAAATTACGAATAATAAATGATTCAAAGATGAAAAGAACCGTTTTATATGGAGCATTTCTTGTTGGAAGCCTCTCTTTAGCTGCATGTCAGCAACACAATGAGACCAAAGTAAGTGAACCGGATTTGACTGGTAAAGAGGTTGAAACAAGTCAAATCACAGACTGTAAGATAAAAGTGGGAGATGTCACTTTTACCAAATCCATCAATGGCGCAGATACATGTGTAACTATACTTACAGACGGAGGATTGAAATTCAGCTGCCCCGAAGGACTTGATTTCTTCTGTGATCCTAATGAAGGTAAGCTGTCCAACAATACACTGCCCGTATTGCTGATTCCAACGGACAATACCAAACCGTTCACGTTGACAGCCAAAGTAACTCCTGAATTCACCATTGAGGGACTTTACAATGCCGCCGACCTCTTTGTGTATGTCAACGATACACTTTGGCAGAAACTTGCCTTTGAGCAGGATGAATATGGCAACCACCGCATCGTGACGGTACGAACACAAGGTACATCCGATGACAACAACCATGATAAGATAGACACAAAATCGGTCTATATGAAAATATCTTCCGATACTCGGACTATCGCCAGCTACTATTCATTAGATAAAAAAGAGTGGCATATGGTGCGTCTGTACCGTAATGAATATCCCGATCAAATATATCTCGGCATCAGTAGCCAGTGTCCGCAACATGGAGGATGCACAAGCCTCATCGAAGATATAACTATCAGCCATGACAACGTGGGTGATTTCCGTATGGGTGAATAAATAAAAGTAAATAATATGAACAAGCGAATATTGATTTTAACCGGCAGCCCACGACGGGGAGGTAACAGCGACCTTATGGCGGACGCTTTTGCGAAAGGAGCATCCGAAGCGGGCAACATTGTTATGCGGTTCGATACTGCGCATAAACATATTCAAGGATGCAGAGCTTGCGATAATTGTTTCAGCAAGGAGAATAAAGCCTGTATTTTTAATGATGATTTCAATGAATTGGCATCTTTGATGGCAGAAAGTGATGTCATCGTATTCTGCACACCTCTTTATTGGTACTCGTTTCCTGCCCAGATAAAAGCAGCCATAGACAAGTTTTATTCTTTCATCATAGGTAAAAAAGATGTGCCTATTAAGGAATGTATGCTTCTTTCGTGTGGAGAATTGGAAGACCCTCATGTTTTCGATGGCATAGTGCGTTCCTTTGAACTCATTGCACAAGATAGGGGATGGAAAAACAGAGGCCATTATCTTGTAAATAGTGTCAATGAGAAAGGTGCAATTTTGAATACCGAACATCTACAAAAGATATATAATCTGGGGAAAGATTATGATTCCCCAATTGAGTTTTCTTGAGAACAATCGGAGCAAATTCGATTGCGACCGGGATAATCGGTATATAATTCAATACGCAAATTTATTTCATAATGAATTGGAAAGGTATTCTTATAACTTTGGTTTTCAGTATGGTGTCGTGGGGTACGCATGCTGAAAACCTCTTTGTCTCTTTACTGGGGAAGAACGAGGAGGAGGTTAATGAACGGCTCCAGCAAGTATGGAAGCATTTCTTTACACCGTCAGATTTGAACCGTTATGAAGCCGATGATGAAAAATCTGTTTATTACGAGGTCTCGAATAGTACAGCCTTTATTTTGGATACTGGCAACAACGATGTGCGCTCCGAAGGGATGTCGTACGGCATGATGATTAGTGTACAACTGGATCACCGTGAACAGTTCGATAAACTTTGGGAATGGTCGAAACGAAATATGGCATTTGCTCCCGATTCCAAATGGGACGGCTACTTCTGCTGGCAGTGCAAGCCCGACGGTACTAAGATTGGTGGAAGCAACGCTTCGGATGGAGAATTGTATTATGTTACTGCTTTGTTTCTTGCTTCAGAACGCTGGAACGAGCCTCGATACCGTGATGAAGCAAATAAAATATTGACCAAAGTCATGATCAAAGACGGTAGAGAGAGTGGAGTTTATAATCTTTTTGACCTTGACAATGGGCTTATAACTTTCGTTCCCGATCATGCGGGGCATAGTTTTACTGACCCTTCTTATATGCTTCCAGCTTTTTTAGACAAATGGGCACGTACAGCATCTGCCAATCGCTCATTTTGGGAAAAGGCTGCTACGGCAAGCCGCCAGCATCTAATCGCATCAGCCCACCCGGTTACCGGTCTCTATCCCGACTACAGTCGGTTTGACGGCAGAGCTTATGCTTGGCGTCATGCCGCTTATGATACCTCCATTTATATGTTCGATGCCATCCGTTGTCCCATAAACGTAGGTATGGATTATTATCTGTGCGGAAAGGATTGCCACAGACAGAAAGCAGTGATGTACCGTCTTCTTACATTCTTTAAGAACGATGGCTTCAAGCATGGTCATTTCACGCTTGATGGATCCAAGGCTTTCGGACAATACACTTGTGGCATGGCTGGTGCCAATGCCGTAGGAGCCATAACCCTTGCCCAGTCAAATATTCCCGAATATCGCGAACTTGCTCGTGAGTATGTTCAACGCCTATGGGATGTAAAACCGCCGACAGGCAAGTTCCGATATTATGAAGGTTTGGTCTATTTTCTTTCTATGCTACACGTATCAGGACGTTTCTCATTGGACTTCTGACATCAAAATAGATTATAAAAACTCACTATCAAGTGATATTGTTATCTGCCTACGCAATGACAAATATTCATTTGTAGCAAACTTATCAATTTATACAGGGATAAATCTTATTCTATATAATAGGGAATTAGGTATATTTCAAAATCTGAACGAACGGGAGTTCACATATACCGCTGTCCCAGAACGCTTGCTTCTGTATGAAGCAATATACGGAAGTAGGTTACTGTATATTCCTTACATAAATTGATGACAATCTGACGAGTGAAGAATGTCTCATAGAATATACTTTCCTGCAAATAGAAAAGAGTTATAATCTGAGAAAAAGAATTTGAACTGTCAAAGGGAATAACATCAAAAAAATAATTTGAAATAGTATAGCAAAAAAGCTTCGAAGACCATACAGCCCGTAAGCCTATAAAGACCTACGGGCTGTATTATCAATAATCAATGGCAATAACGCATGAATCGACATAACGCTGAAACAAGACACTTCCGTATGCTGACTTCCATAGGCTATCTACTGATAGCTTTGCTGGTAGGCGGCATCATGTACACATGGCTTGGCGAATGGCGAGACATGGAGGGACTAGAAGCCAAAAACCGAGAGATCGATGAATTTCGAAAAGAGGTAAACAATATTCATATTCATTTGATAGAGTTTTCTTTATTAGGTGAAACGATATTGGAATGGGATGATGAAGATTTAGGACTTTACCATGCTCGGCGTATGACAATGGACAGTATGCTTTGTCGGTTCAAAGCTATCTATCCGGTAGAACGCATAGACAGTGTACGCCATTTTCTCGAAGACAAGGAACGGCAGATGTGCCAAATCGTTCAGATACTTGAACAGCAACAAGCCATCAACGATAAGATAACCAGTCAAGTACCTATAATTGTGCAGAAGAGTGTGCAGGAACAGCCCAAGAAATCCAAGCGCAAGGGTTTCTTAGGCATCTTTGGCAAAAAGGAAGAAGCGAAACCAACTGCGACTACTACGATGCTCCGTTCCCTTAATCGGAATATGATAGCTGAACAACAGGCACAAAGCCGCCGTTTGTCGGAACACGCCGATAGTCTTGCTACACGAAATGCGGAACTCAACAGACAACTGCAAGGACTGGTAGTTCAAATGGATGAGAAGGTGCAAGCAGACATACAGAAACGGGAAGCTGAGATAACAGCCATGCGGGAACAATCGTTTATTCAGATAGGTGGCTTGACAGGATTCGTTGTGTTGTTATTGGTAATCTCTTACATAATCATCCACCGAAATATCACCCGTATCAAACGGTACAAACGAGAAACTGCGGATTTAATAGAACAGCAGATACAGTCTATCAAACAAAACGAGGCACTGATTGCCTCTCGTAAAAAAGCCGTTCATACCATCACCCATGAATTACGCTCTCCACTGACGGCAATAACGGGTTATGCCGGACTGATGCGGAAAGACTGCAATACGGATAAAACCGGGACGTATATCCGAAACATTCAGGAATCTTCTGACCGCATGCGTGAAATGCTGAACACCCTGCTGAATTTTTTCCGGCTGGACAACGGCAAGGAGCAGCCGAATTTCTCTCCTTGCCGGATTTCGGCAATCACGCACATTCTTGAAACGGAGTTTACACCCATCGCCATGAACAAGGGGCTGGCTCTTACCATAACCAATCAAACGGATACGGTTGTCCTGACCGATAAGGAACGTATCCTGCAAATCGGCAACAACCTGCTGTCAAATGCCATCAAGTTCACGGAGAACGGTGGCGTTTCTCTGACAACAGACTACGATAACGGTGTCCTGAAACTTATCGTCAAAGATACGGGCACAGGAATGACCGAAGAGGAACAGCAACGGGTATTCGATGCGTTTGAGCGTCTGTCAAACGCCGCCACAAAAGACGGCTTCGGACTGGGACTTTCCATCGTTCAGCGTATCGTGACAATGCTCGGCGGCACGATACGGCTGGAGAGCGAGAAAGGCAAAGGTAGCCGTTTTACGGTGGAAATACCCATGCAGACAGCCGAAGAACTGCCGGAACAGATAAATCAAACAAGGATTCATCATGACCGTACATTCCATGATGTGATTGCCATCGACAATGACGAGGTACTTCTCTTGATGCTTAAAGAAATGTATGCACAGGAAGGCGTACACTGCGAAACCTGCACCGATGCTGCGGAACTGATGGAACTGATACGAAAAAAGGAATACAGCCTGCTTCTGACGGATCTGAACATGCCGGAAATCAACGGCTTTGAGCTGTTGGAGCTGCTACGTACCTCCAACGTTGGCAATTCAAAGACTATCCCGGTAGTCGTGACAACCGCTTCGGGCAGTTGCAGCAAGGAGGAACTTATGGAACGTGGATTCGCCGGATGCCTGCTCAAACCGTTCTCCATATCGGAACTTATGGAGGTTTCAGACAAATGCGCCATGAAAGGCAACCGGAATGAAAAGCCGGATTTCACCTCCCTGCTGTCCTACGGCAATGAAGCCGTCATGCTGGAGAAACTGATAACGGAAACCGGAAAGGAAATGCAGTCGGTCAGGGATGCGGAACAGCGGAAAGACCTTCAGGAACTGGACGCCCTGACACACCACCTGCGAAGTTCATGGGAGATACTCCGTGCCGACCAACCGTTAAGGGAGCTTTATAAACTGCTTCATTGCGATTGCACGCCTGACGATAAAACAATTGGCAATGCTGTAAAAGCTGTACTGGATAAGGGTTCGGAGATAATCCGGCTGGCAAAAGAAGAAAGGAGAAAATACGAAAATGGATAAGACAAAAATCATCGTGGTGGAGGACAACATCGTGTATTGCGAGTTCGTCTGTAACCTGCTGGCACGCGAGGGATTCCGCACCGTGCAGGCTTTCCACCTCTCGACCGCGAAGAAATATCTGCAACAGGCCGCAGACGGGGACATCGTGGTTTCCGACCTGCGCCTGCCCGACGGCAACGGTATCGACCTGTTGCGCTGGATGCGCAAAGAAGGTATGATGCAGCCTTTCATCATCATGACTGACTATGCCGAGGTGCATACGGCAGTCGAAAGTATGAAACTCGGCTCACTGGACTACATACCCAAGCAACTTGTAGAGGATAAACTCGTCCCTTTGCTCCGTACCATATTAAAAGAACGGAGTATCGGAAGGAACCGTATGCCTGTGTTCTCTCGTGACGGCTCGGCATTTCAAGTCATCATGAAACGAATAAGGCTGGTAGCCCCCACTGACATGAGCGTGCTAATATTTGGCGAGAACGGCACGGGCAAGGAGCATATCGCACACCAACTGCACGACAAAAGCAAACGGGCAGGAAAACCGTTCGTTGCGGTGGACTGCGGTTCACTCTCCAAAGAGCTTGCGCCATCGGCTTTCTTCGGACACGTCAAAGGAGCGTTCACAGGTGCTGACAGTGCCAAGAAAGGTTATTTTCACGAGGCGGAAGGCGGCACACTATTTTTAGACGAGGTTGGTAATCTCGCACCGGAAACCCAACAGATGTTACTCCGAGCTATACAGGAACGGAGATATCGCCCGATAGGTGATAAGACGGATAAAAGTTTCAATGTCCGCATCATCGCCGCCACCAACGAAGATCTGGAGGCGGCTGTGAACGAAAAGCGATTCCGGCAAGACCTGTTATATCGTCTGCATGATTTTGAGATAACAGTCCCGCCGTTGCGCGACTGTCAGGAGGACATCATGCCACTGGCGGAATTTTTCCGCGAGATTGCGAACAAAGAACTGGAATGCGACGTTATCGGATTTGACGGGGAAGCCCGTAAAACATTGCTAACCCATGTTTGGCCGGGCAATGTCCGTGAGCTTCGGCAGAAAATCATGGGTGCGGTGTTGCAGGCGCAGACCGGGCTTGTCACGAAAGAGCATCTGGAATTTGCCGTAACGAAACAGACCTCGCCCGTCAGCTTCGCCCTGCGCAACGATGCGGAAGACAAGGAGCGTGTCTTACGCGCATTGAAGCAGGCGAACGGAAACCGCAAGGTTGCCGCAGAACTGCTCGGAATAGGACGTACAACGCTGTACAACAAACTGGAAGAATATGGATTGAAGTATAAATTTCAGCAACCATAGCCGCTAATTCGTCGGATTTGGCTATCTTTGCAAAAATTATAAATATGAATACTTCTTTTTGGGACTCCAACCTATTTCAAACAATTGTATTGATTGTTACTATTGGTACAACTGTCGGTATTGCTTTATGGCAATTTCATGTTCATAAACAAACAGAATTGAGGAATGCTGTATCAATTTTAATACTTCAAATAAAAGATATAGAAAAAAATATAGAATACATTTTTTCGGAAGGGCTTATAAATGGATTTATTCAAGAAGTACCCATGCACTATTCTACAATAATATTCGAAGAGAATCAATGGAACAAATACGCCCATAGTATTGTTGGACATATATCTCAAGAAGCGTTTGAAAAGATTGACACTTTCTTTAAGGTAGCTCAAAGAATACGTGAGCAACAAATTTATATAAAGCAAAAAATACAATTATCTATGGATAATAGAGTTTTTTACTATTATAACACTATCTATAACCAAGCAGTTATTGCAGATAATCCTGCACAATGTGTCCAACTGATGATAGATAAATTCAATGAACTTCTTGTACCGTCATATATTCAGAAAGAGTTTGCATCAGGATTAGAAAAAACATTGAAGCAGTATCATAAACTAACAGACGGTATTGCATATACGGAATTATTAAAACTAAAGTAGTATTATATAAAATATTATATTACCTTTGTAGTCAAGATAAGCGTTCTTGAGGATTATGCAGAATAAGACAAAATAGAGAACTTCGCTCGTTTCTAAATCGTTACCCATCAAGAAACGAATCTTTGCAAAATATTCAATTTCAGTGAGAAAGACAATTCGTAATGTCTTGCCATATGAAACGTGATGTTCTTATCTACTCCCGCTTGCTTGGCCACCTTTTTCAAGTATCTGTTCATCACCTGATTGAGTGGCACGGGGAATATATGATTGTTCCGTTTTCCTTCGTGATATGCCTCATACCTTTTTAATATATTAACGGCAGGTTGTAATAAAGGCAGTATTGCGTGTATGTCAGTTTTTTGCCGATAGTAGCTAAGCCACAGGCTTTTGTCTATGCCGACATTAATATTTTCATTGGTAAGGTTCCCTATATCGACATAGGACAGGCCTGTATATACAGCAAAAATGAAGACATCCCTCACGATAGACAGGTTGGCGGGCAAAGGGACCTCCTCAAGGCTTTTCAGTTCCTTTTCGGAGAGGAATCCCCTTTCCACTTTTGTTTTCTTGGCATTGAGCAGGCAAACAGGGTTTCGGCTTATCCATTCGTTTTGCAAGGCTACATTCATCACCTTTTTGAAACGCTGGATATGTTTTAATGCACCATTGACTGCGCATACGGTATCCCCTTCCCTCCTATACCCTTGAAGATAGGCATAAAATTCATAAACGAATGCTTTGTCAACAGCAGCCAGGTCATAATCGGAAACGTGGTATTTGATGCGTATGAAATTGAGCAGATGTTTTTTTGTGACGTGATAGCCAATAAATGTACTGGTACGGAGATTCTTTTTCTCCATGATTTCATGGTAGTCGAACAGTGTGCTGATCGTAGAGAACTCATTATCCTGTGTCTGGAACATGAGTTTGAAATTCTCAATGTTCAAGGGATAGCTTTTCTGCCTGATTTTGGCAATGGTATCCTCAATCGTGATCTTCAAATCTTCGATATACCGATTGACTTCTTTATCATTGGCGGTTTTCCCGAGCGACTTTTGCGCAACCGCCGACCATGATTCTGAGCGTAGATGTAGTTTCGTGGGAATTTCGTATCTTTGCCCTGAGATCGTAACCCGACATGAGAGAGGTGACATCTTTTCATTCGTTCTTCCTTTCCTTATCCAGAAAAGAACATTGAAAGTTTGCTTTTTTTGGTTCATCGTTGTTTTTTTTGAGAATCACTCAAAAAAATATCAAAAAAGAGCAATCGTGTCACCGAATTTGTCACCGAATTAGCGTCAACTTTTTTCGGGTGGCATTTGTCAAAGCATGAAAAAACCCGCTAAAATTGCAGTTTTAGCGGGTTTTTGTCATTAAAAAGCTGGTGGTTTGTTGGGCTACCTGGATTCGAACCAGGAATGACAGGACCAGAATCTGTAGTGTTACCATTACACCATAGCCCAATGATTTTCGTTTGCGGGTGCAAAGATACAAATAATTTGGGAATTGCAAACATTTCTGCTATTTTTTTTGCAAAAACTCTCATTTTGCTCCTTCAAGTAGAAGCATCTCCCCTAAAAAACACAAAAATTAAGTCATAACTTTCTTGTATCCAATAAATCACCGTATATTTGTCAAAAATATCACGTTTATAATCAGAAACAAAGGGGAATCCTTTTTTGTTATAAACCAAAAGAGAACATGAATTATTAATTTCAATTACAGGAATGAACGATACGAAAATATTAATTGAAAAAATTAAAGAGGGAATTCAGGAAAAAAAAGGTAAAAACATCATTATTGCTGATTTAACCAGTATAGAAGATACCATCTGCAAATATTTCGTTATATGCCAGGGGAACTCCCCTAGTCAGGTAAATGCTATTGTAGACTCTGTCAAGGAGTTTGCCCGTGAAGGTGCAGACAGCAAACCGACCGCAATCGACGGACTTCGAAATGCAGAATGGGTGGCAATGGATTATTCCGATGTACTTGTACATGTCTTTCTGCCGGAAGTAAGATCCTTCTATAATCTTGAACATCTGTGGGCTGACGCCAAACTTACTCAAATCCCCGATTTAGACTAATCCACAATTATGGACAACAATAATACTAACAACAATAACAATAAGCCTAATAATAAGGTGAATATGCCCAAGTTCAATCTGAACTGGCTATATATGATTATTGCCCTCATGCTTCTCGGCCTTTGGTGGAGCAGCGATTCAAGAGGAAGCGGAAGTAAAGTCGTTCCTTACAGCGACTTCCAGAAGTATGTCACTAACGGCTACATCAGCAAAGTACTGGGCTCTGAGAAAACTCTCGAAGCTCATGTCAAACCGAATGCCGTAGGTGCAATATTCGGTGCGGACTCCACCAAAGTAGGAAGAAACCCAATTATTACCAGTAACCCTCCTTCTAAGGACAGGCTGGATAAATTTCTGCAGGACGAAAAAGCAGCCGGTCATTTTGACGGAATAGCAGATTACCCTGCCGATTCGGATATTTTCCCGGCAATCCTGATTAATATTCTTCCGCTGGTTTTATTAATCGCCCTGTGGATATTCTTCATGCGTCGTATGAGCGGCGGTGGCGGCGGTGGTGCCGGCGGTGTATTCAATGTAGGAAAATCCAAAGCCCAGCTTTTCGAAAAGGGAGGCTCCATCAAGATTACATTCAAGGACGTAGCCGGCCTGGCGGAAGCCAAACAGGAGGTAGAAGAAATCGTAGAGTTTCTGAAAGAACCTCAGAAGTATACTGACCTAGGAGGTAAGATTCCCAAAGGCGCATTGCTCGTAGGCCCTCCGGGAACCGGTAAGACATTGCTTGCGAAGGCTGTTGCCGGTGAAGCAAACGTTCCGTTCTTCTCACTGGCAGGTTCTGACTTCGTAGAAATGTTTGTCGGTGTAGGTGCTTCCCGCGTACGTGACCTGTTCAAGCAAGCTAAAGAAAAAGCTCCTTGTATTGTCTTTATCGACGAAATTGACGCGGTAGGCCGTGCTCGTGGCAAAAACCCTGCAATGGGTGGAAATGATGAGCGTGAAAACACCCTGAATCAGTTGCTGACTGAAATGGACGGCTTCGGCTCCAACAGTGGTGTGATTATCCTTGCCGCTACCAACCGTGTGGACGTACTTGACAAGGCATTGCTTCGTGCCGGACGTTTCGACCGTCAGATACACGTAGACCTGCCCGACCTTAACGAACGTAAAGAAGTATTCGGCGTACACCTGCGTCCGATCAAGATAGACGATACAGTAGATGTAGATTTGCTAGCACGTCAGACTCCGGGATTCTCCGGTGCGGACATTGCGAATGTCTGCAATGAAGCTGCCTTGATCGCAGCCCGTCACGGAAAGAAATTTGTAGGCAAGCAGGATTTTCTGGATGCGGTAGACCGTATCATCGGTGGTCTGGAAAAGAAGACCAAGATTACCACAGAAGCGGAAAGACGCTCGATTGCCTTGCATGAAGCAGGACACGCCTCTATCTCGTGGTTGCTGGAATATGCAAATCCATTGATCAAGGTAACGATTGTTCCCCGCGGACGTGCATTGGGTGCTGCCTGGTATCTGCCGGAAGAACGTCAGATCACTACCAAAGAGCAAATGCTTGACGAAATGTGCGCTACCCTCGGAGGACGTGCAGCCGAAGACCTGTTTATCGGGCGCATCTCTACCGGTGCTATGAACGACCTCGAAAGAGTTACGAAACAAGCATACGGCATGATTGCTTATTTAGGTATGAGTGACAAACTACCCAACTTATGCTATTATAATAATGAGGAATATTCTTTCAACCGCCCGTATAGCGAAAAGACAGCCGAACTCATCGATGAAGAAGTGAAACGGATGGTGAACGAGCAATATGAACGTGCCAAGAAGATTTTGTCCGAACATATGGAAGGACACAATGAACTGGCTCAGTTACTGATCGACAAAGAAGTGATCTTTGCCGAAGACGTTGAACGTATTTTCGGTAAACGCCCGTGGGCATCCCGCTCGGAAGAAATCATGGCTGCCAAAGAAAGCCAGGATGCTGCCAGAGCGGAAAGAGAACTTGCCGAGAAACTGAAAGCAGAAGAACAAGAAATCAAAGAAGAGGAAGCTAAAAATTCTGCTCAGGAAGAAGCAACTACAGAAACGAAAATCACTGCGGAAGGAAAAAAAGTAACCGTAGAAGGAAAAGTTACTATAGAAGCAAAATCCAATGAGAAAGAACAAACTACCGAATCTAAATAATTAAAACACGAAGATTTTGATTAGTAATTTTATAAAACGGGCCATTACGGGTATACTCTTTGTCGCCATTCTGGTGGGATGTATACTCTATAATTCTTTCAGCTTCGGCATTCTGTTCATGGCGATCAGTGCACTGACGATCTATGAATTCGGACAGTTAATCAACAGCCGTGCAGAAGGAGTCAACGTAAACAAAACCATTATCATGCTGGGAGGAGCTTACCTGTTCCTCGCAGTGATGGGATTCTGTATCGACGCAGCCGACTCCAAGATTTTCATTCCTTATTTGCTGTTGCTGCTCTATTTGATGATCAGCGAATTGTATCTGAAAAAGGCAAGTTCAATGCTTAACTGGGCATATTCCATGCTCAGCCAGCTTTATATAGGCCTGCCGTTTGCCTTGCTTAATGTCTTGGCGTTTCATACTGATCCGGAATATAGCAGCGTAAGCTACAATCCGATTCTGCCATTGTCCATCTTTATATTCCTTTGGCTGAGTGATACAGGTGCATATTGCGTCGGTTCATTAATTGGCAAACACCGCTTGTTTGAACGTATCTCTCCTAAAAAATCATGGGAAGGTTCCATCGGCGGCGGAGTAGTAGCTATCGGAGCTTCTTTTGTCTTGGCACATTACTTCACGATTATGTCGATGTGGGAATGGGCAGGTCTCGCTTTAGTCGTTGTCGTTTTCGGAACATGGGGCGACCTGACAGAATCATTACTGAAACGCCAGCTGCACGTTAAAGATTCAGGGACCATTCTTCCGGGACACGGAGGGATGCTCGACCGTTTCGACAGTGCTTTGATGGCTATACCGGCAGCAGTCTTTTATCTGTATGCACTAACTTGGTTTTAATAACAGAATAAATAAAATAAAAGGTCGGAAGCCGCTTTGAAGCACTTCCGACCTTTTTTTTTCACACACAGTGTTCGTCAAGGTTTAGGTTTAGTTATTTATAAAAGTTTTGCTATTTAACAAAAGAAGTAGAATGCACATCTTTCGCTTTTTCCGGAACGCCTACCGGATGATCCAAATCAAGAACGATCACTCTTCCTTCTCCATTTTCTTTTGAATTAATAGTCACCTTAAATCCTTTAAATTCTGTTTCAGCTGCATCTTTTGCCGTTGGATAGAACTCTTCCAGATTATAAGAAACTCGTCCCCATCCCCGGTATCCAGTTACATCATCATACGTATTGTAACGTAATTCCAGATGTATATACCCATCTTCATCCACATTCAAAGCTTCCGGTGTTTCCGGAGCTTCCGGTTCTATCTTATTCTGTACAAGACTGATGCGGTGCTTTTCAGAACGAGGCAAATACTGATGGAAGATGATATTCAAAAACTTTCCTCCCAGCCACATATCTCCTTGATAAATCACGATAGGATCATTACCGAATTCCTCTTCATTTTCAGCCGTCATATCTTCCACCTCTTTTGTCAACACTTCCTGAATTCCTTCAATCTTTACCTGAGCACCCTTATCCGTATCAGCCAAAGGATTGAAAAAAGCAACTACTCGTTCACCGTCTACCGGTTTGTACCAAGGAATAGAACTGGCCACCGGATCAATCATACCCCAACGATCACCTTCCAGATAATAACCACCGCCACCGGTGGCACGAACTGTAGCCCAATCCCATCCTATGTCTCCAATTGAGTACCCATCGTCGTCACATGATTGCAGCGCAGGTACCAATGCGAGCAATAACATTACTAAAAGCCAATTAAATTTTTTCATATTTGTTCCTCTCTTTTTAATTCTTCTGCTATATAAATAAAAAAGCCGGGCATTTACTGCACCGGCTTTACGTTTATTCAGAAAAAGAAAGTTATTTTTTCAACAGTTCAAGCATTTTGCGAGCGGCATGCTGGGGAGCACCTGCAGGTCCCAACCGATCTGCCATATACTCATATTCGGCAAGCATACGATTCTTATACTCCTGATCTTCAATCAGTTTCTTTAGTTCATTCTGCATATTTCCGACTGTCATTGTATCTGCAACCAACTCCTTTACGACCTCACGGTCTGCAATCAGATTGACCAGTGAAATAAATTTCACTTTCAATATATGACGACGCAAAAACGAAACCACTTTTCCAATCGGTGTATAGTAACAAACCACCTGAGGAACACGGAACAAGGCTGTCTCAAGAGTCGCCGTACCCGAAGTGGCCAAAGCCACCTCCGCATGTTGTAGCAAACGATAGGTCTGGGCAAAGATTATTTTCACTTTAGCCTGCCCTACATATTGCTTGTAATACTCCGGAGCGATGCCGGGAGCACCGGCCAGTACCAGTTGATAATCGGGAAAAGCAGAAGCCGCCTTCAGCATATCCGGCAGATTATCCTTGATCTCCTGTTTCCGGCTTCCCGCCAATAGTGCGATTATCGGTTTATCCTCCAGGTTATTATCCGCCAAGAATGCTTCCGGATTTTTGGGATGAGCTTTCTGATAGGCAGTCACTTCATCTACCGTAGGATTTCCTACATAATGTATAGGATAGCGGTGTTTCAAAGTATAAAACTCCACTTCAAAAGGAAGAATGGAGAAAAGTTCATCCACATCACGTTTGATATTCTTTATGCGGTACTCTTTCCATGCCCATATCTTCGGAGAAATATAATAGAAGACAGGAATCTGCGTCTCGGAATGCACAAACTTAGCTATGTTAAGATTGAAACCGGGATAATCGACCAAGATCACCACATCGGGATTCCAGGCCACAATATCTTCCTTGCAACGTTTCATATTTGCAAAGATCGTACGCAAATGAAGTAGTACAGGGATAAATCCCATATACGCCAGTTCTTTATAATGCTTCACCATCGTTCCTCCGACGGCAGCCATCAGATCTCCGCCGAAAAAGCGGAAATCGGCCTGAGGATCTTCCGCCTTGAGGGCCGTCATCAAATGGGACGCATGCAAGTCTCCGGAAGCTTCACCGACAATCAGATAGTACTTCATGGGAATTTTGAATTAGGAGTTTTGAAATTTGAAATCAGCACAATGCGTATGTCAGAATTCCAGTTGCTGACAATAGCCATTCAGTTCATCTATAAAGCCATAAGCAGTCATATCGACTGTCGTTGGCGTGATAGCCACATATCCGTTTTCCAGCGCCCAATGATCATTATTCTCGTTTTCAAGTTCATGATCGGTGAATGAACCGGTCAGCCAAAAGTAATTATGGTCATCGAGACGGGGGCAAGTTACCCATTCATTCACCCAGCATCCCTTTGCCTGTTCGCAAACCTTCACTCCTTTGAGGTTGGGAGTATCGGGAAAGTTCACATTAAGACAAGTCAACGGGGGCAGTCCTTTTTCCAATATCATGGCAGCTATCTTGCGTATATAAGGACCCGAAGGTTCAAAATCAGCATCGGGCTGATGATTGCACAGAGAAAAACCAATCGAAGGAATTCCCTTCAGACAGCCTTCAATCACTACTCCCATCGTTCCCGAATAATGCACGTTAATAGCGGAATTATCTCCATGATTGATACCGCCTACGATCAGGTCAGGCTTCCGGTCGAGCACTGAGCCCAATGCCAGCTTGATACAATCGGTCGGCGTTCCTGTACATTTATATACAGTCAGTCCCACTTCTCTTTTGACCAGTTGATAATGAACCGGATGAGTCACCGTCAATGCACTGCCGCTGCCGGAGCGCGGAGAGTCGGGTGCCATTACAACAATTTCCCCCAACGGACGAAGGAACTTCACCAGTTCACTAATACCTTTAGCCATAACACCATCGTCATTCGAAACGAGGATCAACGGCTTCTTACTTTCCATATATTCAATCCTTTCCTTTTTAATGTTCGCACAAAAGTAGCAAAAAGTAACCGTACTGCCAACCGCTTATCTCCGAATATCACATTAATCACATCGCTATCTGACGAATATACACCCGTTTACAAATCTTAATCTTCTGCAAGCGAGTAAAAAAAGAAATAGATATCCAATATAAATATGTATATTTGCAAGCTCGAACAGAGAAAGTATGATGATAAAATCAACCGGGTTTCGGAACTGTTTCGTCCGGCAGTTATTAACAAAACCGGTGACTTATCAACAGAAAATGCAAAGTTTCTCTTTTTTCGTAGGCGCTCTAAGGAATTATCACTTATTTCGCTGCCAATAAATTTAGAGTATATGGGAAAAATAATTGCTTTGGCCAATCAAAAAGGGGGTGTAGGAAAGACCACGACTACGATTAATCTCGCAGCGTCACTTGCTACACTTGAAAAGAAAGTACTCGTGGTAGATGCAGACCCGCAAGCAAATGCCTCTTCCGGCTTGGGAGTGGACATCAAGCAGTCGGAATGCACTATCTATGAATGCATTATTGACAGAGCCAATGTACAGGACGCTATTCTTGACACAGAAATCGACTCTTTGAAAGTGATCTCTTCGCACATCAATCTTGTAGGAGCAGAGATTGAAATGCTGAACCTCCCAAACCGCGAAAAGATACTGAAAGAAGTGCTCACACCCTTGAAGAAAGAATATGACTATATTCTGATAGATTGTTCTCCTTCACTCGGACTGATCACCATCAATGCCCTGACGGCAGCCGACTCCGTGATCATCCCCGTGCAAGCTGAGTATTTTGCTCTCGAAGGCATCAGCAAACTGCTGAATACAATTAAAATCATCAAGTCGAAACTGAATCCCGCTCTGGAAATCGAAGGTTTCCTGCTGACGATGTATGACTCACGTCTGCGTCAGGCAAACCAGATTTACGACGAAGTGAAAAGACACTTTCAGGAATTAGTTTTCAACAGTGTGATCCAGCGAAATGTGAAACTGAGCGAGGCTCCCAGCTACGGTATCCCGACCATTCTTTATGATGCGGACTCTACCGGTGCCAAAAACCATCTCGCCCTTGCCAAAGAGATTATCAACAGAAATAAATAACCGAAGAAGATATGGCAACACAAAAAAGAAATGCATTAGGACGCGGACTTGACGCCCTGCTCTCAATGGATGATGTGAAAACCGAAGGTTCTTCTTCCATTAGTGAAATAGAGTTGGCGAAGATTACCGTCAACCCCAATCAGCCACGCCGCGAATTCGATCAAACGGCATTACAGGAACTGGCTGATTCCATTGCGGAAATCGGTATCATACAGCCTATCACTCTACGCAAACTCTCGGACGATGAGTATCAGATCATCGCGGGAGAGCGTCGTTACCGTGCTTCACAAAAAGCAGGACTGAAAACCATCCCTGCCTACATCCGCACTGCCGACGACGAAAACATGATGGAAATGGCGCTGATTGAAAACATACAGCGTGAAGACCTGAATGCGGTAGAAATAGCATTGGCTTATCAACATCTGCTGGACCAGTATGAACTGACACAGGAACGCCTGAGCGAACGTATCGGCAAGAACCGGACTACTATCGCCAACTACCTGCGTCTGCTGAAACTGCCGGCTCCTATACAGATGGCTCTACAAAACAAACAGCTGGATATGGGACATGCACGTGCATTGATTTCATTAGGCGACCCCAAACTTCAAGTAAAAATATTCGAAGAGATACAGGAACACGGATACTCCGTCCGCAAAGTAGAAGAGATTGTCAAATCGCTGAGCGAAGGAGAAGCTGTGAAAAGCGGCACACGGAAAATCACTCCAAAACGCAGTAAACTACCGGAAGAGTTTAATTTACTAAAGCAACAACTCACGGGATTTTTCAACACCAAGGTACAACTGACTTGCTCCGAAAAGGGGAAAGGAAAAATCAGTATTCCTTTCAGCAACGAGGAGGAACTGGAACGTATCATGGAAATCTTCGATACGCTAAAAAAGTAGATGACAAGAAAAAGTAAGAAATATCAGTTACTCATCATCACCCTGCTTCTCTGTTTTCCACAGGTGGCAGGGATTGATGTGTATGCACAAGAACCTGTGACTCCGGTACAAAAAGACAGTATTATTCAGAGCCGGGAAGCACCGAAAGCACGTGCACGAAGGCACCGGGATCCTGCTCAGGTGATGGATTCGTTGAAAAAGGATTCAATCAAGATATTGCATCCGGAACGCCTGCAAGCAACCGACAGTCTGTCTGCTGCCAAAATACAGATAGCCGACAGCCTTGACGCAGCCAATAAAAAAGAACTGAAGAAGATAGAACAGCCGACACCTATTGTTGTGAAAACCGACACAGTACCTCCTGTGCAGGATCTCAACAAGAAACTGTTCATTCCCAACCCGACCAAAGCGACATGGCTTGCAGTCGTATTCCCCGGCGGAGGACAGATTTACAACCGTAAATACTGGAAACTACCTATTATATATGGAGGGTTTGCAGGATGTGCGTATGCCCTCAGCTGGAACGGGAAAATGTATAAAGACTATTCACAGGCCTACCTGGACATCATGGACAGTAATCCGAATACCAAAAGCTATGAAGATTTGCTGCCACCGAACGCCCAGTATAATGAAGAGCAACTGAAAAACACCTTGAAACGAAGAAAGGACTCGTTCCGTCGTTTTCGGGACCTTAGTATATTTGCATTTATCGGAGTATACCTTATTTCCATCATCGATGCCTATGTCGATGCGGAATTATCAAACTTCGACATTTCACCTGACTTGAGTATGAAATTGGAGCCAACTGTCATTGACAATAACAGCCAGTTCCGCTCCAACAGTTACAAGAATAAGTCAGTGGGACTGCAATGCGTACTACGATTTTAAAAACACAATTTAGATTGAACTTATAATTAAAGCATGAAGAAATTAGAAAACTATTGTTCGATTATTTTCCTTTTCCTGTTGGCAACCACACAGGTAAAAGCTCAAAGTGTAGATGTAGTTATTCGTGAAAACGGAACCGAACGCAAAGAAAGCATCGATCTTCCAAAGAGTATGACTTACCCGCTCGACAGTCTGCTGAACGACTGGAAAGCTAAAAACTATATTGATTTAGGCAAAGATTGCAGTACGGCGGAAGTGAATCCTTTATTCAGTGATTCTGTCTACATTGACCGCCTTTCACGTATTCCGGCTGTCATGGAGATGCCTTACAATGACATTGTACGCAAATTCATCGATATGTACGCGGGTCGCCTGCGCAATCAGGTTTCATTCATGCTGAGCGCCTGCAATTTCTATATGCCTATTTTCGAAGAAGCATTGGACGCTTACGGACTTCCTCTGGAACTGAAGTACCTGCCGATTATCGAATCTGCACTGAATCCTTCGGCTGTGTCACGTGCCGGTGCCTCGGGACTGTGGCAATTCATGATTGGGACAGGAAAGATTTACGGTCTTGAATCCAATAGTCTGATAGACGAACGCCGCGACCCGATCAAAGCAACCTGGGCTGCCGCCCGTTATCTGAAAGAGATGTACGATATTTATGGAGACTGGAATCTGGTTATCGCAGCCTATAACTGCGGCCCAGGTACAATCAACAAGGCAATCCGCCGCGCCGGAGGCGAAACGGATTACTGGAAAATCTATAACCTGCTGCCCAAAGAGACACGCGGATACGTACCTGCTTTCATTGCAGCCAACTACGTGATGACATACTATTGCGACCACAACATCTGTCCGATGGAAACAAACATTCCGGCAAGCACAGATACGGTGCAAGTCACTAAAAACCTTCATTTCGAGCAGATTGCCGAACTTTGCAATGTTCCGCTGGAGGAAGTGAAGAGCCTGAATCCCCAATACAAGAAACAAGTGATTCCCGGCACGACCAAACCTTGTACATTACGTTTACCACAAGGCGCCATCAGTACGTTTATTGACAAGCAAGATACGATCTACGCACACCGTGCCGACGAGCTATTCCGCAACCGCAAAACCGTTGCCGTGAAAGAAGTTACTCCAACCACCCGCAGACAGACAAGCGCTGTTGCCGGTAAAGGAAAATTGACTTATTATAAGATAAAAAGTGGAGACACTCTTTCATCGATTGCCGAAAAGCTAGGCGTACGTGTCAAAGATATACAGCAGTGGAACGGTATGTCGAACACCAGAATCGCAGCAGGAAAACAATTGAAAATCTACAAATAAATGGCTTCCCGCTTGCTTCATTCGGAAATTTGCTTATTTTTGCAAAAATAAGCGAATGAAAGGATAACGAATATGGATAATATAACCCCCAAAGAAATAGCAGATGAAGAGATGATCAATCAGGCGTTCCAGGAACTTCTGAATGATTATCTCCATACTAAACATCGCAAACGAGTTGAAATCATCACGAAAGCTTTCAACTTCGCTAATCAGGCACACAAAGGAATCAAACGCCGATCCGGCGAACCTTATATCATGCACCCGATTGCCGTTGCACAGATAGTGTGCAATGAGATTGGTCTTGGTTCTACTTCTATTTGTGCAGCACTGCTGCACGACGTAGTAGAAGACACTGATTACACGGTAGAAGACATCGAAAATATCTTTGGACCGAAGATTGCCCAGATTGTAGACGGACTGACCAAAATCTCCGGAGGGATCTTCGGCGACCGCGCTTCGGCACAGGCAGAGAACTTCAAGAAGTTACTGCTCACCATGTCGAACGATATCCGGGTTATCCTGATCAAAATAGCCGACCGCTTGCACAATATGCGCACGCTGGGTTCCATGCTGCCCAACAAGCAATATAAGATAGCAGGAGAAACTCTCTACATCTATGCCCCGTTAGCCAACCGCCTAGGCCTGTACAAGATCAAAACAGAGCTTGAAAACCTCAGTTTCAAATACGAACACCCCGAAGAATATGCCGAAATAGAAGAAAAGCTGAATGCTACCGCCGCCGAACGCGACAAAGTATTCAACGACTTCACAGCTCCGATCCGCACTCAGCTGGATAAGATGGGGCTGAAATACCGGATTCTGGCACGTGTGAAATCGATCTACTCCATCTGGAACAAGATGCAGACCAAGCACGTCCCGTTCGAGGAGATTTATGACTTGCTCGCTGTCCGCATCATCTTCGAACCACGCAACGTGGAAGAAGAACTCAACGACTGTTTCGACATCTATGTCTCCATTTCCAAGATATACAAGCCTCATCCCGACCGCCTGCGCGACTGGGTAAGCCATCCGAAGGCGAATGGTTACCAAGCATTGCACGTCACCCTGATGGGAAACAACGGACAATGGATCGAAGTGCAGATTCGCAGCGAACGAATGAACGATGTTGCAGAACAAGGCTTTGCCGCCCACTGGAAATATAAAGAAGGAGGAGGCAGCGAAGACGAAGGTGAACTGGAGAAATGGCTGAAAACCATTAAAGAGATACTGGATGATCCGCAACCGGATGCAATTGACTTTTTGGATACAATCAAACTGAACCTGTTTGCTTCCGAAATCTTTGTGTTCACTCCGAAGGGAGAGTTAAAAACAATGCCGCAGAACTCTACGGCGCTGGATTTTGCCTTCTCACTGCACACAGATATCGGTAGCCATTGTATCGGCGCCAAAGTCAATCATAAACTGGTGCCGCTAAGCCATAAACTGCAAAGTGGTGATCAGGTTGAAATATTAACTTCCAAATCCCAACGTGTACAACCGCAATGGGAAGTATTCGCAACGACCGCCCGTGCCCGTGCCAAGATCGCAGCGATTCTTCGCAAAGAACGGAAAGCGAATCAGAAAATTGGCGAAGAGCTATTCAGCGAGTTTCTGAAGAAGGAAGAAATACGTCCGGAAGAAGCTGTCATCGAGAAGTTGCGTAAGTTTCACAACTTCAAGAATGAAGAAGAGTTACTGGCCGCCATCGGCAGCAAAGCCATTACTTTGGGAGAAGCGGACAAAAACGAGCTGAGAGAAAAGCAAACCAGCAACTGGAAGAAATACCTGACGTTCTCCTTCGGGAACAGCAACAAGGAAAAACCGGAAGAGAAAGAACCGCAGGAAAAAGAAAAGATCAATCCGAAAGAGATTCTTAAACTGACCGAAGAAAGCCTGCAAAAGAAATACATCATGGCCGAATGTTGTCATCCGATTCCCGGTGATGATGTTTTGGGTTACGTTGATGAAAACGACCGCATTATTATTCATAAACGCCAGTGCCCTGTTGCCGCCAAGCTGAAAAGCAGCTATGGCAACCGTATATTAGCGACCGAATGGGATACTCACAAAGAACTTTCTTTTCTCGTATATATCTATTTAAGAGGTATAGACAGCATGGGACTTCTGAACGAAGTGACTCAGGTCATCTCCAGACAACTCAACGTGAATATCCGTAAACTTGCCATTGAAACAAATGACGGGATATTCGAAGGAAAGATTCAGCTATGGGTACACGATGTGGAAGATGTAAAGACAATCTGTAATAATCTGAAGAAGATTCAAAACATCAAACAGGTGAACCGAGTAGAGGAATAACCTGCCGAAACTCAGGTATACCACAAGAAGCTATAATATACGATGACGCGGATAAACGTAAACCTGTTCTTCCAAGAACACTTCGTTTATCCGCGTCATTGTATGTCTGTACTTCCTTGATTCAGTCCCGTCCGTTCAGTTCTTTCTTGATAGCCAGAAGCTCTTCCTTAATACCTTTCAGACGGTTCACAATTTCGTAATTGCGAACCGTAGCTTCCTTGTTATCCTTCAACCGTTGACGGGCCCCGGGAAGCGTCATGCCTTTCTCCTTCACCAGATGATAGATCAGACCAATCGTTTCCACATCTTCCTTACGATACTGACGTATCCCCCGCCCCGTCGTCCTGGGAGAAATCTGAGGGAACTCCTTCTCCCAAAAACGAAGCAAGGATGCGTTGACTCCAAACATATCGGCCACTTCGGCTATGGAGTAATATAATTTTAGTTCTTTGTCCGTATTCAGCATAGAAATCGTTGTTTTAAGAGATTAATCGAACACTTTACCGTGATTGGCAGCCAATTGAATCATCTTCTCATAATCTTCCGCACTCAAGTCCATGAAGTAATAGTTGACAGGATTCACAACCTTTCCCTTCACATATACCTCATAGTGAAGATGAGGACCGGTGCTCTTACCTGTACTTCCCACTTTTCCAATCACCTCGCCACGTACCACCTTTTTCCCGACTTTCGTGTTATAGCTCTGTAAGTGAGCGTACCGAGTCAGATAACCGAAGCCATGGTCAATCTCAATCGTATTGCCATATCCGGTTTCCCATCCTACTTTTACCACTGTACCGTCACCGGTCGCATAGACATCCGTTCCCGGATGAGCGGAGAAATCCATTCCCGAATGGAACTTCGTCGTACCGTAAATCGGATCAATACGTGTTCCGTATCCGGAAGCAGTCTTGCGAAGGTCTTTATTGGAGATAGGCTGGATGGCCGGAATACACTTCAGCATTTCATCATGATTCTTACACATATCCACCACGTCATCGAAAGATTTGGACTGGATATAAAGTTGTTTGGACAGTACATCCAGCTTTTGGGTCGTATTTACCACCAGCTTGGAGTTTGCCAGATCCATCAGCTCCTCATACCGATTCGTTCCTCCAAAACCAGCCTGACGGATAGCCGGCGAAACAGGATCAGCTTGCAGAATCACCCGATACAGGTTATCGTCACGCTGCTGAATATCCTGCAGTACCCCCATCGCATCATCCAGACGGCGGGAAAGTACATTATATTGCGCCAAAAGACGGCTATTTTCGATTCGCAGTTCCTTCTCCGAAGGCGATCCGAACACCAGAAGCAAGACGATGAAGCATCCGGCTCCAAGTCCCATACCGATAAAAAGCCGGCGCAGAATGCTAAGCGCACGCTGCCGTACGGTAGGGTAAATTCGGTCATAAGTCTGCGTCCTTGGATTGTAGATGTAGTAAACTTTGCGCATCTTTTTGGAAATATTTCGCTTGTTAATACGGCAAAAGTAATAAAAACAAGCTATCTTTGCACAGTTTTTTGAGAATATTAACCTCAACAATAGATATATAGAAGAATATGTTGACTGCAAAAGAGATCAGAGATTCATTCAAGAATTTCTTTGAGTCGAAAGGACACCACATTGTTCCCTCGGCTCCGATGGTGATAAAAGATGACCCTACCCTGATGTTTACCAACGCAGGGATGAACCAGTTTAAAGATATTATTTTGGGTAACCACCCGGCCAAATACCACAGAGTCGCGGACTCTCAGAAATGTCTGCGTGTAAGCGGAAAGCATAATGACCTGGAAGAAGTGGGACACGACACGTACCACCACACCATGTTCGAAATGCTGGGCAACTGGTCATTCGGTGACTATTTCAAGAAAGAAGCCATCAACTGGGCATGGGAATATCTGGTAGAAGTATTGAAACTGAATCCGGAACACCTGTACGCCACCGTATTCGAAGGAAGCCCCGAAGAAGGACTGAGTCGTGACGACGAAGCCGCTTCTTACTGGGAACAGTATCTGCCGAAAGATCACATCATCAACGGCAACAAGCACGACAACTTCTGGGAAATGGGTGATACAGGTCCTTGCGGACCTTGTTCGGAAATCCACATCGACCTCCGTCCGGCAGAAGAACGTGCCAAAATCTCCGGCCGTGATCTCGTCAACCACGATCATCCCCAAGTAATTGAAATATGGAACCTTGTGTTCATGCAATATAACCGTAAAGCTGACGGCAGCCTCGAACCACTTCCTGCAAAGGTTATCGATACAGGTATGGGATTCGAACGCCTCTGTATGGCTTTGCAGGGCAAGACTTCCAACTACGATACAGACGTATTCCAGCCGATGCTGAAAGCGATTGCAGCAATGTCAGGCACAGAGTACGGAAAAGACAAGCAGCAGGACATCGCCATGCGCGTAATCGCTGACCACATCCGTACGATTGCTTTCTCCATTACGGATGGCCAGCTGCCTTCCAATGCTAAGGCAGGTTATGTCATCCGCCGTATCCTCCGCCGCGCCGTCCGCTACGGATATACTTTCCTCGGCCAGAAACAGTCATTCATGTACAAGCTGCTTCCGGTGTTGATCGACAACATGGGAGACGCTTATCCGGAACTGATCGCACAGAAAGGTCTGATCGAAAAAGTAATCAAGGAAGAAGAAGAAGCCTTCCTCCGCACGCTGGAAACAGGTATCCGTCTGCTGGATAAGACAATGGAAGATACAAAGGCTGCCGGAAAGACAGAAATCAGCGGTAAAGATGCCTTTACCTTATATGATACTTTCGGTTTCCCGTTAGACCTGACAGAACTGATTCTTCGTGAAAACGGAATGACAGTCAACATCGAAGAGTTCAACGCGGAAATGCAACAGCAGAAACAGCGTGCACGTAACGCTGCCGCCATCGAAACCGGTGACTGGGTGACTCTGAGAGAAGGAACAACCGAATTCGTAGGTTACGACTATACCGAATACGAAGCATCCATTCTCCGCTATCGTCAGATCAAGCAGAAAAACCAGACACTGTATCAGATCGTACTTGACTGTACTCCGTTCTATGCAGAAAGCGGTGGTCAGGTAGGCGACACCGGTGTATTGGTCAACGAATTCGAGACCATCGAAGTGATCGACACCAAGAAAGAGAACAATCTACCGATACATATTACCAAAAAACTGCCGGAACATCCGGAAGCTCCGATGATGGCTTGTGTAGACACCGACAAACGGGCAGCCTGCGCAGCCAATCACTCGGCAACTCACCTGCTGGACTCTGCCCTGCGTGAAGTACTGGGCGAGCACATCGAACAGAAAGGTTCGTTAGTAACACCGGATTCACTGCGTTTCGACTTCTCTCACTTCCAGAAGGTGACCGACGAAGAAATCCGCCAGGTAGAACACTTGGTGAATGCCAAGATTCGTGCCAACATCCCTTTGAAGGAATACCGCAACATTCCTATCGAGGAAGCGAAAGAGCTAGGAGCTATCGCCCTCTTCGGCGAAAAGTACGGTGAAAGAGTACGTGTGATCCAGTTCGGTTCTTCTATCGAATTCTGTGGAGGTATCCACGTAGCCGCAACCGGAAATATCGGTATGGTAAAGATCATTTCCGAAAGTTCTGTTGCAGCCGGTGTACGCCGTATCGAAGCATATACGGGAGCCCGTGTGGAAGAAATGCTGGATACCATTCAGGATACGATCAGTGAATTGAAATCACTCTTCAACAACGCACCCGACCTGGGTATTGCCATCCGCAAGTATATTGAGGAAAATGCAGGACTGAAAAAGCAGGTAGAAGACTACATGAAAGAGAAAGAAGCCTCTCTGAAAGAAAGACTGCTGAAGAATATACAGGAAATTCACGGTATCAAGGTAATCAAGTTCTGTGCTCCGTTGCCTGCGGAAGTGGTGAAGAATATCGCCTTCCAGCTTCGCGGCGAAATCACAGAAAACTTGTTCTTTGTGGCCGGAAGCCTCGACCATGGCAAACCTATGCTGACCGTCATGCTGAGCGACAATCTGGTGGCCGGTGGCTTGAAAGCAGGCAACCTGGTGAAAGAGGCAGCCAAACTGATTCAAGGCGGCGGAGGCGGTCAACCTCACTTCGCTACTGCCGGAGGCAAGAATACAGACGGACTGAATGCCGCTATCGAAAAAGTACTGGAACTCGCAGGTATCTAAGAAAGCAGTAATATACATCCAATATAAGAACCGTGTCTTAAAGTCACCCGCACTTTAAGACACGGTTTTTTATTTCTAATTCCGGCACCGATGAGGACACCTCCCGACACCGGAAAACTCCGGCGCCATCTGCAACCAACCGGCCTCCTGCCAAAAATATTCGTGATATAAACTCAATTATCACAACTTTTTCCTACCTTTGTAAACAGATTAATTATTTTTCTTATCCTTCAAATAATAAAATAAGTAATCACCAATACCCGTACACCGATGAAAACACCTATTTACCTACTTCTAATCGTTTGTATTTTTGCATCCTGCAACGCCAAACAGACACAAGCTGAAATTGATTACACATCGTATGTAAATCCTTTTATTGGCACCGATTTCACAGGAAACACTTATCCCGGCGCACAAGCCCCCTTCGGCATGGTGCAGCTCAGCCCGGATAACGGACTTCCGGGATGGGACCGCATCTCCGGCTATTTTTATCCGGACAGCACAATCGCCGGCTTCAGCCATACCCACCTTTCGGGAACAGGTGCAGGCGACCTGTACGACATCTCTTTTATGCCGGTCACACTGCCCTACAAAGAGGCAGAAGCGCCGCTGGGCATCTACTCCAAGTTTTCTCACGATGAAGAGAGCGCCTATGCAGGCTACTATCAAGTACGTCTGAAAGACTACCATATCAACGTGGAACTGACCGCAACCGAACGTTGTGGCATCCAGCGATACACCTTCCCCAAAGCCGAAGCCGCCATCTTCCTGAATCTGAAGAAAGCCATGAACTGGGACTTCACGAACGATTCGCACATCGAGGTAGTGGACTCTGTGACGATTCAAGGATACCGTTACTCCGACGGCTGGGCACGCGATCAGCGAATCTACTTCCGCACCCGCTTCTCCAAGCCTTTCGATAAGGTGGAACTGGATACGACTGCCATTATCAAAGACAAGCAACACATCGGTACGGCTGTCATCGCACGTTTTGACTTCCATACCGAAGAAGGAGAACAGATTCTCGTCAATACTGCCATCTCCGGCGTCAGCATGGAAGGCGCAGCCAAGAACCTGCAAGCCGAAGTGCCCGAAAATGACTTCGACAAGTATCTGGCAGAAACAAAAGCAAACTGGAACCGCCAACTGGGAAAGATCGAAGTCGAGTGTGACAATCAAGACGATAAAGTAAACTTTTATACAGCTCTGTACCACTCGATGATCGCACCTACGATTTACAGTGACGTAGACGGAGCCTATTACGGTCCCGACAAAAAAGTACATCAGAGTGACGGCTGGGTGAATTACAGCACTTTCTCCCTTTGGGATACCTACCGTGCCGCCCATCCCCTTTTCACATATACCGAACCGGAACGTGTCAACGACATGGTAAAATCCTTCATCGCCTTCTTTGAACAGAACGGACGCCTGCCCGTATGGAACTTCTACGGGAGTGAAACCGATATGATGATCGGCTATCATGCCGTTCCCGTGATTGTAGACGCTTATCTGAAAGGTATAGGCAACTTTGATGCGGAGAAAGCACTGGCCGCCTGCGTAGCTACCGCCAACCTAGATAACTACCGGGGCATCGGGCTATACAAGCAATTAGGCTATATTCCTTACAATGTGACAGATCATTACAACGCCGAAAATTGGTCACTGTCCAAAACATTGGAATATGCATTTGACGATTACTGCATTGCTGAGATGGCGAACAAGATGGGCAAGAAAGAGATAGCGGACGAATTCTACAAACGTTCTCAGAACTACAAGAATGTTTACAACCCGGCCACTTCGTTCATGCAGCCGCGTGACGATAAAGGAAACTTTATCAAAGACTTCAAAGCCGACGAATACACTCCGCATATCTGCGAAAGCAACGGCTGGCAATACTTCTGGTCCGTGCAGCATGACATAGACGGTCTGATTGATCTCACAGGAGGCACAAGCCGCTTTGCAGAGAAACTGGACAGCATGTTTACCTATCATCCGGCAGACGACGAAGAACTTCCCATCTTCAGCACGGGAATGATCGGGCAATATGCTCACGGCAATGAGCCGAGCCATCACGTAATCTATCTTTTCAATGCCGTAGGACAACAGAACCTGACACAGAAATACGTTGCCAAAGTAATGAACGAGCTTTACAAGAACGATCCTGCCGGTCTTTGTGGAAACGAAGACTGCGGACAAATGTCTGCCTGGTACGTATTCAGCGCGATGGGATTCTATCCGGTCAATCCGGTCAGCGGAAAGTATGAAATAGGTACTCCCCTGTTCCCGGAGATGAAGTTGCATCTGGCTAACGGAAAGACATTTACAGTACTTGCTCCCAAAGTGAGCAAAGAGAATATTTACATTCAATCTATCAAAGTAGACGGTCAACCGTACGATAAGACCTACCTTACCCATGAACAGATTATGAGCGGTGCCACCGTCGAATTTGAAATGGGGAATACTCCCTTAGTGGAAGTCGAATTTGAAGAACAGACCCAGTAGGTCCACCTAAACTAATCTATCGGAAAAATGAATGAAAACTTCGACTTAACCTACAAAGCTCTATTCCGCAGGTACTACCCCAGCCTGCTATTCTATGCCACCCGACTGGTAGGAGAAGAAGAGGCGGAGGATGTAGTGCAGGACGTGTTCGTAGAGCTTTGGAAACGAAAAGACAGCATAGAGATAGGAGAGCAGATTCAGGCTTTCCTCTATCGTGCTGTCTATACACGTGCCCTTAACGTATTGAAACATCGTAATGTAGAAGATGGCTATTGCGCCGCCATGGAAGAGATAAACCGGAGGCGTGCAGAGTTTTATCAGCCGGACAACAACGAAGTGATCCGCAAGATCGAAGACCGGGAATTGCGGAAAGAGATTCATGATGCGATCAATGAGCTTCCGGACAAGTGCAAAGAAGTTTTCAAGCTCAGCTATCTGCACGACATGAAAAATAAGGAGATAGCCGATGTACTGGGGGTTTCACTCCGCACGGTAGAGGCACATATGTATAAGGCATTGAAGTTCCTGCGAAATCGTCTCGGACATCTTTGGTTCATTCTCCTCTTATTTTTATTGGATTAAAGATAAGTGTTTTTGGGGTTTCAATTGTATTACTTATATGAAGGAAAAGAAAATGAGAAATCTGAGCGAAGAAATAATAAACAAATATCTGACAGGTCAGTGTTCTGAAGAAGAGCTGATCGAGGTGAATGCCTGGATCAGCGAATCGGACGAAAATGCCCGCCAGTTGTTCCGCATGGAAGAAATTTATCATCTGGGTAAATTCGACCATTATGCCGATGAACAGAGAATGGCTAATGCGGAAAAAAGGCTTTATAAACAACTGTCGCAAGAGAAGAAGAAGAAAGATAAAGTACTGCATATGCATCGCTGGATGAAATATGCGGCCATCCTTGCCGTTGCTTTACTAATGGGCGGAGGAGCTGGATATTGGTTCTACAACCGGCCGGAGCATCAGATGCTGGTAGCCGTTGCCAATGAAGGCATCGTGAAGGAAGTTGTCTTGCCGGATGGGACGAAAGTCTGGCTGAACAATGCCGCCACGCTGAAGTACCCGCGCGAATTCTCCGAAAAAGAACGTAATGTGTATCTGGACGGAGAAGCCTATTTCGAAGTGACCAAGAACCGCCATAAACCATTCACGGTAGAAAGCGACGCTATGCGCGTACGTGTACTGGGAACCACTTTCAACTTCAAATGCGACAAACGTTGCCGGATAGCGGAAGCAACCTTGATCGAAGGAGAAATCGAAGTGAAAGGCAACAAGGACGAAGGACAAATTGTCCTCGCCCCCGGTCAGCGTGCCGAACTGAACAGAAACAGCGGACGACTGACGGTGAAACAGGTCGATGCGAAACTGGATGCTGTATGGCGTGACAATCTGATACCATTCAATAAAGCAAACATATTTACCATCACCAAAGCACTGGAACGCTTCTACGACGTGAAAATCATTCTGTCTCCTGACATTCGGTCGGACAAAACATATTCGGGTGTATTGAAGAAAAAATCAACCATCGAATCGGTATTGAAATCCTTGCAGAATTCCATACCTATTGAATATAAAATCGTAGGAAACAACATCTTTATCTCTTCAGATAAAAAATGAGTCCTGTGTTAAACTTAAACTAATAAACGACATGAAATTAAAGACACTTCTGATAGGATGTTTCGGAGGATTTATAATGCTCAACTCCTGCACAGAGTCCCCCAGTGTAAAAGATTATAGTGCTTATGTCAATCCTTTCATAGGCACCGGCGGACATGGACATACTTTCCCCGGAGCCGTAGTTCCGCACGGTATGATCCAGCCCAGTCCGGACACCCGGATCGACGGCTGGGACGCCTGCTCCGGTTATTATTACGATGACAACACGATCAACGGTTTTTCGCATACCCACGTCAGCGGTACAGGCTGTTGCGACTACGGAGATGTATTACTGATGCCGATTGTCGGCAAACCGCAGTATCTGACAACTGATCCGGAAAGCCAGAAACTGGCTTACGCCTCTGCTTTCTCGCACGAGAATGAGACTGCGGAACCCGGATATTACTCCGTCTTCCTCGACACCTATCAGGTAAAAGCGGAAATCACAGCTACCAAACGCGGCGCCATCCACCGCTACACTTTCCCCGAAAGCACAGAATCCGGATTTATCATCGACCTGGACTACAGCCTGCAACGGCAGACCAACTACGAGATGGAAATCGAAGTTATCAGTGACACGGAAATCTGCGGACATAAGAAGACGACTTACTGGGCTTTCGACCAGTATATTAACTTCTACGCCAAGTTTTCCAAACCGTTCGCATATACCCTCATCACCGACTCTGTCACAATGGACAACGGCAAACGCCTGCCTGTATGCAAAGCCGTACTGCACTTTAATACAAAGAAAGACGAAGAAGTACTGGTAAAAGTGGGTGTATCCGCCGTCGATATCGCCGGCGCACGCAAGAATGTGGAATCCGAAATTCCCGAATGGGACTTCGACAAGGTACGAAAAGATGCCCGCACTGCCTGGAATAATTATCTGTCTAAAATAGACATCACCACTTCCGATAAAGAAGATAAAACCATTTTCTATACCGCTCTGTATCATACGGCCATCAGCCCGAACCTGTTTACGGATGCGGACGGACGCTATCTCGGCATGGATCTCGAAGTACATCAGGGAGATACCATTAATCCGCTGTATACTGTCTTCTCCCTGTGGGATACTTTCCGTGCACTGCACCCGCTGATGACGATCATCGACCCGAATCTGAACAATCAGTTCATCAATTCACTGATCAGGAAACATCAGGAAGGCGGAATATACCCGATGTGGGATCTGGCTTCCAACTACACTGGAACGATGATCGGATATCATGCGGTCCCCGTTATCGTGGATGCCTATATGAAAGGTTACCGCAATTTTGATGCTCACGAAGCATATAAAGCCAGTCTACGGGCAGCCGAATATGACACTACAGGTATCAAATGCCCCGATCTGGTGCTGCCGCATCTGATGCCCAAAGCGAAGTTTTATAAAAACGCCATCGGCTACATCCCCTGCGACCGCGAAAATGAATCTGTAGCCAAAGCGCTGGAATATGCCTACGACGACTGGTGTATCTCCATCTTTGCCGAAGCAATGAACGACTTCGAAAACAAAGCAAAGTATGAACGTTTCGCCAAAGCCTACGAATTCTATTTCGACAAATCGACCCGCTTCATGCGCGGACTGGATTCGAATGGCGAATGGCGCACCCCATTCAACCCGCGTGCCTCCACTCACCGTAGCGATGACTATTGCGAAGGAACCGCCTGGCAGTGGACCTGGTTTGTTCCGCACGATGTGGAAGGACTTGTAAAACTGATGGGAGGCGAGGAGGCTTTTGTAGAAAAGCTGGATTCGCTGTTTACAGTCGATTCGAGTCTGGACGGAGAAACCACCTCGGCTGATATCAGCGGACTGATCGGTCAGTATGCACATGGCAATGAGCCGAGTCATCACGTGATTCATCTGTACAACTATGTGAATCGTCCGTGGAGAACACAGGAATTAGTGGACAGTGTCTACCGGAGCCAGTATGCCAACAACGTCGACGGGTTGTCCGGCAATGAAGACTGCGGACAGATGTCGGCATGGTACATACTCAACTCGATGGGATTCTATCAGGTATGCCCGGGCAAACCGGTGTATTCTATCGGACGTCCGGCTTTCGACAAAGCTGTGATCAATCTCCCCAGTGAAAAGACATTCAGCATCGTGGTGAAGAACAACTCCAAAAGCAACAAATACATCGAAAGCGTATTGCTGAACGGCAAAGCTCTGGACACGCCATTCTTCGGACATCAGGACATTGTAGCAGGCGGAATCATGGAGATCAAAATGACTGACCATCCTACACAATGGGGAAGTAACAACTCTTCTCAATAATCATATAAAAACCATTACTAATCATGAAAAGACTCTTATTGATAGCTTGTGTACTTAGTTGTACGCTATTGTCCCAAGCCAAAGACTGGACGCAGTATGTCAATCCGCTGATGGGTTCCCAGTCTACTTTTGAGTTATCAACAGGTAATACTTATCCGGCTATTGCCCGTCCCTGGGGTATGAACTTCTGGACTCCACAGACAGGCAAAATGGGAGACGGATGGCAATATACCTATACCGCCAACAAAATCCGCGGGTTCAAACAGACACACCAGCCCAGTCCGTGGATCAATGATTATGGTCAGTTCTCGATTATGCCGATAGTGGGCCAACCGTTGTTTGACGAAGAGAAACGGGCAAGCTGGTTTGCACATAAAGGGGAAGTGGCAACTCCTTACTACTACAAAGTATACCTGGCAGAACACGATATAGTCACCGAAATGACACCGACGGAACGTGCCGTGCTTTTTCGTTTCACTTTCCCGGAGAATGATCATTCTTATGTGGTCGTAGATGCCTTCGACAAAGGTTCTTACATCAAGATTCTTCCGGAAGAGAATAAGATAATCGGTTATACGACACGCAACAGCGGTGGTGTTCCTGAAAACTTCAAGAACTACTTTATCATCGAGTTCGACAAACCTTTCACCTATAAGGCCACGGTAGAGAATGGAAATCTGCAAGAGAACGTAGCGGAACAGATGACCGACCATGCCGGAGCGATCATCGGATTCAAAACCCGCAAAGGGGAACAGGTGAATGCACGTATCGCCTCTTCTTTTATCAGCTTTGAGCAGGCTGCTGCTAATATGAACGAACTGGGCAAAGATAACATAGAACAACTCGCCCAAAAAGGAAAAGATGCCTGGAATCAAGTACTGGGTAAAATAGAAGTAGAAGGCGGTAATTTGGATCAGTACCGTACATTCTACTCCTGCCTGTATCGTTCGCTGCTATTCCCGCGCAAGTTCTATGAACTGGATGCAAACGGCCAGCCCATCCATTACAGTCCGTATAACGGGCAGGTACTTCCGGGATATATGTTTACCGATACCGGTTTCTGGGATACATTCCGCTGCCTCTTTCCGCTGCTGAATCTGATGTACCCGTCGGTCAACAAAGAGATGCAGGAAGGATTAATCAACACGTATAAGGAAAGCGGTTTCTTCCCCGAATGGGCAAGTCCGGGACACAGAGGTTGTATGGTTGGAAATAACTCCGCATCAATCCTTGTGGACGCTTATATGAAGGGAGTAAAAGTCAATGATATCAAAACGCTGTATGAAGGACTGATTCACGGAACGGAGAATGTACATCCGGAGGTTTCTTCCACCGGACGATTGGGATACGAGTACTATAATAAACTGGGATACGTACCCTACGATGTGAAAATCAACGAGAACGCCGCCCGTACTTTGGAATATGCATACGATGACTGGTGTATCTACCGGTTGGCAAAAGAGCTGAAACGTCCCAAGAAAGAAATCAACCTGTTTGCCAAACGTGCCATGAATTACAAGAATCTTTTCGATAAAGAATCCAAGCTGATGCGTGGTCGCAACGAAGACGGTACATTCCAGTCTCCTTTCTCACCGCTGAAATGGGGAGATGCCTTTACGGAAGGAAATAGCTGGCATTATACCTGGTCTGTCTTCCACGATCCGCAAGGTCTTATTGACCTGATGGGCGGGAAAGAGATGTTTGTTACCATGATGGATTCCGTATTTGCCGTACCGCCCATTTTTGATGACAGCTATTACGGACAGGTAATTCACGAAATTCGTGAAATGACTGTGATGAATATGGGCAACTACGCGCATGGAAATCAACCGATCCAGCACATGATTTACCTCTATGACTATGCGGGACAACCGTGGAAGGCTCAATACTGGTTACGTCAGGTAATGGACAGAATGTACACGCCCGGACCGGACGGTTACTGCGGAGACGAAGACAACGGACAAACTTCTGCCTGGTATGTGTTCTCTGCGCTGGGTTTCTACCCTGTTTGCCCTGGAACGGACGAATATGTGATGGGAACTCCTCTGTTCAAAAAGGCTACTCTTCACTTCGAGAACGGCAATAGTCTTGTTATCGACGCGCCCAATAACAGCACGGAAAATTTCTATATTGATTCCATGAACTTCAATGGTGCTGATCATACCAAGAATTATCTGCGTCACGAAGATTTGTTCAAGGGAGGTACTATCAAAGTAGACATGAGTAATCGGCCGAATCTGAACAGAGGAACCAAAGAAGAGGATATGCCTTATTCTTTTTCCAAAGAATAGTAGTTAGTTCATCGATTAAATTCACGTTCCTATATTAGGCCCTTTTTCTTCCGGTTTTCTGACTTTCTCTCTGTTCTGAAAGACTTTATCCGGATAATAGCAAAAAAACGATAGCCAGAAAGTAAACTTCTTTACTATCTGGCTATTTTTCAGTTAGTATTCACTACTTTTGCCGGACAAACAACTATAAATCATGGAAGAAGAAATTGACTTTACCAAAGTCCCCTATCAGTACGCAATGTGCCTCAATCGGGAATGTTCAAAAGCAAACACTTGCTTAAGACTACTTACAGCACAAAGTGTACCGGAAAAGATTGAATACTGGGTTATTATCAGTCCCAAACATCTCGCTGCCCAACAAGGGAATTGTCCTTATTATCGTTCTAATGTCAAAGTACGTTATGCTAAGGGATTCATCAGAATGTTAGAAGACTTGCCTTATAAGCAAATGCAAACTGTCATATCACATTTAATGAGCTATTTTGGTCGCAGAACTTACTACCGCATCCGCAAAGGCGAACGCCTCCTTACCCCCTCCGAGCAACAAAGAATATTAAATATCCTCAAGAATTGCGGAGCAACTCATCTACAAAACTTTGATGCATACGTTGAAGATTATGACTGGTGATCGGCAGTAACACGAAGTGATACTACTGTTACGCTCAGAAGACACAACTGTCACCATTTGGTGGCACTGTTGTCACATATTGGTGGCACGACTGTGCCAAGCCGTTGGCACAACAATGACACCGTAGTGGCACAACTGTGCCAAGCCCTTGGCACAAGGGTTCCCTTACGAGGAGACAGGGAGGGACATAGTAGCTTATACAAGAAAAGAGCCAGGCTTCATCATTCTGAAAGCCTGGCTCTAAAATTAACTTATCTGCTAATGACTAGATCTTACTGAGCATTGTAGATATAAACTTCAGTTACGTCAATATTGAAACCCGCTAAGAATTCAACTTTCACATAACGAGCTGTTATAGAAGAGAAAAATTGGAAATAATGATTACCCACACGAGGAGTTTCCAACACTCCCTGCGGAGTCCAGGCTTCATTATCCAATGAAGTTGAAATTCCTACTTTCTTAGAAGCATACGTATGATAATAATCCATACCTAAAGCAGAAAAAGTCTGTGCTGCTTTCATATCAATAACAAACCAAAATGGATTTGAACTATACACATCTGACCCATAGCTTCCTCCATTACCATCAATCAAATAACTAGCTCTGCCATAGACACCTGAAGGAATTTCCGCACTCCAACCTACTTTCGACAATTCAGTCCAGACACTACCTATGGCGGACAAATATTTAAAGTTTCTAAGTACTTTATCCACATTAAAGGTTAAAAAATTCTCCTTGCTATTAATCTTCACAACGGGGTCTTCACTTTCTACTGACGCAGTTACAACAAGAGTGTGAGATTCTTCTCCAGTTGTTGTCAGCAAGAAATCATCAGTAATAGTCCAGGTAGCCTCTGCTGATTCTAATTCACCGACAGATATGGTAATTTCAGCAGGAGTAACAGTGATATTCTTCATAAACTGTTCGTCCAGACCTGTAGTGGCAAGTTTTACCTTTACGTCTTTTCTTGCCGGTTTGTCCAACTTCATTTTGAAGGTACAGGATATAGGATCAGAATTGACAATCGCTCCTTGAGAGAAACCACGTTCGAATGTAACATTATTTCCACTGTCACCAGCCACAGAGCATGAAACAGTATATGCTTCCTTCTCTATTACAACTTTAGATTCAATTGGCTCAGTTCCTATCTCATATCCTTCCACATTGGCTTTCACCCCCAATTCGTAAGTTGCCGCATCATAATTGGATGCTGCAAAACTAAAATCTTCATCCTTCAAAGTCACAGTGACAGAAGCATCTGTTGAACCGGCGGGAAGAACTACTTTAGTGTCACTGATCTCTACATTTTCCTTTGGGATATTAGTATTTATAATATCAAAAGTCACTGTAGCATCTTCCGGTGATGCAGCAAAATGGAATGTATAAGTTCTAGTGACAGGACCATCTAATTTCAATGTACCATCAGACTTGTAAACCGCAGTTAACGTCGCTTTGGACGCTCCTTCCGCATCATCAATCGTTATAACAGGCTGATTCACTGGATATTTAACCAAATCCACCACCTCATCATCCTGGCATCCAGCAAAAGTAATGAATAACCCTAATGCTAGAGATAAAAAGAGTTTATAATGTGCTTTCATATTCTTGTTTTTTATTTGTTTCTATTTCTCCATAGCGATTAAAACACCAATCGCTATGGAAAGCTTTACATTTATTATTTTTTGGGAAGATCATCCGGATATTTGTAAGGTGTCGGATCATCCTTTTTATAGAATATTGTAGGTTGTTTTATCTGAGATCCATACAATGTTTCAGCACCGGTCAAACGTCTAAAGATACTTGAATATTTTCCCGGACTCGGAGCAAATCCCATATACCAACCGTACCCATCATTTATCAGACTATGAGCCGTTGACGGTGATAAATCGCCGCCAATACCCAAATGGAATTCCATTGCTATACCTGCGCATTGTTTCTTAGTCATATTCCCTACTGGATGCGCACTGAAACCATAGTTTGGAACAGCAACATCAATCCATTCACTCGCATCCACACCATCAACTGTAGCTACTCCATACATTTGACCATACGCAAATACAGTTACTAACTTATCAGGCATTGCCAACTTGGTTTCATAACATAGACGAGCCGCTGCAGCTGTACTCGGAGTAGTAAGAGACGGGTTACTCAAATCCGGAGATTTTGAATATTCATCATCATAATTTACTCCATCCAAATTGTATGCTTTACAATACTGAGCCACTTCGCGAGCAAAGTCTTTAGCGCCCTGATTAGAAAGTTGAGCTAAACCTGTAATGTCATGATTTCCAAGTAACCCTAACAGAACCTTAACACCTCGTTTACGAAGAGGCTGCAAAAGAGTTTCATTGTTATCCAACAGATATTGCACATTCGGATTACACTGTACACGCGGACGCCCTGCTTCAGCATCATAATTAATATTAGCAGCAAACAGCACAATAACATCCCATATAAGTTTTCCGTTTTCTAATTGAAAAGACAAAGTATTCAATGGATTAACACCATTTACCTCAAAAAACAAATAGCCCTTTACAGCATCTTCGCCCTTATAAGTATCACCGGCATTTCGCATATCTTTCACCAGATAAATACAATGTTTCGCATCTTCATCTTTAATAGTGATATCACTGCTCTGATCACTGATAGCTACCGGAATAGCATATGTTTTATCTTCCTGCAGACCTTCTCCTGCCCGAATAGTCATCTCTACCTCCGCTGATTTAGTATTAGCGTTCACTGTAAGTATTCCTTCGTTAGCAAAGGTAACCAAGTCCTGCGGATACAATGCAAAATCTGTATTATGCGCCTTATTATACGTTTCCAAATAAGCAGCATCAATTTTCACTTTTGCCGATGTAGCTGTATTAGGTGTCTTGCTCAACCCCATTTTTACTGTAGTAGCATAAGTCTCACCGTGCAATTCGACAACCTTAGAAACTAAGTTCGACTTTCCATCACGCAGATATGCATTATTTTCATAAATGCCACTGTAGGCCGACTCATCAATATTCTTTCCGACCTCAAGATCATCAGCACAAGAGGTCAAGAATGCAGTACTGCTCACAATCATGGCAGCGAACAAACCCGAAGTTATATATTTCATATTCATAATGAATTCTTGAATAAAAGATTAAACCAACAATTAATTTATCTTAGGAATCTCTACTTTTACCCAAGTAGGATCGCCCGAACCTGTAATATCATTACCATGTCCAGTCTGGTCGGTAATAACATTTCCAGCACCTTCATTAAACTTCCAGTAAGCAACCAGTCCTTCACTGGCAGGATCTACTTCATAAGGATTAGTGGCAATTTGCTCTGCCGTTCTTTGCACTGACCACACGCGGACTTCTGAAATATCTCCCGGCAACCAACGAGTATCATCCCAAGCGCGACCAATATAACAACCACTGCTCAAAGATACATTACCTGAAGCTGCTTCGTCTTTATAAACAGGCACGCCATCTTTATAATAGATTCGTTCTTTTGTTGTATTATCATAAACAATGGCAATGTGTACCCACTCATTAACCGGTAAACCCGGAACAACATTCGGACCTGGGAAATTACCACCGGGAGCTACTACCTGAACTTGATCACGTGGACGGTCAGCATCACCAATACGTACAAGGAATTTACCTTCAATACCAAAAACAGAACTCAGGGCATTATCACGTCCTGCTACCCAGTCTTCACTACGAACCAAAGCTTCAATAGTAACAGTAGAAAGACTATTCACACTGCTCTTCCAGTTAATTGGGAAATAGATTTCTTTGATATTTGCCACTACATTAATAAGGGCAGCACCCTTAAATATGAAATAAGCAGTACGGGCACTTTCGAGTACATCAATATTGGATGCATCTAGAATGGTGACGGGCAATACATATCGTTTTGACTTATCCAATTCGTTGGTATTCTTAAAGTCAATCACAATATTATCACTGGAAATATCCCCTGCCTTAATAGTAGCAGTTTTTGTTGGTATATTATAAAAATATGAATCCAGTGCAGTTGCGTTATCATTGTAAATCAAATTATATGCTGCTGTCATAGCGGGAGCCGCATCAAAGCTTATTTGAATATCTTGTTCTGCCGGCGATGCTATACGATAGCTAAGTTCACGGGTAGCCTCAGTTATACTGGGCTTAATCAGCAAATCATCACAAACAGGAGCCGAGCTAACATAGAGTTTATTGTCATAATGATGCTCTTCATTGATATCTTCATTCTTACAACCACTCACTGTGACTGTTGTAAGAGCCAAAAGCGCAAAACAATATTTATAGAGTTTCATTTCTATTCTTATTTATTAGGATTCATAATACGAATAACTTCACGCACATATCCATAAGTATTGTTATAATAATCATTATGGACATTCATAATAAAGATTCCTTTCCGGGTGTAATTAGGAGATGCTTCAACCATCCACTGGGCTGCTCCCGGAGCTGCTACTAGTTTATTGCCTTTTTCATCCACTGTACTCCAGTAACCCTTCACTTTATCCTTATCGTCAGCCTGCGGCAATTCGACACAAACGATAAAACGATCAGCAGGAACAGGATTCACTCCTCCTTCTGTACCGCCTACTGCATCTATACCCGCCTGAATAGCCAAATATGCTTTTAAAGCAAGATCATCAGCATTGGTAGAAGAAGCAGTTTTCAACATGATGTAGTCAAACTTGCTTAACATATCCATATTCTCCGGCACTAAATATTGTACATTTCCGTAGAATACCAGAGTCTTGTCATCATGATTGCCTTGCCAGTTCATCACCTCGCCAAAAAACTTCTGTTGACGGTCATTATATTCTTTCAGAGCTGCCTCCGGAAGGCTCACCAGCGAACGCCCTGTATAATCAGCAATAACACCATCAAAGTTATATTTGTCACAGAGTGCCAACATCTCATTGGTGCGTTCACCGATATACTGAAGAGCATCCTCTTCTGTCAACTCCGGTTCGGCTTTTACTTTCTCCTTCCAGGCATTTTCAATGCTGGAATAATCAATACTGTAAACCGTACGAGTTCCTTTCTCGCGTATTTTGACCATTTCTGCCTGTACTTCGGGACTTACTTCCGGATTATTCAGACAAATGAAATCAACGCTGTCAGGTACGACGGTCAGACGTTCAGCCTGCTTGCCGGGAGATCCCTTAGGGTTCTCGAAAGAAACAAAAGTGACCTTATGTTCTTCAGACTTATATCTGTTCAAATCCTTCAGATAGTCAGCATACAACTGAGGATTCTGCTCTTCAAATGTAGGAGTATTCAATTGGAGACTTTCCACATCTGTCCAATCACTACATGAAGTTATTGTCAGAGCTGATGCCAGAAACAGCAGAGCAGACAATCTATATTTCAGGTTATTTTTCATATATACTTTCCTTTAAGTTTAATATTATTTTTTAGAAGCCCACCATACATCTGTAGCCATGTTATCTGCACCGTGCAAGTAGTTGGCAATCGCATATTCTACATTTGCTTTATTGCTGACAAACTCATCCAACGGATAAGGCATACGACGCGCCCCTTTCTCTGAATCAACGACACCACCGCTCTTATTTTCTTTCACCGGGATCAGTTTCGGATATCCGGTACGGCGGAAGTCTGCCCAAGCTTCATTACCCAATTGCCAGTTGGCAATCCACTTCTGCACGATAATGCGTTCTTGCTTCTCTTCTTTGTCAGCACTATCATTCCATTTAATAGTGATATTGGACAAAGCATTCTGATAAGTGTTCGTACCTGCCGGGTCTGTATATGCAGTCGGTTTGTTTACATCATCTTTCAGATAGTCTTCCACACCGTCTGCACCCCATTGCTCAAATGACAGACGGATACCTTGATTATAGAATGATTCTGCTGTACCACCCATGCTGAAGTTAAAAACAGCTTGCCCTTCAGCACGTAAGAAAGCTACTTCGGCTGCATTCATCCAATAAAGCGGAGATGTAGGAGCAATGTTCACCCCAGAGTATTTATGTCCGGTTGTCTTCAGTTCGGGAATGACAATACCACGACGCATTCCTACATAGTCCTGTCCTGCCCATTCGGATTTTGTGAAGAACTTTTCACGTCTGTTATCCTTGTAACCATTCATATAGCAGATGATATCGGCAGCAGCATGCGTATCACCACCAGTCAAACAGGGTACGCCGCCATGATCGGAAGTCTGTACCTGATTGTAGCGGGTAGCTACATAAATAGGATTTTGTGAAGTCTCAAAGTAGTTCCATGTTGCATTGTCCGCATTCGATTCGATGACACCTCCGTTTGCAGGATTCACAGCTTCTTCAGCCATCTGTTGAGCTTTCACCGGATTAGCATAAGCTATACGGATAGCAAGACGCAACTTCAGTGAGTTGGCAAATCTGATCCACTTCTTTACATCACCTTTATATATATAGTCGGCTGTAGGAACGAGCTGTTCGTTAGAATTCTCATTGAGTGTGGCAATAGCTGCATTCAACTCATCGAAGAATGTATTATATGTCACTTCCTGAGAATCATAAGGAGTAGCAATTTCACCATTCGCACCTATCTGAGAATAAGGTATCGGACCGAAAGCATCAGTTACACGATGCATAGCTGCCACCTTTATCACTTGTGCAATGGCATAAGGAACCGGATCATTCGTATTTTGTGATACAAGTTTCACTTGGGTCAGATTAGAATATAATGTCGGAATAATCTTATCACTTTTCAGAAACACACGGCTCCAGTCGTCTTTCGGATTGAAGTTTGAAATGGTTTCTGTAAAACCGGCATTAGAATCGGCAAAATATCCGCCTAAAGGTCCGCCCAACAAGCAGTCTGTGAACTGAGCTGTATTTACATCCGGTGATACCACGCAACCGGCCAGGTTATTCATGGCAGATCCCAAAGCATATCCATCCGCTGACAAATCAGGAGCTTCATATGGGTTGGAATTGATATTCTCATAGTTACCGATACACGAGGACAGGGCAACGGTAAGAGATCCAAATACTAATTTATTTATTATATTTTTCATACCTATCTTGATTTATTTAGAATTTAAAGCTCAGATTAAAGCCAATATTACGCAATGAAGGCATCATAAAGTAGTCAATTCCCTGATAGAAGTTATCAGTAGATGCCACGCTTTCAGGATCGAAAGGAGCCTTGTTGTAGATCATCCAAAGATTACGTCCGATCAATGAAACTTTGATATCACACACATTGCCCAGCCATTTTCTCGGAATAGTATAACCGATAGAAGCTTCCTGCAAACGAATATTAGTAGCGGAATAAATGTAATACTGAGGAACAGCCGTACCACCAGCTACTACTGAATACCAGCCTTCCGGATTTACACGGTCGTTTCCATTTACCGATACATAACCTTTGTCACGTGCAGCAGCAGATGCTTCAGAAACTCCGAAGTTATCAAGAACAGCTTGTGTACGTGAGAATACAACTCCACCCAGACGAGCTGATACAAGGAATGCCACATTAATGTTTTTCCAACTGAAATTGTTACGCCATGCCAAGTTTCCTTTCGGCAATACACTACCTAATTTGATGTAATTATTAGCTTCCAGACTCTCTGTTACAACACTGTTGTTCTCATCGATATAAACAGCTCCATTGGCATCTCTCTTCAAATCCATCAAGGAGTAAATGTCACCCATGCTTCCACCTTCTTTCAGGATGAAACGGGTACTACCCAGACCACCCATATTCAGAGAAGAAATAGAGAATTTCTCGCGAGTGATAGGATTGATGGCATTATCAGCTAAGGTAAGAATCTTATTCTTGTTCATTGAATAAGTAACTCCTGTATTCCAAGTAAAATCTTTCCATGTATTATTGTAATTCAACGCTAACTCAAGACCTTGATTGCGAACTGCACCTGTCTGAATGTAGATACGAGCATATTCACCTACCGGCAACTCAGGATTAAATGTCTGATTCATTGTCTTGGCGTTATAATAAGTCACATCCAGTTCGAAGTTCTTAAGAAAACGCATATTCATACCTACTTCAAAAGAATTGGTACGTTCCGGTTTCAAGTCATATACCGGGAAGTCAGTCAGGTTACTCCACTGACCGATACTGGTATTCCATGCGAACAAAGGATTAGCTATATATCTTTCGAATGCTGTACCTACAGAAGCAAAAGAACCGCGTATCTTCCAGTAAGACAGATAGTCCTTATTCAATTTAGGCATCAATTCAGATAACACTACAGACATACCTACCGAAGGGTAGAAGAATGATTTATTGACAGAGTTACGGCCTGCCAACTGTGAAGGCCAGTCATTACGACCTGTCAATGTCAGATAATAAGTACTTTGGTAGCCAACTTCGGCAGATGCATAGATAGACTGAGTCTGTTCACGCCATCCTGACTGCATTTTGCTTGTCTTGGTCGTACTCAGGTTTTGAATATAGAAACCGTTTGTCAATCCGGCTTTTTCACCAGCAAACGTTTTTGAATCATCAGCAATAGGTCCGCGTACAGCCATTTCATCATATCGCATATCAGTAAACGATCCACCCATATTAGCTTGTAAAGACCATTTTTCACCGAATGTTTTGTTCACACTTACCAGGAAGTCTGCATACAACTGCTTTTCGTAGCTTCTGGAAATGCCATAAAGACCACGATCAGACAACTCTGTCAGCTGAGTATTTGTACTGGCATAAGCCTTTTCCGTATAATCATTGTTAGAATTATCCAGGCGGACACGTCCGGAAACATTTAACCAGTCAAGAATCTGATAATTCAGACTTGCACCTAACATATAGCGGTCTTTCTTATTTTCACGCAAGTTACGGTAGTTCACCCAATAAGGATTCTGCATAGTCATATTACCATCACCTGTCGGCCAGTACTGAGTATAGATCTTACGTGCAACGTCATAGCGTTCGTACATTTTAATATCTTCCCAGTCATTACCACGAGGGAACAGATAAGCTCCTACCAACGGATTGTTGTAAGTACCCTGATTCACCATATTGCGGTCTTTCTGCAAAATGTAGCTGGCATTTACATCCAATGTCATCTTATCATCAAGAAATGAAGTAGTATTGCGTACGTTGAAATTATAACGGTCATATTTGTTGTTAGGAACGATACCTTTTGAATTAACCGCTGCAGCGGAAGCATAAGTCTGGTTCTTTTCCGAACCGGTAGAGAATGATACGCTTTCTGTACCTATAACACCAGTCTGAAAATAATCATCACGAGGATTATATCCAAAATATCTGGCTTCTGTCAGTTTAGGGCCCCAGCTACGACTGGAGTTATCATCTTTCACGCCACCAATACCTGTACCATAACGTGTCTGGAAACGAGGCATTACCAAAGGAGCATTAAACTCAACATTACTATTCACTGTGATATTCACACGACCTTCTTTTCCTTTTTTAGTAGTAATGATAATCGCACCATTGGCAGCATCAGAACCGTAAAGTGCAGCTGCTGCCGCACCAGTCAACACAGACATTGATTCAATATCTTCCGGGTTAATGTCGGCAATCGGCTCAGTATTTCCTTTAGAAGAAAACTCTGTCCCATTCACTTTATTTGCATTGGAGTACATCGGAACCCCATCTACTACATACAATGCATTGGAAGACTGCATGATAGATTTTGTACCACGCATCACTACTTTAGATACACCGCCCACTCCGGATGAAGAAGCATTGATATTAACACCTGCCACTTTACCACTCAATGAGTTAATAAAGTTAGGATCTTTATTGGTAGTCACTGCATCAGCATTTACCTGCTGTACATTGTAAGACAGCGCTTTTTCTGAGCGTTTGATTCCCAATGCCGTAACTACGACTTCATCCAAGACTTGAGCATCTTCCTTTAAAGTGATATTAATAGCAGTCTTTCCTGCTACAGCCCTCTCCAAAGTTTGATATCCAACATACGAAAATTGCAAAACTGCATTTGAACCTGTAACGACTAATGTATAATTACCATCAAAATCAGTAATAGTACCATTAGTTGTTCCTTTTTCCAATACAGAAACGCCAATCAAAGGTTCGTTATTAGCATCTACCACCTTACCTGTTACTTTCTGTTGTTGTTGAGTCGACTTTGTCGAAGAAGATGCATTTGCTTTCGACAAATAAACAACATTGTCATCAATTTTATAAACGACATTTTTCCCTTTCAAAGCCTTATCCAGTACTTCTACCAAAGAAACATCTTTAACATTCAATGACTCTATTCGCATTGAAGCCAAATTGTCATCATAAAAAAATTGATACTTGGATTGAGACTGGATTTGCTTAATCACAGTTCCTAAAGAAGAATTGGAGATCCTAATTGTTAACTGTGCTATTGCAGATTGTGCCGGAAGGGCGAATAGCATCAAGATCAACAATGCCCGAAAAATCTTCGAGCCTCTACACGAGTCATTGATTCTCATACACTTGAATTTAAGATTAAACATTAGTTTTTATATAAATATTAGAATCGATATTCCATTTATTATTTTCGATTCACATTTATATAACAACCCATACCTTGAAAAACACTTAGAGGTTTTTGAAAAAAAATAAATATAATCTCATATTTATTTTTTCACAACGAGTATCTCCCCATTCATCTAGACTGGGAATCAATTATTTACGAAGAAAAAAAAGAAATCTTTTATAAAATTTGTTCTTTGGGATAATTCACCAGATACAATGTCTTCGTGGCGCGAGTAAATGCCGTATACAACCAGCGAAAATAATCCGGAGTCAAATATTCATCCGTCATATATCCCTGATCAAGAAAAACATTCTGCCATTGCCCACCTTGTGCTTTATGACAAGTTATCGCATAAGCATATTTCACCTGCAACGCATTGTAGTGTGGATCTGCTTTCATCTTTTTCATCCGGTCCCGCTTGTTAGATATATCTGCGTAATCTTCAAGTATGGTATAAAATAATCTGTCATTATCTACTTTTGGCAATGCGGGAGAATCAGAGTGAAGAGTATCCAGCAGCAAATTGGCATCCAGTTCAAAATCATTCTGGTCAGGAAACCTGAGAGTCACTTCCGCAAAGCGAAAACCATACATCTCACGCGTCTTACGGACACGACGCACGACTGCTATTTCTCCATTGGCAATGAAGTCCATTTCCTTATATTGCTCTGTCCAATAATAATTATTTTTGGCTATCATCAACATATCTCCCGTATTCAGTTCATCTTCCCGCCAAAGGATCTGTGCACGTATTCCGTTATTATATAGGTTCGCGCGTTTATTAGAACGACAGATCACAATCGTCTCATCCATGCCGTCATGATCATAACAACTAGTGATGGCATCAATCAATTCCGTACCCGGCACCATCTTTATATCTGGAAAACCTGTTATCTTTATTTTAGGTAAAGAGTAGCAATTATCTTCCGCTATCAGCTGACGCAATTGAGTCGCATTCCACAAAATGCCCGATTCCTGTATCTGACGAACCACTTGCGTCAAGTCAACTTCCCGCACTTCCAATCCATATCCCTTTAATGCATCTGCAAAAAGTGCCGGACTCAACTCCTCACCTACCGGAGGAAGCTGCGCAGTATCTCCCATCAACAAAAGACGGCACCCCTGACCGGAATAAACAAACTGTATCAGGTCGTCCAATAATCTTCCCGTCCCAAACATACTGCCCGACAATCCTTCATTGGAAATCATTGAAGCTTCGTCGACTATAAACAAAGTATTCGTAGCAAGATTGTCATTTATTGAAAAATTACTGGTTTCATTAGAAAACGACTGCTGCCGGTATATTTTCTTATGAATTGTAAAAGCCGGGTGACCGGCATAGGATGAAAAAACTTTTGCAGCACGACCAGTAGGAGCCAGTAACACAGCCTTTTGCTGTAACTGATCCATCGTCTTCACCAATGCCCCTACCAAAGATGTTTTACCAGTGCCGGCATAGCCTCTGAGGATAAATACTTCATCCGCCAGTGTGGAAAGCAGAAACTCTGAAAGAGATTTTACAGCTATTTCCTGCTCAAAAGTTGGTTGATAAGGAAAATTTTCCTTAATTTGCCTTTCTAAATAGTTATTTATCATTTTTGTACGAGAAAAAAGTTCGAGGAACTATCGTATTTAAATTTATTTATTCTATTTTTGCGATGCGAATATAACAACTAAAAACATAATTTATCATGAAAACAGTATTTAATATTGTATTAGTACTCTGTGCTGCTGCATTAATCTACATTTGCTATAGCAGTATTATGGGTCCTATCAATTTTGAAAAAGCGAAAAAGGAAAGAGAGCAGGCTGTCATTGCCCGTTTGATCGACATCCGTAAAGCACAACAGGAATACCGTTCGCTTCATCACGGAATGTACACAGAACATTTTGACACACTGATTGATTTCGTTAAAAATCAAAAATTACCTTTCGTTATGAAAGTTGGTCAGCTGACAGACGACCAATTGGAAAGCGGCTTGACTGAGAAGAAAGCAATGGCAATCATCAACAAAGCTAAAAAAACAGGCAAGTATGATGAAGTTAAGAAAAACGGACTTGAAAACTTTAAGCGTGACACCATGTGGGTAGCTGTAATGGACACCATCTATCCAAAAGGTTTCAATGCAGATTCAATGAAGTACATTCCTTATGGCAACGGTGCTATCTTTGAAATGAATGTTAAAAACGACACAGCTAAATCAGGTGCTCCTGTATACTTGTTTGAAGTGAAAGCTCCATATGAAACTTACTTGGGCGGACTTGACAGACAAGAAATTATCAATTTGAAAGACCTTAATGAAAAACTGGGCAGATACTCAGGTTTGATGGTAGGTTCTATTGACAATCCTAACAATGGTGCTGGTAACTGGGAATAATGATTGATTTTACAAAATCAAAACAATATACTTTATCCATCCGTCTTAGTACGGATGGATTTTCTTTTTCTATCTACAATCCGATTAACGACAATTCGCAGTCGCTGTTCGAAAAAGAGGTAGACACCTCTCTGTCTCTGACAGCCAATCTTAAAAACGTTTTCCACGAATCGGACTTTTTAAGCTACTCCTACAAACGGGTGAACATCATGATAGCCAGCAAACGCTTTACCATGATACCATTGGAACTGTTTGAGGAAGAACAGGCAGAGCTTTTATTCTATCACAATCATCAGAAACGGGAGAATGAAATAGTGATGTACAATATTCTGAAAAAGAATAATGTAGTCGTAATCTTCGGCATAGACAAAAGCACCTATACATTCTTAAATGAACAATATCCCGAAGCCCGCTTCTACTCTCAGTCTACCCCGCTCATCGAGTATTTTTCTATCAAAAGCAGACTGGGGAATAGTAAGAAAATGTATGCTTCAGTACGCAAAGATGCCATTGACATTTACTGTTTCGAACGGGGGCAGCTACTTTTGGCCAACTCTTTCGAGTGCATGCAAACCGAAGATCGTATCTACTATCTATTATATGTCTGGAAGCAACTGGAATTTAATCAGGAACGGGATGAACTACATCTGACAGGCACTCTGTCGGACAAAGAGACATTGATGAACGAACTGAAAAAATTCATTCTGCAGGTATTCATTATGAATCCTGCCAACAATATTGACATGCAAGCCTTATTAACATGCGAGTAATCAGCGGTATTTATAAACGAAGAAGATTTGATGTACCACGTACATTCAAAGCACGCCCTACAACAGATTTCGCCAAGGAGAATCTGTTCAATGTACTTAATAATTATATTGATTTCGAAGAAAGAGTAACTGCACTTGACTTGTTTGCAGGCACGGGCAGTATCAGTATCGAACTGGTATCCCGAGGCTGCGACCGTGTGATCAGTGTGGAAAAAGATCCGGCTCATCACTCGTTTATCTGCAAAATAATGAAAGAAGTACAAACTGACAAATGTCTGCCTATCCGTGGCGATGTATTTAAGTTTATCAACAGCGGACGAGAGCTGTTTGATTTTATCTTTGCCGACCCTCCTTACGCTTTAAAGGAGCTGGAATCGATACCGGAACTAATATTCAAAAATAATCTGCTCAAAGAAGGAGGTTTGTTTGTATTGGAGCATGGTAAGCAAAATAACTTTGAGGATCATCCGCATTTCATAGAAAGAAGAGTCTATGGAAGTGTGAATTTCTCGCTTTTCAGATAAGATAAAAGTATATCAGATAAAGGAAGCATCCTTTTTAAAGCAGCGGAGCCAACAAACGAACGACAGACTCTGCTGCCCTCCTCCTCCACGAACGTTTCACCCAGTTTTTCAGAAAGATCTGTGTACTTTCCCGCTGATCCTGAAGGAATATCTCCTTCATTTCAAGAGCCGTTTCCACATCATACATAAAGGCATTTACTTCAAAATTATGCTCAAAACTACGGAAGTCAACATTGGTAGACCCTACTGTAGAGAGCATATCATCAGAAACCATCAGTTTGGAGTGCAGAAACCCTTTCTTATAAAAATAGACTTTGACACCTGCCTGCATCACATCTGCCAGGTAAGAATGCGATCCCAAATGAGTGATTCGGTTGTCGGCACGTTCCGGCAACATCAAACGCACATCTACTCCTGCCAGTGCAGCTGTCTGCATAGCGGCAAGTACTTGCTCTGTCGGCAGGAAATAAGGGGTTTGCATATAGAAATACTTCTTCGCTCCATTGATCGCCATAGTCAGTCCCTGCATGATTTCTTTCCAGGGGCCAATGGGTTCACTGGTAACCACCTGCACTAATGAACTTCCACAAGATTCTATCTTTGGGAAATAACGTGAAGCTGTAATCAATGTACGGTCAACGAAATACCAGTCGAGCAAAAAGGCCGTTTGCAGACCATGCACAGCCTTTCCTTCTATCAGAATATGGGTGTCACGCCAAATTCCCCATGAGAAACCACGCATATAACGTTCTGCCAGGTTCATACCTCCCACAAAGCCGATACGTCCGTCTATCACGACTATTTTTCTGTGGTTACGATAATTGACCCTGCTTGTAAACAAAGGGAAGCGTACTTTCAAGAAACTCCTGACTTCAATACCTGCATTACGCATTTCCTCGAAAAAGCGGTTAGGTACATGCCAGCACCCCACATCATCATAAATTACTCTTACTTCAACCCCCTGAGATGCTTTTTCGATTAGTACATCCCTTACCAAACGTCCTATAGCATCATCTTCAAAGATATAGTATTCTATATGAATGTGTTGTTTCGCCTTTTGGAGCTCACGAAGCAATGATTGCAATTTGGTATAGCCTTCCGTATAGACAGCAATACGGTTTCCCTCAAATGGAAAAGCTTGATTGGTATGCTGGAAAAGTTGGATAAGGCGGGCATATTCTTCAGGTACATCCGAACAGTCTTGCGCCATGTATTCCGCCATAGGTTTCTTCAAAAGGCGGTCATAACTTTTTTGACCGATGATACGTTCCCGACGCTGACTCCGACCAAAGAAGAAATAAAAAACAAGACCGACAATTGGGAGGAAAAGTAATATGAGTATCCATGCCATAGTCTTCACCGGATTCCGGTTATCAAGAATGATAACGACAATCGTACTGATAATGGCTCCAAAATAAACGATATCAAAAGCAACCGTAGCTATCTGGCTAACTAGTATGTTCCAGTCAATCATAGGATACTCCTTTTTTATATGGATACTGAACAACAAATATAAAGCAAATTATCGGATAAACAAAAAAGTCCCGATGGCAAGTCATGTTAGTCATGTTCATTACCATCGGGACTTTCCCGTTTTTATTCAGAGCTAGTCACAATTTAGAAACGCATAGGTCTGCCACCGCCGCCAAAGCCATGTCCTCCTCTAGGTCCACCACCCGGTCCACGTCGATTTGGTGACTTTCCACCCAACGTATTAAAGCGATATACAAAATGTACCATGAAATAACTTCCTAAAGTATTATATTCAGTATCACTCATCATTGTTTCGCTAATCGAACGCGACAAACTACTTTGTTGTTTTAAGATATCATATATTTTAAAACGAATTGTACCCGAATTATTCTTTAAAAAATTCTTCGAAATTTGTGCATTCCACATCACTTCGTTATTATTAAGCCCACCTGTATATCCATCTTTAAATCGACAATTAATATCTGTGGAAATCGAGACTTGCCAAGGAAGGTTTACATTGGTATTACCTCCAATATAGTAGTCGAATGTTTCTCGATTACTATTTTCTTGTTTACTATTTCTGACCAAATTATAATTAACAGAACCACTTAAGGATATATCAAAAACTTCACTACGATAACTACTGGTAAACCGTTCTCCTAACCCTAAATTATGCGTTGTACTTAGTTCTTGATCTGCATTTTTAGAACTTCCGACACTTGTATAACTTACAGCATCACTAAATCGTGCATTTGTATTAGATGAAATTGTAAATTTCTTGTTCTTCAACGGTGTATTGAATGAAAAAAATCCTCTTGCTTGCCAGTTACCATTTACATTTTCTTTCTTATAAACCCGAGCACCCGTCTGAGGATCATATGTCATTCTATTTGCTACAGAATTCAATGTACTTGTATAATACAAATTAGCAGAATAGCTACGCATAGATTCCGGTACAAACTTTCTATAATCGAGAGTAAAATTATTATTAAATGATGGTTTCAAATTCGGATTACCATATCTTAGGTTCATCGGGTCGGTTATATCAATCACCTCCTGCAGGTCCTCAATGTTAGGTGTACTGCTTCTTCCACGATAACGGAACATTAATACATGTTGTTTATTAAACATATAACGGAACATTACTGAAGGAGCCCAATTCAAAACATTCTGTTCTGGAAGATTCTTCTTATAGTTCGGACCAATTGTCGTTTTACTTAAGGATGACTGAGGAGTCACCCCCACTCCTACACTATACATCATCTTAGGGTGAATACCACGTACAGAAACATCAGCAGTATGAGTATCATAGAAATTCTCCACACGTGTACTTAGTTCATTATCATACCCACGCTCTATATATTCAGGATACGGATAGTAGTTAATACTATCATACACTAATGATTGTGATAACTGTTTGCGATGAGCAAATTCATAACGCAACTGCAAAAAGTGATTTTTAAATACAGGTTCTGTATAAGAAGCTGATACACTCCAGTTACGACTATCACTATTTCTGTCTGTATAGCGAGAAATATCAGAAATACTATCCTTTTCGAAGAACTCAGTCTTTGAATCAGAATAAGAATCGGACTCGCTGTCACTATATCCGAAACGTGCACCCAAAGACAAGTTTCGTCCTTTATTGTTCAATCTTCGAAAAGCCATCAAGCTACCATTAAAAGATGCATTATGACTTTTAGAAGAAGAAGCTGCCTCTTTTTCATTAACAGGACTATGCGAGTTATTTTCTGTCTTTGACCAAGAACGACTGCTAGATTCTGTTTGTGAATAACTACCGTTAGGACGGAAAATAATCGTAGTCAATGTGTCAGGTCTCCACTCCAAACGGAAATCAACGCGAAAATCATGACGATTACGATTTGAAAAGTTCTCACTTTGAGCAAAAGAAGATGTTTCCCCCAAAAATGTTTCTGAAGAGGTTTTGCGACGAGCGTCATTATCAGAATGTCCATATTGTACATTCCCCCCGATCTGCAACTTTTTAGTATCCTTAGCGAAGTTGACTCCCAACGATTGTGCAGTTGTAATACCTGAACCAGCATTACCTCCACCTAGTCCTTGTCCGGCATCACCAAATTCAGAAAATCCCTTATTATTAGTATTATTTGCAGAACCTATAATTGAAAGACTGGCATCATCTTTAAAGCGGCTGATCATTACTCCCCCTTCATACCGATCCTGGCTACCATACCCTGCAATAAGATTTCCAATCCATCCTTTTTTCATACCTTTCTTAACGGTCAAATCCAAGACGGGCTCTTCATCTCCATCATCAATTCCTGTGATACGTGCCATATCACTTTTTTTATCATAAGCCTTTACTTTCTCAATCATATTAGCAGGTAAGTTCTTCATAGAGACTTTCGGGTCATCAGAAAAAAATTCCTTTCCATCAACCATTATCTTTTTTATTTCCTTACCATTTATAGTAATTTTACCTTCATCACTCACTTCAGCTCCTGGAATTTTTTTCACAAGATCTTCTAACATTGAACCTTCCGGTACAGGGTAAGCCGCTGCAGAATACTCTGTAGTATCAGCTTTTACAGTAACAGGAGGAGCTTCCGCCGTAATCACAGCCTCGCTCAGCATCACTGCATCAGGGTCCAGAGAGATTGTCCCCATTTTCTTTTCAGTCACATTATTGGATAATTGTACAGGAACGAATTTCGTACGGAAACCGATGTAAGAAACCTTCAACAAATATTTCCCCGCTTTCACTTTAGGGAGCGTAAACCACCCCTTATTACTACTTGCTATACCGGCTGCATAAGCGCTATCCGGCAACGATAACAATTGAATAGTTGCCTGTGCAGCTGGCTCTTTAGAGTCAGATTCGACAACACGCCCCGAAACGGTAATCACCTTATTCTGTGCAAAAATAGAGAAGGTGCATAACAGTGTAAGCACCCACCAAACTGATAATCTTTTCATTTACCTTAATTACGATTAGTAGAGTAATAACAATGTCTTTTTGACAAATAGAATCGTAAAAGGTTTAATTTAATAGAAAATTATCTTTTGAAGAATCGATCAACAAGCGCTTTTTTAAGACCAAACTCCAAACAAAGCACATTAAAGATTAAAAAGGTGAGAAAAGAAGAAGTGTCCACATTGATCACATCTCCTTGCAGAACACGCCACAACATACCACCGAAAACAAACAGAAAAGTCAGAAAGACTGCATTCCGGACTGCCGCATTACGAATCTGTTCCGTCTCGCGGCTTTCATTCTTGCTTAAGGCAAAGATGATCAGCAAGCATCCTGCCATCATCAACAGCTTCGTACATTCCTTATAAAATAGCAGGTTATGGTCGGTTATCAACCCTTGCATTAGCAAAATCGGAAGAAGAAACAAAGCTACTAACAACACCACATATCCCAAAGGACGGCAAAATACAGGAAACAATGCTTTCATAATTGAACGTTTTAACGAGACAAAAGTAAGTAAAAAAAGATATTTTATATATAACCTTAGTCATCAGCAATTTACACTAACTCGTTCTTCATTTATGTACTTTTCAGTCTCTTTTATACTTGACAAAGATAAATTTTATTTTTCAGATTCACTCACTCCAATCCCAAAAATACGCACTGAAAATAAAAAAGCCAGCTATCAGAAATGGTAGCTGGCTCTAATCTTTATTTTATAAGTTCGACTCTGATACCTTTAGGATTCAATGTGTTTTGAATATCTATTGCGATCACTCCTTCTTCTGTTGCTGGTTGCGCATACACTACAACCACATCAACATCCTTTTTGGTTAATGCCTTAACTTTATCAAGGTCATCCACTATAGGACTAGTAAAATAAACTCCTCTTATATTGTTAACTGCATAGCTAGCACCAAGTTTTTCGTAACCTTCTTTAATGCCATAGCATAAAACTCTTTTCATGATTCTTGCTGATTTAAAGTGTTAAATAATTCATTTTTTTCTTCATCACTCATTGAAGCTAACAAAGCTTTCAATTCTTCTTTTTGGTTTAGTGCTTTCTCTACCAACTTTGCCTGTTTCAACTCTTTCAAGTTAGTAATAAATACTTCATAGCTCTTAATGCGTTCATCACACATCTTAATGTATTCTTCTGGAGATGCAGTACTTTTAAATTGCTTACCAAAAGTAGTACATTGTACCTTTCTGTCTGTTAGGTCTACTTCTTTACCTTCAATTAAAATTTTATTATCCATCTTATCATATTACCTAGTCCTTAGGCTAGGGGTCTTAGTTTTAAGATGGTGCAAATATAGAGTGTATATATTGCTAAATAAAATAAAATCAGTCATTTACGAGGTAGTTGAAAATAGTTCAAACTCAACGTAATTCTACTACCCATAATAGAAGCTATTCATTGCATTAAATTCAGGAATTGTTTTAGGCTTAATAAAACCTTTCAATGTACTATAGTCATTAAGTCTATAATTCAATATATTCTTATTATCACATATCTCTGTCAGATGTAGTAAATGACATAATAACCCTTTTTCATTATTAGAGAATATAGCACCTTCTTTGCGCTTTACTCCAATCCAATCGAAGAACCACTTAAACATATAACAGAAATGATATGCCATAATTGACATTCCCATTTTATCTCGTTCATCCAGATTGAGACTTCCTGTATTTAGAAGAATTGCATCACCAAATTCTTCTAGGTATTTCTTGCAAGCATCAGCAATGAAACTAGTAACTATACTATTTAGAGGAATTTTATCTTTACCAACTCGCATTACTATAGTCTTACCTTCAATTATCTTTATTAGAGCTTCTATTTCTTCTTTTGGAGTGCTGCCAGTAACGATATTATTATTACATTGTCCCCAACTATAATCATAGACAAACAGCAACAAGTACCAGAATTTTTCTGCATCCACATTCAAGGCTTGCAGATATTCTTGTATATCGTTATCCCCCATATAATTATTAATCTTGTCCATTCTCTTAATAGATCTCTGGTTGTATCGCTTTATAAACTGTTGAACAGCCATAGTTTCACACTCTTTATATTCCCCTGTCTCTCGATTAATATCATAACTAGGTACATATTTTTGAGCAATGGCGTGTAAATATTCTAATTGTTCAGCAAAACAATCATTAAAAGATTCGATAGGTGTAAACATACATATAGTGTTTTAGTAATACTACAAAGAAACAGAAAAACCTGTGATCCAAAGCATGATTACAGTATAAAATCCAAATTAAGAAATGATTGGAACGTTACGGAACACCCTCGCTTTGCTCGGTTGTTCCTTCACTTCTAATAATCTAAGTAATAAAACATATCTAATTCAGCCTTATTATTCGATTCTAGCGATTCTATTATCGAAATTGATAATTGGTATCTCCTAGTTTCAAGCCTCTAATATGAGTCCCTATTGATCTCATTTAGTGTAATAGATATGGACGTTAAAAGAAGGGCAATAACGACAACAGATATAACTTATCGTCTTATGGATACTAAATTACTAAAGAAGTATTTTCCTAGTCTCTATAAAGAATATGTAAGCAAGAAGCTAATTAGGAAAACTAAAGGCAGCAAAGAGTAAATCAATGCTGCCTTTGGCAATTATAATATATGGAGTTTATTCCACTCTCTGAAATGAGTATGGTTTACCATAAGGAGTTACCCCATCATCTTCCATTTCCTGTAATGTCAATGTCGTAGAATTGAGTAATAGGATTTCACTTATAGACCATTCATCCTCATCACTGAACATTTCGTATAGTTTAGTTCCTTCAATCTTATACTTCCCATGTTCTTCATAATCAGCCTCTTTTGTACTTGTGTATTTGAATGTACCATTACTATTATATGCTACATGAGTAGCAGATAATCCTTCATTAGAAACTAATTTCCATGTTCCAACAATAGAAGGTTTAGCGTCTTCTTTGTCGTCATCGTCATTACTACACGCTGCAAAGTTTACAGCTAACATGACCATTAATAAGGTCATTCCAACTAATCTTAATGTTCTCATAAATCTAAATTGTTAAGTTATTGAATTTCTCCATTATCTATGTTTATAGAGAATGTGTGTTCTTTCTTTGTTCCATCATAGAATGTATAGTCAACTTTATATTTCCAAATGTTAGTAGAATTATCAAGAAGAGTAATAGTACTTCTAGCATCAGAAGGAATGTCAAAAGGAGGTGTGATTGAAGTATTCCAAATGATCTCTCCTTCCTTATAATTGTATCGTGTAATGGAAGTTGTAGATTCTTCTATTCCTTCTTCATAGGAAATAGGGAGTCCATTAGGAGAATGTTTGGAAACATATCTTATGCTTCCATCAAAGGAATAACATATGTTATTGGCAAAGTATGAATCTTGATGCCAATGTTTCAATGATGTAAATATATTTCCTTAATCTTTTACTTCTTTGAAGCTAGTTGGAGTTTTAAAGAAGCAAAAGTGCTCCTCATTAAAACTACTATTGCCATGTTTGCCAATAGAAAGTTGTGTGACAAAACTATCATTGTATATTAGTGTATTTAATATGTTAATGTATGAAACGACAATCTCCTCATATTCTCCATATCCTAAATCTATCCTTTGAACTATCTCAAATTCTTTAGTATCCATCCACTCCATCAACTTCTTTTTTGTTTTAATATCGAATGAAGCCATCCATAGACGATTATTCTTTACTCCACAGAAGTTTGCATAAGTTTTGTCTATAAAAGGTGAGGTATTAATTAGATGCCCATCAAACTGATTAGAATAAAGTAGTTTAATATCTTCATAATCTGTGATTCCATACTCTAAACACACCTTAAAATCTCCCCAAAGACTGTTTACATCTTTATCTTCATCATCACCACTACAGGAGTAGAATCCTGTACATAATGCAACTAATAATGCAGTTGCCCATAATCTAATCTTATACATATTTAATGATTTGTTTGTGCTTACCTGTTCCCTATGGAAGCTATTATAAATGAAAAGCGTGGGAACTATTGAATATTACTACTGTGAGGCACTCTTATTTCTAAGAGCTCTGGACGCCTAAGGTGAGTAATAAACAATAGCCCACGCCAAACGATATATAGACTATCTTAGCAGATAGGTATATAACATTGACGTGAGCGCTCTTGCTTATCGTCTTCACCTTGTTGAAATGTCCAGTTTCACAGTAAGACAATATATCAATACGCTCTGTAATCTAATAAATATGTCGTCTTTCAGTGACCTAACGTTTTAGGGTGAAAGATTACGACACAAAGATAGCAAAAGCATTTTGAATAGCAAGAACTATTGTTTATTAAAAATAGAGAAGCGTTTCTACTAAGATTATTAGGGATTTGAGACAGAACTATTCAGAGTATTAATAAGTAAACTCTAATTTATTTTGTCTCAAATCTCAATTATCAGAAGCTAAGACAATCATAAGTATTTAATAGTTCTTCTTGTCTTAATCCCAAGTAGCGTTTAGTAATAGCTACATTGGAATGATTGAATAGTTCCATTAGTTTAACTAAAGCTAGTTCTGCATTATCTGAATTTTGGTTATATACTTGCCTACCAAATGTTTTACGTAGACTATGGCAACTAAAATTCTTCACAGATAACTTGTACTTCGCTTTAATCTCTTTAAGGATGATATTAATTCTCTGGATTGTGTAGACAGTTCCTTTCTGACTTACTAGAATAGGCGCATTAATTCCAATGGGATTAATTTGCTTGTAGCAATTAGTAATGTGTCGCTTTAATTGTTGATTGATTCTAATGGTACGTTGCTTTCCTGTCTTGTGTTCAATAATAGAAAACTCGTCTACATTAAGAATCTGATTCCACCTTAAAGAAAGAATGTCACTTATACGTAATCCCCAAAAGCAACCTATCGCAATAAGTAGCGACATCTTATAGTCTCTATCTTTACTAAGAGAACGTATTAGATTTATCGCTTCTCCCCATTGTAGGTAATCGCTTGTCGTTTGGCTATACTTTAAACTCATAATATTCAGTTTTAGTAATGGATAAATAAAAGTGAATATTCCATATATCAGTCAATAGGTAGATATAAACTAACTAACTGAATAATAGTAGAATATTCACTTTGTACAATAGTGAATGTTTTAGTAATGGTAAATAGTGAATACTCAAATACTGAATATATCCAAATGCCACTAATCTAAAAACCACTTGTATTTCTCATCACCATGTAAAGCTGAATTAATACCAACTGCCATTTCTGTCGCATTTAGCGACCTGTCTAAGAAACTATCAATATAGGAACTCTTATTTGCACCAGTTAGCAAATTGTAGAATTTCCACATATTAATATCACTGCCTAAACTACTAAAGTTCTCATCCTGTATGTATGCTTTAGATACACTATTAATTTGTGTGTCAGTGAGCAACATTCTTGGAATCTCCTTTTGATAGCCTTGTGGCAATGACTGGTAAAGCCTCATTCTTCCTAATAACTGGCAAAACTGGTGTTCTGTAAGATAGGAATCAGTAAGCGTTTGCATCAAATGTATATGCTTGGCTGGATTATAACTATTGAACATTTCCAATACAATACGATATAATTCATTTGTATTAGATACTTCCAAACAGCTATTCAATCCATCTGTAAACACACATAGGTTACAACATACTTGGTTCTTAAATCCTATAAATACCTTGAATTTCTCTAAGCCTTTCTTAGAATAAAGATTCATGTGATTATAGGCACGAACGCCACCAATAGACAAGGTTAATTTATTCCCTTCAATGGTTTCGTAGATAGTTGGCACTTCAAAACAGAACATCATCCTTTCGTAGTAGATTGTCTTATCAGATTCCAAAAGTTGATTCACTGGTTTGTGAATAGCTTCTGGAACACGACCTTTGACAATGTGCGAAACTCTAATATCTGGTTTGTCGATAGATTCACCATTAAAGAATGAATTAGCTGCATCCCAAACAGTCTCAATAAAGTTTGCATGAGAAATAGTAAGTTCATTGTCTTTGGAAAAGACTGGAACTATACAATCGCTCTTTAGATGTTGTAAATCCACTTCTTTAGTGTTAGCTTCTATGAAGTGGGGATTATCCTTTTTAGGTTGTTCCACTTCCATGTAATCTACTGTTTCAGCAATTTCTTGTAAATCACTTCTTCTTGTCTCTAATAAATTTGATGTAGTTCTCATAATATTTATCTTTAGAATGATTTGTTTTTGGTTGCTTGAATAAGCCAATCACACATAATAATAGTATAAGCATACCTCCTACAGGACAAATGGCAAAACATAGTCCAATAGCTAAAAGAAGAAAGATGATAATTCCAATTTCCTGCATAAGCTCTAATTTTAATAATGAATAATAGGTGAATTTTGAGTAAATGAGAACTTAAATAAAAAAGTCCATTAATCAGTTTGGAATGTGTGTTCCACTAGTAAGTCATTCATAACATTGCGCTATGATGAACTAAAATAGGTACTACTTTCAGCGATTGATTCTATGGACTTTCACGTAAAAGTTTCTATTTATCTCAATTCTAGGTGGGGGGCTTAATGGGTTACAATAAACGTGCTTGAGTAATACTTATACTGTTTTAATTTAGTCTTTAGCTATTTTACATAGATAATCTTACAGGAAACGATCTTTAATATTAAAAGGTAGGGGGTATTAATTTAAGATAGTAATATATATGGGTAACTGCCTATTACTTATAAATGTAATTATCTCTTATATCTTCATCAGTTAGTATGTTAGGATAGTAATTCTTCATTTGGGCAATAATCGTTTCATTGGTAATAATAAACATCTTCTTGTTTTTCAAATGTATGCCTTTATCGTCTCTCTTTATATAGGATAATTCTTCTGCTTGCTTCAAGTATCTGGAAATAGTACTCTCACTAATATTCAATTCTCTTGCTAATTCTGCTTGAATATACTTACAGGTATTAGTACCATTCAAACACTTACATTTTAGTAAGACAAGAAAACCCTTCAATTGGCGTGATATAGGTTCATTATATAATGTATTACTAATAAGGACGTAATGCTCTGTATCTAAGGTGTACTGGCATCTGTCAAATTTACCATATTTACCTATTACTTCTAGTTTGTCTATTTGAATTAAATTCAAGTCTCTAAACTTTTGCAACCAATCTCTTATCAGGTCTTCCTTCTTAATACCATAAAATTTTGTTAGCTTCTCCTGCTTGATGTGGGAAACCATTGTATAACAATCTGAATTTAAAGCCAAACAATAGAATAGGTATGCTTCAAGTAAATCTAACTTACCTGCAATGTTCTCAGTTATTTTTCTGTATGATAATTCTGCTCCTGTCATTAGCAACTGGTTTATTATAGTCAGTAAAGTACATCTTATTCTCTTTTACTAATCTTCTGTATTGATGATTGCCAAAATGCGACTTGGCTTCTTTCTGTGTTCTAAATTCTAGTCCTGTTGGTAAATGAATAATCATATTACATTGATTGTGATTTTAGTATTCCTATTATTTGTAGTATTAAATCTCCATGAGACTTGCGCTAGCAAGTTGAATGGTAGGTAGTGTATTTATTATTTAGGTATTTATATATAGGTATTTATAAGTAGCCCACCTGTATGAAAGTCCCATACCCCCTAAATGAAAGAGTCACCCCACCTATTTGAAAGAATTGAATTTCCTGCAATAAATGGTCATATTATATAAAATCTTCTCGATTAGTAAACCAATCTCTGTAATGACACATATATAGTGTAATGTCTTCCATTCCTATGTACCTTGCGTCTCATGTAGCCATTAAATTGTGCCCACATTCCAATCTGAAACTTATTATCTGGTATGTTATGCTTTAAGGCTTTTTCTCTAATTTCTTCATAGGTAAATTCTTCCATATTAAATTAGTTAAGGTTAAATAATTGCTAATACGCATATTTTGGTGAAAAATAGAGTATCTGGGATATGTGAATCTAAGTAATACAAAGATACTGAACTTTTAGGGAGCGACCTAATGGTTAACTCGTAATCTTAGAAAATAGACTTAAAGACTAATTCTTGTTCAATTATCACAATGGAAGGAAGCTAACAGGATAACAGGAACGCTACGGAACCTATCGGTTCCTTCGCTCCTTATCTATACTTCGAAAATAAATCAGAGATGTTGATGAAGTTCGATAATTATCTTTTAGGCTGTCCTATTAGATAAAGAAAAATAGCTCACATAGATATAATGAGCTATTTCTTATATAGCTTAATCTGGTTGTTCTTTCTCTAGTTCTTTAAGAACATATTCTTGATGCCATAACTCGTTTAAATCATCAGCATCAATTACATCTGTTATATTTTCTGAAAGTCCTAATTCTATGACCTTTTGCTGAAACACTTGATACAGTGTAAAGTCAAAGTAATACCTAGCTATATTCCATATAATACTATCCAACTTATCAACTCTACCAAATAAGATAGATTTATCAATACTGGCAAGAAACTCTTTGACCTTATCAGTTTGTTTTATATCCTTTATAATAGCAATAGTCTTTGTAGTTTCTGCTAAATCATAAATATTAATGCCATTAGCCTGTAATTCATCTAGTCTTAATAAGCTAGTTTCTGCAAACAGATAGTCTAGTACTTTAACCTTTTTCTTAGATTTACCAACAACCTCTTTAGACTGCTCATTTTTAGTTTCTTTACTAGCTTCTGTTTCTAACATTAATAAAGCAGCATCCTCTGGTGTCAATCTAGCATATTTTTTAAATGATTCTTCTGTTAAATGCCCTGTTATTTTCCTTATGATATGACTATCGTAACCACGCTTTAGCATATTACTAATGAAAGAACGTCTAGCTGTATGAGTTCCTATCAATTTATATTTCTCATATTTAGCATTAGTAATCTTACCACCTCTATCTTCTATTACTATATGTTCATCAATGATTCCTGCTTTTTCACCTATTTCCTTCAAGTACTGATATATTCTTGTGTTATTAATATTAGGTATTTTATAGTCATATTTCTTTAATATTTCCTGCGCTACTGGTAAAAGAGGAATAACAACCTTATGTAGTTTTTTCTCTTGTGCTATTTCTAAGACTTCACCAGTATCTACCTTTTTTAGTACCCCTGCATTTAATAATGTAGCCATATCCCCAAACCTTTGTCCAGTCCAGCACTGTAAGACAAATAAATCTCTGACAGTCTCTCTTATTCCATTAAGTTGTAGCATATAAATTCGATTAATCTCCTCTTCTGTAAGATAAATTTCATTATCATCCCCTTCACGACTTTTGGGCATTTTATACTTATCTATTTTAGAAGCGTGCATATCTATCAAATCATAAGCTTCTGCTCTTTTAAGAATTCCAATTAAGGCAGTAACCTTATTTGCAACAGTACTTGTTTTAGGTATTTTCCCTCCTCCTATCCTCTTTGCAAACAGATATTTCTCATAATCAGTGATTAATGCCAAGTTTATATCATTAAATGTTATATTCTCATTTCCTGTTTCTATCAAGAATTTTTCAAAACTACTCAAATGTCCTTGATAGATAGTAAAAGTATCAACTTTTTTATCTGTTTTGGCTTTAATACGATTATCATTAGCTATCGCTTGGCGAAGCCATTGAATTGGCCTCTGTGTTTCTTCATGTTTCATAATTCTATCTTTATAGATATATTTCTTCAGAATAAATAAACTATTGCTTATCTCACTTGGATTATCACAAATATAACGTTTGAATTCCAAGAAATTTGATTTTAGTTCACTTATTTTATTATTTACGACCAAATTGTTCATATTATCCAATTCTGTTAGTCGTGGACTTACATATGCTTCTTGTCTTTTAGTATCCCATTGGTCTGGATATATCCTAACCTCTGTCGAAAGCTTAACCTGTTTCTTATCTATTCTACATACCAAATAAATATTAGTTGGTTTATTTGCTTTTGGCTCTCTTAAATTAAAACTAGCCTTAACTTCATTGAAAAAAATCTGCCCTTCCATAATCAGTTCTTTAAATTGGTTCTTTATTATCGTTCTTCACTTTGGTTCTTATAGGGCTGAATTGTGACACATTGATAACCAAACCAGATTTATAAGTTACTGATAACAAAGAATAAAATATGTTCCACGAACAGTAAGTAAAAAAAGATATTTTATATACATTTGCACCAAGAAAAAGCAAAAGAATCATGAGTAAACAAGAAGTCATTCTCTGCGAAAGCTTGGAAACAAGCCTCGGTCGTGCCATTGAAAGGTGTCCGCATGACAAGTTATTCATCCTCACAGACGAACATACCCAGCGTCTTTGTCTGCCCTCATTGAAAGAGGTATCGTTTCTGAAAGACGCAGTCGAAATCTGTATCGGAGCCGAAGATGTGCATAAGACACTGGAGACTCTGGCCTCCGTATGGATGGCACTGAGTCAGCAAGGGGCTACACGTCACTCATTGCTCATCAACCTTGGTGGGGGCATGGTAACAGATTTGGGAGGCTTTGCCGCCGCTACCTTCAAACGGGGGATTTCTTATATCAATATACCCACTACACTGTTGGCTATGGTCGACGCATCCGTCGGCGGTAAGACAGGTATCAACTTCAACGGACTGAAAAACGAGATAGGCTCGTTTGCTCCGGCAGACAGTGTGCTGATTGAAACTGAATTCCTGCGCAGCCTCGATGCACAGAATTTCTTCTCCGGTTACGCTGAAATGTTAAAGCACGGATTAATCAGCAATACCGCACACTGGGTCGAATTACTGGATTTCAATACCAATAACATTGATTATGCATATCTCAAAAATATGGTGGGACGATCGGTACAGGTGAAGGAAGACATTGTGGAGCAAGACCCCTTCGAGCGTGGCATCCGTAAAGCACTGAATCTGGGACATACAGCAGGACATGCCTTCGAAAGTCTGGCATTGGCTGAGAATCGCCCCGTGCTGCATGGCTATGCCGTAGCATGGGGAATCGTATGCGAGCTTTACCTGTCACACCTCAAAGTCGGCTTTCCGAAAGACAAGATGCGACAGACCATCCAATTCATCAAAGAGAATTATGGTTCATTCGCATTCGACTGTAAGCAGTACGAACAACTCTACGCATTTATGCAACATGATAAGAAAAATACCTCAGGAACGGTCAATTTTACTTTACTGAAAGAGATCGGAGATATTTGCATCAACCAGACAGCTGATAAAGACACAATTTTTGAAATGCTTGACTTCTATCGCGAATGTATGGGAGTCTGATCTTGAAACTTATTATAATAATGAAGGAGAATGGGATTCCCTAAAAGGTTTCCCATTTCTTCTTTCCCTTTCCCATTCTCCTCTCCCCACATATGCCTTTATTCCCCACAGGCATCTTCAATATTATCCTAAGTTACTCATCCGGTATTGGGACAATGACATTCCGGTATGTTTCCTGAAGAAACGTCCCAAAGACGACTGATTGGCAAAATTTGTTTTCACGGCAATTTCCTGAATATTCATATTCGTATTCTTCAGCAAAGCCTTTATTTCGAGTACGATGTATTCTACAATCCAGTCTTTGGCAGATTTGCCGCTCACTTCCTTGATCACCATCGTCAGGTATTTGGATGTGATACACAACTTATCAGCATAGAAAGCAACATCCTTATTCTCCTTGAAGTGCTTCATTATCAACCCAAAGAATTTATTAGCCAGTTCCTCTTTACGAGTATCTTTTCGGGTAGTCATCAGAGATGCCTCCTTTTCATAAGCATTAAACAATTCCAAATATAAGTATCTTAATAAATGAATAATCAGCTCACGCCTGTATATATCATTAGACGTCACTTTATCCTTTACCATTCCAAAGAAATTCATCAACCGCCGGGTATCATTTTCGGTCTGAGGATACCAATAATGGGTCCTCATATAGAAAAAGAAATGCGGTGAAAAGCGAGGCACACCGCTCAGCGCATCGCTGAACATTGTAGGCGACACCACCAACGTAGTAGTCAGAAAATCATCACTGGCCTCGGTGAACGAAACGAATTGTCCCGGCAACAGAATAATCAATTCCTGCGGCTGTATCCAATGCGAATCATCATATACATTAAGCTTGGCCTTTCCGCTGAAGCAATACACGACCAAAGCAGACTGAATATTAGAAGGATAAACGCTTAGGGGAAGATACTTCAAATTCTGAAAATACTTAAAATCATCACCTAAGACATAAGCTTCTAACGTTTCTCTATTTTTATTATACACATTTACCCCCTCATTAAATAAAACTAAATACAAAAATATACTATCCTAAACTACTCTCATGTCTCGTATGCCGATATGGTTTCATTTTAAAGAAGTTACGCACTATCTATTCACTTAATTTCATAAACAAAACCCTGTTATGTTAGTTTGCAACCACCTATATTATTTAGAATTATTATGGACTAAAGGACTTTTTATTCCGCAAACGGAAACTTATCCTAAAATCAGCTAATGGAAAAAAACAGGCTATTTATTTGCTATTTAAAAATAAAGCACTACTTTTGCAACCGCAATTCGGGATGTAGCTCAGCCCGGTAGAGTACGCGTCTGGGGGGCGTGTGGTCGCAAGTTCGAATCTTGTCATCCCGACTACCGACAAAGCATTGATAATCGATGGGTTATTGATGCTTTTTTTATTGAAACGAGAATGAAAGAAGACCCGAAACATATTCACATCAGCGAATACAACTATCCACTACCGGATGAACGAATCGCCAAATTTCCTTTAGCAGTACGAGACCAGTCAAAACTGTTGGTATATCGCCACGGTGAAGTAAGCGAAGATGTCTTCACATCCTTGCCGGACTATCTTCCGAAAGGAAGCCTGATGGTATTCAACAACACGAAGGTGATTCAGGCACGCCTCCACTTCCGCAAAGAAACGGGGGCGCTGATCGAGGTCTTCTGTCTGGAACCGATTCAGCCCAACGATTATGTATTGAACTTCCAGCAAACGGAACACGCTGCCTGGCTCTGCATGATCGGTAACCTGAAGAAATGGAAAGACGGAGCACTGAAACGGGAGATGACGGTAAAAGGTTTCCCGATCACTCTGACCGCTACCCGTGGAGAATGCAGGGGCACCAGCCACTGGATTGATTTCTCCTGGGACAATCCGGAAGTAACCTTTGCCGATATCCTCGAAGTGTTCGGAGAACTGCCGATTCCCCCATATCTGAACCGGGATACGGAAGAGAGCGATAAAGAAACTTATCAGACCGTTTATTCCAAAATAAAAGGCTCGGTAGCCGCACCGACAGCCGGACTGCACTTCACTCCCCGTGTACTGGAAGCATTGCAGGAAAAAGGCATTGATCTGGAAGAACTGACACTTCATGTAGGCGCAGGAACCTTCAAGCCCGTGAAAAGCGAAGAGATAGAAGGACATGAGATGCATACGGAGTATATCTCCGTCAATCGGGCTACGATCAAAAAGCTGATCGATCATGACGGTTGCGCTGTTGCTGTAGGCACCACTTCGGTGCGTACGCTCGAAAGCCTGTATCACATCGGAGTAACATTGGCGGAAAATCCCGATGCTACGGAAGAAGAACTGCACGTCAAACAATGGCAGCCATACGAAAAGTATGATCAGATTCCGCCTGTAGTCGCACTGCAAAAGATTTTAGGTTACCTCGACAGGAACGGGCTGGAAGCCCTTCACAGCAGTACGCAGATTATCATAGCTCCGGGATATCAGTATAAGATAGTGAAAGCGATGGTGACCAACTTTCACCAGCCGCAAAGTACGCTGTTACTTTTGGTTTCCGCCTTCGTGAAGGGAAACTGGCGCACAATTTATGATTATGCGCTGGCGCACGATTTCCGTTTTCTGAGTTATGGAGATTCTTCTCTGCTGATACCGTAAACCAAAAAGTAAAAACAACTATGCCAAGCGATAATAATCAAGAAATGTTTCCCATCGTAGACGAACAGGGAAACATCACCGGAGCCGCCACACGCGGAGAATGCCATAGCGGAAGCAAGCTCCTTCATCCTGTCATCCATCTTCACGTTTTCAATTCGAAAGGAGATTTATATCTGCAGAAACGTCCGGAATGGAAAGACATCCAGCCCGGAAAATGGGACACAGCCGTTGGCGGACATATTGACCTGGGCGAAAGCGTAGAAATCGCACTCAAACGGGAAGTCCGCGAAGAACTAGGCATCACGGACTTTACTCCCGAACTGCTAACCAGCTATGTATTCGAATCGGATCGTGAGAAAGAACTTGTCTTTGTTCACAAAACTGTTTACGACGGTGAACTGCACCCCAGTGACGAACTGGACGGCGGACGATTCTGGACCATCGAAGAAATAGAAGAAAACCTCGGAAAAGGTATTTTCACCCCCAACTTCGAAGGGGAATTAAAGAAAGTATCCCTTATTCCGTCTCTTTTCCCTGCTCCTACTCCTGCTCTATCCAAGTAACGATTTTCTCCGAGAGCGGACTCTCTTTGGGGGCCACAAAGCCGACCCAGTTTCCGTTCTCGTCAATCATAAACTTCTGAAAATTCCACTGGACGGGCGCATCTTCTTTGCCGTTCAGTTTCTTTTCCGTCAGCCATTGGTAAAGTGGCGCCATGTTTTTGCCCTTGACGGAAATCTTGGCCATCATCGGAAAAGTAACGTCATACTTTAAGGAGCAGAACTGAGCGATCTCTTCATTGCTTCCCGGTTCCTGTCCCATAAAGTTGTTGGCAGGAAAGCCGATGATTACAAAATTCTTATCCTTATATTTATCATATAGCTCTTGCAGTTTGGCATACTGTGGCGTCAGTCCGCATTTGGAGGCTACATTTACTACCAGCACTTTCTTTCCTTTCAAAGAAGAAAGCGGAAATTCCTTACCATCAATCGTGGTCACATTGAAGTCGTAGAAAGACTTATTCTGCGCTTCCAGAGAGATTGCACATACCATTGTTATAACCATTAAGATGAATGACTTCATACTGAATATATATTTAGTTTGTTATATAATAAACGAGGTTATGCAAAGAAATGTTCTGCCGCAGCATAAGATTGCTTGTTTCTTCGTATCGATGTCGAATGGTTCAACAAAAGTTGAATTCAAGTTATATATGCGAGTTGCCTACTTAAATCTTACTACATAGTTTATACAGACTTTTTGCCGTCATCCGTCACTTTTACTGTTTTTCAATCATTAATTCACTGTTAATCACTTCATTAATCGAGTGACGGCAAGAGTGATGACAAAGTGATAGCAAGCAAATTCAAGATTTTGCCATCACTTTTTCTCTTCCAAAGATTGAGTCAACCAACTGAGATCAGAGAATGCACTTAAGTACTCTTGCAAAATAATCTTCTCTTATTGAACACAGATGACATACTTAGCAAGAAATTTCATTCCTTTTTCTTTGCAATCCTCAACAATTCGCGTACCTTTGTCCCTTGAAAGCCGAAGAGAAATGCGGCATATTGAAACGTTTTTTTGCGCTAAGAAAAGTACCAAATTTCATTTAAACAAAAAACTGAACTTCAATAAATCTGTTTCATACGTGCGACTTAGGGTCGGGCGTGTGAACATATTTATTAAGTTCAGTAGGTATTGGTACTACCTCTTAGCGGATAAATATGAACTCAGCGCCCGGCTTCTTTTATATACGTACGTAGTATACAACAGGATGCGAGCGGTCATAAATATTCAAAGAGATATGAACAGACCAGACAAAGAAACATTGCACCGCGTCATCCGGAAGATGCACAGACAAAATGATTGCGAGAAGTTTATTGAATTAGCATCCGTATTTACCGGTATGCTAGGGAAACTTGATTTCCGTTCCGTAGAATTTTCTTCTGACGATCCTTACCACCCTTTCCCTTTATACATGAAACATATTCATAGTGTAATCTGCGAAGAAGAGTATCTTTACATACTTTGCTATAACGGGAATCTGCACATACTGGGAACCTATGAACGCGGACATATTCTGATTCCGCTCAAAGAACAACTGACTTTACGGGAACTCTTCTGCTGGACGTGCCGATCTTGGTGGGATCGCCTACTCACAAAGAGCGAAAATGAACTGCCTATATAATGAGAACTTTATCATTCCGCACAAAGATAAAAGCATTGAATGATTACCGAAACAGCAATCTTTAAGGTTTAACAAATATGAGTTACAATATTCACCACTTTAATTCGTAATCCTAACCAGATTAAATATGGAGGTCGCAGACCGAAGAACCGCTTGTGAAAGTAGTTCTTCAGGACTGTCTCCCAAGAGGATGCCGCATTACCCCATAGGCATCCTCTTTTATTATTATATTAGCAAGCAGTGTTTCAGATAGTTTCCTACGCCGGAACCAATAGTTTCAAGCGGCTGAAACTACAGTTCCATGCCTTGGAAACCTTAGTTTCAAGCTGATGAAACTTTAGTTTCAAGCGGGCGGAACTCTAGTTTCAAACTCTAGAAACCAAAAGTTCTATATAGACTATTTGTTCCACCCATTAAGAGTATCGACATCGAAGCCACTTACTTTCAACATTGAAACGACTCCTTTTCAACATCGGATTCACTTATCTTCGTCATCTAAGACATTCTTTTTCAGCATTGAATTCATTTATTTTCAGCATATTCTACCTCTCAACTTCAGTTCTTTGCGGTGACAATAAAAAACTAAGTTCCGCCTATTATCACCCTATTGTCACCTCTTATTATCACCCTTACCATTCTAATTTGCAACGTATTAAGTCGCAAAAGTGACAAGTGACAATAAAAACGCTGTATAAAACGTTGTGGCGAATAACCAAAGGAGGTTCAAACTCCTTGATTCGACAGACAACAGCCCTTCACGTTCAGACCTTGATTTCGTCATTTCACCTGTCAATCTTTCCGCTTCATCCTTTCCCGATAATCACGGATAAGGATAGTCCGTAACTTTGTAACATGAAACAATAACACTGTAAAATCATGTTTAAAGCTATCGTACGTTTTTCGATCAGGAAAAAACTATTCGTAGGGTTAACCACCCTCTTCCTGTTTATCGGGGGAATCTATGCCATGCTGACGCTCCCCATTGACGCCGTGCCGGACATAACCAACAATCAGGTGCAGATTGTAACCGTATCTCCTACGCTTGCGCCGCAGGAAGTGGAGCAGCTCATCACCATGCCCATCGAAATAGCGATGAGCAACATCATGAATGTAGAAGATATCCGTTCCGTCAGTCGCTTCGGGCTATCAGTGGTAACGGTCGTCTTCAAGGAAGACGTGCCCACACTCGATGCCCGCCAGCTGATCAACGAGCAGATACAAACCGTATCCGGCGAAATCTCCCCCGAACTGGGAACACCGGAAATGATGCCGATCACCACCGGACTGGGCGAAATCTACCAATACATATTGAAAGTAGCTCCGGGATACGAAGAGAAATATGACGCTATGGAACTCCGTACCATTCAGGACTGGATGGTGAAACGCCAGTTATCGGGCATACCGGGCATCGTGGAAATAAATAGTTTCGGAGGTTATCTGAAACAATACGAAGTGGCGGTAGACCCCGACGCCCTGTTTTCACTGAACATCACCATCGGCGAAGTGTTCGAAGCACTGAGCAGCAACAACCAGAACACGGGCGGAAGCTACATCGAGAAAGCAAAGAATGCCTATTACATCCGTTCGGAAGGGATGATCACCCGCATCAAAGACATCGAGCAGATCGTGGTAGCCAACCGGAACGGGATTCCCGTACACATCAGTGACGTAGGCACTGTCCGCTTCGGCGCCCCCAAACGTTTCGGTGCGATGACGATGGACGGAAAGGGCGAATGCGTAGGCGGAATTGCCATGATGCTGAAAGGCGCCAACGCCAATGTAGTGACGCAGGAACTGGAAAAGCGGGTGGAAAAGATACAGCACTTATTGCCCGAAGGCATCAGCATCGAACCGTATCTGAACCGTTCGGAACTGGTCAACCGGAACATCTCCACCGTCGTCAACAACCTTATTGAAGGAGCCATCATCGTCTTCCTCGTACTTATTATCTTTCTGGGCAACGTCCGTGCCGGGCTGATTGTAGCTTCGGTCATCCCGCTGGCTATGCTTTTCGCATTCATCATGATGCGTCTTTTCAACGTGACCGCCAATCTGATGAGCCTCGGCGCCATCGACTTCGGTATTGTGGTAGATGGTTCCATCGTCATACTGGAAGGTATCCTGGCACACATCTACAGCAAGCAGTTCCGCGGACGGACACTGACCCGCAAAGAGATGGACGAAGAGGTGGAAAAAGGCGCTTCCGGTGTAGTCCGCTCGGCTACATTCGCCGTACTGATTATTCTCATCGTGTTCTTCCCGATACTGACTCTGAACGGAATCGAAGGAAAATACTTCACTCCAATGGCCAAAACACTGGTGTTCTGCATCATCGGCGCCTTGATCCTGTCGCTGACATACGTCCCTATGATGGCGTCGCTCTTCCTGAAACATACCATCGTAGTGAAGCCGACACTTGCCGACCGATTCTTCGAGCAGCTGAACAAACTCTACCAGCGTTGCCTGCATGCCTGCCTGCATCACAAAGCACGCACCGTAGTCATTGCTTTTGCCGCACTGATCGGCTCCCTCTTTCTCTTCACCCGTCTGGGTGCCGAGTTCATCCCGACACTGGACGAAGGCGACTTCGCCATGCAGATGACCTTACCCGCCGGAAGTTCGCTTTCGGAAAGTATCAAACTCTCCGAAGAAGCGGAAAAGACATTGATGGATCAGTTTCCCGAAATCAAGCACGTAGTGGCGAAGATCGGTACGGCAGAAGTCCCCACCGACCCGATGGCAGTGGAAGACGCCGACGTGATGATCATCATGAAACCTTTCAAGGAATGGACCAGCGCAACGAGCCGAGCGGAAATGGTAGAGAAGATGAAAGAAGCGCTCGAACCCCTCTCGGAACGTGCCGAGTTTAACTTCTCGCAGCCGATACAGCTCCGGTTCAACGAGCTGATGACAGGTGCGAAAGCCGATATTGCAGTCAAGTTATACGGCGAAGACACGCACGAACTTTATCAGAGGGCAAAGGAAGCCGCCACGTATGTAGAGAAAGTGCCGGGGGCAGCAGACGTCATCGTAGAGCAGACGATGGGATTGCCTCAGCTGGTTGTCAAATACAACCGCGGCAAGATAGCCCGTTACGGCATTAATATCGAAGAACTCAACACGATTATCCGGACAGCCTATGCCGGGGAAGCCAGCGGTGTGGTTTTCGAAAACGAACGGAAGTTCGACCTTGTCGTACGTCTGGATCAGGAGAAAGTGGCAGACTTAAATCTGGACAAGCTCTTTGTGCGTACTTCCGAAGGCATTCAGATTCCGGTCGGCGAGGTGGCAAGCATCGAACTTGTCAGCGGTCCGTTGCAGATCAACCGCGACGCTACCAAACGCCGCATCGTGATTGGTGTGAACGTACGCGACGCGGACATTCAGCAAGTAGTAGCCAACATCCAGAAGACACTGGACAAGAACATCAAACTGCAACCGGGCTACTACTTCGAATACGGCGGTCAGTTTGAGAACCTGCAAAACGCCATCAATACGCTGATGATCGTCATTCCGGTAGCACTGATGCTGATTCTGCTGATCTTGTTTTTCGCTTTCAAGAACATTACTTATACATTGATGGTATTCTCCACCGTCCCGCTGTCACTTATCGGAGGTATCGTAGCCCTCTGGCTGCGCGGACTCCCGTTCAGCATCTCGGCAGGAGTCGGTTTCATCGCCTTGTTCGGTGTGGCTGTACTGAACGGTATCCTGATGGTGAACCATTTCAACGAACTTCGTAAACGAAATAAATATGCTATGACTACCAACCGAATCCTCACTCTGGGCACCCCGCATCTGCTGCGTCCCGTATTCCTCACCGGACTGGTCGCCTCGCTGGGATTTGTCCCGATGGCAATCGCCACTTCCGCCGGTTCCGAAGTACAACGCCCGCTGGCTACGGTCGTCATCGGCGGACTGATTATCTCTACCGTGCTGACTTTGCTTATCATTCCGGTATTCTACAAGATTGTCAACTCATTCGCTGTATGGAGACGTCCCGGAAGCAAGTTTCATCTGCCGTTCTTCGTCATCCTGCCGTTGTTACTGCTGATTCCTTCTTTCGCCTCAGCGCAGCAACCGGAAGCGGTCAGTCTGGAACAGGCCATCGAGATAGCCAAACAAAATCATCCGAGACTGAAAATAGCCGCCAACGCCATCCGTCAGGCAAAAGCCACTCGCGGAGAGATTGTCGAGGCAGCTCCCACCTCATTCAGTTACTCATGGGGACAACTCAACGGAGAAAACAAGCAAGACAAGGAACTTGCTTTCGAACAGAGCCTCGGTTCGCTGCTGACTCCGTTTTACAAGAATGCACTGGTCAGCCGACAGGTAAAGACAAGTACTTATTATCGCCGGATGGTGGAAAAAGAAGTGATAGCGGAAGTAAAACGGGCATGGGCTTATTATCAATATGCCGCTAACCTCTGCTCCATGTACCGTGATCAGGACAAGATGGCGGAAGAGTTGAAACGTATCGGCGAAATACGTTATCAACAAGGAGAAATCACCCTGCTCGAAAAGAACATGATGACGACTACCGCCGCCGATCTGCACAATCGCTGGTATCAGGCACAGGAAGAGGAAAAGACGGCACTGGCACGTTTCCAGTGGTGCTGTTATGCCGACAACCCGATCGTGCCGGCAGATTCGACCTTGTCTCTCTTTTATACCACTCTTTCGGACGGTAATCTGTCCGAAGCGCATACCGGATACTTCCAGAGTCAGGCGGAAGAAGCGAAAGCAATGCTTCATGTAGAACGCAGCCACTTCTTTCCGGAGATCAGCGTAGGGTATACCCGTCAGGACATTCTTCCCTTGAAGAATCTGAATGCATGGATGGTGGGAGTCTCCTTCCCCGTTTACTTCCTGCCCCAGAAAAGCAAGGTGAAGCAAGCCAGACTGGCTGCTGCTTCGGCACAGATTCAGGCGGATGCCAACATCCGCGAACTTCGCAATAAGGTAATGGAACTGGAAGCCTCTCTCCGACGATACAACGAGAGCCTGCGCTATTATACTACTTCCGCTCTCAAAGAAGCGGAAGAACTGACCAAAGCCGCCAACCTGCAACTGCAACAGAGCGAAACGGGCGTTGCCGAATACATACAGTCCGTCACGACGGCACGGGACATCCGGCGAGGGTATATCGAAACCGTTTATCAGTATAACATTGCCGCTCTGGAACATGAATTGTTTGAATAAATGGAGAGTTTTAATGAACAATTTCCCTGTTAATATAGAAGATTATTTTGCAAGAGTACTTAATATAAAAATGTGTATGAGAAAGATATTTTACCCCATCCTTCTGCTCGCCTTAGTAGCTTGCAAGGGACAACAACAAACGGCGGATTCAGAGTCTGTGGCGGACCCTGCAACAGAAAGCGTGAATCCGGAAATGGGAAAAAACAATGGTCAAAGCGACGCCGATGCCACTGCACAGCCCGAAGTGGATGCAATCACTTCCGCCACTTCCCGCCCCAATCAGGTTTCGTTCAACGGCCGGATCGTCCTTCCGCCCCAACGGCAGGCAACCGTCGCACTGACTATCGGCGGAGTGATCAAAAACACTTCCTTACTCCCCGGACAACACGTTACCAAGAATTCTGTAATCGCCACTTTGGAGAATCCGGAGTTTATCACCCTCCAACAGACTTACCTGGACAGCCACGCACAAACAGAATATCTGCGTATGGAATACGAACGGCAAAAGAATCTCTCTGCCGAACAAGCGGCTTCGCAGAAGAAGTTCCAGCAAAGCAAAGCGGATTATCTTTCGATGAAAAGCCGTCAGGATGCTGCCGCCGCACAACTTTCGCTTTTGGGCGTGAATCCGGAAACACTGCTTCGGGATGGCATCCAGCCGCTTCTGGAAGTAAAAGCTCCTATCAGCGGATATGTGGTCAATGTAGCTATGAACATGGGAAAGTACATCAATCCGGGAGAAGCTCTCTGCGAAGTGATTGATAAAAGCGCACCGATGCTCTGCCTGACTACCTACGAAAAAGACCTTGCAGATATGCAAACAGGCAGTCCCGTACAATTCCGTGTCAACGGCATGGGTACACAAACGTTCAACGGCACGGTCATCTCCATCGGACAAAAAGTGGACGAAGTGAACCGCTCACTCGAAGTATACGCTTCCATCAAGGAGACGAATCCGCAGTTCCGACCGGGGATGTACGTCACGGCACATATCCAAAAACAATAATCTGCCGTGCAGCGACAACCATTCATCATGCATAATTCGTAATTAACCATTATCTTTGCAACATGGTATTGAAAGCTATCAATAAAGATAAGTATTTCCTGTCCACGGTCATCATCTCGCTGATGGTGGCTGTGCTCATTCATTTTCCGGAATCGGTCTCTCTCTTCGACCGTTTCGAAAGCCATTCGCTTTTCCCGGGGATGAAGTTTATGGATGTGGCAAATGAGATTCTGTTTACCTTCGTTTCGTTACTCATACTTTTTGCCATCAATACGCGCTTGTTCCATTTCAACCAGGCGTCCATTAAAATAACGGCTGCAAAGATTCTGCTTTCCTTCATCCTGACATGGATACTCAGCAATCTGCTGGGACAAGTGTTTGTCTTCCTGCACCGGACATTTGATATTCCTGCCATCGATGCGATGGTGCACCACTATCTCCATCCGTTGCGCGACTTCATCATGGCTTGCCTCGTCACCAGCAGTTGCTGCATCATCTACCTTGTCCGCCGCCAGCAACTGGTATTGATTGAGAACGAACAGTTACAGGCGGAAAACATCCGCAACCAGTATGAAGTATTGAAGAATCAGCTCAATCCGCACATGTTGTTCAACTCACTGAATACGCTGCGTTCATTGGTACGGGAGAATCAGGATAAGGCACAGGATTATATTCAGGAACTCTCGCGGGTACTGAGGTATACGCTACAAAGCAACGAATCGCAAAGTGTCAGCCTGCGGGAAGAGATGGAGTTCGCCTCTGCTTATATCTTCCTGCTGAAGATGCGTTTTGAGAACAACTTGCAGTTTGATATACAGATAGCCAAGTCTTTCGAAGACTACCGTCTCCCTCCGATGGCGGTACAGGTGTTGATAGAGAATGCCGTGAAGCACAATGAAATCAGCGACCGCAAACCGCTGACTATCCATATCGTCACCAACAACGAGGGATATCTGTCCGTCAGCAACGACATTCAGCCCAAACGGACCGCTGCCTCCGGCACCGGCATCGGACTTGTCAATCTCGCCAAACGCTACCGGCTATTATTCAAACAGGACATACAAATCACAGAGGACAAAGAGTTTTCCGTTTGCATTCCTCTTATTGATGAAGTACAATGAACGACAAGCCAAGTGTTATGAAAACAGTTATTATTGAAGATGAAAAAGCTGCTGTACGCAATCTGACTTCCCTGCTCAACGAAGTGAAACCGGAAGCTGAAATTATTGCCATACTGGACAGCATCAATTCCACCATCGAATGGTTCGGCATCCACCCGATGCCGGAACTCGTTTTTATGGATATTCACCTGGCGGATGGTTCTGCTTTCGAAATATTCGATCATATCAGCATCACCTGCCCCATTATCTTCACCACGGCTTACGACGAATATGCCCTGCGTGCCTTCAAAGTGAACAGTATCGACTACCTGCTGAAACCTATCGGCAAAGAGGACATCGAACATGCGTTTGAAAAATTGGACAACCTGCAGGATACCATCCCCGAAAACGGAAGCAGACGGGAAAATAAGGAAGAGGAACTACTTCACCTCATTCACTCGCTGAAAAAACAGGAGAATTACAAGACGCATTTCCTCATACCGATAAAAGGCGATAAGCTACTTCCTGTCTCGATCGACATGATTCAACTGTTCTATATCAAAGATTGTCAGGTAAAAGCTGTCTTAACGGACGGGATGGAATACAATTTTTCTCTTACGCTGGATGAGTTGGTCGATTGTTTGAATCCTAGTCTCTTCTTCAGAGTCAACCGACAGTTTCTGATTTCAAGGGAGGCGATCAAGGATATCGATTTGTGGTTCAACAGCCGGTTGTCCATTAATCTGCGTCACTCCAGAATGACAGAGAAGATATTGGTAAGCAAAGCACGGGTAGCGGAATTTAAGGAATGGTTTTCGAGCAAAAAGTAAAACAAGCGGGACTATATTGAAATCCCACTATATGCATTCGTTCTTTATAAGTATCGGATATCAGTTCTAAAAAAAGGATGAAGCCCAGCCTCATCCTTTCCATTTTTATCTTAATACCTAACCTTATTAAAACCCAATTGATGATTTATACTTCATCGTCTTCTCCGGTAAAGAAATCGAAGGAGGTACAGCCTCATCGGACACCGCCCGTTTGTAATTCGGCTTACCACTCATCACAAAACGGAGTTTTACTCCATCACGGATATCATCATACGTCAGGTAGGACTTATCGTACTTTTTACCGTTGACATAAAGCTCCTTCACATACAGGTTCTTTGGCGACCAGTTGTCCGCTGTCATTTCGATGTTTTTTCCATTACTCATCCGGACCGTAATAGCCTCTGCGCATGGCGAACCGATATTATAAATATTGCTGGACGGAGCCACCGGATAGAAACCGATGCAGTTGAACATATACCACGCAGACATCTGTCCGCAATCGTCGTTACCACTCAATGCATCCGGTGTATTTCCGTAGAAACGATCGACAATGGTACGTATCCACTTCTGACATTTCCACGGTTCTTTCAGGTAGTTGTAGAGGTAAGCGACATGATGGCAAGGTTCATTTCCATGCCAATAGGCTCCGATACGTCCCTGTATATCATGTGCTCCGGGGATATCATCCGGCAGTTCTACCGTAAAAAGCTCATCCAGGCGTTTGCGGAACAGTTCCTTACCGGCCTCGTTGATATATCCCTGCACATCTTGCGGCACATACCAGGTATATTGCATCGTGAATCCTTCCGTGATATCACCCCAGCCATGTACCGATCCCGGACCCTGATAGGCAACCGGAGTAAACGGAGTGCGCCAGTCACCTTTGCTGTCGCGTCCGCGCATATATTTCGTTTCGGGATCAATCAAGGTCTGATAAGACAAAGCACGGTTGAGGAAATAATGATAATCGTCTTCTTTGCCTAATTTCTTGGCTGCCTGTGCGATGCAATAATCATCATAAGCATATTCCAGTGTCTTTGACACTGACTCCGCTTCCTTATCGAATGGTACATAGCCCATTTCACGATATTCCGGAAGGCAATCGTAGTTCGGATTCATCGCTGTGGTTTTCATCGCTTCGTATGCACGCTCGTAATCAAAGCCTTTCACTTCTTTCACGATCATATCCGCCAATACGGATACGGCGTGATAACCAATCATACACCAGGTTTCGTTGCCGTAGAAGGACCAGATAGGAAGCATCTTCTCCACACTCTTGTCGTAATGAGCCAACATAGAATTTGCAATGTCCGCATTCACCTCCTGCTGAACCAAGTTAAACCAGGGATGCAAAGCCCGATAGGTATCCCAAAGAGAGAACACCGTATAGTTCGTGAATCCTTCCGCTTTTTCTATGTTCTTGTCTAGTCCGCGGAACTGCCCGTCCGAATCCTGAAAGATAAACGGATGCAGAGCGGCATGATAGGCGGAAGTATAAAACGTTTCCTTTGTCTTTCGGTCAGCAGTCAACGTATATTTTCCAAGTTCCTTTTCCCAAAGGGCTTCCCCTTTCGCCCTTAACTCGTTGAAAGTTAATCCGTCGAGTTCCTTCATATTATTCCGGGCACCGTCTGTGCTGACTGCGGAGATGGCTGTTTTCACCGTCACTTCCTCCCCTGCTTTTGTATCAAAGGAGATACAAGCCATCAGATTCTTTCCCCAGGCTTCGTAAGAGCTGCGGAATCGGGAAGTGTTATAAATAACCGGCTTTTTGTCTTGTACAAAGCGCAGTCCGGTCAACTTCTTTGAGAAAGTAGCCGTGAAGTACACATGACGTTCCGGCCCCCAACCTTTCACCAGTTTGTATCCGGTGATAGTCGAATCGTTTATCATTCGCAGATTCGACCATTCACAGGATTGCCAGAGCGTATGGTTCATATCAATCATGATGAACGCATTGTCCGACTCCGGATAAGTAAAACGGAACATACCGCTACGCACACCGGAAGTCATTTCGGCTTTGACTCCATAGTCTGCCAGTTCCACAGCATAATAATTGGGGGACGCCCACTCCTTATCATGTGAGTAACGCGAACGATAGCCTTGATCGGGATCTTCATGAGTACCGGGTTCCAGTTTCATTTCTCCCGTTCCGGGGATAAACAGAAAGTCGCCCAAGTCCGGAATACCTGTTCCGCTCAAGTGCGTCAAACTGAATCCCATCAATGTCAGATGATTGTATTTGTATCCGGAAGCTGCATCATAGAAGCGGCTGTCCGTATCGGGGCTTATCTGGATTCCCCCGAAAGGAATCTGTGCACCGGGATAAACATTTCCATAACCATCCGTACCGACAAACGGGTTCACGTAGTCCGTCAGCTTTTCAGTTTGAGCCATGCCCGGCAAGATACTCACCAGACACGACCAAACCAAAAACAACCTTTTTCTACCAACTTTATTAACCATATCCAATCGTATATTACACCTGTATATCACCTACGGCAACCTGATATTCATGCCATAGTTCATCTATGCTATATTCCGTTCCCAAGATATGCTTGATAGCTCCGTCAAACGACCAGGGAATCACCTCCAGTGTGCTGCGGTTAAACTTACGCAGGAATTCAGGATCTTTATTGTCGCGCAACCAGACGAAGAAATAACCTGCCGTCCGATAACCGTCCATGTAGTTTCCTCCTTTCGGACGGGCATTCGGTCCGTCGAATCCGCCGTTGGCTACACGTACGGCATCTGCCATTCCTTCAATAAATGCCCAGAATACACGATTGGTTCCGTAAGAGCCGATGCCTTGCGGTTCCAGCTGATAGGCGTGTGTCAGTTCGTGCAACAGTACCCCACGCGTTTCGAAGAACAGCTTTGCCGTATCGTTTTCCGCAAATGATTTCTCGATATGCCGTGTGCTGTAGAAGATAGTAACGTCTCCATTACCACCGCCTTTGGCAGAAATTCCTTCGATGTCTTCCAGTGTATAATGTATCTTGTTCACCGGAGTTATGCTGTCTTCCGGTGAGTTATAAAGAGTAGCCAATACAGTGCGTGCCTGCTCTTTGATATAAGACTCCGCATCCGGAATGATCCGGTGATAAATGTCCGAACCTTTTGTTTCCGAAGCTTTATCTTCGAACAAGACAGTTCCTACATTGTAGCTTTTCCATACGTCCGGTTTTGCTTCGGCTTGCTTCTTCGCACTTGCCGCACAAGCTCCCATGCCCACAATCAGGGCAATTGCATATACCAAATGTCTCTTTTTCATATTCTTTTCTTGATTATTTATTGATGCTGTTAATTGATTCCATTAGTTAATGAATAAGGTTTGTCCTGCACCGATACTCCACGACGTTTGTTGGGCGATGCCGACATTTTAAATTCCAATACGCCTCCTTTCAGGATATCCTCGTGTGTGATGTACATTTTATCATAAGACTCACCGTTCAGTTTCAGTGACTGTACATAACGCTTCTTGTCGCTGACGCCCGGCGCTTTGATTTCCAGTGTCTTTCCGTTGGGAAGTGTCAGCTTCAGATAGGGCAGATAGGGAGCACCAAGGACATACTGGTCTGTACCCGGACAAACCGGATAGAAGCCCATCACAGAGAAAAGATACCATGCCGACATCTGTCCGCAATCATCATTTCCACCCAGTCCGTTGATGTCATTCTTATACATCTTGTTCAGGATTTCACGCAGCCAGTACTGTGTTTTCCACGGTTGGGAGGTCCATGCGTACAAATAAGGTACATGATGGCTCGGTTCATTGCCATGTACGTATCCACCTACCAGGCATTCTTCCGTAATATCCTCATTATGTTCATAGTACTTCTCCGGCAGATGCATGGAGAAGAGTTCGTCCAGTTTCTGTACGAATGTCTTTTCTCCTCCCATCAGGTCGATCATACCAAACACATCATGCGGTACATGGAAGGAGAAGTTCCATGAATTACCTTCGATAAAGCCTTCGCCGTAAGTTTGCAACACATCGAACTCTTTTTTGAATGTGCCGTCACTGTAGCGGGGACGGGCAAAACCGATGCTTGTATCATAGATGTTACGATAGTTGAGAGCACGTTTGCGGTAAGTATCCGCTATCTCTTTATTACCGGCTTTCAAGGCTGTCTGATAAATAGTCCAGTCGTCGTATGCATATTCCAACGTAGAGGAAGCTGCCGTACCACTCTTGTCCAGCGGGATATATCCCAGCTTCATATAATCGGCTACACCTTCATAGTAAGGTACCGTAGATGTGCTAACCATCGCCGATAATGCCTCATCCACATTTGAAAAAACTCCTTTGGTTATTGCATCCGCCAGCACAGACACAGCATGATAACCGCTCATACACCAGTTCTCATTTCCCATCAGGCTCCATATCGGCAACATGCCATGCACGCTCTGCTGTTCATGTTTGATCATTGATTCCACCATATCCGCATTGCGTTCCGGTTTCACCAGGTTAAGGAACGGATGTTCCGCGCGATATGTATCCCAAAGTGAGAATATAGTATAGTTAGTGAATCCTTTCGCCTGATGTATGTTATGATCCAGACCACGATAGGAACCGTCTACGTCCATATACACGGACGGATTAATCATGGTATGATAAAGCGAAGTGTAGAACATCGCCTTCTGATCCGGTGTACCTTCTATTTCGAAATGATCCAGTTCATTGTTCCAGTCTGTCCGTGCAGCTTCCGCCAACTGTTCGAAGCTCTTTCCGGAAGCCTCGGCACGCAGGTTCTTTACAGCGCCTTCCGTGCTGACTGCCGACAAGGCTACCTTTACAACCAGTTCGGGATCTTTGGCCGTTTCGAAGTTAAAGTAAGCCACGATCTTTCGACCAGTGATTTCCGGGAAATTCTTCTCCAGCTTGAAACGACGCCAAAAGCCATTGTACAATACCTTTTCCTTATCCTTATATCCGTAATCCTTGATCGGCTGTGACAAGGAAATGGCAAAATAGGTATAATTCGTACGTGCCCATCCGTTGGTGATGCGGTATCCTGTCAGCAATGTATCGTTTTCCACCCGCAGGTTTGCCCACAATACTTTGCCGTCATAATTATAGATACCATGCACCAGGTCCAGGATCAGATGACCGTCTTTTCCTTTCGGGAAGGTATATTTATGTACACCCGTCCGTTGAGTAGCTGTCAGTTGCGCTTTAATGCCATAGTCGTCCAGCATCACTTCGTAGTATCCGGGTGTCGCTTTCTCTGTGGCATGATCGAAGCGCGAACGGTAACCCTCTTCCGGATGGTCCGCCCGTCCGGGATTCAATTTTACATCGCCGACAGCAGGCATCAGCAATATATCTCCCAGGTCGGAATGTCCCGTGCCGCTGAGGTGGGTGTGACTGAAACCTACGATGGTTTTATCCCGATACTGGTAACCGGCACAATATTCATACGCATTCTTCTGATAAGCTCCATTCACATTATGTGGAATTGTGTCTGTGTCCGGACTCAGCTGTACCCATCCGAAAGGGGTGCAAGCACCGGGAAAAGTATGCCCCATACCATTGGTTCCGATAATCGGATTAACGTAATCTACCGGTTGCTGAGCTACGGCGGACAAGGTTACCGCCGCCATAGTCATCATCAATACTTTCTTTTTCATCTTATTCATACCTGCTTACTTGTTATCACGAGAGAAGGAATAGGGGAAGTCGGATTCGTTAATACCTCTTCCTTTATTCGGTTTATTATCCATATCAAATACCAGACGTCCGCCTTTCAGCAAGTCGAAATGATTCAGATAATTCTTTGTATAGTTCTTACCGTTATAGTTCAGCGAACGGATGTAACGATTGGCATCACTATTTTTAGGAGCGGAGATTTCCAGTTTCTTGCCGTTCTCCAGTGTGATCGTCGCTTTCTTGAAATAAGGAGCACCCATCACATATTCATTGCTGCCCGGACATACCGGATAGAAGCCTAAAGCGGTAAACACATACCAGGCAGAAGTCTGTCCGTTATCCTCATCACCACAATAACCGTCGGGAGTGGCAAAGTAGAGGCGGTTCATCACTTCACGCAGCCAGTACTGTGCTTTCCAGGGCTCGCCTGCATAGTTATACAAGTAAATCATGTGCTGGATAGGCTGGTTGCCGTGCGCATAGTTACCCATATTGGCAATTTCCATTTCACGGATTTCATGAATCACACCTCCGTAGTAGCTATCATCAAATATCGGTGGAAGGTTGAACACAGAATCGAGCATACTGACAAACATCTTTCTGCCGCCCATCAAATCGGCCAGTCCCTGTACATCATGAAATACAGACCACGTATAGTGCCAGCTGTTTCCTTCGGTAAAGGCATCCCCCCACTTGAACGGATTAAAAGGAGTCTGGAAGGTGCCATCGGCGTTCTTGCCACGCATCAGTTTTGTTTCAGGGTCGAACAGGTTGCGGTAGTTCTGGCTTCTGCTCTTATAGAGTTCCAGTTCTTCTGCCGGACGCCCTAGCTTTTCACCCATTCGGTAGATGCACCAGTCATCGTATGCATACTCTAATGTACGCGCCGCATTCTCGTTAATCTTTACATCGTAAGGCACATAACCCAGTTTATTATAATATTCGTATCCACGGCGCCCTGTTGTAGAAACTCTCGGATGTACACTGTTGGCTCCTTTGAGCAAACCTTCATACATTTTCTCCGCATCCGCTTTGGTCACATTCTTCATAAAAGCATCTGCCACTACGGAAGCCGAATTGTTTCCGACCATACAGCCACGATGTCCCGGACTCGCCCATTCGGGGAAGAATCCGCTTTCAAGATATGTATTCAACAGTCCTTCCTGCATCTTCTCTCCCATTGAAGGATATATCAAATTGACAAACGGGAACAGGCAACGGAACGTATCCCAGAAACCGGTATCGGTAAACATATATCCCGGACGGATTTCACCGTTATAAGGGCTGTAATGTACCGTTTCACCCTTCGCATTCACTTCGTGGAACATACGGGGGAATAATACCGAACGATACAGACAAGAATAGAAGGTACGCATCCGGTTCTCATCATCGTCTTCGACTTTGATACGTCCCAGTACGTCATTCCAAGCTTTACGTCCGGCTTCCTTGGTCTGTTCGAATGTCTTGTTTCCGATTTCTTTCAGATTCAGTTCCGCCTGTTCGGGGCTGATGAATGAGGAAGCCACTTTGGCATGCACCTGCTCTCCTTTCTTTGTCGAAAAACCGATGGCAGCACCTACGTGATTGGATTGCAGTTCAAGATGCGTCTCTACCAAATGGTAGTCCGCCCATACTTTATTAAATGTAAAAGGCTTGTCGAACTCTATCACAAAGTAGTTCCTGAAATTCTGCGGAACACCGCCACTGTTACGTGTCGTATAACCTACAATCTTATTTTCTTCAGGAATCACCTTCACATACGAACCACGGTCGAAAGCATCTACTACCACATAAGCATCGGACGCTTCGGGGAAAGTAAAACGGAAATACGCACAACGCTCCGTCGGGGCAATCTCCGTTGTCATGTTATACTCTGACAGATAAACACTGTAATAATAAGGAGTTGCTTTCTCTGCCTTATGCGAAAACCAGGAAGCACGGCTGTCCTGATCAATCTTCAGCTGTTTGGTCATCGGCATAATGGAGAACTGTCCGTAGTCATTGATCCAGGGACTGGGCTGGTGGGTCTGCTTGAAACCTCTGATTTTGTCAGAAGCATACGTGTAAGCCCAACCGTCCCCCATCTTTCCGGTCTGCGGCATCCAAAAGTTCATCCCCCAAGGCAGTGCAATGGCAGGATAGGTGTTTCCGTTGGAGAGCGAAATCTTGGAGTCGGTTCCCATCAGGGGATTCACGTAATCCACCGGCTGCTTTTGCGCAAAGATAGAGGAGACTCCCAACAATAGAGTCATTGTGATAGACAGTAGTTTCTGTTTATTCATGATATAAGAGTTAAACTATTAATATTAGATTAGCGAGTGTTATTATTCACGTTACAAATTAACGCAATAGAAAATTAATAACTATACTCTAACGTGACAAAAAGCACGTCCGGGCGAGAATGTCAGAGTAGAGAACTAGGAGTCAAACAGAGCACAAATTAAATTACTAATAATCAAATAATTGCCCATAAGAAAATACAAATAGAGTACAAACAAAAACAAAAGCAAGAAAGTAATCGAGATTATGTTCTGTTTACTTTCTTGCTTTTTTCAAAGACTGGTTACTTCTTCATTCTAAACCAACGCTCGCCTGTAGCACTTAGCACATACACCATACTGTCGTTGTCATCATAACTCCAATAGAAGCCGTCTTCCGAAACACAGAAAGAGAGGAATTTACTGTAATCCTGCTGTACACGGTTATAATCAGCCGGATTATTATTCCATCCGAATAAATCATATGGTTCGCCCAAGCTGATGAATATACGACCAGTAGCATTATCTGCTGTCATAGTAACCGCAAAGCCAATATAAGATCCCATACCACTCCACGGACAAGCAATCAAATTCCTCGGATTACGATCATCAAACTCCACACCAGAGTGGAAGATTCCCTTAAAGTCTGCATGAATCTCATCCTGATCTACTATATGGGTCTTCCAACCATCTGCATACCATGCTGCAATATCAGAGGCTTTCCGAGTATCACATACAACATTAGCATTGTCAGTTTCAATTTCACCATTCAAATAGTTGTAATAGAGTTTATTTAAACTTATTCCATCTACCGTCACATTGCTACCCAAAGTCAACACTGCATTTTCATCATTCGTTGTATCAATTATCATCGGATACTCTGTGTGTTTTACCACACCGTTATCTATTGCAGAAATCTTCACTTTCCAATTATTGCTCTCGTCGCAAATAATCAAATAGTGTGCAAGGAAAGAAGAGGATGACCTACGAAATACACCATTATTCAACTCTCCCTTAAGCAAATCCATGGCCTGTGCTTTATTATAAGCAATAATGGCCAATCGTTTTCTCTCCTTAGCTTGTTGCAAAGCTGCAGTTGAGACCGGAGTCAAGATCATTTCTTTGCCATGCGTCTGTCCTACAGCTGTAATTTGTGAATCAGAATACCCCGTAATGACAAATGTCGTCTCCGAGTTTTCGTTCAAATATTGTAGCATTCCTCCATTCAGCAAGGTAAGCAACACCGCTTTTTCCCCCTGGAAATCCAGAGAATAATCTGTTCCAACCTCATTCTTCAACAACGTTTCGTCTGAATCCGATGCTACATTTCCTTCTTCATCAAACTGAAAGTAGAACGTTACTCCTTGATAAATCATTTTCCATCCGTCTGCCGCACACAGTAGTTCTTTTACCTCTGAAGGACGCAAGCGGTCTGCACTCATGTCACCTTCATGTTCCCAGTCTTTCCAAGGTTCCGTCATGCCACAACTATAAAAAACCAGGCAACACAACGACAACATTATATAAATAAGTTTCTTCATGATGTTTTTCTTTTAAGATTTGAAATTAGAAATTAGGTATATATCCTCCCAAGTCCGGTCCCACTCCATAATTCTTGGCTGCTCCCGGCGCACAAATACGTAAGTCAATCATCGGCGGAATCCGTCCGTCATCCTTCACTTTCATCACACCGTCAGTAGTACCTCCCCAAGGATTCCGCATCTTGAAAAGATGAGTATTATCATCCGGCAAGATAAACGTAAACGCATGCCCACTGGTCGTCTGCCAATTTTGATCTACCTGTTCACCGCTTCTTGTAAAACCACCGATCACCAGTCTACCCTGTTTGAGCGACACTTCCACCGCGCGTTGCAAGTCTTCGGCAATCAATGCATTTGCACCGAAACCTACACTTTCCCCGTCGCCGGTAAAGATAGCAGAAACATATTCAGTACCAATACCACCGACATTAGAACTACCTTGATAGATCTGATTCCACTTAATCATAGCCTTTTCGAGAATCGTAGCCCAAGTGACTTCTTTATTTCTGCCGCCTAAGGCACCTAAATCGCCACTATTACCGATAAAATAGTCGCCACCTACACCAACTGATATTTGTTTTCCTTTCGGGTCATACATAGTAACTGTGTATGTTTTGTCCATATTATCCTTGATAATGTGTTTTACGAAACGGGGATAGAGGTATGCCATCGAAGCAATCACCGCACAAGCACAGCAGTCACCTACCCAACGCTGATTTACATCAGACATCACAGGATTTCCATTTGGATAAATGGATACAACATTGAATGTATTCCAAGCCATCTTCGTCCCACCATCTCCAAATGGTTCAGGTTCTTCAGCAGGATCGGCAAGCCATTTCAAGTCTGCTGCCGTAGCTTCTCTGTCATTCTCATGCTGTCTGCCCATCGGAGTTATCGCACTAAACGTACTGGAACCTTTACTAGCAATCAAGTCGTTGATATTCTCCGTATATGAACGCATGGCCACCAGTTTCCATTCAGCTATCTGCGTGGCAGCACCACCATTGTTCGCTTCAACAGAAAGTCTGTAGTAACGATAGGAAGTTGCATTATCCACTTCATAGCTTTTCTCTTCTTTTCTCGCTGCAAAAAGTTGGTTTGTCTGCGCATCCAGTTCTGTCCACGTAGTATTATCATTAGAACCATAGAGTGTCCAATCTTTCGGGTCCATTTCGGGAGTATCGGCAGCCGAGGTCAACGAATAGGCAGTGACAGCCTTACTACTATTTCCATTCCAAGTGATGTTGAAACTACTATGATAAGTAACATACTTCGTGTCAGCATTATCGTCTACCAAACGTCTGATTTCCGAACCGACAGGAGCATCAGCATATTGCGCTATAATTGTACCACTGGAGGGCATATTCGTGTTACCCGAACCAAGTACATAAGAAACCGGAGCATCTTCGTTCGGACCTTCTCCTCCATTATCTCCTTCATCATCGTCGGACGAACATCCTGCCAGACAAAAGGGAATTAGCAGCACCAAAAGAAAAATGATTCTCTTCACTGCATTCACATCGCTACATCTTATTTGAGGTATCTTCATTGTTTTTCTTTTCATTAATTTCTTTCATTCATTCGCAGATCGGACATCCGGAGTATATTACTCCGTTGTCCATCCCAGATTTTGTACCATCTTCGGATTACGACGTACATCTTCGTCAGGAATCGGGAAGAGGTAATGTTTAGGCAAAAATGTACGTGTTTCTACTACTACCTTCTCAAAAAATGCAGGAGCATCCGAACGGAAAGCCATACCATGAATAGGTCCGCCTTCTCCACCTCTATGATATTTAGGATAAATCCAATCATCGCCTACAGCCATATCGGCTACTTTCCAACGACGTACATCAAAGAAATGATTCCATTCGAACATCAGCTCAACCAAACGTTCACGATGAATACGTTTGTCCACTCCGTCACGTGTATCTTCATAAGGAATGCATGCAAATCCATTATCGTCCGTAGTACCTACCGCACCATATCCAGGAATACCGGCACGGGCGCGTATCTTATTTACATACTTAATCGCTTCATTACGTTGGTCACAAGCGCTCAACGTTTCAGCATATCCCAAGTACATGTCAGCCAAACGAAGCAAAGTTGCACAATGCCTGTTAGCCCCGCTACGTCCTTCTTTTGAAGCCATTTTACGCATACCATAACCTGTGTAAGGGGCATCCCAATTGGCATTAGCATAACCGGAATTACCGTTATAAGTCAGTTCTGTGGTTATTTCTCCACGCGGAGTATCTGTCTTCAACCAAGTAGAACCATGGAATGTAATGTTCGTATAAAAACGCGGTTCGCGATTAGCCCATTGTTTCAATGTTTGATTCGAATTGCTCTTGAAATAGGTTCTGGAAGGAACTACTTCGTCAGTATAGTTACTCGACCATCCCAAATATTCATTAGAAGGTACCCCCTCATATTCTTTATAGTTCGTATCGTCAACAATCCGGCGACCGTCTTTCATAAAGTACAAGTCCACCATTTCCTGAGGTACACCAAATCCCAGACCACCTCTCAAAGCACCATTATTATCATCGTACCCCTTGTGATAAGGCGTGGTTTCGTAAGCCCGGTAATCATGGTCTGCCAAGCGAATGAAAATCTGTTCTTTATTCTCTGTACCGTACAAAACTCCCGATGTCACTTTTCTATAAGATTCATAGAAATCAATCTTTCCATCAGCTGTCTTCTCCGTATATAAAGAGAAAGTGTTACCGTATTCATCAAAGAATTCTTTGTAAGCATCACGTGCAGCCTCCCATTTCGCTTTTTCCTGCGATTTATCTTGCGGGAAGAGTTGCTTGCCACTTTCCGGATTAACGATGGCGGCATAATCGGGATTACAATTGAATAGCGGACTTGCCGCATACAACAACATTTTCGCTTTGAAAGCTTTACATGCAGCTCTGTCTATACGTCCCAAGTTGGATCCGTCATATCTATCAGGAAGCTCATTTGCCGCATCATCAAATTCCTTCGCCATAAAATCCACACATTCATCTACCGTATTACGTTCTTTCAGCAGTTCAGCAGTAGAAATATCCAATGGAATTGGTTCTTCCCCCAAAATCACAAATGGGCCGTAGGAACGGAAAATCATGAAGTAATAGAAAGCACGCAAAGCTCTGGCTTGCGCTTTCCACTGTTTGCGTTGTGCGGCCGAAGCTTCCAAACAACGGTCTACATTCATGATAAATGTACTGGCACGAGAAATTCCTTTATAGTACTCGATGTACCAGAAGTTTATCCATGAGGAACCTGCATAGGTGGCTCCGGAAGCCCATTCGCTACCATTATTTCCGTCCCATGAAAGCTTGCATTCCAACGAACCAGTTGTCCAGATCCCCGACATCGTATTCCTTGCAGAACGTTCTAATGTTTCATCGGGCACATAATTATACACGTTATTCAAAAACTGTTCTGTCTTCGAGCGATTAGTAAACGTATCCTCCAAGTCATATTGTTCACCGGGGATTGCATCGAAGAAATCATTGCACGAACTAAGTCCGACCGCCAAACACAGCGCCAAAGTTCCTATTTTAAATATATTTTTCATATCCTTCTTGCTAACTTATTATTATTAAAAACTTACATTCACACCTACTGAATAAGTACGTACATTAGGATAAGCAGTACCATTATTGGTATTCAACTCCGGATCCCATAATTTGAACTTAGAGAATGTCAATAGGTTGGTGCCCATCACATAAATACGCGCACTCTTCAGGAATGTTTGATTAATCAACTTCTTCGGGAGTTGGTAAGCAATAGTCAACTGTTTCAGACGCAGGAAACTGACATCTTTCTGCCACCATGTGCTGGTTTTCATATTATTTTGATTCGCATTGTTTCCATGATGCAAACGAGGATAAAATACATCCTGATTAGTCGGATTGTCAGCAGACCATCTGTCAGTAATGTTTGCAAACAAGTTCGTAATACCTGAACCATCATTAAAAGGATACATGGCATTTCCTCCCAAACAACGGTCTGCCTTGGCATTTCCGGCAAAGAGCGCACCGACAGAGAAATCACCTAATTGTAAATCTGCACCGAAACCATAATAAATCTTAGGTACGTCACCCTGACCTATCAGACATTTATCATAATCGTCAATTACTCCGTCACCATTTAAATCCTTATATTTGATATCACCCACTTTCGAAATCTGTCCCGGATGCCCTTCACCAAACTGCTTGGCATGGTCCATGATCTCTTCTTCACTAGTGAATAACCCTTCGGCAATCCATCCCCAACGTCCGTTCACGTTCGTTCCTCTTTTTTCCATCCACGGATACTGTACCCGGGGATCATCGTTCTCTATAATTTTATCTTCATTCCATGAGAAGTTACCACGGACAGTCAGGAAACATTTCTTACCGAGTTGCTGTGTATATTCCAACGTAGCTTCAAAACCCTTATTGTCTACCACTCCCAAATTAGCATAAGGCATTTCTACGAATCCGGAATAATCAGGAATAACGCGTCGGGTAATAAAGATGTCTTTACGATGTTCTTTAAAGATATCTAATGTCAGCGAAAGATTATCTTTGAAAAATTTTAAGTCAACACCTAAGTCTTGCTTGCGGGAAGTAGACCAACCGACATTGGCTCCGTACTTGCTGAACCCCCAACCACCAACACCGTTATTCTGGTCGCCAAAACGATAACCATCTACGCTCGCCATCTGGTCTAGGTACATAAAACGCCGTCCTGTTACAGCATCCGTACCAACTAAGCCATCTGTATAACGCACTTTAAAGTAAGAAACAGTTTCTTGCAAAGCTTCCCACCAAGCCTCATTAGAGATAGCCCAGCCAAGACCAAATGCAGGGAAGAAACCGAAACGTTTTTCTGGACTGAAGTTCTCGGAACCATTATACCCAAGGTTTGCCTCGAAAAAATAACGGTCGTTCCATGAGTAAGTAGCACGGGCAGCCAAGCCTTGTTGCTTATAGGGCAAAGAACCGATCAGATTATCAGAACTCGAACGGTAAATCTTTTGGTTATAAAGCAAAAGACCACCTATCCGATGCAAACCGAACGAACGGTCGTAATTTAAAGAAGCTTCAAAGTAAGTACTTCTAGAGTCGGAAGCGCCTTGGTCAAATGCAAGATCTTTATGTCCTGTATAGGTCAGTGCATACCGATAATTGCCATCTGCATCAAATACATCATCATTCCACAATCCGTTTTCGTCTTTAGTTCCGGCAAAATTGTAAGTATCTTCACGCTTGTTATACTTCAGGTCACGACTGTTATGCACGTCGAAAGCCAACATGGCAGAGGCAGTAAGCCCTTTACTCCACTTCCAGAAACCAAGGTCTTGCGTCAAACGAATGTTGGAGTTCAACTGATTTCTTGCTTCATTTTTGTAACCACGACGAGTCAAATCGGCATACGGGTTACGGAGGTCACCATTGGTAGAGATACCTGGTACAGAACCATCAGGCATCATTAACGGCAAATAGACCGGATTAATCTCCATAGCTGACGCAAACAAGTCACTGGTAGATTGCTGCGGATAGTTACCCATAGAAAGGAAACCATTGAAGCCCAAATCAATAGTAGTCGTTTCTGTTGGCTTCAAGTTCAAATTAGCGGTATAATTGTAGCGGTCGTAACGGATGTTAGCATCATAGTTCTCCATTTCAGCGGTACGTGTCAGACCTTTTTCATTATAATAACTCAATGAAACGTAGTAAGTGGCATTAGGTACACCACCACGCACACTTACATTTACACGACGATTATGTCCCCAGTCATTGAATAATTCGTTCATCCAATCAACGTTCGGATACAAATAAGGATTGAACATCAGTGGATTATCATTCGGTAGTAATCCATGGGCTTTCTTCGTAGCCTCAATATATTGAGGAGAATATAACATACTGCCTCTAGTATCCATATACGCTTCATTGGCAGCATCCATATACGTAAAGGCATCCGCCATTTCAGGTTTCTTTGTCAATGTCACAAAACCTTCATAGTAGTCTACTGAGAATTGCGGCTTGCCCACCTTACCCGGTTTGGTTTTAATCAGAATTACACCATTAGCACCGCGTACTCCATATACAGCTGTGGCAGAAGCATCTTTCAGCACCGTAAACGACTCAATATCTTCAGGGTCGATATTATTGAAACTACGTTCCACACCATCCACCAATACCAGTGGTTTAGAGTTCTGACCCGCCAGTGTAGAAATACCACGGATCCAAAGATCGGAATCATCATGCCCCGGTTCTCCTGAACGTTGCACAGCTACTACACCCGGCAAACGTCCAGCAATAGCAGAAGATAAATTAGCTGTCGGCATCTTTATATCTTCTATTTTCATAGATGACTGCGCACCTACTACCGATACTTTACGTTGATGTCCGTAAGCCACAACTACCACTTCGTCCAGTGACGATACATCTTCTGCAAGAATTACGTCCAGCACTTTCTGTTTGCCTACTTTTACCTCTTGTGATTTATATCCTATATAGGATACGATAAGAATGGGATTGTTACTCGTCAGTTTCAGATTATACTGACCATTGGTGTCTGTTATGGTACCATTCGTAGTACCTTTTTCCTGAACGCTCACTCCAATGAGCAATTCGCCTTTTTCATCAGACACACGCCCTGTTACAGGAGTACCTTGTGCCCACACTACTGTACTAAATGTTAGCAGTAATGCCAATAGCCACAATGTCTTTGTGTGATGTTTTTCCATTTCAAACAAATTCATGTTACTTTGTTTTTTTTAATTAATACTAAGGTTATCAATCGCCTATATAATTCTTATAAGCGGAAGCAAATTAAAAACTTTTAATATTAAGAATATTCCGCAGAAGTGACAAAATTATGTCAAAATGAAAATGCTCATTTATAGAACAGAAAGGAGAAATAAAGCACATTATAAACATCTATATATCAACACATAGCATTCATTCATGCACAAACAGAGCACAAGTTTGCGCACATTGTATCAAGTTATAATAGCCGCATTTTCGCCACTTTTATTAAAAAGTTTATTCGTAAGCAGTAATAAATAAAATCTATACAGACATGAATTCAAATATACCTATCACCCCAAACGACCAAAGAACAGAAGGAATGAAGAAAACCCGAATCATTAACCGAAAGACTTTGAAAAACTAATTTCTTATCAGTCCAAATTCATTCGTTCTACTGTAGTTTCCCTTTCGTTCCACTATAGTTGGACGCAAGAAGCACTATAGTTCCTCTTGCGCCCAACTATAGTGGAACGAATAAATAAGAACCTCGAAAGACTTAATTATCCGGAATTACTGATCTAAGGATTCGGGTAATACATCCATAAAACTCAATTAGTAAAGAATAAGATAGTGGGGATAGCATTATCGGAGTTGCTCCCGATAATCTTTCGGCGTCATTCCGAATCGGCGGGTAAACTCTTTATAAAAATAGGAACGGCTGGAAATACCAACTTCAGCGATAACATCCTGAATAGAAAGTTCTTCATTCTGCAACAATCGTGCAGCCTTCTCCATCCGATAACTCTTTATCAAGTCACTGGGAGCCGCATTGGATATTTCTTTAAACTTGCGATAGAATTGACGCGGACTCATCGCCATACGGTCGGCAATTAAGGTTGATCCCAATTCTTCCTGGTCAAGATTTTGTTCTATCACTTGCAACAGTTTCCGGATAAAGTCCGCCTGTTCTTCTGTAGTACAAACAATGCGTCCGGCCCAGTCACCAAGCTCTTCCATATAAATCTGCTTTGCCTCCCGAGTACCGTAAATAGCTTTATTGACGGCTTCTTTCAAAAATATAATATCATAAGGAAGTACAATATATGAATCAGCCCACATAATCAATTCGCGCTGAATGGACGAACTTACTTTCCAACTTAACATTGGAATAAATGCCGTTTTCGAAAGTTGAGTACGATTCTTATTCACATATTCCAGGAAGTCACTCTCTGCTTTTGCATACATCAACATATCAACTAGTAACAAAGCAGGAGCCGATCTACGTATTTCTTCAAATGCAAGTTGTACACTTTTCACCGGACAAACAACAAATTCATCTGCTAAGAGATCACTTATCAGCCATACCATTTCATCCCTATCCTCCAGCAGAAGAACCGTTTTCTTCCCATGCTCTTCAGTCTCCTTGATGATAGCCGGTTCAAAGGCTAACGTCAATAAATGATCCTTTTCTCTGTCGGCATAGTGAAGCGTGACATTTAGCTGTCTCAAAGCCGCTTGCACAGAAAACAGTAATTGGCGGGTAGTTATCGCCTCTTCTGTTTCCTTACTATCTCTTCTTCCCTCTTCTTCCGAACCGGAAAGTTGCTTATATAATTCCTTCAGAGTATCATCTACGGCAGAGAACTGCAGCAACATCCGTCCTTCCTCTTCCTTCACATCCACTACAATATCCGACTTATGTTTTACTCCGCCAATATAAAGGTAACACCAATAGAGCATACAGCGTAAAGCATTCTTATAAACAGGATAAACAAAGTGTTCTGGTATAGCAAGTTTTACAGAAGATATATCAACGCCCTGTCCTTCCAACACATGCAAGACTTCTATAGAGAGCTCTTTCATGCACATACAACCAGTAATCGCATATTCCGTAGGGAAAAATGACTTAAGTTCCTCTACAGCCAAAGTTCCCGGACGGAAAAGAGTTGCAATAACCGTCTCGTGTACCTGCTCCATAATTCTGAGACGCTGTTCATAAGGGAGATTTTCCGCACGCAACTGATCACAAGAACGATAAATGGACGTAAAGCGATTCAGTAACTCACGATTAAGACTGGCGGACTCCGGTAGAGCTTCATTGCTTTCTGCTGTCAACAGCCGCTGCATCATACGCTTCTGGAGAAAATATTTTCTTAATAAATGAATCAGATAACCGGCTATTAATATGAAAAACAGCAAGTAAATGACATAGGCTACCGTAGAAAGATACCAAGGCGGAAGAATGTACAAAGGGATAGAAAATACCTTATATTCCGTATTAAATACATCTTTCTTATAACGGACCTTTAAAACATAGCTACCCGAAGGTATTTCTAGATACGATGCTTCATTTATACTACTAAACGAGGTCCAGTCTTTATCAAATCCGTCCAGCATATAGGAGTACTCCACATCACCTCCAGTAAGAAAGTCTGGAACAACAAAAGAAAGGGAAAAAGAAGCCTTCGCTCCTTTAAAACTTAACGCTTTGCCACCATCGGTATAATAATCCCCCAGATTAACCTCCTTACGTCCAATCATTAGCTTACGCAATAATATGTTCGGATAGAATTCCGGAGCTGTCGCCACTTCCTTATCCAGATAAAGCAAACCGTCAATGCCTCCAAAGAAAAGACGTCCGGTATAAGGACATTGATAATAGGCATCATCACTAAACTCACCCACCTGCACACCGGCGGCATAATAATAAGCATGCGAAGAAGTGTTTTTGGGATTATATTTAATAAGTCCACGATTAGTGCCAAGCCATAAAAAACCATTTGCATCCTCCAATATGCCATGAATCATATCATTAAGCAACCCTTGTTCTCTACCGATATAGGAGGCACTGATTTGTTCCTTATTAAAGGTCAAACACACTAGTCCCGATGTTGTTCCTACATACATCCTACCATCTTTAGCACGATGCAGGCTAAGTACATCATCAACAGATTTATGCAATATTTCTTTCAAAGAAATGACTTTATATTCTTCTGTCTGTTTATCAAATCGAATTAACCCTTTTTCCCGGCTTCCCAACCAAAGAATGGAATCTCCTTCAGCTAACATAGGATAAAACATGGTTATCTCTTTTTGTTCATAAAAGAAATGATAACGCTTTTGCGATTTGAGGTGAATCTCCCCTTGTTTCCTCTCCAATATCAATTTACGAAATCCGACCCCAGCCGTAACCGCATAGAGTACGCTGTCATTCTCTTCATAGATATCATGTATTTCGATAACAGGATCTGCAGACTTATCCTCAACACAATGCAAGGCTTTATCTGCAAAAGAATAGTAAAACAGTCCGGGATTACCCGATCCTACCCAAAAGCCATCCATATAACGGCTTTGTTTTAATGAGTATGCTTGAAACTCTCTATTCCAACGGGTATAAGATGAGGCATCCTGCCTGCCTACTGGAGAGTAAACTGTAGTAGCAGAAGCATCCATACCACCTTCATAGTCATGTACATGCAAAAGTCCATCTCCTTTCGTACCAAACCATAATCCGCCATATTTGTCTGTCATGACAGAACGTACCTGCCGACTTAGATTGGATGATAGTTTGCTAAGCATCAGATTAGTGGCTATCGAGTACTTCTTAGCGTACATGACAGCTCCCTGCCCATCAGAAGCTACCCAAAGAATATTCTGATGAGGATCGCGGAAAATATCATATATACGTACATTACGGTCCACCACTTCTTCTTCATATTTTTTCGAGGTGCGCAAACGTACTAAACCATTGGTTTGAAAAGCAATTATAATGTCTTCATAAAAAGGAACAATTCCCACAACTTTCCCATATCGTTGCACCAACGAAGAAAGGTTACGAATATAGATTTTAGACCTTCTGGAAATATCATATACATAAAGATCCCGCTCTGCATCCACAAAACAGAGAATGCCATTCTGATAAAATACATTATCGATAGGTTTTGCATGAAAATCAGAAGATGAAACAGTAGGATGGACAGACAATGTATCCCGGTCAAAGCCATCTAATGAACATTGAATCAGACTACCTGTATTCCGTGGAAAAGTCCATAAGACACCATCATCCGTGACAAAAGCACGCTGATCCATATTCTCGACAGGAGTCTCTATATTTTTGAGATGGACAAACTTTTTATGATAAGTATTATAATAAAAGATTCCTTCATCGCTTACTACCCAAGTATCTCCTTTCGGATTGGAATGCAGATAATAATCACCTGTAAAATCATAATATCCCACTACCTGACGCGAATCTTGCGAAAAACGATTAACTCCCAAATGTGTAGTAATCCACAAACAACTGCTATCTGCCTGCTGAATAGAATGAATGACATTGTTACTCAACGTCTTTTTCATTGAGAAATCAGAACGAAAGACCTCGATACCTTTCCCATCATAACAGTTCACGCCATCATAAGTGCCAAACCACATCAGCCCTGCTTTATCCTGATAGAGGCAAAGCACAGCACTATTAGAAAGCCCTTGTTGATAATCGACTTTCCGAAAAAGATAAGCATCTTTACCCGCATCAGCCCAACAGACCAACGAACTAATAAATGTAAAAAGGCATAATATCAGACATCTTCTCATTATATTAATAGCAAGTGTTATTGTTCATGTCTTATTAGATAAAGCGGGAACAAATATACTAAATATAATATAAATGAGACATTAATAAGTAAGAAAAGTAACAAAAGCCATCGGATAGACCATTAGAAAGCTGATACAAATGTTTGGCCTAAATCCAAATATTATTCTACACGCAAGTCCCACAAAAAGGGAAGTACGTACGTACGATAAAGAGTTGGATGAAATAGAATCACCATCAAAAAACACGACTTTACCTGATGGTGATTCTATATAAATTCAATGATTTAACTCTAAGATAAATTCATCATCTTCTCTCACAATATACTCCGAACTCTGCAATGGAAGTAGTACCATTAGAGTTTAAGACAGTCATTCGTACCGCATCTCCCCAAACCGTATCGAAACGGTGGATTTTCACACGCAGACCGGTAGGAGCCTTACCTTCGTACAGGGGTTTCCATGTACCACCCGTACGGTATTCCAGACGGTATTCCTGCAAACGGTCATTGTTACGATCCGTAATAACCACCATATTGAAAGGTTTCTCGCGCTCAAAAGTAACCGAATACCAGGGCACTTTCACTTCAGGATTTGAATTCCAGCAGGTCCCGAAATCATCGTCATTGGCAAAGTCCATGATAGCATAGTCACTGCTCCATGTACCTTCGGCAGGCTGATATTTGGCAATGTTGGAAGAAATAATAGGAGCATCCGCTTCGGGAACCATTGCTACACGACCGTCGTTCTTCCACAGTTTACCTATTTCCTTCAGAGCTTTCAAGGCGTTGGCATCCATCAAGCCGTCTCTGTTGGGAGCCACGTTCAGGATAAAGTTACAGTAGGATTTGCCCATCGGGATGATATTATCATTGACCATTTGTGCCGGAGACTTCACAGGGGTAGTCGGGAAACTTTCTTTCCAGAACCAGTTCTGCTGTAACGGCAGGCAAGACAAGGCAGGCAGACGGTTGGTATCTTTCGAGATATGCTGTCCGGCTCCTTGTTCGTAAGACTTGATGTCCGTGTAAAACAAAGCCTCGGCAGGATATTTCGCCGCATTCAGATCCATCACCAGACAGTTGGGCTGGATTGACTTGACCAGACGATAAATATCTTCAAAAGGTACGTCATCGTAAGAGATACGTGACCACGGGGCATCCCAACCGTCAATGATCAGAGCTGTTATTTCACCATAGTTGGTCAACAGTTCGCGAAGTTGCTCCTTGATCATTTCGATATGCTGCGGAGTTATACACTTGGGTCGCAGCCGGGCATGCGTATCGAGGATCGAATAATAGAGCATCACTTTCATCCCTTCGGCACGGAATGCGTCGGCATATTCTTTTACCACGTCACGTTTGAAAGGGCTGCTCATTACACTATAATCGGTCGTTTTAGTATCCCATATACAGAAACCGCTATGATGTTTCGTTGTCAGACATCCGTAGGTCATGTTGGCTGATTTTGCCGCTTTTGCCCATTGTTTGCAGTCCATCCTGACAGGGTTGAAAAGCTCGGGAGCAGCATCCGGGTCCGGCCAGTCCTCATTAAAGAAGGTCGGCATGTTGAAATGAATGAACATACCACAGCGTAAATCAACGAATTCCTGTTGCAGCTGGTGCAACGACTTGGTTTGAGCATTCAGGCATAACACCGAAGTTATACCCAGGATCATCTGTAAAAACAGTCTTTTCATCATCTATTTATTTATTAATTATTAATTAAGTACATTAGTATCATTAGCTTATACTATCTTATTCACATTCATTCTCAGTCTCTCTGATACTTCATCCACATTCCACCTTTCGAAGTAGCTTCCGTATCGGGACACAAAAGATAGATGTAGAATTTATCTCCTGCACTCTGACGGTCGTGACGAACAACAAAAAGCCCTTTCTCATTGAACCAAGTATCTATCAGGTCTTTACAGTAGGCATTTATCTCGGCCACTTCCGTCGCATTAAGAGTACCGCCGCCACAGGTCTGTCCGCTGCCGGATATGTTCTTAAATAGGACACGGTCTTTATCGGAATTATTCATCAGGATGCTTACTCCTTCTTCACTGCTCGGGAAAGCGAGGTTTGCAAACCACCATGTCCAGATAACGAGCGGTCTTTGTTTTGGACTTCCACTCCATCCGTAGTCATAACTCATGGCATTTATATCGGCAATTGTTCCGCCGGAGCTTGTAGCCTGTCCGCCTGTTCCCGCCCATATTTCATCGCAAGCGGCACCGTGATCCTGCGCTTTTCCGAGTGTGAATTTTCCTCCGGAAGTCACATAGTCGAAGTCATTGACCGCTCCCTTGTTGGAGGTCAGGGTTACATTTGACATACCGTCTACCGCCACCGCATCACCGGTGCAATCAATGGCTTTGAAGGCATAAGTGGCTCCGTTCACCGATTTAATCTGTTCTACCGGCGTGTCCAGTTTGAAGATTTGCCCTTCTTTCGTCAGTTTAGATTCATAATATTGCGTATGACCGTTCGCATCGCTTCCATCCTTGTTTTCAATCGTTATTATCTTGACAGAAAGATCATTGACACCATTTAGTACCAAGCCATAATAACCGATAAAATTGCCGGAAGCGTCACAGATGGACTGATTATCCAATAAATTTTTCTCAAAGAGTTCGGTAAAGTCCGCTTTTGAAGCAACTTTACCATCGATGTATGCCTGTGTAGTCGGCTGCAGTTCAATGGTATTGCCGGTAGATTCACCGTATAAGTTCAGCTGCGGCGCCTCTCCTTCTGCCGGAATCTCTGATACGACAAACTTGGTATCTGCAAATTCACTTCCCAGATTTTGCAGATGCACATCGCAATTCTCAATATCCAGTGCCACTTCCTTGCCTTTGGCAGAGAATGATGTTTTTCCTTCTACAGCCATCTCCAGAAAGTCCGAATCCAATGTCACTGTTCCATCTTCATGAAACTGGAAGTAAAACTCGTGCCCCTGATAGTCAGCTTTCCAACAGCCATCGGCTGTGCCATACAATATTTCTTTAACGGAGGAAGCCTTCAGACGGTCACCATCTCCGTAACCCACGTCATTCAAATCCAAGGTATTGCAACTCCAAAAGCTCGTGCACAGCACAGCTAATGCAAATAATACTTTCTTCATCATAGTTGTTTTTTAAAGGTTGCTCTATTAGTTATTTTGCAGGAACACTTCCACCTCTGTCTTGTATTCGTTCCAGAGTTCTTCCATCGTAAGGTCCGGGTAGCTCTCCTTCAGGATATACTTCACCGCATCCTCCAGGCTCCACTGGTTGGTCAGTTCGTCCATCAGCACCGTCCACGGCAACATACGCACGAAGTCGCCATTATAAAGACGCAGCCAGCTCATAAAAGCACCGGAAGTATTATAGTCAACCTGCCAGACAAAGTATTTATCACTCTGCGGATTCCGGTAAGACTTGGCGATAGCGGCCTGATACTCTTCTTTTTGCGTAGCCAGAATATATCCTTTGCTCGCTACTTTCACAGCGTCCGGCCATCCTTCCTGATACCCCTGTCGGTCACAATCCTGCACACCTTCCATGATATATTTTCCTTGTTTGGGCATCCACTGCACGCAGTGTCCCATCTCGTGCATAAACACATGCTGCATGTCCGGCAGTTTCCACCACGCATCGTTCGGATTGCTTTCCGAAGCCGGATAAACAATACCTCTTCCTTCGTTATGGGTGGGGTAATCTATCGCATACGCTCCTCCGGTCTGGTCTTTCTTGATAAAGACCCGCAGTTTGCCGTAAGGGTCGAAAGCCAGATTATAGGGGTCGAATGACATAGCCGCACAATCCATATAATACCATTTCCGGAACTCTTCCTGAGTAGCAGCCTCGTCTCCGTTACCTATCAGATTATACAATGCAGAAACGGGACGTATCTCCGAATCACTCTCAAAGGAAATCTGAACTTGTGTCGCCTGGCTGTTTTTAAAATACTGCCAGGCAGCATAGTTCATATCCACTTGAAGTTCATACTTATCCGCCTGATCGCTCAGATTCGTCCAGTCACTTGTCTGCCGGGCACCGTCGGCATCTTTGTAGATAGAACGGAAACGAAGTTCCTCTACACCGTAACGGTCTGTAACCACTACTGTACGATATTTACTCAGACGCAGAGTGGTCGGCTCGTTGCCATAATCCCGCCTTTTCACAGTCAGGTTGCCAAAATCACCGACATTCGGGATCATGACGCGCTTTATCTTTTTGCCGGAGAGCAGGGAGTTGAATTCTACTTCCACTCCCACATATTCATCTCTCTTTTCCCAGCCAGAGTTACTGCCGTCCCACGTGAGGTAAAGTTCATTCAGCACCTCATCATATTTCGCCTCTTTGAGAGGGGCAGCTGCGTATCCGGCTACGGTATTCCCGTCTTTCAGTACAGGCTGATAATCTTTATAGATGTCAGGAGTTGCGAAGCTGTCTTCCTCACCGTAGCAGGCAGCCAGTGTCAGTGAGACAAACAACCCGAAAGCTATATCTTTCCAATGTTTCATAATCTTCTTGTTTAAGCGTTATTGTTCGAATATCGTATTACCATCCTAAGTTTTGTACCAGTGACGGGATACGACGGAGGTCATCATAAGGTATCGGCATGAAATATTGCTTTTTCGTAAATGCTACACGAGTCTCAAAAGAGGTCCTTTCGAAGAATGCCGGATAATCCTTGTCCATATTCATACCGTATACTTTGCCTCCTTCGCCTCCGGTGTGATATGCCGGATAGATCCAATGCTCGGGGTCATTCTGTCCTTCCGCCACTTTCCAGCGACGCACATCGAAATAGCGGTTCCATTCGAAGACTAGTTCAACCAGACGTTCGCGGCGGATACGGTTCAGCAGATCGGTCTGTGTCTTCGGACAGGTTATTTTGCCGGCTGTTGCGGTAAATGTATATTCGGGAATGCCTGCACGGACACGGATTTTATTCAGATAAGTTAGGGCATTGTCGAGATCGCTGCACATACAAAGTGCTTCGGCATATCCCAAATACATATCTGCCAGACGAAGTACCGGAGAGAAGTGTTTCGAGCCGTTGTTGTTAGAAGCTTTCGCACCCCGACGGATCAAGTATCCCGAATCCGGACAGTCGCCGGAGGTTTTGGACTTGCCGCAGGTTCCGTTTGCACCGTTGGTGAAGTCTGTGCGCATTTCCTCATTGTACTTACCTTCGTTCAGCCAGATAGAGCCGCTATAGGTAATATTCACATAAAAGCGCGGTTCACGGTCTTTCCACTGTTTCAGCACTTTGGACTTATCGGCGTCAAAGTAAAGACGGGAAGGGTTATTGGGGTCATAATATCTTCCGGATGTGAAGTTGTTGGCGCTCGGTATGCCCTCGAATTTGTCATAGCCGGGATCTTCTTCGATGGTCAGTCCGTCTTTCGTAAAGAACAGGTCTACCGTTTCCTGTGTTGTATAATAGCCACCGCCGCCAGTCACATCGGTATCCTGGAAGTCGGTAAACTTAGGACATACCCAGTAGGTATAGTCGTACAAATCTCTCAGCTTCACAAAAATCAGTTCATCAACAGCTTCCCAGGTTGTGGTGAAAAACTCGCCCGCAGCCCTGCACGAAGCATAAGGGTCTAGTTTTCCATTCGTATAGACCTCGGTCAGCTTGTATCCCTGTCCGGCTGCGAAGGTCATAAACCGTTCATACGCATCGCGTGCCTGAGCCCATTTGGAGTTGTCTTCGGTCTGAGGGAAAAGTTGTTTGCCGTCTTTATTCTTGACTGACGCCTGATCTGTATTTCCGTTGAAAAGCGGACTTGCCCAATAGAGGTACAGCTTTGCCTTGAGTGCCATACAAGTAGCGACATCCATACGTCCCAGGTTTGCCTTTCCGGCTCTCTGGAGCAAATCGCCGGAATCAATGGCGCTCTGCAATTCCGTAGCAATGAAGTTTACGCATTCGTCTACCGAATTACGTTCTTTAATCAGTTCTTCCAAGGAAGCGTCCAAAGGAATGGGATCTTCGCCAATCAACGGAATGGGACCGTAAAGGCGCAGCAATTCAAAATAATAGTATGCCCGCAATGCACGTGCTTCCGATTTCCACTTTCCACGTGTAGAGGCGGCGGCTTCTGTACATTTATCTACGTTCTGGATGAACGTACTTGCTTTTGCTATTGCCTGATAGTACTTTGAAAAGTATTCACTTGCCTGAGCTGAAGCGGAGTTAAAGGAGCCGTTGGTCCATTCCGCATACGTTTTGTTCCAGCGGTTTGCTCCGTCCAAAGATGCTTCCGTAAAGATACCTCCGTAGGTGTTCGGATGAATGGCATCTGTCACTTCACGCACGTAGCTGTATACATTGTTCAGATATTCTTCCGTCCTTTGCTTGGAGGCAAACGTTTCGTCCAGTCCAAACTGCACACCGGGAATCGGTTCAAAGAAATCACTGCAAGCAGTCAGTCCGACACACATCGATGCAGCCAACAGGTATTGTTTTATTCTATTCTTCATAACGATTATTTGACTTTAGGGTTAAAAACTAAACTTGACTCCGACCGAATAGCTGGATACATTCGGATAAGCTGTTCCATTACTCGAGTTCAGCTCCGGATCCCACAGCTTGAAGTTAGAGAAGGTAAGCAGATTCGTACCCATGAGGTAGACGCTTGCACTTTTGAGGAAACATCTGTCCAGCAGCTTTTTCGGTATATTATAGGATATGTTCAGTTGCTTCAGACGCAGGAAGCTGACGTCTTTCACCCACCACGAACTTTTCTGAACATTATTCGTGTTGGCGTCACTGCCAACATACATGCGCGGATAGAACACATCCTGATTGGTCGGATCGTCGGGACTCCAGCGGTCGTGGATGTTGGCAAAGACATTGTCACGGCCTTCGTCATCCCAGAAAGGCTTGATACAAATGCCGTCCAGATAGCGGTCAGCCTGTCCGGTTCCCTGAAACAGGGCACTGATAGAAAAGTCTCCGATCTGTAAGTCGGCACCGAATCCGTAATAGATTCTGGGGACATCACCGCGTCCGATGACGGTCTTGTCATAGTTGTCGATCACACCGTCTCCGTTCAAGTCACGGTATTTAATATCGCCTACATTTACTGTCCCGAACTGGGTAGCATGGTCTTCAATCTCCGCCTGACTGGTAAAGAGCCCATCGGCTATGAATCCCCAAGTCGCATTTACATTCGTACCGCGTGTCTCCATCCAAGGATAGTCTACCGGCGGTTCGTCGTTCTCTATAATCTTGTCTTTATTGAAAGTCAGATTGCCACGTACCGTAAGGAATGTCTTCTTGCCCAACCGTTGTGTATAGTCCATCGCCAGCTCTATACCTTTGTTTTCTACGACACCCAGATTAGCATAAGGGTTTTCGATCCATCCGGCGTAGCTGGGGATTGTACTGCGTTGCAGGAAGATGTTGTCGCGACGTTCCTTGAAAAAGTCGACTACAAAGGACAGATTATCATTCAGGAACTTGATATCGATACCCAAGTCTTGCTTTCTGGATTTAGACCAAGTGACATTCACACCATACTTTTCTTCTCCATAACCGTTGGCACTTGTATAATTGGTTCCGAACATGGTTCCTGTCAGACCGGTGAACACACCCTGATACATGAAGCGTCTGCCTGTTGCGGTATCACTGCCGACCCATCCGTCCGTATAGCGGAATTTGAGGAAGGAAATGTATTTGCGAACCGGATTCCAGAAAGATTCATTGGAGACTGCCCATCCCAGACCAAAAGCAGGGAAGACACCATAACGCTTGCCCGGACTGAAGTTCTCCGAACCATTGATGCCGAGATTGAATTCTGCGAAGTAACGGTCGTTCCATGAATAAGTGGCACGTCCGGCAAAACCGCGTTGCTTGTAAGGCATACCGCCAATGACATCCGTCGCATTCAAATCCCAATATACTTTCTGATTGTAAAGCAACAGACCTCCTACCCGATGAGCACCGAAACTACGATCATAGTTCAAGGATGCTTCTGTATACACCGTGCGGCTGCTCCATTGCTCCGGTGTCTGAAGTGACAGGCTACCATCCGCTTCTTTCAGCACCGAGTAGAGGTAATCGCCTGTTTCTTCATCAAACAAGGTGTCTTCTATCCAGATTCCGTTTTCGTCCGTTTTACCGGCAAAGGTGTACATCGGTTCATTCCGGTTATACTTTCTCTTACGTGAATTGTAAGTATCGAAAGCTACCATGGCAGAAGCGGAAAGTCCTTTGCTCCACTTCCAGAAATCCAAGTCCTGCTTCACGCGGATATTAGAATTTAACTGGCTGGAAAATTCATCATAATAACCTCCGCGAGCCAGCAGACCGTAAGGGTTGAACTTTTGCTGTGAGTTGATACCGGACACGGTACCGTTGGGCAGCAACAAAGGATAAATAACCGGATTCACATCCATACAGGCTGCGTACAGCGAACTGGTGCTGCTCTGCGGATAGTGTCCCTGTCCCAGATAACCGGAAAAACCCAGATCAACCGTCGTCTTGGAAGTCGGCTTCAGATTCAGATTGGAGGTGAAGTTATAACGGTCGTACTTCATCTGAGTATTGTAGTTCTCCAGCTTGAAGTTGCGGGTCATACCGGTTTCTCCGTAGTAACTCAATGAAGCATAATAGTTTGCATTAGGTACACCACCACGGATATTAATATTCCCGCGACGGTTGTGTCCCCAGTCATTGAACAGGTTATCCGCCCAGTCGATGGCCGGATACAGGTAAGGATTATACAATCGGGGATTGTCATTCGGCAATAAACCGTTGGCCTTCTTTGTCGCTTCGATATAAGCAGCCGAATATTTAAGTGTACCGCTTGTATTCATCTGCGCCTCGTTGCGTGCATCCATGTAAATGTAGGCATCTGCCATATCTACTTTCTTGGTCAGGCGGGTAAAACTTTCGTAATAGTCCACACTAAACTGTGGTTTGCCTACTTTACCGGGTTTGGTTTTCACGATTACGACTCCGTTGGCACCACGTACACCATATACTGCAGTTGCGGAAGCGTCTTTCAGCACTGTAAACGATTCGATATCTTCAGGGTCGATATTGTTGAAACTACGTTCTACCCCATCAACGAGCACAAGGGGACTGGAACTCTGTCCGAGCAAGGAAGATAAACCACGAATCCAGATATCCGATTCATCGTGACCGGGTTCGCCGCTACGCTGAACGGCAACCACCCCGGCAATGCGTCCGGAAATAGCAGAAGACAGACTTGCAGCAGGCATCTTAATGTCTTTCACATCCATCGTAGACTGAGCGCCTACCACGGATACTTTACGCTGATTGCCGTAACCCACTACTACCACTTCATCCAGTGACGACACATCTTCCACCAAAACGACATCTACGATTTTTTGCTTTGCTACCTTTACCTCTTGCGGCTTATATCCTATATAAGATATGAGCAGAATAGAATTCCCTGTTGAAAGCTTCAAGGTATACTGACCATTCATATCGGTAATGGTACCATTCGTTGTACCTTTTTCCTGAACACTCACCCCTATGAGCAGTTCTCCTTTTTCATCAGAGACACGGCCTGTGACGGAACTTCCTTGCGCCCATACTGTTACACTACACGTAAGTAACAATAGCAGTAGCCATAATGACCTGATGCGATGTTTTTTCATTCCAAACAAATTCATACTACTTGTTTTTAATTAATAATAATAAGGTTACCAAATACGTTTAATACGTTGACGCAAATTAAAGGAATAACCAAAAAAATGAGATACTCCTGTGCGCCAAAAAACAGAGAAGAGAAAAAATGTCTGTTTAAAGTACAGATGGTAAAATAGAGTACTGGATAATACCCTATATATCAGAATAATAAATAATGGAAAACAAAAGAGAGTACAAAGGATACCAACCTTAAAAAGCAGCACAGATCAGCATGGGAATTTATTTCTTGGCAACTAATACCAGACCGCTTCCTGGCTGTTCACTCCTGATTTTTATGAGTGTCATTCCCTAAAAGCTTCTCTCTATATACCTTAGGAGTTACGCCAAACTTACGGGTAAACTCTTTGTAGAAGTAAGCACGACTGGATATACCTACATCGGAAATTACATCCTGAATAGACAGTTCCTCGTTCTGCAACAAACGGGCGGCCTTCTCCATCCGGTAATCTTTAATCAAATCGCTGGGTGACATACCCGAAATCTCCTTAAACTTCCGGTAGAACTGACGGGAACTCATCAACATTTGTTCTGCCACAAACGTGGAGCCCAAATCTTCACGATCCAGATTCTGCTCCACGACCTGCAAGAACTTCCTGACAAAATCCGCCTGCTCCGTAGTAGTACAAACAATAGAATCTGCCCAGCCTTCCAGGTCTTCCATATAAATCTGTCTGGCTTCCCGCTTGCCATAAATCACTTTATGGATCGTTTCTTTCAGGAATGGTATATCATAAGGAAGAACAATATAAGAATCTGCCCATAGAATCAACTCCCGCTGCATAGACGCACTGACTTTCCATGTCAACATCGGAATAAACGCTGTTTTCGACAACATAGAACGATTCTTATTGACATACTTTATAAAAGTACTTTCCGCATCGGCATACATAAGCATATCCACCAGAAATAAAGTCGGTGCGGACTTATGCATCTCGTCAAATGCCAACTGCACACTCCGCACTGAACGGACTTCATACTCATCGGAAAGTAACGCACTGATCAACCAGACGATCTCTTCCCTGTCTTCCAACAACAAAACTGTTTTTCTCACTTCATTCTGCTCTGCCACAACAACCGGATCAAATGTGATAGTCAACTGATTATCCTGCCCTACAGGGGTTATATAGCGCATCACACTATTCTGCTGCTTCAATGCAGAAAACACGAAACGTTGCATGGTCCGTATCCTGAACATATCATCCGAATCTTTCGCCCTGATAGACAAGAGTTCTTCTCCGGACAATACATCCTTCAATCCTTTCACTGTTTCATCCGGAGAAACAAATGTCAGCATCATACAACCTGCTTCTTCTGTCACCGTCACCGATACCTTCTCTGTCTTACAACTGGAAATATAAAGGTAACTGAAATAAAGGATACAACGTAACGCATTCTTATAGGCGGGATAAGTGAAATTTTCCGGAATGTCTAACTGTATCGAAGAGACATCATGGCCTTCTTTTTCAAGTACTTGAAGCACCTCTTCCGCCATCTTCAAAAGAGACAAACGCCCCGAAACCGAAAAATGCAGCGACGACAACAAACGGAAACATTCATCACCCAACCCACACCCAAAGAGCAAGGACATCACGGATTCACGAATCTGACCTATTTTCTCTGCATGTCCTTCAGAGGAGATATTCTTGTCGTTTAGCTGATCACAAGCCTGATAAATGAGAGTACAAGTATTGAGCACCTCACGCGCCTGATAACTATCCGCCGCCAGAGATATATTTCGATTTTCCGACTCCAGCAGTTTCTTCATCATCCGTTCATGACGAAAATACTTGCGGAAAAGATGAATCACATACATTACCAATACGATACCCAATAGTATATAAACAATGTACGCATACACTGTGCGATACCAAGGGGGCAGAATGTGTACGGGAATCGTGAAGGTCTTGTATTCTGTAGCAAACACATCTTTCTTATAGCGAACCTTAAACAGATAATCTCCGGACGGGACGCTGAAATAGGATGCTTCATTCACACTGCTGAAAGCTCCCCAGTCCTTATCATAACCTTCGAGCATATACGAGTATTCCACATCGCCACCACTGGCATAATCAGGTACAACAAAGAATAAAGAAAACGAAAGATTGGCTCCCTGCATCCGCAGCCCTTTCCTGTCCGGCAAATAATGGTCTTGCAAATTGACAAATGTCTTTTCTATGATCAGCTTACGCAATAATATTTCCGGATAATATTCCGGTGCTGCCGACACCTTCTTATCAAGGTAGAGCAATCCGTCGATTCCTCCGAAGAAAAGACAACCGGTATATGGACAACGGTAATATGCATCATCGCTAAACTCTCCTATCTGAATGCCTCCGCTGTAATAATAGGCATGAGAAAATGAATTTTCCGGATTGAATTTGATCAGTCCGCGATTCGTACCCAGCCACAGCAGCCCGTTGGCATCTTCCAGAATACTATGAATCATGTCATTAAGCAACCCTTGTTCACGACCGATATAATCCGCTTCCAGTTTGCGTTCTTTAAAAGTAACGCGCACCAAGCCGGAGGTAGTGCCCACATACAATTGCTCTCCATGCCAGTGCAAACAGAGAATATCGTCTACAGATTTATGCAGAATCTCATTCAGGGAATAGATCTGATACTCTTCCGTTTTCCGGTCAAAACGTATCAATCCCTTTTGCCTGCTTCCCAGCCACAACAGGGAATCTCCTTGTGGCACCATACTATAAAAAAGGTTAAGCTCTTGTTGCTCATGGTAAAAACGATAATTCTTCCACGATTTGATTTGAACGTCCTGCTTACTGTTATCTACTATTACTTTATAAAAACCTTTACCCGAAGTCGCCAGATAAAGGACACTATCGCTTTCCTCAAAGATGGAATGCACTTCTGCCACTTCTCCTCCAGTTCCTGTTTCCCTATTTGAAAGTTCATGCAACTTTCCATTATCAAAAGAATAATAGCACAAGCCCGAAGAGCCAGTTCCAACCCAGAATCCATTCCTATAACGGCTCTCCAACATGGAGTATACCTGAAATTCCCTGTTCTGCTTGACATACGACATCGCATTCTGCTTTTTATCCAGCGAGTAAACCTCTGTGTTGGATGCGTGTACCCCGTCCCGATAGTTTTTCACGTGCAGCAGCCCGTCTCCCTTTGTTCCAAACCAAAGTCCCCCGTATTTGTCGGTCATTATCGACCTTACCTGACGGGTCAAATTAAGTGAGAAACTGTTTAACATCAGATTAGTGGCAATAGAATACTTCTTGGAATACATAATGGCTCCTTGCCCGTCGGTTCCTACCCACAGTACCCCTTGCCGGGAGTCATTATAAATACCATAGATACGCATATTCTGATCGATAATCTCCTCTGCATACTTTTGAGAAAGACGCAAGCGAATCAGACCATTCGTCTGGAATGCGATAACAATATCCTCATAGAAAGGTACAATTCCCGTTATTTGCCCATATTTATGAACCATCTCACCAATGTTACGGATGTAAATCTTAGACTTTCTTGATATATCATACACAAAAAGATCATAATCCGAATCATAGAAACAGAATACACCATTCTGATAGCAGACATACTGTATCTGCTTGGAGTGAAAATGTGAGGGAGTAGTAGTGAGACGCGTAGACAAGGTATCCTGATCGAAAGAGTTTAAAGAGAAACGATACAGGTCACCGCTTTCATAAGGGAAAAGGTATAATTCACCTTCGTCGGTAACAAACGCGCGAACATCTACTTTCAGCATTTTAATATCGGGCATCGGAATCCGCACAAAACGGCGATGGTGGGTATTGTAATAGGCAATCCAGTCATAACTCAACGCCCATGTATTACCTGCATGGTTGGAATGAATCACGAAATCAGTGTCAAATTCATAATTGCAGATTACCTGCCGTGAATCCTTCGAAAAACGATTGGCTCCCAAATGTGTAGTTATCCATAAGCAACTGCTGTCTGCCTGCTGAATAGAATGAATAATGTTATTGCTCAGCGTCTTTTGTTCCGAAAAGTCTGAACGAAACACTTCCATACTTTTCCCATCGTAACAATTTACCCCATCATAGGTACCAAACCACATCAATCCCTCATTATCCTGAAAAAGACAAAGTACAGCGCTATTGGACAATCCCTGCTGGTAGTCCACCTTTTGGAAAAGATAGGCATCCTTTACATTGTCAGCTATGCTAATCAATGGACAAATCAATGTGATAAAAACTAGAATCAGGCGTATTCTCATAGCATTTTGGAAAGTAATCAGATAATAATATGCACAAAGGTATATTTTCGGTAGCAAATTACCAAAAGTTTTTTTCGCCTTCAGCGGTTACAAACCTCACATTAACAAATAGGTATCTCAGAAAGGCATGAAAAAAGGGAGGACTCGTTTATTAGTCCTCCCTCTCTTATTATACTCAAAGCTAGTTGATTGCTGTTACTTGGCTAGTTCATTGATTACATCCATAATTTTCTGACCGATCTCTTCAGCAGCTTCCATGGTCGAAGCCTCGCTGTACACACGAATAATCGGTTCCGTATTGCTCTTGCGCAGGTGCACCCACTTATCAGCGAAGTCAATCTTCACACCGTCGATGTCATTGATTTCCTCGTTCTTATAGATTTCCTTTACTTTAGCCAGGATAGCATCCACATCGATTTCCGGTATCAGATCTACCCGATTCTTGGCTATGAAATAAGGAGGATAAGTAGCACGAAGCTCGCTCACCTTCTTCCCTTCGTGAGCCAGATGGCTGAGGAATAAAGCGATACCTACCAAAGCGTCACGTCCGTAATGGCTGGCAGGATAGATCACTCCACCGTTTCCTTCACCGCCAATTACAGCATTCGTTGCTTTCATCTTGGTGACTACATTTACTTCTCCTACAGCAGAGGCGCTATATTCCATACCGTATTTGCGGGTTACATCACGCAAAGCACGGGTAGAGCTCAAATTAGAAACCGTATTGCCCGGAGTATGCTTCAATACATAATCAGCTACAGTAACCAATGTATATTCTTCACCGTACATGACACCGTTCTCGCAGATCATAGCCAAACGATCAACATCCGGGTCTACAACAAATGCAACATCCGCTTTTCCACCTTTCATCAGGTTCATGATGTCACCCAAGTTCTTTTCAAGTGGTTCGGGGTTGTGCTGGAAGTTTCCGGTAGGTTCGCAATAGAGTTTCTCTACATGTTTCACACCCAGACGTTCCAGAAGTTCCGGAAGGATAATACCTCCTACAGAGTTTACACAGTCGATAGCTACACGGAAATTCGCTTTCTTGATAGCTTCCACATCTACCAGGTCGAGAGCCAGTACGCTATCAATATGTTTTTGATTGTAAGTCAGGTCTTTGCGATAAGAGCCCAAGTGGTCTACATCGGCATAGTCGAATTCCTCAGCCTCAGCAATACGAAGTACTTCATTGCCTTCTTCCGCATTCAGGAATTCTCCATGTTCATTGAGTAGTTTCAGTGCGTTCCACTGTTTGGGGTTGTGAGAAGCTGTCAGGATGATACCGCCACAGGCGCCTTCCATCGTCACAGCCAGCTCGGTAGTCGGGGTAGAAGCCAGATCGATGTCTACAACATCCCAGCCCATTCCCATCAGTGTGCCGACAACTACGTTTTTTACCATTTCACCTGAGATGCGGGCGTCGCGTCCCACTACAATTTTGTTGCTTTGTGCCTTACAGGTCTTACGAATCAAAGTAGCATAAGCCGAGGTGAATTTTACAATGTCAAGCGGATTTAGTCCCTCACCCGCTCCTCCGCCAATAGTTCCGCGGATTCCAGAGATAGATTTGATTAGAGTCATAGGTCTTTTAACTAAGATTTATATGGGGGTTAATTCAGTGCTTTGCTGAATGTCCAAATATCATAATAGTATGGATTGACGTATTGTTGTGCTGATGAATGTCCTACCTTGGAAGGAACGATCAAACGTACATGGGCATAGTTGCGCACAAAAGGTAGTGCAAGCAGCCAGCCTGCAGGTACTGCTGTTGATTGATAATAACTTGCCCAATAATAGTCCATTTGTATGAAAGTACCGTACACATAGCTGCCTTCGGCTACATAACGGAATACAGCAGGATTCGTGTAAAGCTGATTTGCATCTCCCCACTCTTCGAGGAAAACATTGAAACAGGTAGTGTCGCGTGTCATTATATCTTCTTCGATATAACGGACGCAGATTTCATTGTTGTTAGCGAAAGTATCCGTTTTGTTCTCAGCACTTCCACGATCTACAATCTGCATATATACACCATCGGAGAGGGCAACGTATTCATTCCGGTCCAAATTGGTGACAGTATCATTCTTCTCAAATTCGTCCTGTGAAATGATCCGGATTCCTTTATCTTTGATGAATTTATTCACCGCATTCTTTTCGTCCTCCAACATTTCAGCATAAGTCTTTGAATCGTCGCACGCCTGGAATATACCTCCGGCTGCCAACAAAGAGAGAAATAAAAATACAAGTTTCTTCATTATCTGTTATTTAGCTATATTCTGCACAAATGTATCTCAAATTCATTGAAAGATGAAAGGAGAAAGTTGAAAGTTGGTAACTTTTAACCTTTCTCTGTCTACTTTTAACCTTCCATTCTTAGCTTTTGGCTGTCAACAAAGGTTTATATTTCTCCAGTGCCTGTTCGAAAACGGCTTTCGCCTCCTCTATCGTTCCGAAAAATTCACCGCCCGAAGCATTCAGATGACCGCCTCCGTTAAAGAATTCGGCTGCAAGCTGATTGCATGGGAAAGTACCGACCGAACGGAGCGAAATCTTAATCATTGGCTTTTCCGTATCTTCCCGCAAGAAACAGGAGAAACATACGTTCTTAATGGTAAGGGGAATATTCACAAACCCTTCGCTGTCACCTTTTATATAGTCAAACTTACTTTGTTCTTCCTTTGTCAGCGATATCAATGCGGCATTGTAATCTGAGTAAACCACCATATTTGACAACACATACCCCATCAGACGCAGGCGGCTCTCTGAATATGTATTGTATACTTTACGGTAGATATCATCTTTATCAATCCCTTTGGAAAGGAGTTCGCTGATGATAAAATAAATCTCGCGATTGTTGGAATTGTAGGTAAAGCCACCTGTATCCGTCATCATACCGGTATAGATACATTCTGCTCCTTCCTTTGAAATATCACTGAAGTAGCCCATACGACAAATCAGACGGAATATCAGTTCGGAAGTAGAAGATATTTTAGGATAAGACATGGTGATCTTACAGAATTCTTCAGGATAAAGATGGTGGTCGATCATCACTTTGCGTGCCGGAGAAGCTGCCACGGCATCCGCCATCTCATCAATACGCTTCAAGGCATTAAAGTCCAAACAGCAGATCACATCAGCTTCGGCAATCAATTTGTCCGCAAAGTCCTTATAGCGGTCATACAAAAGGATATCCTTGCTGCCCGGCATCCAGCGGAGGAAATCGGGGAAAGCGTTAGGAACAATTACATTTACTGTCTTCTCCTGTGAATTCAGGAAGTGATAAAGCCCCAGTGAAGAGCCGATAGCATCGCCGTCGGGCGACACATGAGAAACGATTACTATTTTGTCAGCGCGCTCAAACCACTTGGTAAAGCGGTCGATTTTTGCCTGTTCTATTACTTTAGTCAACATACCATATTCTTTTTCGAGTTGCAAATGTACGATAATTCTTCGTACTTAGAGCAAAAACCGCACAGAACCTTCTTCAGACAGAGTGATAAAATGCAGATGCAGTCTCTCACATTCCTTCCGGAAGAGCTGTTTGCGATCATCGGAAAGGGAAGCATCCAACAGGATACAAGATGGAGAAAAGAGTCCGGTAAGTTCTTCCAGACGACCGTTATAGCCTTTGCATAAGTACATATAATTAATAAATAACGGCGAAGCGGCAGATTTGTTCCGCCATCGATTGTCGGTCACCATACAAATACGGCAGCCATGATAAAATACAATCTGCTGATGACGACAGAAGTCAACGTTCTGACAATCAGCCGTTACTTCTATTGGAGGCAGAAGTTGATGACGTCTCCAATAATTAGCCGCTACAGCCTGCAAACGGCGCTTATCAGAAAGGGTATCGGCATAGTTCAGCCAAGAAGTCCCATCCTCAGCAATACAATGAATCGCCGGACAACCACGGACATTGTAAAATACAAGGCTCGGACAAGGACGGTCATACCAGCGCATGACCGTGTGATAAATGCCCAAACACAACAGGCAGGAAAGGCAAACAACAAGATTCCTGAACCTTCGGGTCTTCGAATAATAAAGGAAAAGCAGCAAGAATATGTAGATGCCCAACACCTCCAACCGATAAAGCCAGATACCATCCAAGGAAGCATTAGGAAGTTGCTCAACCCACCGGACAAAATCATTCAGCACTTTCAACAGGAATCGGACTACTTCCGCCATAACAAACTGAACGGCAGGCAGCGGAGTCAGAAGAAGCATAAGAACGGCAGCATACAAAGTTACAGTTACCAAAGGTATGACGACTAAATTAGTCAGCAGAAAATGAGTGGAGAAACGGGAGAAATATAGCATTACAAGCGGAGCGGTTCCTATTTGCGCAGCTATCGATACACTCATCAATCCCCAAACAGATTTGCCTATCCTGCTCTTCACTGGCAACAACTGACAGACCGGTTTCTGAATCATCAAAATAGAAAGTACAGCGAGAAAAGATAATTGAAAACCAACATCGAACAACCAAGCCGGATTGACAAGCAACATTACCCATGCGGTAGCAGCCAGTGTATTCAGAGTCAATGATTGGCGACCGAACAGTTCCGCTATTGCCAAAACCGAGAACATACTTACCGAACGGACTACAGACGGCGACAGACCGGTAAAAAAGGCAAAAGACCATAATAAAACAAGGAGCAGAACGGAACGGAAATATCGCCCTGCCTGCCACTTCCTTGTTAGAGGTTTCAAAAGGAGGAAAAGCAAAGCATACAAAAGCCCTATATGCAGGCCGGATAGAGCCAAGACATGACTGGCACCGGATACTGAATAACTTTCACGGATAGAGTCACTTAAATCGGTCTTCTCACCCACGGTCAACGCTGAAAGCACAGCCAGTTCATCTCCTTCAAATCCCAGCTTCCGATAAAGGTTCATCACCTTTTCCCGATAAAACATCGCAGTATACCTGATGGAATGTAGAGAATCGGAAGACCGAGAAGCAGCAAAAGGAGAAGCCTGGGAAGAAGGATCAGAGGAGGCAGCAGAATGAGCAAAAGACGATGACGACCCTAATGCCCATTTTCCAGATACCACATACCCCGTTCCACTAATACCATGACGCATCAAATAGCGAGCGTAGTCAAACTCATCAAAGTTTCCTCCGTTAACGGGTGAAGCAATGCGGGCAGATACCAGCAGTTCATCTCCCATCTTTAGTTGTTTATCCCCCAGCTTCAATAAAGCGCCCAATGAATCTTTCTGCAGATAAAGAATAGCCTTTCGCCCTATCGGACACACACCTGATGAATCTCGTAGTTCTTCAAGCAATACCCTACAGAGCAACGTCCGTTCCTTTGCCTCCGGAGTATCCGTTAATCTCGCCCGATAGACAGTTTCCTTTTCCGGAAAGTCATATACGGTTTGTTTTAATTGCCAAGTGATGCCTAGCCACCCACCTGCGAAACAAAGCGCAAAGACAGATATTCCAAAACACCACCGAAGGGAGTGGCGTTTTAGAAAATAAAGGGCAAAGGATAGTCCTGCAAAGAGGCAAAAGATAAGAATACTCCATAGCAGTTTCATCGATTCGTCGAACAACCAATCGCCACAAAAAACGCCTGCTATCCACGGGATAATCAGGCGTATATAAGGATACTGATGGATAAAATTAGTGTTCAATTTAAATCGGAAGTATCGTATATAGATCGTATGTGATTAAAGCTCATGTAGCTGGCGGATCATCTCTTCCGGGTCCGGTGCTCCGAAAACAGCATTGCCGGCTACCAGCACATCCGCCCCTGCTTCCACCAGTCGGGCACCCGTTTCCAAATTCACACCACCATCCACTTCGATCAATGCTTTTGAACCGGTCCGTTCTATTAAAGCACGCAATTCACGGACTTTCTCTACAGAATGCTCAATGAACTTCTGCCCGCCAAAACCCGGATTCACACTCATGATAAGTACCATATACACATCCTGAATGATATCCTGCAATAGAGCAACAGGAGTTGCCGGATTGATTGTCACTGCCGGCTGCATTCCAGCTTCTTTGATTTGCTGAATCACCCGATGAAGATGCGTACAAGCCTCATAGTGAACATTCATTGTATGTGCGCCCAACGCTTTCACTTCGGGGATAAACTTCTCCGGATTGACTATCATCAGATGTACATCCAGCGGTTTGTCCGTCAACTTTGCTACATACTTCAACACCGGGAAGCCGAATGAAATATTAGGGACAAATACTCCATCCATTATATCAATATGCACCCACTCCGCTTCGCTGCGGTTTATCATTTCAAGATCTCTCGCCAGATAACCAAAGTCGGCAGAAAGAATGGAAGGAGAAATAATCGGTTTCATCATTCTATTGTTTTAAGTTCTAAGTTAGCTTGACCGTGGTCAGTTCATTTTATCAATTCATTTTATATCCATCCGACAAGCGGAATCCACGAAGCAATTCATCGGTCTTCAGACGTTTCTTGCCGGGAAGCTGCAAAGAGAGGACAGAAACAAATCCATCGGGCACAGCCACCTTTATATATTTCTTGCCATCCGTCATAACTGTTCCGACAGGCAACTGATGTGCCTCATAAATCTTCTCGCTCTCAAAAATCTTCATCACCACCGCTTCTCCTTCCGGACTGACCAACTCACTCCATGCAGCAGGATAAGGCGACAGACCACGAATGAAATCATACACCTTTTTCACCGGAGAATTCCAGTCAATCCGGCAAGTCTCCTTAAATATCTTCGGAGCGGGACGTAGTTCGCCCACCACTGCCATATCTTCCTGAGCAATTGGTTTCACCGTATCATTCAAGATCGCATCCACGGTTTCGAGCACCAGCTTACCACCGAGGATCATCAGTTTATCGTGCACCACTTCCACATTATCCGTGTCGGCAATGGGGACACGTACTTGCTGAATCACTTTTCCGGTATCAATCTCGTGTTGCAGGAAGAAGGTAGTGATACCAGTCTCCGTATCGCCGTTGATAACCGCCCAATTGATAGGAGCAGCACCCCGATACTGAGGAAGCAACGAAGCGTGCAAGTTGAAAGTACCCAACCGCGGCATATTCCAGACCACCTCCGGCAACATACGAAAAGCAACCACAATCTGAAGATCAGCTTTCCACTCACGAAGTGCCTGCACAAAAGCCTCATCCTTCAGTTTCTCCGGTTGCAGCAACGGCAAGTTCTGTTCGAGTGCATATTGCTTGACAGGAGAATATTGAATTTTGTGTCCGCGTCCGGCCGGTTTATCGGGCATCGTTATCACGCCTACCACGTTATAACCACCCTCTACCAACTGACGCAGGGCCTCCACCGCAAAATCGGGAGTACCCATATAAACGATCCTTAAATCTTCTTTCTTCATAATCTTCTTATTATCTTCGTAGAAGTTATCTGCATAGTAACCTGGCTCCGGCACCTTGCCGGTTAATCTTCAGAAAAATGTACCAGTACTTGGCGGTATGAGTTAAATATCTTTGATTTGGAGACAAATCCCTGATATCGTCCTTCTTCGTCCACTACCGGCAGATTCCATGCTTTGGTATCATCAAACGTCTGCATCACTTGTTCCATTCCATCCGTATCGAATATCTTGGCAGGAGCAGATGTCATTAATTTATTAACAGTAAAACGGTGATAAAGTTCTTGCCGGAACATGATGTTGCGGATATCGTCGAGCAGGACAATTCCCAACAATTCGCCGGTCTTTTTATCCGTCACCGGAAACATATTACGGTGGGAAGCGGCAATGGCTTTTACCAACTCTCCCAAGTCCATTTCCGGATGCACGGCTACAAAATCTTTCTCCACCACATTCTCCATCTTCATCAAGGTCAGCACTGCCTTATCCTTATGATGTGTGAGGAGTTGACCGCGCTTGGCAAGACGCATGGAGTAAATACTATGAGGCTCGAAAGCTATAATCGTTAAATAAGAACTGACAGACACAATCATCAACGGCAGGAACAAATCGTAACCTCCGGTCAGCTCGGCTATCAGGAACACTCCTGTCAACGGAGCGTGCATAACCCCACTCATAACACCCGCCATTCCCATCAAGGCGAAATTCTTTTCGGGCAGATAGGCGGAAAAGGCAAAGTCATTGCTGAAATGAGAAAACACGAATCCGGCAATACACCCTAGATAAAGCGAAGGAGCGAAAATACCACCACACCCGCCGCCACCGTTCGTCGCACTGGAAGCAAACACTTTCAGCAAGATAATCAGCATCAGATAAACCTGCAACAGATTACCATAGCCGTAGAACATAGAGTTGTTCATAACCGTGTCCCATTCCGCTGCCGAAGTTCCGTTCAGCAGAAGTTCGATTGTATCATAGCCTTCACCGTAGAGCGGAGGAAAAAGGAAAATCAGCACACTCAGCATCACACCGCCAAAAGCAAGTTTCTGATAAGGGTTCTTGAGTTTTCCGAATACCCCTTCAATGGAGTTCATCGCCCGTGTGAAGTAGAGAGAAATCAGTCCGCAGAAGATTCCCAGCAAGATCACGTAAGGGATACGTTCCAGTTCGAAAGCCTGGTCGAGGTTGAACTTGAACATAGCCTCCGTTCCGGTTGTGATATAGGAAACAGTTGCCGCAGTCACGGCGGAAATCAGCAAAGGAAGTAGAGAAGACATCGTAAGGTCGATCATCAGCACTTCCAGCGTAAATACCAGTCCGGCAATCGGGGCCTTAAAGATTCCCGCAATCGCCCCTGCCGCGCCACAGCCGACGAGCAGCATCAGCGTGCGGTGTTCCATCTTGAAAACACTTCCCAGATTGGAGCCGATGGCCGAACCCGTCAGCACAATCGGTGCCTCCGCTCCAACCGATCCACCGAAGCCGATCGTGATGGCACTGGCAATTGTAGACGACCAGATATTATGTCGTTTGATACGCCCCTGACGACGCGAAATCGCATACAGGATCTTGGTAACACCATGACTGATGTCATCCTTCACGATATTACGCACAAACCATCCCGCCAGGAAAATACCGATCACCGGATATACCAAATACAAATAGTTGGCCGATGTCGCATTAAAGTTGTTTGTCAGAAAATTCTGTATCTGATGAATAAGGAACTTCAAAAATAAAGCGGCAATCGCAGTGAAGATCCCGACCAGAAAGCTCAATATCAGGATAAACTGCTTTTCCTTAATATTAGCTTCCCGCCATTTGATGCAACGCTGTAGTAAACTCTGTCTCTCCTCTCTTTTCATCTATTCACGAATTATCTTGATCACTCCGCCTTTATCTAACTTTATAATACTTGAGGGCTTGGGACGGCTCATATCATCCTGTCGGAAGCCGACTATATAGTCCACTGCCGACTTGACTTCTTCGCTGATCTCAGTAAAGTTGGCCGCTCCCGGCTGTCCGCTGATATTGGCGGAAGTGGAAACAATGGCTTTACGGAATTGCTGACAAAGTCGTCTGGAGAATTCTTCATTGGTCACCCGGATACCCACGCTGCCATCTTCCGCCAGCAGGTTCGGGGCCAAATTCCGTGCACCGGAATAAATAATAGTCAATGGTTTATCGGCTACTTCTATCAGGTCCCATGCCACATCGGGGACATCCTGTACATAAAAATCCACCTTCACAGGAGAGTCTACCAGTACCAGCATAGCCTTGCTATCGGCACGTTTTTTTATCTCATACACCCGGTGTACAGCCTCTTCGTTAGTAGCGTCGCAGCCTATGCCCCATACAGTATCGGTAGGATAAAGGATGACACCTCCTTCATTCATCACCTGACAGGCTTTTTTAATATCTTCTATCATTTCTTGAACTATTTCTGTTGAGAATAACACGCAAAAGTAGTACTTTTGCGTCGAAATAAAAAAGATTAAGGGAAAACAATGGAAGAAATCGTATTTCATCATGCACTGCCTATCCAGTTGCGCTTCAACGACGTAGATAAATTCGGTCACGTCAACAACACTGTCTACTTTTCTTTCTATGACTTAGGGAAGACTGAATATTTCGCCTCCGTATGTCCGGGAGTGGACTGGGAAAAGATCGGTATAGTGGTCGTTCATATCGAAGCCAATTTTGTAAAGCAGATTTTCGCATCCGATCATATTGCCGTACAAACCGCCGTTTCTGAAATTGGAACCAAAAGCTTTCATCTCATCCAACGGGTGATCGACACGGAAACCCTAGAGGTGAAATGTATCTGCAAATCGATCATGGTAACTTTCGACCTGGAAAAACATGAGTCGATGCCGCTAACCGAAGACTGGATAGAGGCAATCTGCAAATTCGAAGGGAAGGACGTACGCAAGAAGAAAAACTGAAAGAAATAAGCCTTCCCCGGTGCCAGGACCATTCCTCATCGCTGCCTGACTTCGGAGAGCCAAAACCTGAGCGATAAGAAAAGTTTTATACTGAATCATGTCCGCTATATAATAGAAATTACTTGCTTATACATTATATTATATATAATTCCTCTCTCCAAAAGTGAACAGCAACCATGTGAATACTCTCTTAATGAACATAAAGGAAGTTTGCCACTTTACGCTCTCCTTGATGATCATAGTTTCTGTTATCACAGGGAAAGTTCACAATTCCCTCTTCCGGTGCACCGGACAGCCATAAGGCGGTAGAACCTCCTCCATCCAGATTCAGCGCATCTTTTCCACCCAATACATGAAGCAGATGTGCCAGTTCCGGAATGTTGATTCCGACAGCATTTTCCGGAGATCGCCCATCGACAGTAACAAACAGAATCTTTCCTTCTTCAGTCAGACAAATAGCACTACGCGGATGTTTGGTTTCTATAAAATTGGCATTGCACTGACTCCAGTCATAGTATTCCCCGTCTTTCAGCATCAACGGGCCAGAAGCTAACACAGAACCTTTATTTTTCTTGTAGTTCTTCTCGATCTGCCTGTCCCAAGGAATGAGCTTCACTTTTCCTTTCTTCTCATAAACCGCTCCTGTCACCCGCAACTTCAATTCATCCAATGAAGTAGTGTCCACAACCTGACTTCCCACCTTCAGAAAACAGACGGAGTTTCCTTTCGTCATATCAAAATAGGAGCCGTTGATGGCTCCGATGGCCTGATGTTTCCGGGCAATCCGGCTTATTTTCTCCAATTGTCCGGTAAAGGCAATGCCGATCTTTTTGCCAGTCCTCGGATTTATCTCCAATATATTAATGGACTGAGCGCCTTGATAAAGAAAAGGGATGGAAGCCCGCTTATGTACAATTCCATTTTCTACGGTCACCACTTCCCAAGGAGCTGTCACTATTGCTATAGAGTCAGCAACAGTCTGTGCATTTACGACCCTAACGGACAACAAGATTAGAACAATGATACCAACAAGATTTCTTCTCATAAACAGTCTGTAAGTTTTGGATTCATATTTCGTGTAGCAACTAATCACACAAAGATATACTTCTCCCGTCATATAACTAATATATTCGGATATAAATTAATTCATTTATATGTGATTTGTAATCAGATGTATGAAAGAAGCATGGAGGACTTGACAAACCGCTTTTAATGTTGTATCTTT